>Ga0209337_1000101_pt1 | contig 69891 bp, 70 predicted proteins | sample LinPmetageLP53_FD_184044 | JGI IMG/M metagenome (GOLD analysis project Ga0209337, IMG submission 184044) | Marine viral communities from the Pacific Ocean - LP-53 (SPAdes) (version 2) | ecosystem: Environmental > Aquatic > Marine > Oceanic | place: Pacific Ocean | collected 2010-02-08
AGGCACTTGGGCAAGGTTAGGTTCTCTATGAGTCATACGCCCGGTGATTGTACCGTTAGTATTAACAAAGCCATGCACCCTATCTTCATCGTCAGTGTTTTTTAACCATGACTTTATCTGAGCTATCCGTTTCTGTAGCGTCAAGTACTCAGCTATAAGTAGAGCTTCTGGTATACCCTTAATCTTTTTAAGGACAGACTCATCTACCATAGGCTGTCCGGTGGGCGTAAACTTAGTAGGCTCCCACCCAAATTTCTTTAAGTACTCGCCTATTTGTTTGCGTGACCCAAGGTTAAACTCTGTCCTAGTAATGCGCCTTATATTATCGTTATAATGTAAGAGATCATACTCATCAGAGTTAAGCCTACACTTAGTACCGTCTGCTGTCACAGCCATCTTAGATAGCTTATCAACAGAAGTTCTTAGAGGGTACAAAATTAAAACATTCTCGCTAGGCTTGAATCCTTTATGAACCTCTACAACAGTAGCATCTAGCTTATCTTCTAGTTCGGCAAGCAGGAGGGTAGTGTGTTTAACGTCTAGTAAAAGCCCCTTCTCTCTCTGCCTGTTTAGTATCTCAGCTACACCCTGTTCTAAATCTATAGACTTCCTAGAGAAGCCAATCCTTTCTTGATTTAAAGCATCATAGACTTTCTTGTTAAGCAGTACATCTCCCTCACAATACTTCACCATCTCAAGAGAAAAGTTTCCATAGTCTGTGAAGTCTATCTTAGGTAGACCTACTCTATATCCCCAAGACTCTAGGCCATGATTGCCTTCCCTTACTGGGTTAAACAACCGAGATAGCACAAGGGTATCTATCAAGGGTTTAGTAGACAGATCGACATGCAATAACTTATTTACAACTGGTATATCAAACCCAATTATATTATGTCCAATCAACTTGTCAGCATCTTGCAATACTGTAAGACCTTCTTGCAGACTATCACCGTAGTAAGAGTTTAGTTCTTCTGTATGTATATCACAGGTACTGATGCACCATATTTTAGTAGCATCTAACCCATCAGTTTCTATATCAAAAACTAAGGAACTCATAACTCATCTCCTGCATATTCATAATCGGATGCATCTACTTCGCTGAGTCTACCTGTCTCTTGGTTGTATAACAAGTGAGTAGCTATCCCCACATCACCAGTATACCTGGATTTTAAAACTCTTACATGGGTAGTTTGAGACTCAACCTCATCATCAGATTGTTGGTTACGCTCTAAAGCTATGACGCAATCAGACAACTGAGCGATAGATTGTGAGCCTCTCAGGTGGTTAAGACCCACAGTGACACCATTCTCGTGTCCCCTATTGCCCTCTACTCTGCGTAAATGAGAGACTAAGATCATCCCAACCCCTGTTTCTTCAACGATAGAACGTAACTTAGTCATGATGCTATCAATAGTTCTGCGCTCATCTCCCTCAGTTGAGGAGGACACAAGCATATGTAAGTGATCAACAACAATCCACTTACAATCGCACCCTATGATCATGAACCTAATCTTACTAAAGATTTCATCTATATCATTGGACCCGAAGTGAGCATGAATCCACACCCTGCCGTTGTCATATATCTTACTATAGATTTCATCTAGATATTTCTGATCGTAACCCTCTCTGATGTGGTCTACATACAGTCTGTCATTCGCCTCTATTGACATGAGACAGTCAAGAGTTCTTAGGTCATGCTCTTCAAGAGCCACAATACCTATGTTGTCTTCTGTATTATTGATCAACCAGTGTTCTAGTTCTCTAGTGATAGAGGATTTACCAAGACCTGTACCGCCTGTAAGAGTCATCAACTCCCCCTGCCTCAAGCCGTATAGCTTCTTGTTCAATCCCTCCCAAGGGTAGGGAACTGAGTCTTTCTTTTCTCTATTAAAGTATTTATCTTTTAAGTCTCTAGCATTGACAACACCACTAGGTGTATAGACCTTGGCGTTCCACCATGCAGTAACATAGCCATGCTTGTTGCCCTTTTTTATCATGTCGTTAGCATCTTTAAAATCATCTGCAAGATGCACAACTTTTGCTTTACCCGGTGTTAATAACATAGCTACTTTCTTAGCTGCTTCTTTGCCGGGCTTATCATTATCAAAGTTAATGACAACGCAATCAAACTTCTCAAGAAATTCTATTGAGTTCTTCACATCTTTGATAGCAGCCTGCGCTCCATTCTTTATGGATACTACAGGCCATTTAGAACCAAGCATTTCGTAAGCCGCCATTGCATCACACTCACCCTCAACAATGGTTATATACTTACCGCCTGATTGGAATAACTGCTCACCGAATAGGCCACTACCTGCACCGCTGCCTTTCCAAGTGAACATCTTATTTTGTTCCCTGACTTTATAACCTACAATCTCGTTGGCTATATAGTAAGGATACAAGTGCTTTATAATCTGCCCCTTAGAATCCTTAACGGCTTTAACACCATACTTCTTGGCCGAGTCTAGAGATATACTCCTATCTGTTAAGGCTAGAAATTCTCCTTCTGAATTATTCATAGCATTATTTCTATAGGGTTGTATGTCCACAGTCTTAGTCTCACTAGCAAGTGGGCTATCACACGCTTTATCATAATCCTTTATGACAGTAGCACAACTAAAACAATAAGCTGAACGATCCTCATGCATTGATACTGGATCGCTACCGCCGCAGTGTGGACACGGTAATTTAAATTTAACAAAATTTCTTACTGGGTAATCAGGCATTACTAATCCTCGGTGGTTTGTTCATAAGCCTCGTTTATATCTGGAGTTGATGGGTCATCAGCTTTGTATTGGCCTGTTTCTGTCCTTGCTCTAACGGGATCAATTTTAGTTTTCTCTGTGCATTCAATCTCTTGAATGGCTGAGTGCATAGCTGCTATAGCTTCCTTCCTGATAACTACTTGATCAGTCAGTTCTCTTAGTTCTCGTATAGCTTTCTGAGATACTGTGTATTTTAGTTTACCTTCGGTACTAAAAAGGGAGACATCATAGTCCCCCTCCCCAGTGCGAAAGATAACTTTATCTTCCGTTGTTTGTGTCATAGCTCATCAGTCTCCGCTAGTGATTCTTCTACATCAAACTCATCACCAGCTTGATTGAAAGAAACAAGATCAAGTATCTGTACAGCCTGTAAGTCTAGGCCACGATAGGTTTCACCCTGCCGTACAACTTCCCATTCCTTGTATTGTACCTTACCAATAGTACCATTACCGACAGACACATCGACTTCATTCTTGGACTTGTCAAAGAGTTTAGGAGCTGCTCTTGTCATTCCATTAGGCCCACTGACCTTACGCTTGACAACAAGGGCTGACCCCTCATCCATTTGTTTAATGCGGAACCCACGCTTCTCAAAATCAGCGGCAGTCGCATCATCTACTACTACATTGACAGAATAAACTGGCTCGTAAGTAGTGTTGGGGTTGGTTATTGATGCCCAATATAAGGCTCCTTGTAGTACTGACATATTATACCTCCAAAGGTATGTTGTTGATAATTAATATAAATATAAATAACATCCATGTCTAGTCCGTCTTTATGTTTTGAGTATAACACAAGACTATCAAACTTACTAGTCTGATTCTTTAGAAAGATATTCTCTTTCATATTCTGCTACTAAATATATAATCGCCTCCAGGTATTTCATATTTTGTGGACTATCCCATGCTGCACCCACTGTATCATGGAGTATTGATTTAAGTTCTATGTAAGTTTCCTCTGTTATCATTTAACGGGTTCCTTTATTATTCATAGCTACTTGTCTTTTAGTAAGCTTTTCTTTTGCACCAAATGTACAGGGTGTACACTGTTGTATCTGTCCTCCAGAATTTATATAAGCTTGAACGTGTCTACTTATATTAGCTTTTAATTCTTCTTTTTTCTCTGGACTCATTACATCTTTTGCCGATCTCTTCCTAAATGCAAGTGCATTATTCATGATTGTTCTCCACTTAGTTCTTCAGATATTAATCTATCTCTTTCTGAATCAGCCATAAACTCAGCCCACTCCTGCTTGTATTCTGCTGAGTTTCTGTAGTCTTCTTCAGACTCCATCATATATTCTTCTAGGTCTACTGTTACTCTATCTCTTGCGGTCATCGCCTTGCTCCTAAATAATATTACATACTGGTTTAGTGTTTACAAATATTCCATGTTGTCTTGCTATAGCCTGTCCTATTCCTTCGTAAGTTTTTGATCTAAGTTTCCAACGATCTTTAGATGGTGATAAGTAATGCATCTTCATTCTTTCTTTTCTTGGTAGTGCATCGTGAATGTCTTTGACATTATTGGTGGCTGTTAACTTAGGTAAGTTATGTAACCACAACCCTGTCTTTTTAGATTCAGGATGACCGAACTCATAAGGTTGTATGTACTGGTCTGGCTTGAATGGCAATACACCCACTGGATTTTCCATTACTGCATAGTCACTATAATCACACACCATCTCCCATAAATCTGTAGTCCAATTGATAGCTTCTAATCGTGCATCATACTTTGCCATACCCCTACCATACCAAGCATTACCGGACACAGCTAAAGCTGTACAAGGTGGATGAATCAATATGAAATCCCAGTACTTAGATTTTATAACATCAAGAGCATCGCCCTGTATGTGATTAGTAGCACCATCATCGGCAGGCAATAAGTCACAGCTAACTACGTTCCAATTAAAACTATTGGTAGCTGATAACTTTTCAAATGCTTTCCTGCTTACTCCACTGTACTCCATTGCAATTAATATTTGTTTCATTAGTAACACCTCTTAATTTTTTTCTTATCAACGTATAATCTTAAATGAGTTGAACAACTTATTGGTTGACCATAGGAGTAGTGCCGCCAATCTAACCCACTCTTCAAGTGCTGCCCTCTTACCTTAACTTCCCATTGGTTTTTATTAAGATACTTTTTAAGTTGTTTAACAAAGGCTTTCCCTTCATCATCATTAGGAATTTCACTTAGTAAATATTTATGAATCATTTGTGTTCTCCATATAAATATTAAAATTTTCTCCAAGCTCTTCTTCGTTAGCAGCTTCTATGTTTTTTGATTTTAAATATGCTAACGCAGTATTTTCGTTGTTAAACATAAGCACCTTATTTTTTTTACCAAGTAAATATTCTTTTCCATTTAATGAAATTCCTTCAGGGTGTTGGTAGATTACTTTCACCTTCTTTCTCCTCTAAAGATTCTACAATAAAAGCCATGTGTTCACAGGTTGTATCCCAGTTATCAGGACGCACATCTCCATCCCATGTTTTGTCTAGCTCAGTCCAGATGTATTCTATTGAATCGTTAATCGTCATTGTCTTATCCTTGAATTAAAAAGAGGGGGTTGTTACACCCCCTAAAGTCTCACCACACTACACTATGCCGCTATAAAATAGGGAGTCTGTAAAACTTTCTGAACTCTAACTGCTCTTCTGTGTTGAATACCCGCTACATTAGTTGACGTACTTTTAGCATGGGTTCCCCAATCTGTCAGCGTATTATAAACACCCCAAAGATTAGCACCTAAAACATTCTTGTAATGAGTGTGGTATTTATCCATAAGATACTTGTAAGTTCTATTTCTCTTTTGTAGAGCTTCTCCTTTAGTAGATGGGAAAGCCATATTATCTTTTACTAGTTGACTAAACTCTGGACTAACAAGCCCTGCAAATATAATAGCTGCTCTAGTATCTGTACAAGATGTACCATGCCACTTATGCCAGAGATCAACTTGCTCCATAAATATTGGAACAGCTTTAGTAATAACATTAGCAGCGTGTTCAATATCTAAGTGCCTATTGTGTCTAGCTTTGTAAAGCACAGCAGCTCCGTCAGTCCAGACTTGACTGTTCTGACAAGCATTTTGTTTAGCTCCCGCTGATGTTTGATAAGCCCAAGTGCCACAAAAAGAATTAATAGCTAAGAAGTTTAGAGCTGCTGTATCTCCATCGGGAGTAGTCAGTGAATGGTTAGGCAGTGTATGTTTTACAAAACATTTCTTACCTGTTGCATCTAAAGATATTACTTCTTCAATAGAACTATCAGCTAATCCAGATCGGATAATAATATCTCGCTGATTGTCTATCATTTCTTTATGGGATACAGCTTTATAATTCATACTGTGTATACCAAGTACTGTACTATTATCTTCTCGGACACTAGCATATCTATTTTCTACTTTTGTTTTTACCCTAACATCACCTGATGGATACACATACATTGGCAAATACTTTATACCAAAATCTGCACCATTGTAATCTCTATTTCTAAGAGCTAAGTTAGCGTTACCGTTACCATTAAAATCAATTACATTATTCATCTGTCTACTCTCCAATTAAGTTAGTGTAATGTACTTCGGATACATGATTACTGTCTACAAAATCTTTAGGATACTTGTCTGCTATCATTGAACACCAAGAATTCCAAAGGTTTTCTGTACCATATTCCTCGCACAGTTTAATATACTTATTTACTTTCTCTTTGTTACTTACTAATCCCCTTGCTGATGTGAGATTCTTATTTAATATAAGACTCTTGGGATCAACACCGTAAGTTTTAATATTGTGTACATCCATGCACCCTACTAAACCTCCTATTAGCTGACATACAAACCCTGCTTTTGCCAACCCTAATCCGTCAACCTTTAAAAATATATGCATCAACGACATAGCTTTACTATGGTCTGTTAGATTTTTAGAATTTATTACTGCCATCATTTGACCATACATAAAATGCTTGTGTGTCACCATATAATTGTAAGTTGATTTTTTATTACCCCATAAATACATACAATGAGATTTATTTTCTACCATATCTGCCAACATATCACCAACTAGTGACCACTTCTGTTGGATACTAATTGATACCATCATGACTACTGTAAACAGATTGTCAGGACTTCTTTGAGCATAAGCATTTATCAATGGGTTGTGTAGTTTAAACATAATAACTCCTTATGAATGTCTTACTCTTGGACGATTAATAACTCTTGACATATAGCCAGTGTAACAAGTAGCACACCAGTAAAAAGTTCCTCTATTAGCACCACTACTGGTCACTACAGCTACAGTTTTCTTACAATAATTACACATATTAACTTCTTTTTTACTCATCAGGTTCCCCTAAATATCCAACCCAATTACCGTTTCCCTTTGCCAGTACATCGATATAATATATATCTTTCTTAGGCTCCCAAGTTTTTGTAGCATATATAGTATTAACTACTTGACATACAAAACTAGGATGATACTGCTGTCTTATAGAACTATAAGCAGAATCTAAAGTTGAATATTCTTTCGGCGCTGATTGTATATTAATATTTTTATCTTTGCTATACATCATAATCTCCTATGATTTCAACAGGTTGTAGTGTTTCAATCCAAACTTTAGCACCACATGACAATGGCTTGTCAGGTGAATACTTTATTACTCCATTAGTAAATGCTACCTCATTACATTTAATATTAGACTTGTAAGTCTTAACAGTTAGTACTTTTTCATTAGCACCTTTAGCATTAGCTTTAATGTGATGCTGATTTACATGGATAATAGTTTTCATTTAATATTCATCCGTTGATAAGTGACTCATTGTCATTTGACAAATAGTAGAAGAATAAAACTCATGATAAAAATCTTCGTAGCGTTTAATATCTGCATCACTCATATATTTAAAAGAATCAGATCGATCTTCTAAATTTTTATGTGTTTCTCGATATGACGCATCTAACAAACGAACCATTATTTTTGAATCTTCAGCACTAAAAGTAAGTTTAGTCTTTTTAATCATGGTGTCTCTCTCCAATTATCTTTATTGTATTTCATTCTTCTTCAGTATCCTTCATAGTAATAATTACTTCTTCTGCTCTACTGCTGTAAATTTTGTAACCAATAGACCCAGTAAAGCGTTTAGTACTTTCTTCATTAATATATTTAAAAGAATCACATCGATCTTCTACATCTTTATTTAATTCTCTGCCTGCTGCATCTAAAAGTTTTACTATTAGTCTGGCATCTCTCTTTGTTAATGTAATTTTAGTTAATGTAATCATGGTGTTGCCTCATATAGTTAAGTAAGTTTATTTGTCTGACATAAATTTAATAAATATTTCGTGGTCAAAATCTTCCACTGTTATACCTCCTATTTTGGTAGATAATTTATAAGAGATTCTTCTGAAACATTATGCAACAATTCTTCTATTGCAGACCAATCCCCATTTTGAATATCTATTTTCATTTCTTCTATTACTGCATTTACTACTACTTTTTTAACAGATGCTTCTTGTAATACTGGTAAACATATTTCATCTAGCCATGACATGACCATATTATTCATCCTCCCCGTATATCTTAATCCAATCTTCTTTAGTACATCCACTGATTAAGAATTCTCTTTCATGTTTATCTAAAGTAGGCATAACATTTTGAATATAACCTTCACCACTCTCCCATAATTCTAATTGTGGAGCTGTAATATCTAAAAGCATAGTACTAATTACACCTGTTATAGGACTTCTACGTGAAACTTCTAACATATCTTATCTCCTCTTGTTATAATTAACCGGATATGTTTCTTGCCACCATACCCATTCTTGCATACCTCTATCTTCTGGATTAGCTACTTTTATTTTACCCCCAGATTTAAAAAACTCTGCTATTTGATCGTTGATATTAGGCGCAGTTGATTCTGTTTTAATTTCAGCAGCCTTAGTTATTTTATTTTCCTTAACCATTAAACTGCACAGCCCGTTGACAGTCAGCTCACCGGCTCTGTTTGTTTTTGTTTTAATCTTGGTAGTCATAAAAACTCCTTTGTTATCATGTTGTTGTGGTGTTTGAGAGGAGCCAGCTTAACACGAATCGAAAACCCGTGTCAACAGCCCTGTAGTTTTATAAAAACTCTTTAAATAAATTAACGTATACAACTTGCGTCTACTTCTACATGTACAGATTTAAATTCTCCAGTAATTCCTTTAAGTAAAATAGTAAAAGCATCAACAATTTTTAATACTTCATATGTATCTGTTTTAGGAGCCATATCAAGTGTTACCACATCACCTTTTCTTATTACAAAATTATTGTAATGTGTTTGAATTTCTGGTATATATTGCTCCGTAATTGTTTGTTCTCCAAGCCATTTTTTAAATGTTTCTTTTTTATCTTCAGAAATTAAACCTAACCGTTTCATTGATCTAAATTCAATGCGTTGTAAAAGTATAAGTTCTCTAGCTAATCTTTCTGATGTAGTCTCCATAATCTTTTCCTCTATTTAAAATTGCGATCTATCCTACTTAAAATTGCGATCGATACTAGTAGAAATTTAATTAGCCCTGATATATATTACTTGACACCTGTTAAAAAATAAAAGTTAAGGGACTTTCTAATCCCCTAACTTGTATACTCTACTAAGATACTTTGAAAATTAAACCATTTTTCATTCTAACATTTGCGAAAAACTCTCTTTTGTAACCTGTTAAATGTGGTCGATTACAACCTGTAAACTCACCGTTTGATCTATATTCTTCTCCAAATGTTAAACCTGCTGTTTCTGTAAACTTGAGCGGCAAGCCGATGGACTCCTTGAGTGATTTTTTAGTAGGATAATTAAATATCATCATAATGTTTCGCCTGTAGTTGGGTGATTTTTTAGGTGCTGCACGAAGAGCAGAGCGCCTATAAAAATTGCCCAGCTACTGAAACATTATGATGACTTTATATTACCTACTACTTACAAACCCTTTACAACTAGAACAACAAATAAAAAAATCCCCGCTGAATGCGAGGATTTCTCTGGAGATTTAAAAGTTAAGAAGAGAGCTTGAGTCCGTCAGTCTTAAAAGACTTCTGTACTGTTGCCTTTAACTTAACTTTGTTTCCCTTTATCGTCTTGGGGAAGAGTGAGTAGAACTTAGAAGAAGATATGTAGTTTTTAGGTTTACCTTCCATTGTAAGTTGTGGAGTGCCATCCTCATAAACTGCTGGTGTCAGTGTATGGCTAAATAGCAAACCCAAGAATCTCTTGTAGAGCATACCTGTCAAGTTGCTGGGAATCTCTGGATTCGCTGCCATGAAAGTCGAAGTGAGATTATAGCTAGATGATTTCAGGTAGGAGTCTTTAAGAGGCATGTCGTTCTTATCTAGACCATTCTTTGAGATCGAAGCGAGGAGCTGCTCTTGTGTCCAATATGTCTTAGTTGGTGTAGTCATTTTCTTTTCCTTATTATCTAATTAAAGTGTTGTGAGTACTTGTTAAAAGTCTCGCAGAGATATACTTTTAAAAGTACGGCTTTAATAGATAATAAGGAAATGCTAGAAAATGTCCGACTAAGATATATGCTTTGGACACATGAAGTACTCCGCATCTCAAAGTGTCAATGGTCTAGATAAGATTAGTTGTGCCTCTGTTTCCTACCGTTCTAGCTATAATCTCGCGCACTTGAGTGGCATTTATAGCTGACAGGTATGGTCTTCAATAGTTGCTATTTAGCCATACACTTTCATAGTATTGGGTGAGGATGGTAGTTCATATAAATAGATGGAAGGTCTATATAATAAATTTGTATATGTCTAGTCGGGATTCCCCAAGACGATATGAATATAATACTAAGTTAAAGGCAGCAATATATAATCATATATTAATGACGGACACATGCACATCAATTATTTTTAAATCTCCAGAGAATTTATAATCTTCAGCGGGGACTTCAGCAGATGCAGTTGTTCTACTATTACTAAACTCTAACTAGGATATTTTTGATAGACTTCTTAACTACTTAGTCTATTGAAATCTCTGAAGTTCTCCAGAGTTCAAAGGTTACTATATAGACTCAGGAGTCTTCATAATTCTCTGTAAACCTCTTACTCCTGCCTCCAAGGAACTCCAGAGTCTCTCCAGAGTACTCTGAAGCATCAAAAGAGTAGTCACCTAGAGTAAAGAACACTGGAAGTTAGCATCAGACCTCCAGAGTTGTACCAGGGTAGGCAGTAGCCCATAGCCCCCCCATAGTATATATACTAATATACATACATTTTTAAACGAGTAAGGTGTTAAGCAGTTAGGGCGGGACTTCAGGGGTCTAGTATGCGTTACCTGACCCTTTAAGGGCAGAGACGCAATAGGTCAATGAGGATTTAGGTCGGGACTTCTAAAGACTCTAAAGGTCTTCAGAGGGAGGGACTACTCTACTTACTAGGATCGTTAAGAGATAAATAATATATATCTATATTTACTCTATCTATAGGTTGACCGGCGTGGCCTTAATGTTATTATAGCTATGGAATTTGATTTTGTCAAGTTGTTTATTTTTAAATTTAACTTGACAAGCTGTTAATCAGTGTGTATACTATCTATATTATGAAAAAAGAACTTACTACAAAGCAGCAGACCTTCTTAGACAACTTAGTTGAAACGGGAGGTGATCCAAAGGAAGCTGCAAGACTCGCGGGTTATTCAGAGAACGGACATTGGCAGGTCGCTCAAGCACTTAAAAATGAAATAATCGAACTAGCCTCTAACATTCTCGCTCAATCCGCACCTAAAGCAGCTATGAAGCTTGTAGACATAATGGATTCTAATGCTCCTATACCTCAAGCTAACATGAGGCTACAGGCTGCACAGACCATACTAGACCGTACCGGGCTTGGAAAACAAGAACGCCTAGACGTTAAACATAAAGTAGAGGGTGGCTTATTCATACTACCCGCTAAAGAAGAGATTGTCATAAATGGTAATGCAACGGAGATCGAGTAGCACCATACCATTTGGTTACAAGCTTGCTGAAGACAATAAGACTCTTGAGCCTGTAGAGCTTGAGCTAGATACTTTAAGGGTTGTTTCAGCCTTAGTTACTAGTGAGTCTTTATCTTTACGAGAAGGCAGTCAATGGATAGAACATAAAACGGGAAGACATTTAAGTCACGTTGGATTAAAAAAGATTATAGATAATGGAAGATTGGACCCAGAACCCACAGGACTACAAAACCAATGAAGATGGGTCTTTCGTTCTCAAGAAGGATGGTACTCCCCGCAAGAAGGGTGGGAGACAAAAAGGTTCCAAAGGTAGAGGCTATAACTACCATTCAGAAACTAAAGCCAAAATTAAAGCAAGACGATCTGTACGAACCAAAGAAAAGGCTACAGAAAAAATAAGACAGAAGCTAGTTGCTAAACGAGACTCACTCAATGCATCTAAAGAAACTCTAAACAAACTAGACAAAGCAAATGCTAGTAAAGTTATAACCGAAGATATACTAGACAAAGTACCAAAAGCTCTAAAAGACGAAGTTAATAACAATGTTATATTCAAACCTAATGCTGGGCCACAGACAGACTTCCTAGCAGCCCCTCAGAGAGACGTTCTCTACGGAGGTGCAGCAGGTGGGGGTAAGTCCTATGCGATGCTCATAGACCCTCTCAGGTACGCTCACAGGTCTGCACACAGAGCATTGATACTTAGACGGTCAATGCCAGAGCTTAGAGAGCTAATAGATAAAAGTAGAGAATTATACCCTAGAGCCTTTCCGGGCTGTAAGTATAAAGAGGTTGAAAAACTTTGGAGCTTCCCTAGTGGAGCCAAAGTAGAGTTCGGCTTCTTAGAGCGGGATGCTGATGTATATCGGTATCAGGGCCAAGCCTATTCTTGGATTGGTTTTGACGAGATAACTCACTTACCTACTGAGTTTGGATGGAACTATCTCGCTTCCCGCCTAAGAACGACCGATCCTGAAATTGAAACCTACATGCGGTGTACAGCTAACCCCGGTGGTGTGGGAGCTACATGGGTAAAAAAGAGGTATATTGACCCACATCCTCCAAACGAGAGCTTTTTAGGGGCAGATTTACTCACAAGAAAGTTTATCCCAGCTAGGCTAGAAGATAATCCTTATCTTGCTTATGATGGTCGATATGAACAAATGCTTAAAGCGTTGCCGCCTACGCAACGTAAACAACTACTAGACGGGAACTGGGATGTCAACGAAGGGGCTGCATTTACTGAATTTGATATCGATGTCCATGTTATCCCTCCTTTTCACATACCTATTTCTTGGGATAGGACAAAAGGTATCGACTATGGATACGCTTCTGAAAGTGCCTGTATATGGGCATGCATCGACCCAACAGACGGAACCTTAATTGTTTATAGAGAATTATACCGAAAAGGCTTGACAGGCGTAGACTTAGGTGCTATAATAACAGAAATGGAACTACAAGACCCTTATTCTGTTCAAGGAGTACTAGACACAGCAGCATGGGCTAGGACAGGTACAACAGGCCCAACTGTCGGAGAGTCCTTAGTACGAGAAGGACATAAGCTGCGGAGAGCAGATAAGAATAGAATACAAGGTAAAATACAAATCCATGAATATTTGAAAGTACAGCAAAACGGTAGGCCACGATTACAAATATTTAATACATGCCCGAACCTGATACGCGAACTTCAAAGTATTCCTCTGGATAAAACAAATCCAGAAGATGTAAATACACATGCGCCAGACCATGCTTACGATGCTCTGCGCTACTTAATAATGTCTAGACCACGAATACAAGATTCGTTTAGTAGAATAAGAAATCTGCATATGGAACAGGCTTATACCCCGGCTGATAGCGACTTTGGCTATTAGTAAAATAATTTTATAACTCAATCGAGGAATTACCCATGACAGCAGTAAATATTAGAGATACAGGTCGTAACTCAGCTAAAACAGTTGATGTGCGCGATCTTGCAGATAGGATGGAAACAACCAATCCTGATCAAGAAGTAACAACTACAAATGAAGTATCAGTAACAACAGGAACTATTGCTGTTACAGATGATACCAATACCATCGTAACAATAGCCCAGCCTGCTGGAACTGTTCTTATGAATTTAATTGCATATCCCGCTGGTAATATTGTAACTGGTGGAACAAGTGGTAACGACCTAGACATCTTTATTGGAACAGCTTCGGCAGGCGCACAGCTTCTTGCAGCTACAGCACTCCTAGATGATGGTGGTGCTGCTGTAACTTGGACAGCTAATGTGCCTCTCTATATTATTGAGAACGCACACGGTAAAGCAGCTAACCAGTTTGCTACTACAGGAGTTGGCCCTAAAGGTGGACCAGCTACTACAGAGGCAGTTGTAATTGCAGGAGCTTTATACAGTGCAGCCGCTAGAAATATTTTTGTTACTCTGCGACCTATTGGAGCCGACCTAGCAACTGCTGCTACAACGGTTACTTATATTGCACAATTTCAAGAACTTTAATTTAGTCTAAGTATTAATTGTAGACGCTGCCGTGTGGTGGCGTTTATAATTTTTAAGGTTAAAATATGGCAGAAGAAAAAAACACCCTCATTGAAAATGCAAATGGATTGTATTTCCAATCAGAAGAAAATGAAGAAGGCATGTCTTTAAATCTTGAAGATGACCTAAACAATAAACTAGCAGGTCTAATAGAAGACAGATTTTCAAGTGCTGAAAGAGCTAGAGATGCTGACGAAATCAGATGGCTAACGGCCTACCACAACTATCGTGGGCTGTATGCTAAGAATGTAAAATTCAGAGAGTCTGAGAAATCTAGAGTCTTTGTAAAAGTAACTAAAACAAAAGTTCTTGCAGCTTTTGGTCAGTTAGTAGATGTAATATTTGGAGGCAATAAGTTTCCTATTGGTGTATCTGAAACTAGAGTACCAGAAGGTGTCCCAGAAATTGCTCATTTAGATATAAATAATCCTGTACCTGGTATTGAAACTACTCAAGAAGCTGCTGTAGAAGAAGAAATTGAAAGTCCTTTTGATGTTGGTTTTGCAGGCGATGGTAGAGTATCAAAAGCTGGAGCTACTCTTAGCTCTAGTAACTATGAAGGCCCACTAGATGTACAAGCAGCAGACTCCTTAGTAGAAGGTCCGTCAGCTAACCCCCAAGCTCCTGAAATGAAACCTGCTCAAAAAGCAGCAAGGAGAATGGAAAAACTTATACACGATCAAATTGAAGAATCTAATGGTGCTAGTGAAATAAGAAATTCTTTATTTGAATCAGCCCTTTTTGGAACAGGTATTATTAAGGGTCCATTTAATTTTAATAAAACTTTAAATAGGTGGACTGAAGAAGACGGAGAACGAACTTACGACCCGTTAGAAGTTCGTGTACCACGTATTGAATTTGTCAGTATCTGGGATTTCTTTCCAGACCCTAATGCTACAAATATAAATGAATGTGAATTTGTTGTACATAGACATAAATTAAACCGATCACAATTCAGAAGTCTATCTAAGCTACCTTATTTTAAGAAAGATCAAATAAGAGAATGCCTAGAGATGGGTCCAAACTATGTAGAGAAAGATTATGAGGCTGAATTAAAAGATGATAATGCATCTGATTATGGATCGGCTAAATATGAAGTACTAGAATACTGGGGCATTATGGATGCTGAGTATGCTAGAGAAGTAGGAATGGAGCTAGATGATAGTGTAGATGACTTAGACGAGTTACAAATCAATGCTTGGATTTCAAACGGTAAAGTACTTAGGGCTGTAGTTAATCCTTTTGCGCCGCACAGAATCCCGTACCACGCTTTCTCTTACGAAAAAAATCCTTACAGTTTCTTTGGCATTGGTGTTGCTGAGAACATGGATGACTCGCAAAAGATTATGAACGGCCACGCTAGGATGGCTATAGACAACTTAGCCCTATCGGGTTCACTAGTCTTTGACGTAGACGAGACTGCCCTTGTTGGTGGTCAAACTATGGAAATATATCCGGGTAAGGTCTTTCGTAGACAAGCAGGAATGCCGGGAACAGCGATAAACGGCTTGAAGTTTCCCAATACATCTACAGAAAACATGATGATGTTTGACAAGTTCAGACAACTTGCAGACGAACAAACAGGCATACCAAGCTATTCACACGGTCAAACTGGCGTTCAAAGCATGACAAGGACAGCTTCAGGCATGTCTATGTTACTAGGAGCTGCGTCTTTAAACGTAAAGACAGTAATTAAAAATCTTGATGATTTTCTTTTAAAGCCTTTAGGCGAAGCATACTTTCAATGGAACATGCAGTTCTTAGAAAGTAAGCTAGGCGTAGAGGGAGATTTAGAAGTTAAAGCTACTGGCACAGCAAGCCTGATGCAAAAAGAAGTAAGAAGCCAACGGCTAACTACTTTTCTGCAAAGCATTCAGAATCCTGCTATTGCCCCCTTTGTTAAAATTAACAAACTTATTGGGGAGCTTGCGTACTCGCTTGATCTTGACCCTGATGAAATACTCAATGATCCAGAAGAAGCCGCTATTATGGCTCAAATTATAGGGATGCAAAATAATGCTGGACAAGCAAATGGCGAAACGCCTCTCAGTCCTAACGAGCAACAAGGAAGTATGGGAGGCATTCAAGGAACACCTCAACAGCCTACGGACCTTGGAGTTACGGGTACTGGTGACGGCAACATCGGAACCGGAGCTGTACCGCAGTCAGGGGAAAGTCAATTCTCTGGAACGCCTAGAGGGGCTGAAGGATGAAGTTGAAGAAGCCAAAGGAAGAAGTGATTAAGTACGAAGGTAAGTTTTGGTCTTATCCCCGAAGAAAATTTGTGGGTTATGAACAGTGGATAAAGGAGGCAGACGATAGTGGCTACAAAGAAAAAATCCAAAGTAAATGAGGCAGGTAACTATACTCAGCCTACTATGCGTAAAAGACTTTTTAATAAAATAAAATCAGGTAGTTCAGGAGGAGACGCTGGGCAATGGTCTGCCCGTAAAGCACAAATGTTAGCTAAACAATATAAAGCCGCAGGTGGTGGCTACAAATAAAGAGGAATTAATTATGCCAATGGGAAAAGGAACATACGGATCACAAAAAGGTAGACCGTCTAAGAAAGATGATAAAAAGAAAATGATGATGGGTGGCATGAGCAAAAAGAAAATGATGGGTGGTGGTAAAATGGCTATGAAATATTCTATGGGTGGCACAGTTACTAAACCAAATTAATTATGGCTTTAAAAAAATCACAGAAAAGTTTAAAGGCTTGGACAAAGCAAAAGTGGAAAACCAAGTCTGGTAAACCTAGTGCTAAAACAGGCGAAAGATATTTGCCAGAAAAAGCAATAGCTTCTTTATCTAATAGTGAATATGCAGCTACAACTAAAAAGAAAAGAGAAGATACTAAAAAAGGTAAACAACATTCTAAGCAACCTAAAAAAGTAGCTAAGAAAACTAAACCTTATAGGAGTGCTTAGTATGGAAGGCGTTAAACATTACAAAAGAAATGGAACTTTGTTTACAGGTAAATCACACAAGATGGCTGACGGTACTTTGCACAGTGGAAAAAACCATACTAAAACTAGTGTAAAGTTATACCATTTAAAAGACTTGTCTGCTACGGCAAAAAAGAAAGCTAAATAAGAGGTAGTGACTAATGGCTAGACCAAATCGCAAGAAAAAAATGATGGGTGGTTCTATGCTATCTACTCCTGAAAGAGAAATGAATGCAGAAGGTGGAAAATTACCAGACTTAACAGGTGATGGTAAAGTAACACAAGCTGATGTACTTAAAGGTCGCGGTGTATTTCAAGAAGGTGGTAAAGTAGACAATCTTATGTTTGAAACAAATGCTTACATAGAAGCTGAAAAACTTCTTGCGGCTAAAAACACTCCTAAAGATAGAAAAGTTCAAGCACAAATAACACTAGACAGTTTAAAACCAACTCAACAGGGTGGAAATATGGACCCTGATATGCATGCTCAAATGATGCAAGAAGTTAATAAGCAAACACAAAAAGCAAAAAAAGCACCAGTTAAAAAAGCAGAAGGCGGCTCTATGTTAGTACCTCCTGAAATGGCAGGTATGGAAGAAGACGCACCAGTAGATACATACCCAAATATACCGCCAGAAGAAATGGCAGCAGTAGAAGCTTCACAACTTCCAGACGCAGAAGTGGAAGATAATTATGTAGATTTCGTAATGAACGAAGCTTTAGAGCAAGAAGAACAATCTTATTTAATGAACGCTTTAGAGAATGATCCACAACTTAGTATGATATTTGACAAAGTTGTAGATAGCGCAGCAGAATTTTCGGGGTCTGGTCCAGTTGACGGACCCGGAGATGGTGTCTCAGATTCAATACCCGCTAGATTATCTGCGGGTGAATTTGTAGTCACTAAAAAGGCCACTGATCAAATAGGCGCAGGACCGCTTCAAACTATGATGGACGAAGCTGAACGTGCTTATGATGGTGGTTTAATGGGAAGAGACAAGGCAACAACAGGAAAAGAAGAAGACACTATAAACGAAATGATGTCCTCTTCTAACCAAATGCCTAGTCTAAATATACGCAAACGATAACGGCTACCTTGACGTAAAAGCCCCATACTGAATTATTTGCAAGTAATTCATTCTTATGGCTACCTTTTAAACAACAAGCCCCGTGGAGAAAAATATGGCTGAACAACAAGCGGTGGAAGAACAAACACCTAACCTCTATAACGCTAAGAAAAATTGGCATACACCAGACAAACCATCGCAAGGTGACGCAGACGGTTTGTTTTTTGAACGCCCAGAAACTCAGGCTACTTCTACTGATGAAGAATCAGATAGACCCCCTGAAACTAAAGCGAAAGGAGCCAATTATAAAAAAAGATATGACGATTTAAAGAAGCATTATGATCAAAGAGTTTCTCAGTTTAAACAAAAGGAACAAGAACTTTTAGCAGAAGCAGCAACTAAAGCTCCTGCATACAAAGCTCCGAAGTCTTTAGAAGAGCTAGAGAAATTTAAAGCATCGAATCCAGATTTGTACGAAACTGTAGAATCTGTTGCACACATGCAAAGTGAAAGTCAAACTCAAGGGTTACGGGATCAACTATCGGCTATCCAACTACGCGAAGCTGATCTCTTAAAACGAGAAGCAGAGTCCGAACTCAAGAGAAAGCATCCTGATTTTGAAGATATAAGGGGTGATGATGATTTTCACACATGGGCGCAAGAGCAACCAGAACAAATACAACAATGGGTTTATGCTAATAATAATGATGCTACTTTAGCTAGTCGTGCTATAGATCTTTATAAAATGGAAAAGGGTGCTAGTCAGCCAAAACAACAGTCCAGGAAAAAGGAAACAGGCAGTGCCGCTGATATGGTGTCAACCAAAACAACGGCTGTAGATGCTAAAGCTCCTAAAATCTGGACACAACGGGAAATCCAGAGTATGTCCCTTGACGCTTTTGATAGACACTCGGAAGAGATAAATCTAGCATTAGAGGAGGGCAGAATCCGGTAAAATTGTTTTTTATTTGGAGATATAATCATGGCTTATAATGCATCCGACCAGTATTTTGAACAGTCTACTGACACCAATGGTAACTTTGGTAACTCAGTATCTGGGCAAACAAACTCATACTTTTTACCAGCAGTCTATTCTAAACAAGTTCTAAACTTTTTTAGGAAGTCTTCAGTTGCGGAAGCAATTACGAATACTGACTACGCGGGTGAAATTGCAGCATATGGTGATTCTGTAAAGATCATCAAAGAACCAGAAATCACCGTCTACACTTACGAAAGGGGTGCAGATGTAACGCAAACTAAATTAACAGATCAAGAAGTAAGTTTGATTGTTGATACGGCTAACGCTTTTAAATTTATTGTAGACGATATTGAATCTAACATGTCTCATGTTAATTTCAGAGAAGCTGCAACATCTTCCGCTGCTTATGCACTGAAAGATGCTTTTGATGAAGGTGTTATTGCTACTATGATTGCAGGTGTATCTGCGTCTAGTCCTAACCATATTCTTGGTTCTGACAACGCAACTGACCTTGCAGCAGGAACTTTTGATGGTACAGGTAATTTAGACATCGGCTTTGGTAGTTCAGAGCATGATCCTATTGACGTACTATCTCATATGTCCCGCCTACTGGATGAGCAAAACATCCCAGAAGAAGGACGTTGGTTCCTAGCTAATCCTGAGTTTTATGAAGTACTTGTTCAAAGTTCTTCTAAACTTCTTTCAGTGGATTACAATGCAGGTCAAGGGTCAATTCGTAACGGACTAGTTTCATCTGGTAAGTTGCGTGGCTTTGATATGTATAAGACTAACAACATTGCCGCGACATCTAATGCCGCTGGTCAATGTATTGCTGGTCACATGTCTGCAACAGCAACAGCTCAGACTATTACTAGTACTGAAGTGTTGCGTGATCCTGATAGCTTTGGTGACATTGTACGAGGACTCCATGTTTACGGAGCCAAAGTACTACGTCCTGAAGCACTATGCTCTGCCTTCTATGGCATTGACTAGTAAGTAGTTTAAGTTAGGGGGCTGTAAAAAGCCTCCTTTCTTTTTTATTTAAAGGAGTAAAGAATGCCGCAATTAGGAACAAATGAAAAGCCGTTAATGATTAATCCTAAAAGAAAAGGAAAGACATTAGGTCTTGCTGGTTCTTTCTTTGCGAGTGAACGAAAGAAAAAGTACGATGAAAACTACGATAAAATTTTTAAAAAGAAAGATAAATAATTATGGCTACTACCTTCTTAGAGTTAACAAATGAACTGTTGCGTGAGTTGAATGAGATTGTTTTAACTTCTTCAACTTTTTCTGCTGCTGTAGGTATACAGGCACACGCTAAAGATTGTATAAATAGGGCATACTTAGATATAGTAAACGAAGAACCAAAATGGCCTTTCTTAGCTGTAGGAGAAAGTGGAGCTACTGATCCTATGTATGGAAATGTTGCTGTTAGTACTACAGCAGCTACTAGATGGTATGAATTAAAAACAGCCAGCTCTAGTATAGTAAATGACTATGGAGCTATAGATTGGAATAATTTTTATATTACAACTGTAGGTGTAAGTGGTGAAACAGCTCCTTATGTTTCTAGAAATTTAAGTTTTATAACTACAGAAAAATGGAAAGACTTTAGACGTACACAAGAAAATGCTGATGATGCTGATCAAGCAGTAGGTGGAACGCCTAAGTATGTTATCAGAAGTCCTGACTCTCGCAAATTTGGATTGAGTCCAATACCAGATAAAGTATATAAAGTTTGGTTTTTTGCTTACAACTTACCTACGCAACTTGACGCTCATGGCGATGCAATTGTTTTTCCTGATGTGTATAAAACTGTCATATTATCTAAGGCTAGATATTATACACATCAATTTAAAGATAATCCTCAAATGGCAGTGTTTGCTTTAGATGATTATAAAAAAGGATTAAAAAGCATGAGAGAAAATTTGTTACACCCAACTCCCACATTTATGTCTGATGATAGAATTAGGTTTATTTAATTATGCAAGCATTTGGTTTATCCTGTCAAGGTGGCTTAAATACTAATCTAAATCAATTTCAAATGTTAGAGCAGCCCGGTTTTGCTACCGAACTAGAAAACTTTGAAGTTGATCCTGATGGTGGGTATAGAAGAATAAATGGCTTTACTCAATTTGGAGACACTAATCCTAATAGCTCTAATAGTATATTAGGGCTTTTTGTTTATGCAGACGGTGTAATTGCTTGTTCAGGAACTAATATTTATTTTAGTTTAGATGGAGACGATTGGATACAGATTAATAAAGCTAGTGTGGCGGGTGGTGGAGATAACCTTTCTACATTCAATGGCAGAAGCACAGCAGCTAGAACAACTCAAGGACAAGCTACTTTTGCATTATTTGAAGGTTCTAGTATATACGGCGAAGTAATTATTACTGACAAAGGTTCAGGTGTTAAACCTGCACTTTTTAAAATGACAGGCACAGGCGCACTATCTAATAGAACTTTCTTTTATGAAGAAATTACAGTTTCAGGTAGTGTTTTTCCTAAATTCTGTGTAGTGCATGATAAACATTTAGTAGTTGCTGGTGCAAGCACAGCACTTAATACAATATTTTATAGCGGTACAAGTGACATAAATAGTTTTTCAAGTACTGGTTCAGGCAGCATTGTATTAGACGATCAAGTAGTAGGAATAAAAAGTTTTCGCGCTGATTTAATTATCTTTTGTAAAAATAGTATTTACAAATTATCAAATATAAATGATGCCGACACTATAGCCATTACACCTGTAACAAAGAACGTGGGTTGTTTAGACGGACATAGTATTCAAGAAATAGGTGGTGATTTATTATTTTTGAGTCCTGATGGTTTTCGTTTAGTTGCAGGTACAGAAAGAATTGGTGACGTAGAGCTAGGCTCTGTTTCAAGACAGATTCAATCTATAGTATCTACAATAGCAAAATCTATAGATGGTTTTTTTATTAGCAGTGCAGTTTTAAGAAGTAAATCTCAATACAGATTTTTCTATAGTGCAGCAACAGGCACTACTGCTACATCTAAAGGTTTGATTGGTACAATAACTCCCAATGGGTTTGAGTGGTCTGAAACTATAGGTATTCAAGCACATGGGTTTGCATCAGGTTTAGACTTTTCAAATATAGAAAAAATATATCATGGTGACAGCGCAGGGTATGTTTATAATCATAATAAAGGTAATGATTTTAATCCTGCCGGAGTACAGACAAATATTAATGCTAGATACAAAACTCCTAATTTAGATTTTGGAGATGCTGGTACATTAAAATCTTTGCACTACACAAAAATATCTTTTACACCTGAAGGGGCAGTACAGCCTAATTTAAAAGTTTCATATGATTTTGATTCTTTAGATAGGCCACAACCGCCTTTGTATACTTTAGATGAAATACCGCAACCCGCAGTTTTTGGTGCAGGTACTCTTGGTTCTTCAGTATTTGGTGCAGCAGGCGATCCAATGGTTAGAACAGCCGTTCAAGGCAGTGGACACAATATTGCTTTTAAAATATTCAGTCAGGATACTAAAGCACCTTATTCAATAAACGGTTTCTATGTAGATTATAGACCTTCCGGTAGGAGATAACAAAAATGGCTACAAGTTATGTAAGACAAAGCAGTTTCGCAGATGGCGATACAATTACTGCTGCGTTATTTAATGATGAATTTAATCGTCTTCTAACTGCTTTTTCATATGCGGCCAGTAGTACTACAGGCCACAGACATGACGGCACAGCGGGAGAAGGCGGCAATATTCACACTATAGGTGATCAAGATTTTTTAAATAAAATATTGACCACAGGAAATACTTGGGAGTTCTATGTAGAAGTTTCTAGTGCCGCTGCAAAACAAATGGTCTTGCAAGATGGTGCATTAGTACCTAACGCCGATAGTGACTTAGACTTAGGAACAAGTAGTATATATTTTAAAGATGCTTATATAGATAGTATTACAACTACAGGCAACGTAGCAGTAGGTGGAAACCTAACTGTAACGGGGACAACTACATTTAACGGCGGGACACTTACGCTAGGCAACGCGGCTGATGACAATGTAGTTTTTGGTGCAGATGTTAATAGTTCTATTATACCTAATACAGATGACACTTATGATCTAGGTTCTGCAAGCCAACAATGGCGTAATGTATATGCTGACGGTACAGTGTTTGCAGATGTCCTAGATTTAGCAGGTACAGCTATTACTTCTACGGCTGCTGAACTTAATCTTCTTGATGGAGTTACAAGCACCACTGCCGAATTAAATATCCTTGATGGTGTGACAAGCACCGCAGCAGAACTTAATATCTTAGACGGTGTTACAAGCACCGCAGCAGAACTTAATATTTTAGATGGTGTTACAAGCACTACAGCAGAATTAAATATTCTCGATGGTGTTACATCTACTTTTGAAGAACTTAATCTTCTTGATGGTGTTACAGCTACTACAGCAGAACTTAACATCCTTGATGGTGTTACAAGCACCGCAGCAGAACTAAACATACTAGACGGAGTAACTAGTACTACAGCCGAGCTTAACGTCTTAGATGGTATTACAGCAGTTGTAGGAGAACTTAACGCTCTTGATATTGGTTCAACAGCAATAGGAACTGCCGTAGCTTCTAAAGCGGTCATACTAGACGCTAACAAAGATTATACCGGGGTAAGAAATCTTACTCTTACTGGTGATCTTACTGTAGGCGGTGATGATCTTACAATGGGGACAAACACAGCAGGCCATATTTTAGTAGCAGATGGTACTAATTTTAATCCTGTTGCTGTTGGAGATTTATCAGAAATTAGTACTGCTGCTGATAATGATGTTTTGTTAGCAGTTGATACATCTGGTGGCGGTCTTAAAAAAGTTACTAGATCAGCTATTATTGCAGGCACTGGCTCAAGTGGAGACTTAGCTAATATAGTAGAAGATACTAGCCCCCAACTGGGCGGTAACTTGGACATGAACGGCCAAGATATTATTACAACCTCTAATGCTACTATTGATTTGGCTCCAAATGGCACAGGTACAGTTGTAGTTAGAGGAAATACTAACTCAGGTGCAATAGTATTAAATTGCGAAAGCAATAGTCATGGTCAAAAAGTTTACGGACAACCACACTCAGCAGGTGTAACTAATACTTTAATGCTTCCCGCAGGTGCTGATTCAACATTAGTATCTCGTGTATCTACAGATACTCTTACAAATAAAACACTAACATCTCCTAAAATTAATGAAGATGTAGCAGTTACTTCAACGGCCACCGAACTTAATCTTCTTGATGGTGTTACAAGTACTACTGCTGAACTTAACATTCTTGATGGTGTTACAAGTACAGCAGCAGAGCTTAATGCTTTAGATGGAATAACTGCTGTTGTAGGAGAACTCAACGCTCTTGACATTGGTTCAACAGCAGTTGGTACAGCGGTAGCTTCCAAAGCGGTTATACTAGATTCTAATAAAGATTATACGGGCGTAAGAAACCTAACTATATCTGGTGAGTTAGATGCAGCTACATTAGATATTAGTGGTGATGTTGACGTTGATGGCACATTAGAAACAGATGCGCTATCTCTAAACGGTACAGCAGTTACCTCGACCGCAGCAGAGCTTAACGCTTTAGATGGCATTACAGCAGTTGTAGGAGAACTCAACGCTCTTGATATTGGTTCAACAGCAGTAGGAACAGCAGTAGCTTCTAAAGCAGTTATACTTGATTCTAATAAAGATTATACAGGTATGCGTAATCTTACAATTAGCGGAGAGCTAGATGCAGGATCATTAGATATTTCTGGCGATGCAGACATTGACGGCACATTAGAAACAGATGCTTTATCTTTAAACGGTACAGCAGTCACATCTACCGCAGCAGAACTTAACGCTTTAGATGGTATAACTGCTGTTGTAGGAGAACTTAACGCTCTTGATATTGGTTCAACAGCAGTCGGCACAGCGGTAGCTTCTAAAGCCGTCATACTAGATTCTAATAAAGATTACACCGGCGTAAGAAACTTTACTGTATCAGGAGAACTTGACGCTGCCACTGGTGATTTTTCTGGTGATGTAGACATTGATGGAACACTAGAAACAGATGCTCTTTCTATTAATGGTACGGCTGTTACAAGTACCGCAGCAGAACTAAACATACTAGATGGTGTTACAAGTACCGCAGCAGAGTTAAATTATTTAGACTTAGCAACTCTAGGAACTTCAGCAGCTTCTAAAGTTGTGTCATCAGACGCTAACAATGTAGTAAAATTTACAGGCGGTATACATGAAAAAGCTACAACTATTAATTCTTCTTCTAATGCAATTGCTGTAAATTTAAGAACTGGTACAAATTTTTTACATGATCTTACTGAAGCTACAACTTTTACATTTAGTAATCCTCCTGCTGAAGCATGTATATGGACATTAAAAATAATTCAAGACTCAACAGCTAGGGCAATTACTTGGCCCAGTACAGTAGATTGGCCTGCCGCCACAGCACCAACTTTAACAGCCACCAACAATGGAGTAGATGTATTTGTGTTTTTAACAATAGATGGTGGTACTATATGGTACGGATTTACTGCTGGACAGGCAATGGGTTAAAGGAATAAATTATGTCAGGTGGAGCTAAAAAATTATTACATGCTGCTGCTGGTACTCTTGCTGCGAGTGGTGACCCGCTATACGTTGATGATGTGTTTTCTACAGACATTTATACTAGTGATGGTAATGATCTCACAATTACTAACAACATAGACCTTTCTGGTGAAGGTGGTTTGGCTTGGATAAAATTTAGGAAAACAGCATTGGGTAGTGGTGTTCATGCGCTTTTTGACACAGAAAGGGGAGTTAATAAGTATATTCGTTCTGATGACAGTGCAGCAGAAGCGACACTTACTGAAGGTGTAGAGGCTTTTAATGACGATGGCTACGACATTGGTAATTATAACTCAGAAAATGGAGCGTGTAACTATGACACAGCAAATTATGTTGGATGGACATTCCGAAAACAACCGGGATTTTTTGACGTAGTTAAGTGGACAGGAACCGGAGCTAATTTAACCGTGTCGCATGACTTGGGGTGTGTTCCCGGAATGATTGCAATTAAAAATACTGGTGGCACACATCAATGGAAAGTTTATCATGTTGGCACTGATGCTAATAATCCTCAAAATAAGTATCTTATTTTAGATGACACTGATGCCGCTGCGACTGCAGGTAATGCTTATTTTCAACAAACAGCTCCCACAGCCACTAACTTTACTGTTGGCAGTAATGCAGATTGTAATGAAGATGGAGAGACAATGATAGCGTACCTTTTTGCAGGTACGGGTGACTCAGGTAGTGAAATCTTTGGAGACGATGGCGATGAGAGTATTATTAAGTGTGGGAGTTTTAGTTCAACCGCTCTTACTAATCTTGGATGGGAACCTCAGTGGGTAATGATGAAAAGAGTCGACTCCACCAGCGGGTGGTTTATGCTAGATACTATGCGTGGACTTACTGCTTCATCAAACTCCACTACATATAATGGGGCTAATGAGTATCTGTACGCTAACACTAGCGCGGCTGAAACTGCCTCAACTGGATTAGCTGCCACCGCCGCAACTGGGTTTGCATCAGGTCAGTCGGGAACATACATCTACATAGCCATCCGCAGACCTATGAAGACTCCTACGGCTGGGACTGAAGTTTTTAAGTCTGTGCCTAGAACAGCAAATGGGGCGGTTACCTCTATTGATGGACTTGGTTTTCCACCTGATATGGTTTGGTCACAACGAAGAGATGCATCGGGAAACTATCCATCTGCTATGGACAAATTACGTGGCCCTAAAAAAGTGTTGTTTCAAAATGCAACGAGTGCCGAAGCAACATCAGGGGCTTCTTATGATGTTGATAGTTTTAATCAAGATGGAGTTATAGTTCAATCCTCTGGACAGCAATCGGTCATTAACTATCAAAGCTCAGAAGTTGCAAACTATTTCTTCAAACGCGCCACAGGCTTCATGGATATGCTTTGCTATACTGGAGACGGAGCAAGACGAGATGTATTAACGCACAACCTTGGTGTTATACCTGAGTTAGTTATTGTAAAAAAGCGGAGTGGTGCAGCCGCTTGGTTTGTATTAAGCACCAGTTTAGGAAAATTTGGTTTTCTTAACATTGCAGACGCTTTTTCTACTACTGACATTGAGTATGCTTTTGGGGACGGGACAGATTATGTTGCTCCTACTTCAACTGCTCTTCAATTAGACTCGTCTCTCAATGGTAATAATCAAACATTTGTTGCCTACCTCTTCGCTACATTAGCGGGAGTAAGCAAAGTTGGCTCTATTGCAGTGAGCGGAACTACTAATGTTGCTTGCGGCTTTTCAGGAGAAGCTAGGTTTGTTTTAGCTAAACGAACTGATTCTGCTGGCAATTGGTACTACTGGGATAGCGTAAGAGGGATTATTGCAAATAACGATCCGTACTTGCTCTGGAACTCCACAGCCGCTGAAGTCACTAACACAGACTACATTGATCCTTTAACTGGTGGTTTTACTTTTGGTGAAAACTTTACTAATGGTACATATTTATTTTTAGCAATAGCATAGGAGATAGTAATGGCAAATGAATATCGTCTTAATTCAAATGGCGAAATAACAAACAAAGCAGCACTAATTGCGGCTAATAAAAACATGTCCATGCCTAAAGTATGGAATGCCAGCACACTAGAATCTCTAGGAGTTAGTCCAGTTTTTGAAACTCCGCAACCCGCACCAAGCGCAGCATATAAGCGAGTTCAGCGCAATGGTGTGGTCCAAGATGCTAAAGACAATTGGGTGCAAGCGTGGGTAGAAACAGATATGTTTGCTGATACTACAGACGATGATGATGTAACGACTACAAAAGCAAAGCATGAAAAAGCTTACCAAGCAGTGCTAGATTCTGCGGCAGCGGCAGTGGCGAGAGAAACTAGGAATACATTTCTAGCTGCAACAGATTTTTATGCCCTTTCAGATGTAACAATGTCTGATGACATGAAAACTTATCGTGCAGCTTTAAGAGCTGTACCAGCACAAGATGGATTTCCTAATGATATTACTTGGCCTGAAGTCAAAGAGATTAAATTCCAAAAATGAATGATAATGTAATAACATTGCCGACCAAAAATACTGATCTTTTATTAGCCCAAGCATCAGAAGACCTAAGTGCATGTGTTATAAAATGTTCAGAGGATGGACTTCCTCTAGAGTCCCTAATAGGTCTTCTAGACATTTTTAAAACTAGTTTAACTCTTGAATTAATAAGCATAGGGGAAGAGGACTAACATGGCAACTAAAAAAGTAGACAAGAAAAAAATGGCTTGTAATAAACCAAAACGCACACCAAGCCACGCTAAAAAATCCCATGTAGTTAAAGCATGTGCAAACGGTAAGCAAAAAGTAATACGCTTCGGAGAACAAGGAGCAAGCACAGCAGGTAAACCAAAGTCAGGAGAGTCTGCAAAGATGAAAGCAAAGAGAAAAAGTTTTAAAGCTCGACATGGTAAGAACATTGCTAAAGGTAAAATGAGTGCCGCTTATTGGGCCAACAAGGTTAAATGGTAATTGAAATGACTGAAGCAGAAATAAAACTAGTTATACAAGATGCCGCTAAACAAGGCGCAAAGCAAGCTCTAAAAGAAATAGGGCTGTCAGACGTAGACGCGCCTAACGATGTCAGAGAATTAAGAAGCTTACTAGATACTTGGAGAGCTACGAAGCAGACAATAGGGCATACAATAGCTAGAGCCATTACAACAGCAATTTTAACTGCATTAGCTATAGGTATTTACATGGGATGGGGAAAATAATGTTAAACTTTTTAGATCAACTAAAAGCATTTGTTATTGAAACTAAAGCAAAACTTAAAGAGCCTGTAACCGCAACTAGAAGTAAAGTTATTTCTATAGGTGTAGGTATTATAATTCTATTTATTATAGCTTTTATATTATAATGTTAAATTTAATTAGTAGTTTAGTAGGTCCAATCTCCACTTTGCTGGATAAAAGCATAGCGGATAAAGACCTTCGTGAAAAGCTTAGTCACGAAATTGCAACGATGGCTGAGAGGCACAGTCAAGAACAGGTCATGGCACAGATTGCAGTCAACCAAGAAGAGGCAAAAAATAATAGTCTCTTTGTATCCGGGTGGCGACCAGCCGTGGGATGGACATGCTGTCTGGGGCTTGCAGGAAATTTTATATTAATTCCTATGGGTAATTTTGTAATGACTTTAGCAGGATCAGATGTACTTATACCATTGATTGATGTCTCAACTATGATGCCAGTATTGCTCGGCATGCTCGGTTTGGGTTCCATGAGAACAGTAGAAAAAATCCGTAAAGTGGAAAGGAATAAATAGGAATTATTATGGCTAAGAAAAGAGCAAGAGCGCAAAAGAAAAGAGAAGACTATCGTAAGGGTGGTCGTGTTGCTTATCAGATAGGTGGCATGACTGACGAAGATAGACAAGAAGCTCTTGGAGCTATTGATACAAGTGGTAATATATCAGCACCAACACCAACACCAAAAGCTTTTACTCAAGCAGATGTAGACCAAGCTGTAGCTGATCTTAATTCAGGTGCAAAAAATGCTGATCAAATTGGCGCACAATATGGTTTTACAGGGGCTGAAGTAACAGCAGCATTAGCTGATATAAATAAAGCTTCAGGATACATGCCTCCTGCAACAGAAACAACGGCAACAGAAACAACGACAACAGAAACAGAGGGAACAGAAACAGCGGAAACAGGTGCAACTTTTAATCTTTCCTCTATACCCGCTGATGGTAGCTATACTCCAGAAGAATCAAATCAAGTAATAGCTGCTATTAATGCAGGAACAATAACAGCAGATCAAGCAGCAACACGATTTGGAGTTACAGCAGATCAAGTAACAGCAGAAGTAGGAAGGGCTAATCAAGTAGCCGCAGGACAAACACCTACAGCTCCTAATCCTTTTGCTGATACTACAATGCGTAACATGATTCAGGAACAAAAGGATGCTGAAGATGAAGCCGCATCACAGGCAGCAGCAAGTGACGTTGCAGCAAGTGTTACTTTTAAAGATAAAACTGGTGAAACAGCTTATGTACCCGGAGATTTTTTAACAACTTATAGCCCTGTAGATAAACTAGATTTAGTAAAAGAACAAACTGCTGTTGCCATAGATAGAACAGGAACAATAACTCCTACCACAGCAATAGAACAACTATCACTTTATGACGATATAAATATCCCTGATCCTGTAATAGCCTCTGCTATTAGTAAATCAGTAGCGTCAATCAAAACAGCAGTCAATGCAGGTACAGTTAGTCCCAGTAACTATGAAGCTGCTCTTGCGGGTGACATTGCTGCTACAGTACCCGCTTTTGCTGGCGCACCTGCTGAAGCAATTATAACTGAGTTAAAAGCTTTAACAGACCCTGCAAAAGCAGCACAGATTTCTGAAACTGAAGCAGCGTCAAGAAAAGCATCAGGTGTGGACTATGTTATTGATGCAAAGACATTTGTTCCAAGTGTCGAGGGAACTACAGCGCAAGTATCAGATACTCCAGAGGCTGAAGCAGCAACTAGAGCAGCCATTACAGGAACTTCAGCATCGGGTGTAGATGCTCAAATTATAAATACAATAGGTTTTGAAGCTAGACAAAGAGCTGTTGTTAAAGGCACTGCGGCTGTAGGTGCTGCTGCAAACGCCCTAGCTGCTATTGGTGAAATACCCGCTGCTATAGCTGCTGCAACAGTAGAAGACCCCGCATCAGTAGCGGCGATAATAGACACAGAGCCTGTTGAAGTACAAGCGGCTATAGCTGCACTGCCACCAGAAGCCCTTGTATCTGCACAAATGGAATCTTTACTGGGTGGTATGGAGTCAGGTGTTATCCCGGCTTGGGCTAGACCCGCAGTATCCACAGTAGAACAAAGACTAGCTTCTAGGGGATTAGGAGTCTCTACAGTAGGCAGAGATGCGCTATTCAATGCTGTTATTCAAACTGCGCTTCCAATAGCGCAAAGTAATGCACAAGCACTACAGACCAATGCGGCACAGAATCTAACTAATCAACAACAAGCTAACTTAGAATCAGCACGTTTAAATGCTACTAGAAAACTAAGTAATCTTTCTAATCAACAAACAGCCGCTTCGCAGACTGCTCAGTTTGCTCAGAATTTAAAAGTTATTCAGAGTCAACAAAACCAAGAAGCAACGCTGTTGACCGCACAGAACCGACAGCAAACAAGTGTACAGAACTTACAGAATCGTCAGAGAACAGCAGAGTTACAGTCTCAGAACCAACAACAGATTAATTCTCAAGAGCTAGGTAATAGCCAGCAAATGGAATTAGCAAATTTAGAAATAAAGAACCAGACTGAACAGCAGAATATGACGGCTGCAAATCAAGCAAGACTTGCAGAATTTCAAGTCGCTGCGGATTTCTTGTCGAAGAACGCAGGTTTTAAACAACAAATGTCAATTGCTAATCTTACTAATGATCAGCAAATGCGACTAGCTAATTTGTCATCTTTAAATCAAGCAAGCTCAGAAAACCTATCTGCTGCACAACAGACAGAACTAGCAAACTTGAACACTAAGATGCAGACTAATATTACTAGTGCAAACTTAGCCGCAGAAATGAATGTTGCTCAACTAAATGTAGATCAACAAAGAGCAATAACTAATGCAACAACACAATCAAAAATAGATTTAACTAAGTTTAGTACTGCTCAACAAGTAGAGTTAGCAAACAGTGCCTTTATGCAGAACATAAGTCTAGCCAATCTAAACACAAGGCAACAAGCGGGTCTGCAAAATGCAACTGCTATGGCTGCTTTAGATTTAGCTACCGCAGATAATAGAACAAAACTGTCTATAGAGAATGCTAGAAATTTTTTGCAGATACAAACAGCTAACTTGTCTAATGAACAACAAGCTATTATGTTAGACACGCAAGTAAAACAACAAACTATATTATCTAATAATAGTGCAGAAAACGCAGCTAAACAGTTTAGTGCTTCATCAGAAAACCAAGTTAATTTGTTTCTTAAATCACAAGCAGATGCTATGGCACAGTTTAATGCTACGCAATCTAATGCTATGGAACAATTTAATTCTTCTGAAGCTAATAAAATAAATGCTATGGATATAGGTAATGCTATAGACGCTGCTAAATTTAATGCTCAAATACAAATACAAGTAGAGCAGTTTAATGTGCAAACAGAAAACCAAAGAGATATATGGAATGCTTCTAATTCACAAGCAATAGAACAAGCAAATATTAATTGGAGAAGACAGTCTAATACAGCAGACACTGCCGCTATAAATGCTGCGAATGGTGTAAATGTTCAAAATTCTTATGGTATATCTACACAAGAATTAGATTTTATATGGAATAATATGAGAGATAGTGCAACATTCTTAAATAAATCAGCATTAGATGCACAGAATCAAAAAACAAATTTGTATATTACTGCAATGAATAACGAAAACAATACAGCTTTAAATAGTACTGGTGTTTCTTCCGGTGTTACAACTTTAATTGATAGCATATTTGACTAGGGGATTTTAAATGGGTTTCTTTAAAAAGATATTCAAGGGTGTTGGCAAGGTCTTTAAAAAGATCGGTAAGGGCATAAAGAAAGTAGCTATGAAAGTTGGCAAGTTTATGAATAAGATAGGCATTGTCGGTCAAATAGCTATGGCTTTTATATTACCGGGAATTGGTGCTGCCCTGATGAATGGGCTGGGCGGTATGGCTACTAGTATGATTGCTAATACTTTTGGAGGCATTGGAGGCGCGATAGTTAAAGGAGCAGGGCATGTATTAAATGCAGCTCACAAATTTGTTACTGTCGGCAAGAATGTTTTTACCACTGTAACAGAAGGGGTGACTAAATTTGTAGGTGAGTTTGGTAAAACAGCCCTGAACAAAATACCTGGAATTAATATACAAAGTGCCTCTAAGAATTTTTTTGGTGGCGGTGGGGCATGGCAAACTGTCCAAGAAGATATAGTTAAAAATGCTAGTAGTATTATGAACCCTTTTAAATCTAGTATAAAAATCCCAAAAGGTATGAGTATAGAAGATATAGCAAGCACCACAGGAACTTCTGTAGAACGAATACAAAATATGAATGCAGGTGTAGACTTTAATAATTTAAAAGCAGGAGACTCCTTAAACTTTGATGCCACTGTAAATCCTTTATCAGATTCTTTTAAAAGTGCAGCAACAAGTGGTGATTTACAAACTATGATAAATGAAACTGCTGGTGGAAAAGTGGCTCCTCCTCGCCCACCGCCTACAACTGGTGCAGAGTGGAGAGAAAGAGCATTATCAGGTGATTTACAAGACGCAATAGACTCTACTTCTGGACAAGGTAGTTTATTAAATCCTGATGTTACTGATTTGTCCCCAAAATCTTTTGGACAAACAATGTATCAAGGAGCTAAAGATGAAATTGCTCAAAGATATCCAGCAGCTACACCAATATCTTCTGCACTAAGAGCCGTAGGAGATGCACAAGAGCTAGAAGCCCAGTTAGCTGATCCAGATTACAGCGATAGCGGCTATCCATCTGCTCCTATGTATGTGGGTTCAAACGCACAAGACTTTGATGTAAGGGCGCAAACAACCCCAAGAAACTTTAATGCTTTTTCAAGCGGCGGTCAATTCGGGTCACAGGCAAGAGTATATGATTCTATTCTAATGGCTCCTGTATCTACATGGTCTAGAGATTTATCAAGCAGATTTGCTTAGAGGCAATAAAATTATGTTAACAGAAAATACTCCTGAGTTCACCGCCCAAGCCGCTAAGTTAGAAAGGCCAATACCGGGCGAGGGGATGTCTAATGATCCAGAGAATCCTTACGCCTTTGAAGGGGTTCCTGAATTCACTGTGCAAAGAGAAGCACTAGAATATTTATTTGTAACCATTACTGATGAAGATAAATATCCAGCTATTCTAGGAGCCATAGATGATGGTGTCCCCCTAATGGAGTTGACACAAGTAATACTATTCAAGGGGTTTACAGAAGGCAAGTGGAATCCTGATTTATTAATGTTGCTTGCAGAACCTCTAGCTTACATGCTTATGGCGTTAGCTGAGAGGCAGGGTATTGACTATGTTATTAATAGTGATGATGTAAATGATGAAACAGAAGAAGACCGCAATGAAGCTACTGATAACATGCTCTCTAAATTAAAAGTAAGCCAAGGCGGTGCTAAAGCAAACATTGCATTGCCGCCTGAACTTGTTAATAAAATTGAAGAAGTACCTATAGTAGAAGAAAGTCTATTGGCACAACAACCAAAATTAGAAGCTGCACCAGATAGTCTTCTAGCGCAACAAGGAGCATAGATAGCATGGCTGACGATATTGATGTACTAGGTCAATCTCTTCTAAACAGACAGAGAACTAATAGAAAAAGAGCAGATAAACGAAGTAGAAAAGAAAGAAATATTAATCTTGGTTTAAACTTGGCGGCTAAAGGCGTTGGCTATGCCAATACTTATTTAAAGAATCGTGCAGATACTTTTGTTAATGAGCAAGAAGAGCTTGTGGGTTCTCGGTTAAGACAACAAAAAGCTATAGCCCGAAGTCAATCTATAATAGAAGACTATACAAAGGCTCAAGCACACCCAACAGGCCCAGAAGGGTACTTAGCACAAGAAAAATTTGCTCCTATTATCAGAGCTAACTTTGAAAGAGATTTTGGTGATACTACTCCATACAGTAAAACAGATATAGATAACTGGGTATACGAAACAGCATCTGTTAAAGCTAAAGAAAATATAGGTTCTTTTAATAGCGCATATAATGCTGCTATGAGTATGGGAGACATAGACGACTACGATGCTTACATTAAAACTAAAAACGGCAGAGCAGAAAATGTAGGTGGTTTTTTATTCAACAAACTTACTAGATCGTTAAACAATAAAACTCAAGCAGACATAGATCAAGAAGTAACTACAGCAATGCGAACTAATCGTTTTACTGATAGAGCTGATCAAGTACTTCTTTTTGATGGGTATTTAAATGCAGGTTATACTTCAACAGATGCTAAAAATTTAGCAAAAGAAATTGGCCCTGAAGCTAGTAACAATACTAAATCTGTATTAGCTAGAATGGGCATAAATGAAGCAGAGTCAGTATTGACTAGTCTTGCACCTCAAACAATGTCGTATTACCAATATGGTTCAGATCAAAAAATACAAGTACAAGTCGCTACATACACAAAAAATGGCAGACCGCACAAACAAGTTTATCTACCTTTTAAAGATATGAATGGTAACTATGACGAAGACAGTTTTAATTTTTTTATGAATGCAACTAACGAAGACCCTGTTAGTTCTGCTAGAGCTGTAAACACATCTGCAAGTTCAGTTGTAACTCCTGAAGTTTTAGCGGGACTATTAGACCCTGACAATAAAAATGGTTGGGTTACTCAGCCGCCTGTGAAGGGAACCCCAGTAACAAGTACTGATGGTTTTGCTCGTAAAGGTCATAAGTATATACAGTATTTTTATAACAAAAATGATAGAGGTGCAACCAGAATACCAGTACATACTATAACAACAGATAGATGGGATACAGAGCTAACAGAATTAACACCTATTGATGGTGCGACTACGGCCCTAGTAAATAATGCCATAAATAAAATAGAAAATGTTTATCGTCCAGAAGGAGACGAAGACACTATTAGAACAAATAACGTAATAGATTTAATTGGGTATGGTACTGATGATGCGCTTGAAAAAGCACTAGAAGATGACTCAAGCGGAACTAAAGCAGTAATGGCAAATAACAGAGCGCAAATATCTAGGCGAATCTGGAGCGAACAAATAAGAATAATGGAAGAAAGCATGGGCGAGTTTTCTGCAACAGAAGCTTTAGACTTAGCAACGTCAGGAATAATAACTCCTTATGTGTTAGCTTATAAAGATGAGCAAATACATAATAATTTATTAATTAATTATAAACAGTCTAGAAATGTTGCTTTGTTAATAGGCGAAAGTCAATTGTCTGCTAATTTGCCTAGTCAATGGAACGATACTCCACCAATTCTTTATAATAAATATGCTATAGGTTCTTTAGTTGATATTAAAAAAGCAGATGAAAATGTTGCAGCTATGTTGGTAAACCAATTAAGATCAATGGATGGGTATGGCGATATACTAGTGCCAATGAAAGCAATGCCTTCTAAACTATCAAATGATATTTTAATGTCAGGAAGAAAAGCAAATGCTGATGGAGAATTTACTTTTGAACAACTAGTAAGTCATGCAGCAGAAGAACCAGTGCAACAACAACAACCGCAACCACCTAATATAGAACAGTATAGAGGCACTGAAAGACTAGCTGAAAGCGATGTTGTAACTCCAATAACAAGAAAAATAGGAGGAGCTTATAGGGGAGTAATGAATGTTATTGGGGATGTAACAGATAAAATAAATCAGGCTCCTTCAAATGCAGAAGAACGGCGATTAAGAGAACTTAAAAATTCTTATATTGAAGAGGGAGTAAGTTCTGGATTAACAAGACCTGAAGCCACAGTTCGTGCTGAAGATATGCTATCAGGGAATTCTAGCCCCCCCAAAGTAACAACGGAAGTCTCTGATACAGCGGCTTCCGATCCCGAACCTTTTAGTGGCGGCAATATTTCTGAAGAACGTGCAGCAGAAATTAGTTTCCCCTCTGATACTTCTGCATCTTCGTTAATAAAAAGATTTGAAAATTTTACTGCTAAAGCTGCGCTTGATGTAAGTCAAAATACTAATGGTTTTGGTACAGAAGCTACAGATGACTCTGAAGAAATAACTATGGAAGTAGCGCAACAAAGACTACTAGCTAGAGTAGCTGAAGATACTGCTTTTATAGAAGATTTTAATGAACAATATCAATATGATTGGACAGAAAATGAAACTATAGCTCTGACTTCTTTTATATTTAATCTAGGTAAACGCTCTTTAAACGAAGTAACAGAAGGCGGCACACGTTCTAAAGAAGAGATAGCTGATGCAATGCTATTGTATACTGGTGCAGGGGACACTAAGAACATACCAGGATTAATTAAACGTAGACAAGATGAATACGATATATTCACAGGCAAGGTAACTATTTAATGGGTGCTAGAAAAACAACAGCCTCAACTTTATATAGCGATATAGACTCAAACGCTTTAATACTTCCTGAAAAAAGAGGAGGTTTTAAAACAGGCTATATTCAAAAAACTCACAGTGAGCTAAGAACTGACCCAAAATATCAACAAGAGTCAGAAAAATTCTTAACATGGCTTGGGGAAAATCAAGGTGCTTTTGAAAAAATTACTGGTGGCTTAGTCTCGTCTGATATATTTGAAACTATAAGGGACGAAGAAGGCCGTCTAGGTACAGCAGTAGATCGTGCTAATATTATGCGTGATGCTCCAGAAGACATAAAAGAAACTTACAAGTATTTATCCGAAGAGTTTGTAGCTTCTAAAGCAGGTAGTTTTGGTGAAATACTCAAGGCAACTTGGGACAGGGGTGTAGATATGGTTGCAGACCCCATCAATCTTACCTTTGCATTCGTAGCTCCGGGTGTAGGCAATGCTGCTACTAAGGCATCTACTGCTGCCGCGCAAAAAGTAATTTCAAGTTCCGCAGGCAAGGCCGCTGCAAACAAAACTGTACGAAATGTAGCTGCTGCCAACACAGGTAAGGCTGCTGCATTTGAAGGCGGTGCTTGGACAGGCATAGAAAACTACTACAGGCAGGATAAAAATATAAGTCTAGGCATCCAAGATACTTTTAGCAAAGGAGATTTTGCACTCTCAACAGGAGCTGGTGTAGCACTAGGTGGGGCATTAGGCTATGGGCTTGCAAGAACTTTGGGTTCAACCCCCCGTATTGATAACATCGATGATACTTCTAAGACACTTCCAAATCTTAGAAAAGAATTTACTAACCCCGAAAGTCCCAGACCCGACACAATAGAATACAAGAAGTTTACTCCGCGTACAGGAGACACACCTGCTACAGAGGTTGTTGAGTCTACTAAAATTAATTGGGGTCCAGTGCGGGGGGACGATGGCACTCCTAGAACTAGATCAGACGGTACTCCTATATTTGCTACTGCTAAATTCGATGATAATGGAAATTTTTTAAGCATTGACGTAGATGATGTTGCAATAAGAGAGTCCTTTGACAGAAAGCCGTGGACAAAAGAATCTCCAGTATTTGGAGTTAAATCTCTTAAAGCAAACGATATTCAGTCAGCAGATGAGTGGGTAATGTTTAGTTTATTCCACGAAAGAAACCATGCTAGTACTGGTAGTCTGTTTAAAAGTTTTGCTCCAGATTCAACTAAAACAGATTTAAGCAAAAAACTTGGAGAACAATTTGGCCCAACAAAATTAAGAGCATCTTATGAAAGAGCTAGGGCTGCTTATGAAAATGGGGCTAATGTAGCAGCATTAAAAGATTTAAAAATCTGGAGAAAAACTCAAGCACTTAATGAAGCTGAACTGCCTCCTGCTTTTGCAGGGGTACAAGCTAAAACTAATTCAACACTATCCAATGCTTTTAACAAAGTTCAATTTAGTGTCAACCCAATAACAGGTGCTAACTTCTATAATCGATTACTTAATCCAGAAGTAGATGCAGGGCTACTAAATAAATTTACAGTTGGATTAAAGGATAATACAAACGAGACTATTGTTTCTCTGCCCGAAGCAGATGCAGCCAATTTAATTTTAGCTGTTAGAGATATTATCATACAAAAAGCAGATGATGGCCGTGCCGTATTGGGAGTAGGAGATATTGCCCCAGATATACAAACCGCTATACAAGGGTTTGGTTTTAACCCAGTACAAATTAAAAAGATTGTAGATGAAGTTACTGATGCCTATATTGCACCAGTAAAATTAGCTGATGATGCCTCTCCTGAAAAAGAACTAATAGCTCAAGGACGCTTAACCCCTGAAGCCATGCTAAATTTAAGTAATCAACTTGCTAACGACATAGGTGGTAGTAGTAGAAATACAGGTAGTATGTTTTTTGATGAGCTTGGTGCGTTAAATGCAGACGGTTCTTTAAATTCTACACAGGTTAAAGACAGCATGGCAAGTGTAGTAGCTGCTCAGACCCTTAACTATTTAGGTAGCAGCATAGGAGGCTTTGCAAAAGCAATTAATATCCTAGCCCCTTCTAAACGGTTTGGGCCTAATGTTATATCTGCACTACAACGAACGGTTAATAGTGAAGCAGGTTCTTCTTGGAGAAGAGGCTCTGTTCAAGTTAGTGATATTTATGATTACAATACTTACAGCAATCAAAAATTTGGAACTTGGCAAACCGCGTGGAGAGCTGCTTACGATGGTATTAAAGTAACTGCTAAAGGGCCACAAAGAAAAGAAGTAGATAAACTTATATCTAATGCTGTAAGAAAAAATACCATGATAGGATTGAGGGACATTAAATTTAATACACCGGAAGCAAAACAAGCAGTAGTGGATTCTATAGAAATATTACAAAAACAACTAAGAGATATAGGTCAAGAAGGTAAAGCTAAAGGAGTACTACGCAATACAGTAGACAACTATCTACCACGTTTATGGGAAAGAGATAAAATAATAGCAAACAGAGAAAAATTTACTACGCTAGTAATGCAAAAGAATGGCGTTAAAGGAATCGATACTCGTGAACAGGCAGAAAAGTGGATAGACGAAACTTTAGATATTAAATATCAATTTGATAATGTCCATGCAGGTGGTGGTAATAGTTTTTTTGCAAACAGAAAGTTAGATATAGGTGACGATACTATATTTAATGAGTTTTTAGTTACTGATCTAGACAGTCTTATGACAAGTTATTTTTCTTCAGCAGCTAAAGCAATAGGTAAGAAAGATATATTTGGTGTAAGAAATTTAGAAGAATTTAATCAACGATGGGGATCAGCCATAGAAAAAGAAATGAAACTCAATGGTGCTGATGGTAGTCAAATTCTAAGTGCTAAAAAGAATGCGGCTTATTTATATAAAAACGTAACAGGCGAAGGCATGGACCGCTACGGCAAATATACACAAAATGCTATAGAAGGGTACATGCTTGGTAATAGAATGGCACTGTTGCCCCTGTCTACGCTGTCTAGCCTTACGGAAGTATTTATTAATATGTCTACAGCAGGAACAGGCACATTCTTCAGGGGCTTAAAAGATGCTACAATGAATGGCTCAAGAAAAATGTATGACGATAGTATAGACGTACTGACAAAAGTACACGGTATGTCTAGGGCTGAAGCTACAAGAGAGCTAAGAGAAACAGGCAGAGCTTTAGAACAGGCCGCTGCTGATGGCATAGAAAGATTAAGTGGTGATCAATTATCTAATACAACAATGAGAAAATGGAGTAATGCATTTTTCAAGCTTACATTATTAGATCAGTGGACAAGGACTGTACAACTGGCTTCTTATACAACAGGTAAAAGATTAATCACAGAAAACATAGAAAGCCTTGCAGCTAAAGCATCCTTACTGGATACAAATCAAATTTCTAAAAGAATGCAAAACCAAATGGATCAACTTGCTGTTTTAGGTATAGACTATAGAGATGGAATTGCATGGTATAACGCAGGAGCTAAACTAGACGATGCCTTTTATTCAAAAGTAAAAAGCGGTGGTGGTAAATATACTGACGGGGTAATTCTTAATCCTTCAAGTGCCTCCGGTTTAAAACCTACGTTTATGTCTGATCCTAAGACAGCCGTATTTGGTCAGCTACTAGGCTATCCCGCTGCATTTACTAACACTATACTAAAAGGTATGGTAAAACAAACAGTTCGTAATCCAGAAACTTTGTTTACTCAGCATATACCTGCTGCTGCTGTAATGACAGGCATTGCTGCTTTTACAAACGGAGTAAGGACTAACGGAGAATCTTGGGAAGACAAAGAAGGTTTTGAAATAGCAACAGATGGTTTTATTAGATGGGGCGGTAACGGAGTACTAGCCGATATGATGAAGAGAGGCAGCGAGTCTGCCCAATACTATCAGGAACCTATGGCTTACTTCACAGGCGCAGGCGTAGTAGCAGGAGATGTATACAATCTTGTTAGACAGGGTGATCTTATAACTTGGTTGGGTAGTAAAACGCCCGGAAGAGGAGCTATCAACGCTATCTTTGGACCCTTTGAAGCCACTGAAGATTTTGCAGAAGACTATACCGATTGGCTCCGCGCTATGGATAAGAGGCTGGCCGACTTTGTTGTCCCCGAAAAGAAAGCAACAGGTGGCATAGTAGAAAACGTAGCTCAAGTTATTGAAGAACCCGATGAACGTATAGATAGAATGACAGGACTGCCGTATAACATACAAGCAGGTGGAGCTTTTGTAGACGAAGAAGATCGTCAAGAATTTCAATTAGGCAGCATAGTTAAAGCTGGTGTAACTCTAGGTAATAGTATTTTAAAATCTAAATTTAGTCAAGCCTTAACAGACATAGCAGATAAAGGTATTAATATTCCTGTTCAGGGTCTTGAAAACGAAATGTTAAAAAGGGGAGTACCTGCTGCTGAAATGGAGGCTACTGGAATTAAAGATATACTTAAAGATAATATCTTGCGTGGGGTTAGACATAAATCAGGCAGGCTAGATTTAGAACCAGATCAAATAAGAACAATAGATACACTAAGAAAAGACAGACAAGACATTGATAAAGATTTTGAATCTTTACGTTCTACTACTGACAATAAAACAGTAATTGAAGATTATGGCCCAGATGCACCAGCTATAACTGCATACGACTATGCTAGGGCGCACTGGGGACGAGACTTTTTAAACTTTACGGGTCCACCTCTTGCACCTCCCCCAGAAATTGCAAACTACTTGCGAGTTGTACCACCTGATGTTAATGCTAAAACATTTGAAGTCTTAATGTATCAAGACCCAAGAGTTGGTATTGGTAAATCAACTCATTTTATACGCAAGACAAATAAAACAAAAGTCGAAGCGCCTTTAGATTGGGATACAGTACAAGACCCAGTCCCAGTCCCAGACCCAGAGCAAATTCCTTATACTTATCATGCAAGAATAGATGTAGATGGAGATACTCTTAGAGTATTTGAAATGCAAAGTGACGTAAGGTTTGATCAAAGAAATGACGCTGGCGAGTTAACATCTTTTCATAAGCGTATGCCTTTTTATGGTGTTTTAGATAAAATAGATGCTGAAGATATAGACGACTTTTTAAAGACAATACCGAAAGGCACACACAAAAAATTAAAAACTCAAATAAAATCTTTTAAAGATTTATTTGAAGACACTAAAGATCAAGTTAAAGACGGTATAATATCTTCCGAAGGGAGGCTTGACTTATTAGAAATGCGTTTAACATTTATAAATTCAAGCGATGAATTTACTGCTTTTGAAGGAGCAAGTGCTGTAGATTCAGATATATATCAACCTTTAATAAATAGAATGATAAATGAGGCGCATAAGAGAGGTCTTAAAAAAGTTCAATTTTTAATAGGCGATGATTCTAGTGATAGCATTACGTATTTACGACCCCTAAATAGATCACCATCAATACAGAAGCACTATGAACAAATGGTTGCTTCGCAAATAAAATCAACCGCTAAAAAAATAAAAGCTTCTTCTCCTAGTATGGATAATAAAGGATATTTAACAATAACATTGCCAGAAAAAGATTTTTCCTTGCCTATGTATAAAACAGGTGGCAAGGTACTAGGAAGTCTTGGAAGAATTAGAGGACGCACATGAAATATTTTACTAAAGAAGAACTTACATGCTCTCACTGTGGGGCTAGTGATATAGACGCACCTTTTATGGAGAAAGTAGAAGCTCTCCGCGAAGAACTAGGGTTTCCTTTCCCGGTCAACAGTGCCTACCGTTGCAGAGATCACGCTATAGAAGCTCGTAAGAAGGCTCCGGGCGCACATTCGACAGGTCACGCAATAGATATTGCAGTCTCTGGAGAACAGGCTTACAGGCTTGTAGAGGCGGCTATACGGTCTGGTAACTTTGAAGGTATTGGAATTAACCAGAAGGGACGCAGTAGATTTATACATTTAGATGACATTGAAAACACACCTGAACGGCCCAGACCGTGGCTATGGAGCTATTAATTATGAAAAAGCACTTAGATGAATTGTTTCCTTTGGTTGTTGCTGTCTGCTTAATCGGGTGGATGTGGGGTTCTTTAGCTTATGCCGATGAGCCTACCTATGTAGATGACGTAGCTCAGATCATTAACGATAACTGTGTTGTGTGTCACCGTGAAGGTGGTATTGGTCCAATGACGTTTGAGACTTACGAACAGATAAGACCGTGGAGTCCTCTGATACAGCACAAAGTAATAACCAGAGAGATGCCTCCCTATGCCTATGATGCAAATATTGGTATACAAAACTTGCATGGCGATTGGCGGCTATCCCAAAAAGATATAGATATCATAGCTGAGTGGGTCGATACAGGGTCAAAGTACGGAGATAGGGACATTGTAGTACAGGCTCCTGTCTTGTCTGATCCTAGTCAGTGGAGTTTCTACGGAGACTTCGGAGAGCCTACACTAGTTATACCCTCTACACCTATAGACATCCCCGCAAGTGGCAATGATCTTTGGCATAAGCACAACGTAGCCAGTGGGTTGACCGAAGACAGGTGCATTAAAGCTGTGCAAGTTAAACCCAGAGGCGATGCAAAAAGCGTAGTACACCATGCAAACTCTACAATAACATTAGATGGTGAAAGGTACGGGATGCTTACTGAGTATGCTATGGGCAAGTGGGGCGAAGTTGTACCCGATAATATATGCAGAACAATGCCAGCCAACGCTGAGATAGCTTGGGACATTCACATGTTTCCGGGTGGCTTGGGTGCAATAGCTCCCGGTACAATGATCAAAGACAATGTAGTAGAAATAGGTCTATGGTTATACAGCGCAGAAGAGTCTAAAAAACTAACGTACAAGCAAGACTTAAAGCTGTATAGGATTGGCAACCAAGAAGACATAACTATACCACCCAATGATTACTATATGACTCAAGCCTTTCACAGCTTTGATCATCCAGTGCGTATAGACTCTTGGCAACCTCACGGTCATCTGCGTATGAATGCAGCAAGCTTTGAAATATTCTACCCAGACACAGGGCTTACAGAGTCTATCAGTCAAGTGTCTAACTGGAGTGCTACATGGCATCATAGTCACCTATATGATAGTGACTACGCACCCCTATTGCCTACTGGTGCAGTCTTAGTACTGAAGCAATGGTATGACAACACGACTGACAACCCCAATAATCCCGATTCGGATATGTGGGTTGTAGGCGGTAGCCGCACTGGTGATGAAATGACCCACGCTTGGATCGCAGTTACGCATCTTGATGATGAAAAATATGAAGAACTTTTAAACGAAAGAAACAATAGGACATTACTAGCACAATAATGATTGAGGTAACACTGGCTTTAAGTGCTGCGGTAAGAGCCGTAGGTGTAATAAAAAAAGGACTTGCACTGGGCAAGGAAGCATCTGAACTTTCTTCTCAGTTTGGCGAGTTTTTTGACAGCAAAGATAAAATAGCTGCCGCTAGAGCAGAAGTAGAAAACACTACACTAGGTAGTAAGGTCTTTGCAAAACAATCAGTTGAATCTTATGCACTTGAAGTTGCTTTAGCAGAACACAAGACTAAGGAACTGGAAAAACAACTACGCGAATTGTTTGTTTATTCAGGACAGACAGAAATATATACATCAATGATGCGGATTCGCGCCCAAGAACGTAGACGTAGAAGTATACAAGCTAGGCGTGTAGCAGAGCAGAAGAAGTTTGCTGCTGACATGCTATTAATAGCGGGTATGGTAGTTGTAACTTTAGGATTTATAGGTGCGTTAATTATGTTAGTAGTAAAGGGGCTATAAATGTTAGTACTATATACAGAAGAACAACTAGGGGCTGCTTTCCAAATCTATTCGCGTATACATGCAGCAAGAGATATGGACAGTATGCCCTTTGAAGAATTCAGGGATATGTTTGAGTATCAATACTATGCTATGTCTAATCCTGATCAAATTTTTGATGGTAAAGATATTGCTACCCACTAAATATTTGTGTTTCTTTTTCTAGATGTCTATGTAACCCCTCTAATGAGACACAACCTTCCTGCACTATCTTTCTAATGATAGGAGCCTCATCTGTAGGGAACAGTTTATTTATTTCTTCTAAAGGAAGATGACTAAACTCAGAAATTATATTGCCATCTCTCGCTAAATAAACTTTAAACGAAACTAGATTCCCTTCTTCTTTATTCTTATCCATATCTCCTCCCAACCTAGACCGCTATACTTGTAAATTGAACGGTTTCCATATTACCTTTTATGCCGCCCTTCATATAAGTAGTAGCCCGGCCCTCAAAAAAATTCTGATGCTCTACTCCAAGAACATCGTCTAACCAATTAAGAGGATTATTTTTTACCCCGTAGTTAGGTTTTAAACCAAGCTGAAGCAAGCGTCTGTCTGCGATGTATCTAATATATTGCTTCATCTCTTCTTTAGAAAGACCTTGTATGTCTCCCATTTTAAATACTAAATCAAGAAACTTATCTTCTAGCTTCACCATCTCTCTGCATACTTGATATATTTCTTTCTTAAAGTCATCAGTCCAGAGGTCTAGGTTTTCTTTTATAAATTCTCTAAAGAGCTTGGTCATTGCTTCAACATGCAGTGACTCATCGCGTATGCTGTAAGTCACGATCTGCCCCATGCCTTTCATCTTCCCGAACCTGGAAAAGTTCAACAAGATTACAAAGCTGCTAAAGAGCTGAAGCCCCTCAGTAAATGCTGAATAGATAGCCAGATTTTTAGCTATAGATTGTTTATCATTTAATTTTAAAGGTGAGCTATTAACGTACTCATGCTTTGCAGCCATCTCTTCGTAGTCAGCAAAAGCTTTGTACTCTACTTCAGGCATCCCCACAGTATCAAGCAGTAGGCTATAAGCATGTTGGTGTATGGACTCCATGTTAGCAAAGGAAGACATCATCATCCTAGCTTCAGGCTTTTTAAAGACCCTCATATACTTATCTATATAGCCAGAGGCTACGTCTACATCTGATTGCGTAAAGAGTCTAAAGATTTGAGTAAGAAGATTAACTTCTTCTGCACTCATCTCTTGCCAATCTTTTACATCGTTGTGCAAGGGAACATCTTCTGGCAACCATAGCATTTGATTCTGCTGAACGTAGTAATCAAACATCCACGGATAGTCGAAAGGTTTGTAGTAATCTCTTGTACCTAATAAGCCCATCTTAAACTCCTGTTTCTACTTCTATTTCGTATTCCCAATACTCTACGATCATACCTTTTGGTACGACCATAATAGCATTGACGTATTGCCTTTCTTTTTTACTATGGAAGATGTCAGTTGAGAGAATAAGCTCATTCTCATTGTCTGCTACCAACCAGCCTACTGTTGAGCGCAGGATAGATTTAAGTTTCTTAGCATCAGTAATAAGAATATCGTCAGTATCTATCCAAGCATCTTCCCATTTAACTTCTATTACTTTATTTTTAGCCTTCACAACTTAGACATCCTTCTTCCTCCAAGTTTAACCGGGGTATTTTTATATTAACATTCTCTGTATTTCTAGCTGAATCAGATCGTAAGTAATAGAGAGATTTAAGTTTATGTACTCCTGCCCAATGCACATCATTTAAATATTGTAAATAAGAGTCATGGGTTTCTTGGTCTGCATCTATTGATGGCGGTTTAAAAAATAGATTAACACTTTGACTTTGACATATATACTTTTGTCTCTGATGGGCGTGTTCAATAATCCATATCTGATTAATCTCAGGGGCTGTTTTAAATATTTCTTTTTGATCAACATCTAAAATATCTAAGTGCTGCACTGACCCCTCGTGTGCTGCTATATCTTTCCAGACTTCTTCTCTCTTGTTTTCAGAGGGGACTAACTCTTTTAGCAGCCGCTCTAAATATTTATTCCTAACTTTAAAACTACCTGTCAATGTTTTATGTGTATATACATTAGCCCGGTGAGGCTCAATAGATGGGCTTGTGCCACCACATATAATAGAACTAGAAGCATTAGGAGCTACTGCCAGCAGGTGTGCGTTTCTTTTGCCACTCCCTTCCATGTCAGGAGCTTCACCTCTCTCAGAACCCAGTAATCTTGTAGTAATGTCAGCCCTATTTTTAATAAAAGAAAAAGCTTTGTTGTTGAAAGAGGCAGCGTACATACCTTCAAAGGCAATACTATGCTGCTGTAAATAACTATGGAATCCCATAGCTCCCAGACCTATAGACCTCTCTCGCATAGCAGAGTAGGCCGCTTTAGAGTAGCCGACTTTACCCTCTACAGAATTAATAAAACTATCTAATACATTATCTAACATAGTGACAAGATCAGATATAAAATCTTCGTTAGTGGACCATGCATCGAAGTACTCTAGGTTAACACTAGATAGACAACAGACTGCTGTTCTTTCTTCGTTAGTAGGTAGAGTTATTTCAGAACACAAATTACTTTGTTTTATTTCTAATCCTAATTTCTTCTGCTCTTCAGGGAGTGCCTCATTACATGTATCTATATTGACTATGTATGGCTCCCCGGTTTCTACTCTGGTTTGTATTATCTGAAACCATAAGTCCCGCGCTGATACTATCTTCACGGCTGTGTTAGTCTTAGGGTCTATTAATCGCCACTCTTCATCTGCTGCTACTGCCTCTAGAAACTTGTTAGTAATGTTAACTGCATTGTGGAGGTTCAAACATTTTCTGTTTAAGTCTCCTCCTGTAGTTTTCCGCATGTTAATAAACTCTTCTATTTCTGGGTGCGCTATATCTATGTAAGCTGCATAGCTGCCACGCCTAGTTATGCCCTGATTAAAAGCTAACATCTGAGAATCTACGACATGCATAAAGGGGATAGACCCAGTACTGCGACTCCCGTTAGAAGTATCCACACCATTGCTGCGAACATCACCCCAAAATCCACCGATGCCTCCACCTCCACTAGCAAGCCATATGTTTTCATCATAATGAGCAGATAGCCCATCCCTAGAATCAGGAACATAGTTAAGAAAACAACTGATAGGTAGACCGCGACTGGTTCCCCCGTTAGAAAGTATAGGAGTACTGAAGCTAAACCAATGATTACTAGCGTACTCGTAAATTCTCTGTCCAAGATGAAAGTCAGTATGTCCTTTATAAGTAGCCCCAAATATAGCGGCCCTTGCAAAAGCTTGTTGAGCATGTGTTTCCCCTTCCCATAAATATCTATCTACAATTGTTTGTTTACTAAAAGTATTCAGCTTTTCTTCTCGATCATAATCGATATGAATACCTAAGTATGGCTGAACTCCGATCTTCTCAGTCATTTTTAAAACTCTCCTTACGTTTATCTTTTTTAGTAGCCTGTTTATTAGACTGAGGTTTTTCTTTCTTTCTTTTCTTAAAGTACTTTTCAGTTCTTTCTACTTTACGATCCCACATTTTATTTCTCAGCAGTATCCAGAGCAGCAATAAGTCTTTCCAAATACCACTTAGCTTTTTTTAAATCTTTCACACCATCCTTGTACTTGAATCGCCAAACGTATTTCATTACGTTGCCCCGTACATACCCTTCAAATTCTGTCTCACTTAACATAGCTTCTATTGCTTCAATGCATTCTATTTTACTGTTGTTGTAATGCACTGGATGATTTACATCATCTGTTATAGTTACTGGCGGTTTCTTTTTTACAACTCTTACTGCGCTTGCAATCTCATCCCACTCTTCAGGTGTTGCGTCATCAATACTCATGGTGTCTCCTATTCACTTTCAATGTTTAAAGTATTATCTTTCCTGTGTTTCGTATCAACCCACTCATTAGGCAATGAATCTTCACTATACCATGTAAAGCCATTCGCTGATGCCCATTCGCCGTGACTTCTTTTAGTCCCATCTTTTCTACGCTTTGCCTGTGGCATAGGAGAAGAAGGATTAGCAAATAAAAATACTAACTCTGTATTTTTTGGCAGCGTTTTTCTGACCCATATGTATTTACTGTACTCAGCAAAATCCCAGAATCTCCCTTTAGCTTCTAAGAGAATGATCTTACCGTTCATAGTCTTTACAAAGTCTGGCTCATATGTATGTTCAATTATGTACTTGACCACATCAACATGATGTTCCCATTGTTTTAAAAGCCCCTTGTGTAGATCGTGTTCCCAATTAGAATCATAGCTAGGAGGCACATCTTTTTCTACAGGTCTTTTGACTCTAGGTTTTCTGTATCCTTTTCTATTTGGCAATGTCCTTTAACCCCACTAAACTAACATCCATATTAGTTTTCTTTATCAAAGTTTTTACTTTCTTCACTACCCACTTGTAAGAATAAGCACTTAACTTTAATTGATTGTTAGCAAAGATATGCGTCTGGGAGGATAGGTAAGAAAGAATATTACTTTCATCTACGTCTTTAGATTGTTCTTCAGAGACTAGCGTTCTAAACCACTCGACTAGTATAGTCTTAGATTGTTTCCGTATCTGCTTGCAAAGTTTTAAATTCATGGTCTACCTCCTGCACTTTAGGTTCTGCTGCAACTTTAGTTAGGAAAGTATAACCTTTAGCGTACTGAAACACACGTAGTCCTTTACCCCCATTAGAATTTTTAAAACATTTAAACTTATGCTCACACCACCCACAGTTTTTATTTATTTTTTCATTGCCTTTGCTGCCATCGAGGACAGGTTTAAAACAATAGTCAACCGGGGGTGTTGATTTCTTTAATGCGTTTCTTATATTTTTTATTTTGTTTCTAATATTAGGTTTGTCTAGTTCTTCTGGGCGGTAGAAACACAACTCACCACTTTCTTTATTGATAACTAGTAAGCCACCTTTGTTAGTACCTTCTGATTCCTCATACCCGGCAAGCTGCCCTAAGTAACCAAAGGCATCATCATCCCTTAGTGTCCCATGTTTAAACTTATTGAATGCAAACCCGGATGCTGTTTTTATATCAACAACTTCTTCGTCTATAATACAATCGATGTGACCTACTACGCTATCAACAACAACTTCTTTTTGCTGTCCTGTTAGGTCATGCCCAGACATAACGACAAACAACTTAACTAATTCTTCTAGCATGTGACCGTAGAGAAATTTAATCTGAGTCGGTACGTTTATGGGAGAACGCTCATCTTTACTTTTAGAATCAAACCAAAGTTTGCGAGGGTGCTTGCCTACATTAGACATCCTAATAGAAAAGGTAGAGTCCCGCTTAGTTGGGTTGGCCCATGAACGCATTACCTCTTTCATAGATTCACCAAAAGCATCTATCTGTTCTTCAGATATGTTTATAGGTTCGCCACTCGACAGCGGTTCTATAGTCTTGTATATATCCTCGACTAAATTTTCAAGAAGAATTTCCATCTCTATGCTCCACAAATCTAAGTTGTCTAGTGATAGGGTTAAACGCTAAAATTTTAACTCCCATTTTTATTTGTTCTTTTGTTCTTGTGTGGCTTGGTCTAAGATTCATTTCTTCTAAGTAATCACCATGCCCAACAGTCTTTCGTTTTAAAGTTTTGACATCTATTAATGTAACTACACCATTTTTTGTAGCTATTATATCTACTGGTCCTGTACAGCCTGCATTAGGAAAGACTTCATAGCCGTTGTCCCATAACCAAGTCACTGCATAATACTCAGCTAAGTCTCCTTTCCTACTGCTAGACTGACGTTTATTTTTCAAAATGTATGAGTATCTTTATATCTAATATGTCTCATAACTCTTGAGCTATCTCTTTTATCTCCTGCATAAAAGATATGCCCGGCCCTTTCTAATTCACAGGGTCTGGCTGAGATAGTACTAGTCGTATATTGAGGATGAGCTTTATTCATCTCTCTAATTGTTGTACCTTTACGCCCTGCTAAGTCTATTAAAGCTAAGACATAGCGTCTCATTCTTGCAGAAGGTACTTTTTCTGCTGCATCTTTAGATGTCTGAGGGGCTGTTTTTCTAACCAATTTATATGGTGCTGTATCTTCAAACATATCGTTCATCGTTTCATTGCTATTAGTGTGTTTCACTCCAGTTCACTCCTATGTTGTATTCACCATCTAAGGGACACTTCATATCAAACTCTAGTCCCGCATTTTGTATAGCCAAGATGCCTAACTCACCTACCTTCTTAGCATCCTTCTCTAGTACTTCTATCTGCCACTCATCATGGATGTTAGCTACAAAGTGTGCGTCTAAATTATTATCCTGAATATAACCGTTAAGCAGACACAACGCTTCCTTCATAACTATACTACCACCGCCCTGCAATAAAGAATTAAGAGCTGCATGAGCTGACCTTATGTATATCTTTCTACCATCTAATCCTTTGATGTGACCTTTTGCCGCCGCTCTTGTAACTCTATTTTTAAGATTCCTAAGTGATGGGAGATTATCAAGGAAAGATTGTTTAAGTCTCTGACCGTCTGCCCTACCTCCACCGACCACTGTTCCAAGCTTCTCATCTCCTGCTCCGTAGATGAAGGCATAGATGAAAGTTTTAGCCTGACTTCTTGATTCAAGTCCCGCAAGTTTTTGATTAGCGGTGTGTATATCTCCGTGGAGTATTTCATTTGTGAACCCCTCATCATCCATATAGTGTGCAAGCATCCTAAGTTCTAGGCCACTAGCATCTATACCTACTAGTTTATAATCATCAGGAACTGTCCAACAGGCCCGACATTCTGTGCCATAAGGCGAGTTAGAGTTAGGCACTTGGGCAAGGTTAGGTTCTCTATGAGTCATACGTCCGGTGATTGTACCGTTAGTATTGACAAAGCCATGCACCCTATCTTCATCGTCAGTGTTTTTTAACCATGACTTTATCTGAGCTATACGCTTCTGTAACGTCAAGTATTCAGCTATAAGCAGAGCCTCTGGTATACCCTTAATCTTTTTAAGAACAGTCTCATCTACCATAGGCTGTCCAGTGGGTGTAAACTTAGTAGGCTTCCATCCAAATTTCTTTAAGTACTCGCCTATTTGTTTGCGTGACCCAAGGTTAAACTCTGTCCTGATTGTCCTAGATATTTTATCTTTATCATGGAGATCATCATACTCGTCTGAGTTTAATCTATACTTAGTACCGTCTGATGTAACAGCCATCTTAGATAACTTATCAGCAGAAGTCTTGACAGGATAGAGAACCAAAACATTCTCGTTAGGCTTGAATGCTTTATGAACCTCTGCAACAGTAGCGTCTAGCTTATCTTCTAGTTCGGCAAGCAGGAGGGTAGTATGTTTAACGTCTAGTAAAAACCCCTTCTCTCTCTGCTTGTTTAGTATCTCAGCTACACCCTGTTCTAAATCTATAGACTTCCTAGAGAAGCCAATCCTTTCTTGATTTAAAGCATCATAGACTTTCTTGTTAAGCAGTACATCTCCCTCACAATACTTCACCATCTCAAGAGAAAAGTTTCCATAGTCTGTGAAGTCTATCTTAGGTAGACCTACTCTATATCCCCAAGACTCTAGGCCATGATTGCCTTCCCTTACTGGGTTAAACAACCGAGATAGCACAAGGGTATCTATCAAGGGTTTAGTAGACAGATCGACATGCAATAACTTATTTACAACTGGTATATCAAACCCAATTATATTATGTCCAATCAACTTGTCAGCATCTTGCAATACTGTAAGACCTTCTTGCAGACTATCACCGTAGTAAGAGTTTAGTTCTTCTGTATGTATATCACAGGTACTGATGCACCATATTTTAGTAGCATCTAACCCATCAGTTTCTATATCAAAAACTAAGGAACTCATAACTCATCTCCTGCATATTCATAATCGGATGCATCTACTTCGCTGAGTCTACCTGTCTCTTGGTTGTATAACAAGTGAGTAGCTATCCCCACATCACCAGTATACCTGGATTTTAAAACTCTTACATGGGTAGTTTGAGACTCAACCTCATCATCAGATTGTTGGTTACGCTCTAAAGCTATGACGCAATCAGACAACTGAGCGATAGATTGTGAGCCTCTCAGGTGGTTAAGACCCACAGTGACACCATTCTCGTGTCCCCTATTGCCCTCTACTCTGCGTAAATGAGAGACTAAGATCATCCCAACCCCTGTTTCTTCAACGATAGAACGTAACTTAGTCATGATGCTATCAATAGTTCTGCGCTCATCTCCCTCAGTTGAGGAGGACACAAGCATATGTAAGTGATCAACAACAATCCACTTACAATCGCACCCTATGATCATGAACCTAATCTTACTAAAGATTTCATCTATATCATTGGACCCGAAGTGAGCATGAATCCACACCCTGCCGTTGTCATATATCTTACTATAGATTTCATCTAGATATTTCTGATCGTAACCCTCTCTGATGTGGTCTACATACAGTCTGTCATTCGCCTCTATTGACATGAGACAGTCAAGAGTTCTTAGGTCATGCTCTTCAAGAGCCACAATACCTATGTTGTCTTCTGTATTATTGATCAACCAGTGTTCTAGTTCTCTAGTGATAGAGGATTTACCAAGACCTGTACCGCCTGTAAGAGTCATCAACTCCCCCTGCCTCAAGCCGTATAGCTTCTTGTTCAATCCCTCCCAAGGGTAGGGAACTGAGTCTTTCTTTTCTCTATTAAAGTATTTATCTTTTAAGTCTCTAGCATTGACAACACCACTAGGTGTATAGACCTTGGCGTTCCACCATGCAGTAACATAGCCATGCTTGTTGCCCTTTTTTATCATGTCGTTAGCATCTTTAAAATCATCTGCAAGATGCACAACTTTTGCTTTACCCGGTGTTAATAACATAGCTACTTTCTTAGCTGCTTCTTTGCCGGGCTTATCATTATCAAAGTTAATGACAACGCAATCAAACTTCTCAAGAAATTCTATTGAGTTCTTCACATCTTTGATAGCAGCCTGCGCTCCATTCTTTATGGATACTACAGGCCATTTAGAACCAAGCATTTCGTAAGCCGCCATTGCATCACACTCACCCTCAACAATGGTTATATACTTACCGCCTGATTGGAATAACTGCTCACCGAATAGGCCACTACCTGCACCGCTGCCTTTCCAAGTGAACATCTTATTTTGTTCCCTGACTTTATAACCTACAATCTCGTTGGCTATATAGTAAGGATACAAGTGCTTTATAATCTGCCCCTTAGAATCCTTAACGGCTTTAACACCATACTTCTTGGCCGAGTCTAGAGATATACTCCTATCTGTTAAGGCTAGAAATTCTCCTTCTGAATTATTCATAGCATTATTTCTATAGGGTTGTATGTCCACAGTCTTAGTCTCACTAGCAAGTGGGCTATCACACGCTTTATCATAATCCTTTATGACAGTAGCACAACTAAAACAATAAGCTGAACGATCCTCATGCATTGATACTGGATCGCTACCGCCGCAGTGTGGACACGGTAATTTAAATTTAACAAAATTTCTTACTGGGTAATCAGGCATTACTAATCCTCGGTGGTTTGTTCATAAGCCTCGTTTATATCTGGAGTTGATGGGTCATCAGCTTTGTATTGGCCTGTTTCTGTCCTTGCTCTAACGGGATCAATTTTAGTTTTCTCTGTGCATTCAATCTCTTGAATGGCTGAGTGCATAGCTGCTATAGCTTCCTTCCTGATAACTACTTGATCAGTCAGTTCTCTTAGTTCTCGTATAGCTTTCTGAGATACTGTGTATTTTAGTTTACCTTCGGTACTAAAAAGGGAGACATCATAGTCCCCCTCCCCAGTGCGAAAGATAACTTTATCTTCCGTTGTTTGTGTCATAGCTCATCAGTCTCCGCTAGTGATTCTTCTACATCAAACTCATCACCAGCTTGATTGAAAGAAACAAGATCAAGTATCTGTACAGCCTGTAAGTCTAGGCCACGATAGGTTTCACCCTGCCGTACAACTTCCCATTCCTTGTATTGTACCTTACCAATAGTACCATTACCGACAGACACATCGACTTCATTCTTGGACTTGTCAAAGAGTTTAGGAGCTGCTCTTGTCATTCCATTAGGCCCACTGACCTTACGCTTGACAACAAGGGCTGACCCCTCATCCATTTGTTTAATGCGGAACCCACGCTTCTCAAAATCAGCGGCAGTCGCATCATCTACTACTACATTGACAGAATAAACTGGCTCGTAAGTAGTGTTGGGGTTGGTTATTGATGCCCAATATAAGGCTCCTTGTAGTACTGACATATTATACCTCCAAAGGTATGTTGTTGATAATTAATATAAATATAAATAACATCCATGTCTAGTCCGTCTTTATGTTTTGAGTATAACACAAGACTATCAAACTTACTAGTCTGATTCTTTAGAAAGATATTCTCTTTCATATTCTGCTACTAAATATATAATCGCCTCCAGGTATTTCATATTTTGTGGACTATCCCATGCTGCACCCACTGTATCATGGAGTATTGATTTAAGTTCTATGTAAGTTTCCTCTGTTATCATTTAACGGGTTCCTTTATTATTCATAGCTACTTGTCTTTTAGTAAGCTTTTCTTTTGCACCAAATGTACAGGGTGTACACTGTTGTATCTGTCCTCCAGAATTTATATAAGCTTGAACGTGTCTACTTATATTAGCTTTTAATTCTTCTTTTTTCTCTGGACTCATTACATCTTTTGCCGATCTCTTCCTAAATGCAAGTGCATTATTCATGATTGTTCTCCACTTAGTTCTTCAGATATTAATCTATCTCTTTCTGAATCAGCCATAAACTCAGCCCACTCCTGCTTGTATTCTGCTGAGTTTCTGTAGTCTTCTTCAGACTCCATCATATATTCTTCTAGGTCTACTGTTACTCTATCTCTTGCGGTCATCGCCTTGCTCCTAAATAATATTACATACTGGTTTAGTGTTTACAAATATTCCATGTTGTCTTGCTATAGCCTGTCCTATTCCTTCGTAAGTTTTTGATCTAAGTTTCCAACGATCTTTAGATGGTGATAAGTAATGCATCTTCATTCTTTCTTTTCTTGGTAGTGCATCGTGAATGTCTTTGACATTATTGGTGGCTGTTAACTTAGGTAAGTTATGTAACCACAACCCTGTCTTTTTAGATTCAGGATGACCGAACTCATAAGGTTGTATGTACTGGTCTGGCTTGAATGGCAATACACCCACTGGATTTTCCATTACTGCATAGTCACTATAATCACACACCATCTCCCATAAATCTGTAGTCCAATTGATAGCTTCTAATCGTGCATCATACTTTGCCATACCCCTACCATACCAAGCATTACCGGACACAGCTAAAGCTGTACAAGGTGGATGAATCAATATGAAATCCCAGTACTTAGATTTTATAACATCAAGAGCATCGCCCTGTATGTGATTAGTAGCACCATCATCGGCAGGCAATAAGTCACAGCTAACTACGTTCCAATTAAAACTATTGGTAGCTGATAACTTTTCAAATGCTTTCCTGCTTACTCCACTGTACTCCATTGCAATTAATATTTGTTTCATTAGTAACACCTCTTAATTTTTTTCTTATCAACGTATAATCTTAAATGAGTTGAACAACTTATTGGTTGACCATAGGAGTAGTGCCGCCAATCTAACCCACTCTTCAAGTGCTGCCCTCTTACCTTAACTTCCCATTGGTTTTTATTAAGATACTTTTTAAGTTGTTTAACAAAGGCTTTCCCTTCATCATCATTAGGAATTTCACTTAGTAAATATTTATGAATCATTTGTGTTCTCCATATAAATATTAAAATTTTCTCCAAGCTCTTCTTCGTTAGCAGCTTCTATGTTTTTTGATTTTAAATATGCTAACGCAGTATTTTCGTTGTTAAACATAAGCACCTTATTTTTTTTACCAAGTAAATATTCTTTTCCATTTAATGAAATTCCTTCAGGGTGTTGGTAGATTACTTTCACCTTCTTTCTCCTCTAAAGATTCTACAATAAAAGCCATGTGTTCACAGGTTGTATCCCAGTTATCAGGACGCACATCTCCATCCCATGTTTTGTCTAGCTCAGTCCAGATGTATTCTATTGAATCGTTAATCGTCATTGTCTTATCCTTGAATTAAAAAGAGGGGGTTGTTACACCCCCTAAAGTCTCACCACACTACACTATGCCGCTATAAAATAGGGAGTCTGTAAAACTTTCTGAACTCTAACTGCTCTTCTGTGTTGAATACCCGCTACATTAGTTGACGTACTTTTAGCATGGGTTCCCCAATCTGTCAGCGTATTATAAACACCCCAAAGATTAGCACCTAAAACATTCTTGTAATGAGTGTGGTATTTATCCATAAGATACTTGTAAGTTCTATTTCTCTTTTGTAGAGCTTCTCCTTTAGTAGATGGGAAAGCCATATTATCTTTTACTAGTTGACTAAACTCTGGACTAACAAGCCCTGCAAATATAATAGCTGCTCTAGTATCTGTACAAGATGTACCATGCCACTTATGCCAGAGATCAACTTGCTCCATAAATATTGGAACAGCTTTAGTAATAACATTAGCAGCGTGTTCAATATCTAAGTGCCTATTGTGTCTAGCTTTGTAAAGCACAGCAGCTCCGTCAGTCCAGACTTGACTGTTCTGACAAGCATTTTGTTTAGCTCCCGCTGATGTTTGATAAGCCCAAGTGCCACAAAAAGAATTAATAGCTAAGAAGTTTAGAGCTGCTGTATCTCCATCGGGAGTAGTCAGTGAATGGTTAGGCAGTGTATGTTTTACAAAACATTTCTTACCTGTTGCATCTAAAGATATTACTTCTTCAATAGAACTATCAGCTAATCCAGATCGGATAATAATATCTCGCTGATTGTCTATCATTTCTTTATGGGATACAGCTTTATAATTCATACTGTGTATACCAAGTACTGTACTATTATCTTCTCGGACACTAGCATATCTATTTTCTACTTTTGTTTTTACCCTAACATCACCTGATGGATACACATACATTGGCAAATACTTTATACCAAAATCTGCACCATTGTAATCTCTATTTCTAAGAGCTAAGTTAGCGTTACCGTTACCATTAAAATCAATTACATTATTCATCTGTCTACTCTCCAATTAAGTTAGTGTAATGTACTTCGGATACATGATTACTGTCTACAAAATCTTTAGGATACTTGTCTGCTATCATTGAACACCAAGAATTCCAAAGGTTTTCTGTACCATATTCCTCGCACAGTTTAATATACTTATTTACTTTCTCTTTGTTACTTACTAATCCCCTTGCTGATGTGAGATTCTTATTTAATATAAGACTCTTGGGATCAACACCGTAAGTTTTAATATTGTGTACATCCATGCACCCTACTAAACCTCCTATTAGCTGACATACAAACCCTGCTTTTGCCAACCCTAATCCGTCAACCTTTAAAAATATATGCATCAACGACATAGCTTTACTATGGTCTGTTAGATTTTTAGAATTTATTACTGCCATCATTTGACCATACATAAAATGCTTGTGTGTCACCATATAATTGTAAGTTGATTTTTTATTACCCCATAAATACATACAATGAGATTTATTTTCTACCATATCTGCCAACATATCACCAACTAGTGACCACTTCTGTTGGATACTAATTGATACCATCATGACTACTGTAAACAGATTGTCAGGACTTCTTTGAGCATAAGCATTTATCAATGGGTTGTGTAGTTTAAACATAATAACTCCTTATGAATGTCTTACTCTTGGACGATTAATAACTCTTGACATATAGCCAGTGTAACAAGTAGCACACCAGTAAAAAGTTCCTCTATTAGCACCACTACTGGTCACTACAGCTACAGTTTTCTTACAATAATTACACATATTAACTTCTTTTTTACTCATCAGGTTCCCCTAAATATCCAACCCAATTACCGTTTCCCTTTGCCAGTACATCGATATAATATATATCTTTCTTAGGCTCCCAAGTTTTTGTAGCATATATAGTATTAACTACTTGACATACAAAACTAGGATGATACTGCTGTCTTATAGAACTATAAGCAGAATCTAAAGTTGAATATTCTTTCGGCGCTGATTGTATATTAATATTTTTATCTTTGCTATACATCATAATCTCCTATGATTTCAACAGGTTGTAGTGTTTCAATCCAAACTTTAGCACCACATGACAATGGCTTGTCAGGTGAATACTTTATTACTCCATTAGTAAATGCTACCTCATTACATTTAATATTAGACTTGTAAGTCTTAACAGTTAGTACTTTTTCATTAGCACCTTTAGCATTAGCTTTAATGTGATGCTGATTTACATGGATAATAGTTTTCATTTAATATTCATCCGTTGATAAGTGACTCATTGTCATTTGACAAATAGTAGAAGAATAAAACTCATGATAAAAATCTTCGTAGCGTTTAATATCTGCATCACTCATATATTTAAAAGAATCAGATCGATCTTCTAAATTTTTATGTGTTTCTCGATATGACGCATCTAACAAACGAACCATTATTTTTGAATCTTCAGCACTAAAAGTAAGTTTAGTCTTTTTAATCATGGTGTCTCTCTCCAATTATCTTTATTGTATTTCATTCTTCTTCAGTATCCTTCATAGTAATAATTACTTCTTCTGCTCTACTGCTGTAAATTTTGTAACCAATAGACCCAGTAAAGCGTTTAGTACTTTCTTCATTAATATATTTAAAAGAATCACATCGATCTTCTACATCTTTATTTAATTCTCTGCCTGCTGCATCTAAAAGTTTTACTATTAGTCTGGCATCTCTCTTTGTTAATGTAATTTTAGTTAATGTAATCATGGTGTTGCCTCATATAGTTAAGTAAGTTTATTTGTCTGACATAAATTTAATAAATATTTCGTGGTCAAAATCTTCCACTGTTATACCTCCTATTTTGGTAGATAATTTATAAGAGATTCTTCTGAAACATTATGCAACAATTCTTCTATTGCAGACCAATCCCCATTTTGAATATCTATTTTCATTTCTTCTATTACTGCATTTACTACTACTTTTTTAACAGATGCTTCTTGTAATACTGGTAAACATATTTCATCTAGCCATGACATGACCATATTATTCATCCTCCCCGTATATCTTAATCCAATCTTCTTTAGTACATCCACTGATTAAGAATTCTCTTTCATGTTTATCTAAAGTAGGCATAACATTTTGAATATAACCTTCACCACTCTCCCATAATTCTAATTGTGGAGCTGTAATATCTAAAAGCATAGTACTAATTACACCTGTTATAGGACTTCTACGTGAAACTTCTAACATATCTTATCTCCTCTTGTTATAATTAACCGGATATGTTTCTTGCCACCATACCCATTCTTGCATACCTCTATCTTCTGGATTAGCTACTTTTATTTTACCCCCAGATTTAAAAAACTCTGCTATTTGATCGTTGATATTAGGCGCAGTTGATTCTGTTTTAATTTCAGCAGCCTTAGTTATTTTATTTTCCTTAACCATTAAACTGCACAGCCCGTTGACAGTCAGCTCACCGGCTCTGTTTGTTTTTGTTTTAATCTTGGTAGTCATAAAAACTCCTTTGTTATCATGTTGTTGTGGTGTTTGAGAGGAGCCAGCTTAACACGAATCGAAAACCCGTGTCAACAGCCCTGTAGTTTTATAAAAACTCTTTAAATAAATTAACGTATACAACTTGCGTCTACTTCTACATGTACAGATTTAAATTCTCCAGTAATTCCTTTAAGTAAAATAGTAAAAGCATCAACAATTTTTAATACTTCATATGTATCTGTTTTAGGAGCCATATCAAGTGTTACCACATCACCTTTTCTTATTACAAAATTATTGTAATGTGTTTGAATTTCTGGTATATATTGCTCCGTAATTGTTTGTTCTCCAAGCCATTTTTTAAATGTTTCTTTTTTATCTTCAGAAATTAAACCTAACCGTTTCATTGATCTAAATTCAATGCGTTGTAAAAGTATAAGTTCTCTAGCTAATCTTTCTGATGTAGTCTCCATAATCTTTTCCTCTATTTAAAATTGCGATCTATCCTACTTAAAATTGCGATCGATACTAGTAGAAATTTAATTAGCCCTGATATATATTACTTGACACCTGTTAAAAAATAAAAGTTAAGGGACTTTCTAATCCCCTAACTTGTATACTCTACTAAGATACTTTGAAAATTAAACCATTTTTCATTCTAACATTTGCGAAAAACTCTCTTTTGTAACCTGTTAAATGTGGTCGATTACAACCTGTAAACTCACCGTTTGATCTATATTCTTCTCCAAATGTTAAACCTGCTGTTTCTGTAAACTTGAGCGGCAAGCCGATGGACTCCTTGAGTGATTTTTTAGTAGGATAATTAAATATCATCATAATGTTTCGCCTGTAGTTGGGTGATTTTTTAGGTGCTGCACGAAGAGCAGAGCGCCTATAAAAATTGCCCAGCTACTGAAACATTATGATGACTTTATATTACCTACTACTTACAAACCCTTTACAACTAGAACAACAAATAAAAAAATCCCCGCTGAATGCGAGGATTTCTCTGGAGATTTAAAAGTTAAGAAGAGAGCTTGAGTCCGTCAGTCTTAAAAGACTTCTGTACTGTTGCCTTTAACTTAACTTTGTTTCCCTTTATCGTCTTGGGGAAGAGTGAGTAGAACTTAGAAGAAGATATGTAGTTTTTAGGTTTACCTTCCATTGTAAGTTGTGGAGTGCCATCCTCATAAACTGCTGGTGTCAGTGTATGGCTAAATAGCAAACCCAAGAATCTCTTGTAGAGCATACCTGTCAAGTTGCTGGGAATCTCTGGATTCGCTGCCATGAAAGTCGAAGTGAGATTATAGCTAGATGATTTCAGGTAGGAGTCTTTAAGAGGCATGTCGTTCTTATCTAGACCATTCTTTGAGATCGAAGCGAGGAGCTGCTCTTGTGTCCAATATGTCTTAGTTGGTGTAGTCATTTTCTTTTCCTTATTATCTAATTAAAGTGTTGTGAGTACTTGTTAAAAGTCTCGCAGAGATATACTTTTAAAAGTACGGCTTTAATAGATAATAAGGAAATGCTAGAAAATGTCCGACTAAGATATATGCTTTGGACACATGAAGTACTCCGCATCTCAAAGTGTCAATGGTCTAGATAAGATTAGTTGTGCCTCTGTTTCCTACCGTTCTAGCTATAATCTCGCGCACTTGAGTGGCATTTATAGCTGACAGGTATGGTCTTCAATAGTTGCTATTTAGCCATACACTTTCATAGTATTGGGTGAGGATGGTAGTTCATATAAATAGATGGAAGGTCTATATAATAAATTTGTATATGTCTAGTCGGGATTCCCCAAGACGATATGAATATAATACTAAGTTAAAGGCAGCAATATATAATCATATATTAATGACGGACACATGCACATCAATTATTTTTAAATCTCCAGAGAATTTATAATCTTCAGCGGGGACTTCAGCAGATGCAGTTGTTCTACTATTACTAAACTCTAACTAGGATATTTTTGATAGACTTCTTAACTACTTAGTCTATTGAAATCTCTGAAGTTCTCCAGAGTTCAAAGGTTACTATATAGACTCAGGAGTCTTCATAATTCTCTGTAAACCTCTTACTCCTGCCTCCAAGGAACTCCAGAGTCTCTCCAGAGTACTCTGAAGCATCAAAAGAGTAGTCACCTAGAGTAAAGAACACTGGAAGTTAGCATCAGACCTCCAGAGTTGTACCAGGGTAGGCAGTAGCCCATAGCCCCCCCATAGTATATATACTAATATACATACATTTTTAAACGAGTAAGGTGTTAAGCAGTTAGGGCGGGACTTCAGGGGTCTAGTATGCGTTACCTGACCCTTTAAGGGCAGAGACGCAATAGGTCAATGAGGATTTAGGTCGGGACTTCTAAAGACTCTAAAGGTCTTCAGAGGGAGGGACTACTCTACTTACTAGGATCGTTAAGAGATAAATAATATATATCTATATTTACTCTATCTATAGGTTGACCGGCGTGGCCTTAATGTTATTATAGCTATGGAATTTGATTTTGTCAAGTTGTTTATTTTTAAATTTAACTTGACAAGCTGTTAATCAGTGTGTATACTATCTATATTATGAAAAAAGAACTTACTACAAAGCAGCAGACCTTCTTAGACAACTTAGTTGAAACGGGAGGTGATCCAAAGGAAGCTGCAAGACTCGCGGGTTATTCAGAGAACGGACATTGGCAGGTCGCTCAAGCACTTAAAAATGAAATAATCGAACTAGCCTCTAACATTCTCGCTCAATCCGCACCTAAAGCAGCTATGAAGCTTGTAGACATAATGGATTCTAATGCTCCTATACCTCAAGCTAACATGAGGCTACAGGCTGCACAGACCATACTAGACCGTACCGGGCTTGGAAAACAAGAACGCCTAGACGTTAAACATAAAGTAGAGGGTGGCTTATTCATACTACCCGCTAAAGAAGAGATTGTCATAAATGGTAATGCAACGGAGATCGAGTAGCACCATACCATTTGGTTACAAGCTTGCTGAAGACAATAAGACTCTTGAGCCTGTAGAGCTTGAGCTAGATACTTTAAGGGTTGTTTCAGCCTTAGTTACTAGTGAGTCTTTATCTTTACGAGAAGGCAGTCAATGGATAGAACATAAAACGGGAAGACATTTAAGTCACGTTGGATTAAAAAAGATTATAGATAATGGAAGATTGGACCCAGAACCCACAGGACTACAAAACCAATGAAGATGGGTCTTTCGTTCTCAAGAAGGATGGTACTCCCCGCAAGAAGGGTGGGAGACAAAAAGGTTCCAAAGGTAGAGGCTATAACTACCATTCAGAAACTAAAGCCAAAATTAAAGCAAGACGATCTGTACGAACCAAAGAAAAGGCTACAGAAAAAATAAGACAGAAGCTAGTTGCTAAACGAGACTCACTCAATGCATCTAAAGAAACTCTAAACAAACTAGACAAAGCAAATGCTAGTAAAGTTATAACCGAAGATATACTAGACAAAGTACCAAAAGCTCTAAAAGACGAAGTTAATAACAATGTTATATTCAAACCTAATGCTGGGCCACAGACAGACTTCCTAGCAGCCCCTCAGAGAGACGTTCTCTACGGAGGTGCAGCAGGTGGGGGTAAGTCCTATGCGATGCTCATAGACCCTCTCAGGTACGCTCACAGGTCTGCACACAGAGCATTGATACTTAGACGGTCAATGCCAGAGCTTAGAGAGCTAATAGATAAAAGTAGAGAATTATACCCTAGAGCCTTTCCGGGCTGTAAGTATAAAGAGGTTGAAAAACTTTGGAGCTTCCCTAGTGGAGCCAAAGTAGAGTTCGGCTTCTTAGAGCGGGATGCTGATGTATATCGGTATCAGGGCCAAGCCTATTCTTGGATTGGTTTTGACGAGATAACTCACTTACCTACTGAGTTTGGATGGAACTATCTCGCTTCCCGCCTAAGAACGACCGATCCTGAAATTGAAACCTACATGCGGTGTACAGCTAACCCCGGTGGTGTGGGAGCTACATGGGTAAAAAAGAGGTATATTGACCCACATCCTCCAAACGAGAGCTTTTTAGGGGCAGATTTACTCACAAGAAAGTTTATCCCAGCTAGGCTAGAAGATAATCCTTATCTTGCTTATGATGGTCGATATGAACAAATGCTTAAAGCGTTGCCGCCTACGCAACGTAAACAACTACTAGACGGGAACTGGGATGTCAACGAAGGGGCTGCATTTACTGAATTTGATATCGATGTCCATGTTATCCCTCCTTTTCACATACCTATTTCTTGGGATAGGACAAAAGGTATCGACTATGGATACGCTTCTGAAAGTGCCTGTATATGGGCATGCATCGACCCAACAGACGGAACCTTAATTGTTTATAGAGAATTATACCGAAAAGGCTTGACAGGCGTAGACTTAGGTGCTATAATAACAGAAATGGAACTACAAGACCCTTATTCTGTTCAAGGAGTACTAGACACAGCAGCATGGGCTAGGACAGGTACAACAGGCCCAACTGTCGGAGAGTCCTTAGTACGAGAAGGACATAAGCTGCGGAGAGCAGATAAGAATAGAATACAAGGTAAAATACAAATCCATGAATATTTGAAAGTACAGCAAAACGGTAGGCCACGATTACAAATATTTAATACATGCCCGAACCTGATACGCGAACTTCAAAGTATTCCTCTGGATAAAACAAATCCAGAAGATGTAAATACACATGCGCCAGACCATGCTTACGATGCTCTGCGCTACTTAATAATGTCTAGACCACGAATACAAGATTCGTTTAGTAGAATAAGAAATCTGCATATGGAACAGGCTTATACCCCGGCTGATAGCGACTTTGGCTATTAGTAAAATAATTTTATAACTCAATCGAGGAATTACCCATGACAGCAGTAAATATTAGAGATACAGGTCGTAACTCAGCTAAAACAGTTGATGTGCGCGATCTTGCAGATAGGATGGAAACAACCAATCCTGATCAAGAAGTAACAACTACAAATGAAGTATCAGTAACAACAGGAACTATTGCTGTTACAGATGATACCAATACCATCGTAACAATAGCCCAGCCTGCTGGAACTGTTCTTATGAATTTAATTGCATATCCCGCTGGTAATATTGTAACTGGTGGAACAAGTGGTAACGACCTAGACATCTTTATTGGAACAGCTTCGGCAGGCGCACAGCTTCTTGCAGCTACAGCACTCCTAGATGATGGTGGTGCTGCTGTAACTTGGACAGCTAATGTGCCTCTCTATATTATTGAGAACGCACACGGTAAAGCAGCTAACCAGTTTGCTACTACAGGAGTTGGCCCTAAAGGTGGACCAGCTACTACAGAGGCAGTTGTAATTGCAGGAGCTTTATACAGTGCAGCCGCTAGAAATATTTTTGTTACTCTGCGACCTATTGGAGCCGACCTAGCAACTGCTGCTACAACGGTTACTTATATTGCACAATTTCAAGAACTTTAATTTAGTCTAAGTATTAATTGTAGACGCTGCCGTGTGGTGGCGTTTATAATTTTTAAGGTTAAAATATGGCAGAAGAAAAAAACACCCTCATTGAAAATGCAAATGGATTGTATTTCCAATCAGAAGAAAATGAAGAAGGCATGTCTTTAAATCTTGAAGATGACCTAAACAATAAACTAGCAGGTCTAATAGAAGACAGATTTTCAAGTGCTGAAAGAGCTAGAGATGCTGACGAAATCAGATGGCTAACGGCCTACCACAACTATCGTGGGCTGTATGCTAAGAATGTAAAATTCAGAGAGTCTGAGAAATCTAGAGTCTTTGTAAAAGTAACTAAAACAAAAGTTCTTGCAGCTTTTGGTCAGTTAGTAGATGTAATATTTGGAGGCAATAAGTTTCCTATTGGTGTATCTGAAACTAGAGTACCAGAAGGTGTCCCAGAAATTGCTCATTTAGATATAAATAATCCTGTACCTGGTATTGAAACTACTCAAGAAGCTGCTGTAGAAGAAGAAATTGAAAGTCCTTTTGATGTTGGTTTTGCAGGCGATGGTAGAGTATCAAAAGCTGGAGCTACTCTTAGCTCTAGTAACTATGAAGGCCCACTAGATGTACAAGCAGCAGACTCCTTAGTAGAAGGTCCGTCAGCTAACCCCCAAGCTCCTGAAATGAAACCTGCTCAAAAAGCAGCAAGGAGAATGGAAAAACTTATACACGATCAAATTGAAGAATCTAATGGTGCTAGTGAAATAAGAAATTCTTTATTTGAATCAGCCCTTTTTGGAACAGGTATTATTAAGGGTCCATTTAATTTTAATAAAACTTTAAATAGGTGGACTGAAGAAGACGGAGAACGAACTTACGACCCGTTAGAAGTTCGTGTACCACGTATTGAATTTGTCAGTATCTGGGATTTCTTTCCAGACCCTAATGCTACAAATATAAATGAATGTGAATTTGTTGTACATAGACATAAATTAAACCGATCACAATTCAGAAGTCTATCTAAGCTACCTTATTTTAAGAAAGATCAAATAAGAGAATGCCTAGAGATGGGTCCAAACTATGTAGAGAAAGATTATGAGGCTGAATTAAAAGATGATAATGCATCTGATTATGGATCGGCTAAATATGAAGTACTAGAATACTGGGGCATTATGGATGCTGAGTATGCTAGAGAAGTAGGAATGGAGCTAGATGATAGTGTAGATGACTTAGACGAGTTACAAATCAATGCTTGGATTTCAAACGGTAAAGTACTTAGGGCTGTAGTTAATCCTTTTGCGCCGCACAGAATCCCGTACCACGCTTTCTCTTACGAAAAAAATCCTTACAGTTTCTTTGGCATTGGTGTTGCTGAGAACATGGATGACTCGCAAAAGATTATGAACGGCCACGCTAGGATGGCTATAGACAACTTAGCCCTATCGGGTTCACTAGTCTTTGACGTAGACGAGACTGCCCTTGTTGGTGGTCAAACTATGGAAATATATCCGGGTAAGGTCTTTCGTAGACAAGCAGGAATGCCGGGAACAGCGATAAACGGCTTGAAGTTTCCCAATACATCTACAGAAAACATGATGATGTTTGACAAGTTCAGACAACTTGCAGACGAACAAACAGGCATACCAAGCTATTCACACGGTCAAACTGGCGTTCAAAGCATGACAAGGACAGCTTCAGGCATGTCTATGTTACTAGGAGCTGCGTCTTTAAACGTAAAGACAGTAATTAAAAATCTTGATGATTTTCTTTTAAAGCCTTTAGGCGAAGCATACTTTCAATGGAACATGCAGTTCTTAGAAAGTAAGCTAGGCGTAGAGGGAGATTTAGAAGTTAAAGCTACTGGCACAGCAAGCCTGATGCAAAAAGAAGTAAGAAGCCAACGGCTAACTACTTTTCTGCAAAGCATTCAGAATCCTGCTATTGCCCCCTTTGTTAAAATTAACAAACTTATTGGGGAGCTTGCGTACTCGCTTGATCTTGACCCTGATGAAATACTCAATGATCCAGAAGAAGCCGCTATTATGGCTCAAATTATAGGGATGCAAAATAATGCTGGACAAGCAAATGGCGAAACGCCTCTCAGTCCTAACGAGCAACAAGGAAGTATGGGAGGCATTCAAGGAACACCTCAACAGCCTACGGACCTTGGAGTTACGGGTACTGGTGACGGCAACATCGGAACCGGAGCTGTACCGCAGTCAGGGGAAAGTCAATTCTCTGGAACGCCTAGAGGGGCTGAAGGATGAAGTTGAAGAAGCCAAAGGAAGAAGTGATTAAGTACGAAGGTAAGTTTTGGTCTTATCCCCGAAGAAAATTTGTGGGTTATGAACAGTGGATAAAGGAGGCAGACGATAGTGGCTACAAAGAAAAAATCCAAAGTAAATGAGGCAGGTAACTATACTCAGCCTACTATGCGTAAAAGACTTTTTAATAAAATAAAATCAGGTAGTTCAGGAGGAGACGCTGGGCAATGGTCTGCCCGTAAAGCACAAATGTTAGCTAAACAATATAAAGCCGCAGGTGGTGGCTACAAATAAAGAGGAATTAATTATGCCAATGGGAAAAGGAACATACGGATCACAAAAAGGTAGACCGTCTAAGAAAGATGATAAAAAGAAAATGATGATGGGTGGCATGAGCAAAAAGAAAATGATGGGTGGTGGTAAAATGGCTATGAAATATTCTATGGGTGGCACAGTTACTAAACCAAATTAATTATGGCTTTAAAAAAATCACAGAAAAGTTTAAAGGCTTGGACAAAGCAAAAGTGGAAAACCAAGTCTGGTAAACCTAGTGCTAAAACAGGCGAAAGATATTTGCCAGAAAAAGCAATAGCTTCTTTATCTAATAGTGAATATGCAGCTACAACTAAAAAGAAAAGAGAAGATACTAAAAAAGGTAAACAACATTCTAAGCAACCTAAAAAAGTAGCTAAGAAAACTAAACCTTATAGGAGTGCTTAGTATGGAAGGCGTTAAACATTACAAAAGAAATGGAACTTTGTTTACAGGTAAATCACACAAGATGGCTGACGGTACTTTGCACAGTGGACAAAACCATACTAAAACTAGTGTAAAGTTATATCATTTAAAAGACTTGTCTGCTACGGCAAGAAAGAAAGCTAAATAAGAGGTAGTAAGTAATGGCTAGACCAAATCGAAAAAAGAAAATGATGGGTGGTTCTATGCTATCTACTCCTGAAAGAGAAATGTATGCGGGTGGATCATTAGTAAAAACACTTTTAAAAATTTTTACTCCGCTCACTAAAGCGCAAAAAGGCACTCAACCTCTTACTAGACAACAAGCAGCCTATGCTAAAGATATGTCAGGAGCAGTTGTTGTTGCCGGGGGTTTAGGCTATCTTGCTAATTCAGATGAGGGCATGGCACTTTTAGAAGCTGCTGACGCTGGCGAAATAGATGCTGAAATAAAAGAAACAGATGAAAGAATTAATCCTGACGATTTTCCTACTTATCAAAAAAATACTGACTCTGCTGCTGCTTTTCAAAATGCTTTTGGAGAAGCTAGAGAAGCAAGAGCAGATACTTTTGAATTTGAAGGTAGAACATATTTAGCAGATTTACCTGTTACTAAAAAAGCTGAAGGAG
>Ga0209337_1000102_pt1 | contig 69400 bp, 76 predicted proteins | sample LinPmetageLP53_FD_184044 | JGI IMG/M metagenome (GOLD analysis project Ga0209337, IMG submission 184044) | Marine viral communities from the Pacific Ocean - LP-53 (SPAdes) (version 2) | ecosystem: Environmental > Aquatic > Marine > Oceanic | place: Pacific Ocean | collected 2010-02-08
AGGAGGAAGAAGAATGATAGAAAAAGAAACAATAGAATTGGTCGATAAAGCAACGGAACACGGAGTACTATACGAATTAGTAAATGACTTTCGTATGGCAGCACGGAGAAATGAACGTATTAAACTAGAAAAGAAAATGAGAGATGATTTACAAGACGTTTCTCGTTCACTTAATCGTGTGTTAGATTCGGCGGCGTACATAGAAGAAGCGTGTGGGTTGCTAGATGAATGGGATATAGATTCACGCAAATACAGAGATGCACTAGATACGCTGTGGGATATGGAAGGCGAGATGTATGACCTACAAGATAAGGCACAGAAGCGGATACACCTAGAGTTTTATGCAGGAGAGGAGGAATTACCATAACTCATAGGGATTGGACTAGAAGTAGCAAAGGACTTAAGAAGGATTTAGCATTAGCAATAGATGAATTGGAGGGATATGAATGAATATATTTAACATTGATTATGACGCAATAATAAACGCAATAACAGGTAGGAGTAGGCAACCGGTCAAGGCCAAGCCCAAGCCTACACGTACTAGGAAGGTCGAGACAAACGGGTTGGTTGCCGTTGTTAAAGAAAGAACCGAGACTAGAAAAATAAATCCTAAATACCAACCGATAGTAAACAATAGAGGATTTGTACAGTTTCAGTTTTGTGTTGCTTGTCCTAACTGTAAGGCTAAGGCTATGCAACCGTGTACTGGTACTGGTATCTGTATGGAAAGAGCATTAGAGTTTGCTAGAAAAGCACAAAGAGATTGGGATTGGTATAAGAATCTATGCAAGGAGGCGTATATATGAGTCAGTTGGTAGGCATACACGCTAGAAGGCGGGTCAAGAGTCCCGCTATGGAATGCGGTTCAAGGTGGTTGCTAGATAGAGAAACACCGTGTACTGCTAGGGCAGTTTACGAAAACATGACTTTCAAAAATGGCAGACCATACAAATCTAGTAGGTATGCAATTACATACGGGCAGTTTCTAAGCAGAGCGTTGCGTAGCCGAGCATTCATCAGGACTACGGCTGTGGGTGTCAAGCCTGTGTTGTTTACTAGCAACGAAGACTCATACAATACATTCAGGAGTGATTGAATATGAAAGTAAAACAAATGTACTACAATCAAGGAACGATATACCAACCAAAGGAGATGAAAGATAATGAATGAAATAGGATATTTAATGAATACAGACCACAGAGATAGCCCAATGGCGATACCAAACAAAAAAGGACATGAGAATGCTCTAGCAATTGTCGTTGGTAAAATGTTAGGACATAAGGTAGCATACACCTACGAGTATAATGGTATGATGTTGCCGGACCCTGTTGATGGTACACCAAGAGAAGTACAGTACATTATGTATGGACCACAAGATGATATGGATATTCCTTACAACGAACCCCTAGCAACCTTCATTACATCATGGGAAGGTTCATCTGACACATTCCTAAGAGGTAGGGTGTTTGTTATGACCAAAGAAACCAACGGTGAAAAACTCGATGTAAAAGTATTTCAAAAAGCATACACTATTATTAAATATAAATTACTGGAAATGGAAATGGAAGAAAATATAATTCTAAAGAAATTGAAAGAAGGAGGCCATGATGTATCTATATTAGAAGATATAATGAAAGACCACTTCCTTTATGGTAAAGAACCTGATTTAACAAAATTGAAAGATTTAGATATTCCTTTGGAGTCGTTGCTAGACGTACTACGAATGATGAACGGAGATGATGAACAATGAATACAGAATGGATACATGAAATAGTACAGGAAATGAAAGAAGATGAACATGATACTTTTGAATTATTGATAAGGATAATAGAAGAATTACCTATGCCTTTACATCCAATATATGGTATATATGCTATGGAGCCACAATCAAAGCAACCAAGTATAATACCTGATGTATTAATAGATAATTATTCGATGATTGACATTTTTACACTAGATAAGTTAATAGAAACTTGTTATAGTGATATACGACATCGAGGTTATTTCCCTGAAAGTTTAGTTATGACTTGTACTATGATGCTATTTGAAAGAAAAGTAGTAATGGACTATGGGGATGGTTCGTTAATGCCAAACGAAGGACCTATGAAAGTACATACATCGTTGCTAGTACCTTATCACTTAGATGCAACACATAAGGAGATGGTGGATATTACGTTGGGATGTGCTAGGAGAGTCTCGCAACGAGCAGTACAGACATTCGCAGAAGTAAATGTGAAAGGTTTCGCAACCGACCCTAGAGGATTCATAAGTATAGACGGAGAACTAGTACCGGATGAAATACAATTCTTCCTAAACTTCTTAGCCGATAATACAGAAGAGATGGGAGGAATCAAGCAACGGAAAGACGGTAGGCCACTTGAAGAGTTAATTGAGGAAGGTATACAAGAACACATGGAGACTTTCGTTGATGTTCCCGAAGACTATAAAAACACCGGTATGTTTGAGTTAGATGTGGACCCTGATTCAGAAGAAAACAACGATGAGGTAGTAAGATGGTAAGTCATAAGACAAAAATACTTAGTATCGAGTTAATCCCTAGCAACTCATTTGGCAACAACCTACGCTCACTCTTGCGTGGTTGCACATGGGACCGTTTGCGTAAGGATTGTTATGAAAAGGCAGGTCATGTCTGTGAGATTTGTGGTCAAACAGGTAAGCAACAAGGCAGGAAGCATAATGTCGAATGCCATGAGATATGGGATTACAACGACAGCGAAAGAATACAAACACTCTTGGGATTACAAGCGTTATGTCCGTTATGCCACCAATGCAAACACATAGGCAGAAGCCTATCAGTAGGAGCAGGTCGCCCAACGGTATCACACCTAGCAACAATCAATGGTATGGCGTGGCAGGAGACAGAGGACTACATCAACGAGAGCCTAGTCGAACATACATTACGCTCACATGGGGATGCTTGGGTACTCGACCTTTCCCTCCTACTTAGCAACGATGCTCTTACAGAGCAAGACATCTCCGACCTACCTTATGATATAGAAGGGGTTTTTATAGGGAGGTTGGGTCGGATAACCAACGGAAGTGAAAAAATATGAATAAAGAAAAAAATGAATATGAAAAGACGGTATTGATAGATGCGTTAGGTGTGAGTGTTATCGCATTACAGACGTACAGGGGTTTGGTACGAGCAACCATTCACCTGTTTACGACTCTTAGCGAAGAAGCAAACGACCCACTACACCAACAGTATGTGGATTCGTACACTAAATTATCAGAAATAGACGGAATTATTGGTGCTGAAATATCTGAAAACGATATGGTTGCTGAATTACTGCGAAGCATGGAGGAAGAAGAATGAAACAGACAGGGCAGATAGTAGTATCTTGGTCTAGCAACGATGAAAATGAATTGAACGCATTTTACAATTTCCTACACCGCAACGCTACCTGTATAACTCGTATAGCACTTGGTCAAACAATGTGCATGATATATCTCAAGTTATGGGGATGTACTACGGAGATAGTATACGAAGTTAGAAACTTTAAGGGAACCAACTTCGCTCATCGGATGCGTGATTTAGCAACAAGAGGTAGCGCACAATACAAGATAACATTCCATCAAATGGGACCAATAACGGAGGAAGAAGAATGAACAAAAAAAGAATAGTGGAAATAGAAAGAGGCGACCTTTTAGGAGGTCTAGAAACGACAAGCGGAACAACATACCTACGGGTTGGAGACATAAGTGCAATAACGGTACGTGATAAAACACATGAGTCCGTTCATGGTACAGGTTTAGTGGACCACCTAGAGATAGACATACACATGGCAACAGGTACTATATTTACTCTCATGGGTGGCTTAGACTCACTAGCGGCTCTCAACATACCTATCACAGTAGTGGAAGCGAATGGAGATAGATACGGAGGTGAGTTAAGTGAGTAATATAGACCAAGACTGGCAGATACTCCAAGCAACTATTAGATTAGGAGAAGTTATTCAAAGACTTCAAGATGCTAAGGTGAGTAAAAAATTACAGAACAGAGCAATACGGTTGCTTAAAGATTTGGAGGCTTTAGAATGAGTGGTGAAAGAGCATCATTCGATGACGATGATAGTAAAGACGAATTAATCCAAAATATATTTAATGAGGCTGTTAGTGATTGGGTTGCTACATTAGGATACAGTATAAATGGCATTAGTGATATTTTCCTAGATACATTAACAACACAGACTATGTGGGTGAGACAAGTAGGCAACCCCACACTTGAGGATACAGATATAAACGTGCAATACGCACAAGAGTCGTTATCAGACCTAAGAGAGATGGCAACCGATGAAGCAAGAGCAGAGTGGTTAGACGTTATGGGTGATGAGGGACATGAGTAAGTACGAGAAGTACACAATAGTACCTAGCAACGCAGGTGATGGCGACCTATTGATATACAAAGGCGAGAGTAAATTACCTGTCTCTGATGTCAGAACACTAGGCAACATACTCTTGGAGAAAGATATGCCCGAAGATTACTACAAGGATGCTTATGAGTTGCTAGACGATATGGGTATGTGGATTATACTAAACACATATGCGTTTAGGAAAAGCGACCCGAAAAGAGTTGCTAGTGTATTAGCAGACCCTAGACTAACCTGTGCATCGTTGGTATTTGCACACCTAACAGGTCGAGATACATACATATTCAACAACGGATACAGTATGCGACCAAATCCTAAACTATTCAATATCAAAAACGTCAAGGGGTTGCTAGAATGAGAGCCAAAACAATCACTCACGTTGAGTATGAGATATTGACATGGTTGCTACACAACATAGAGTTGGATGAATTGAAACATTCAATGTGTCCTGTTGGGGATACCTTTGCAGAAGAAAGATTCAAAAAGGGGGCAACATCCTCGGTTAAATTGATACAGAATATGTGCGATAGGAGAAAACACAAACTACCAACCGAACATCCTGATTACGAGGTGAAACAATGAATATATTCATACTAGACGAAAACCCAATATATGCTGCTAAAATGTACTGCGACAAACACGTACCTAAAATGGTCGTGGAATTATTACAACAACTTGGCTCTGCGGTCATACGACACGGTGCTACACCCGACATGATGCCGCTTACAAAGGCCGGTAAGCCGCTACGTGGGGGATACCACAATCACCCTGCGACCCGTTGGGTGGGTGAATCTCGCAATAACTTCATTTGGGCTTGTTGTCATGCAGCCATGTTATGTGATGAGTACACTAAGAGATTCGGTAAGATTCACTTCTGCGAAACAGGTATAGAACATCTATTCACTATGCAAGAAATTATACCCGAAGGCAACCTTACACCTTACGCTCTGTGTATGCCCGATGAGCATAGACCCGACTACATCCATGTAGCAAGTCATCCGTTCGATGTCATTACAGATGAGGGCGGTAATAAAATCACTCATGCCACAGGAAACTTAGCAGTTGCAGCATACCGTGATTACTACCACACTAAGACATTCGCTGAATGGAACAAGAGCCGTGATGCTCCTGAATGGTGGGGTGGTTGCTAATGAAAGTACACGAATTGGCCGCATTGTTAAACGATATTGCTTTACAAACCCCTGATTACGAGGTATCCGTTGCTTTCCGTTGGAAAGATGACACCGTTATATCAGACGTTGTTAGCCTATGTTATAACGGGGAAAGTATACAACTAAATGAAGAAACATTTGAGGCGCATTGTAATGAATGAAAATTACGATGTTGTGTATGGCACACCAATGTATCATAGTTGGACTACTAGGACCGTTGGTAAGGGAGACTATGCCCGTACTATACGAGTTAAACAATGTGATATGCTAGAAGAGGGCTCATGGCCGCAGCAGTACCTTAGCAACGAAGCCGCACTAAAAATCAAAGCCTGTCCTAAATGTGTACTCGCAGGTTTCGCAGTACCAATACCAATACCAATCAAGTACACACCAACGGTTGGTAAAGAAAAGACGGTCAAAACTGGCGGTTTATTTCTAATAGACTATTTAGATAGCAACTAGGTTTATATGGAGAACCATTACACACTATAAATGGAGGTCGGGTTTTAAACAACAAGGGTTTTTTCTATTGTCCCTTATCTCAAGTCATTTTGTTATTCCTCCCCCGACCTCCACAACAAACCATTGAAGTATTAGCAATCATTAGGTCTGTATATGAGACATCCGTTGCTCTTTAGTGGCAACTACATTCTGACAACGCCTGAATTGATTGAAGTAGTTGATTTCAAGGCTTGGAGAAAAATATCCAATGCAAAAGAATACAGAAAAAGAAGAAGATTTTCACCTTATTTAATTTTAAAGACGGGAGATACGTTGCTAAAATTAGTAGGATATAGTGCTGTTTGGGATTTCTTAGACGCAATTCAACCTAAACTACCGAGAATACCAATAAACTCAGTAATGAAAGGTTATGATTTCTATGACGAAGAAACAATGTCGTTTCTAGAAGAGGTTGCTTGGTTCATTATAGAAAGTAAAATACCGTTTGTAGGATTTGAGATAGATGAAAATGGATTGGCAAGAGTTGTGAAAAAGCCTGTTGCTAACATCCCAATAAACAGTAAGAAGTATGCTGGTAAAGCAGAATTGACTTTGCTGGATGGGGAAAATTACTACGTTGCTTTGCTGGAAACAAATGATAAACAACGTAATTACTACTGTTATTGTATGGGGATGGGTGTAAGGCCGTTGTTAGGAAGAGTGTTCGATAATATAGATGAAGCACAAGAATATGCGATAGAGGCGAAGAACAAAGTATCGGCAATAGAAGCAGTAGGAAAGACACTAGTGATACGCCATAATATGTTCGATGAAGAAGTGGATTTGTTAGAGAATGAGTTATTCTTTTTGTTAAATGAAGAAAATAAAAAACAAATTAATGCTTAGTAGTACAACGGTTTTCTAATTCTTTCTATTCCCTATAAGGTGTTAAGGTAAATATATACCAATGCAATACTCAATATACCCCTTGAAGTATTGAAAGAATAAAAAAAAGGTTGTACTGAAAGGAAGTAATTAGTTAGAAATGAATCAAAAAGAATGAAAAGAATAGTTCGGTTTATATGGAGAGGAAGATACCGTAGGTATGAGACAGTATGGCAAGAGGACAAACGAAACGAGTACAGGCTACGATATATCACTATCTAGTCGAACAAGACGAACCAATGAACACATTACAACTAACGGAATACTACAATACATACAAACATAAGAACCCTTCACACACGAAGGGACAGAATCATGGTACTACCGCTAGAAGACTAGGAGGAGTGATGGCCGCTAGTCTGTTGTTTGAGAACGTATTTACACAAGGGGGATACAACTACTGGGAAGCAAGACCTATCGAAGTCATAATAGAGAGAGCGATTAAGTCTAGAACAAACCCCAAAAAATATCCACTATTCCTTAGATTACTAATTGAGGAGAGGATACAAGAATGAGAGAAACCGCAAACGATGTTGATATTTATTGGGAATCAGAAATAGAGGGTAGTATTAGCAACGTAATAGTATTATGTTCGCAGGAACCATGCCCTATTCCAAACATACTTACCGAATCACTAGAGGAAGAAGGTAAGGTACTAGCAACAGTATTTTCAAAATTGGATAGAGTACAGCCATTCTTTGAATCCGATTCAATCGTAGGAACCAAGATAATTCAATACGGAGATAAATTGGTTGTTAATTTTAGAGGCTTCCATCCAATAGTTAGTGGGAATCATTGGTTGTTTGGTTATCCCGTTGTTAGAGAAGCGATAGAATCTATCTTAGATAAAACTAATGTTGACTCTTTAACAATACTTACATCCACTATTTACACTAGCCAACCGAATTACGATGAGAAAAAGGATTGTACCTACTATACTATGACTTACCCTGAATGGACTGATATAGAAAGAGAGAGTAAAGAAGTCTTGCCGTTGTTTGCTTACATGACAGGTTGGTTGTCTAGTATAAGAGACATACCAACAACGATAGTTTTATTCAAGGCAGCACTAGATAATATTATGACACAACAAATGTTTGCAGATGGTGTTGGTCTATTCCAAATCTTATCCTTACCTGTAAACATAAAAGAGGCACAAGAGTTATACGACGAACATGAATCCGAGGTAGGTATGATAACCAGTATGCTGAGTAAAGGTGATGTTAGTAGTGGGGGTATGTTCTCTTGAGTGATAAAGATATATTCGATGACTTACAGGCATTTTGTGATGCTAACCATTATGTATCGGTTGAAGATAAACTACCTATATTTATTTGTAGTATTGGGGCTCATTTATTCAATGCTATCAACAAATGTTCCCGTTGCGATTTCACAGTTGAGAATCCAGTTGATGGTTATTTCTCAATCCCCAATTGTCCGTTGCGACATGACAACGGCCCCATCTATACTCCGATGTCTAGGTTGGCTGACACTAGGGTTCACATACTCATGCGTGGAAAGAAAGGTTCAGGGAAGAACGTGTTGATTGATTTGTTTTTAGCGGAAGGTACAGGATTGATATGGAATCCCGAAGGCTTCAACGGTATTGGGTTTAGGACTATGATTGGTGCTAACTCTATCACAGAAGCAGGGTTGTTTGGTAGTGTAAACGAAGAAGGTTATGTCGCAGGTCGCCCTGTTGCTAGAGAGTTATGTGGTGGCTTCTTAGGATTTGAAGAGTTTTCATCTCTTACTGACGCTACTAAGAAAGACCATAGTATGGATATGAAGAACCAGTTGCTAACCAGTCTAGATAGTGGTCGTGTCAACAAAGGTATGAGACATGGTTGGGTTAGATACAACACACGTTATACTTGTTGGGCGGGTACGCAACCGGCTAGGTTTGAGTTAGAGTCGGGTCTTGATAGAAGATTCTTCATTATAGAAATAGAAATGACTCCTAAAATAGAATTAGAATATAAGATAGCACAGAACAAACAGGCTAGAATGTCTCCAAAAGAGAGAGCAGACTTAGCAACAGAGGCTATGCACATGAGAGGTTGGTTCTTTAAGAGAATGGAAGAATCCATTTTGAATCCACCTACTAGTGTTTCATTTGCACCGGCTTTTGAAGAGTGGGTGTTGCGTGATACTGTAAGGTCGTTTGAAGCAGACTTATTCAGGAGGTTAGCGATAGGTTATGCTATGATGCAACCTAATTACGAAGGTGGTAAGCCGTTGCTTGTTGATATTGATGAAAGATTAGGGTTAATATTGAGTCAATCATTGACCATGAGAAGAACAGTTATGGATGCTGATGTTGCTTTAATCAAATCAATGTATTGGAATCAGGATATACCGAAATCAACCTTGTTGAAAGAGATTGCTAGAATAATTACCAACGGTGATTACCAAAGTGCAAAGCGTTGGGTGGAAGAAAACTTAGTAGGGGAGATGTGGTATGAAGAACATACACCGAAAGTAGTGGGTAAGAGAGGCAGAAGAGGTGTCTCTTGTAGGATAGGAGAAAAGCAACCGGAACCTGATGAGCATTATGCTAGTTGGGGGAACGGTAATTGAAAAAGAAGAGAGTAAACTTCGTTAATTCCTGCGAAAAATACCTGAATGAGAAGGGTGCTACTACTGCGATAGAGTTAATAGACAACGTAAGGAGTAGTTATGGTAAGAAGTACCGCAATATCCCTAGTGTCATGGAGTTAGCCATGATACTTAGAATAGACAAAAGATTCGTAATAGTGAAGAAAACAAGAGATGGAGTATCATTGTGGGATGTTGATAGAGTGAGTGGAATAATAAAAATCATTTGTAGCAACGAAGGTTGTGATGAATATACCAGTAATCTATTCACACGTGTATGTGATGTCTGTATGGAGGAAGAAGAATGAAATCCAAATGGTTGATAGAGCAACGACTGGCATACGAAGATGACCCTTTGATTATCACAGCCCTAAAATGGGTACTAAGTAGCCCTGAATGTCCTTTATGTAATCATCCTCAAAGGAAAGATATAGAGTATGTCGTTGCTAACGGTACTCAATCCCCATCGTTTCTAGAAGAAAAGAATGGTTGGACTACTGGTATAATTACTGAACACATGAATGACCATATAGAATACGACCCTAAAGAGGCAGAGAGGGTGGAAAAATTACGTGATGATAGTATCACTACACTAGATATGGCGGAAGATGTGTTCTCAAGAATCAACTCTTGGTTGGATGAGTGGGAGCAGAAGAAGGATGAAGAGGGTATCTCTAGGGAATGGATAGGAGAAGCAACGAAGTTGGTTGCTGCTGCTAATACTAATCTAAAGTTGATAGGTACACTAAAGAAAGAAATTGGTGTTGATTCTCAGTTGCTATTAGCACATCAACAGATAAACGGAGTGATGGGAATATTGGTTGATGTTCTAAGAAACGAACCGATGTTGCTAAATCAAATGGAGTTAAGACTGGCTGCTTTGAAGGCACCTAGTATGGAAGTGGACTTTGAGGTGATAGAATGACTAACGAAGCCGGTGAAAGAATAAAGTGGCGACCACATTTTAATCAGTTGATTGCTAGACCGATACCTAAGACCGAGTTTCCTAAAATAGTGGAGAGGATGCTTGATGATGGTTTAGTGTGTATACTTTCTAGTGGTGGGTATCAATGGTATAGTGGAAGATACAGAGTATCTGCTGCTGCTGTAAGAGAGATATGGGGTCTTTCACAAGCCCAATGGTCTAGGTTTATGGGATGGGTTTATACGCATGACCCATTCTCAATAACTGATGGCGAAGAGATACAGACAGACGGCGGTTAAAAGAGCAGTAAAAGAGTGGGCTAGAAGTGAATGGTTTACAGCAAGTGAATTGTTAGACTTGGCCTCACAAATGAATAAACAACCTAGAGGTGGTTTAACTGTATTTTCAGTATCTAGGATATTAACTGGTCTAGAAGCAAAAGGTATGCTACAATCAAAAAAGAAATTAGGGACAAAAATATACAGGAGGATTGAAGATGGGAGCAATAATATTCACGAACACACCCGATAAATATACAGAGGGTGAAACTGTTTACATGGAAGGGGTATTACAATATCCCCCTACTGGGGTGGGTATAACATACGTTCTAAACGGTCATTTGTCGGAAGCAGATGCTAGGTTGCTAGCCCCATTGGTAGGTTATCGTTTGGTTATTACACCAAAGAAAAAGCCTAACTTTACAAGTAGTGAAAACATATTAGTTGATTGGACTAAAAAGAAACACGATATGTCTCCAATTATTAGAGGTGTCTTTACATTCCCACATAGGCTTTCGTTGCTAAAAAGATTACAGGTTGTACCGATACCTTACTTGTTAGCGGCTACTAGTGCTGTTAGAGATTACCACTTATGGAGGTTGGTTGCTAAGAGTAATATGATATTACCTGATGAGTATGTTAGGGCTTTGTTTGCCTATGGTATCGACCCTTCGACACTAGAGGTTGCTAAATCAAAACCCAAAAAACAAAAAGATACATCACATCCCCTCTTTAGAGAAAACGATAAATGGATTGATTTTATAATTAGAAACGATGAAAAGGTTGCTAACGAATTGAGAATCGTTGCTCCTGATTTATTACCGAAAGGAGTTAAGAAAAGAAAACAAGAGGTAGGTGGTTCTGAATGGCCGTAGGTAGTGCTGCTTGTTGGATAAGTATATGGATGGTTATTTTATCATACTTGGTTGTTCCCTTATTTGTATGGTGGGTTAAGTTATCTATGAAATGTTTTGGTTGGACCGTTGGTTCCAAGCCATCGAAACACATGGCTATGGAAGTTGATGAGGACTATGTTTGGGAGCCTAGTGATGAATATTATGAAATGACCTTCATATCCTCCTTTAGCAACCAATAATATAGTCTTACTTTCCTGCTATTTCTGTATGAGTGCTAACAACAGACGACTTAGACGTTTGGTTGTTGATATATTGTTCGACAAAGGTGCATTAACTAGAACACAAATAGCCGAGCAGTTGGCCGAATTACGTTCTCTTAGAGAAGTACCTAGCGACAATAGTTTATCTAGTGTTCTTGCTAAAAATGTTCAGTTGGAATCGGTTGGTTTTGCCAAAGTCGAAAAATTAAATGGCAACAAAACAAAGCACATGATATTCGATGTTAAGAGAGACTTGATAACAACTAAGGAAGAAATAGAACAAACAAGGCCGATGTCATGTATGACTGCTAATGAAAGGAAGTTAGCACAAAGATGTCCTCAATGTGGGAAGCATAGGATACTACCAAAAAATAGTGAAATATGCCTTCATTGTATTAAGGGTTTATAGGGACATCTTTGCCGTAAAAGGTTATGAGTGAACCAATAATAGTAGGTATAACAGGAAGGATGCGTAGTGGAAAATCGACTTTGGCCCATACTTTGGGTAATGGTAGCACTAGAGTTGTTATATCTTTCGCAGAATATGTAAGACGGGAAGTTGCTGACTCTTTCTTCGGTAATTGGGAATGGCCGCTTTGGAAATTACAAGAGTTAGAAGCCGCAGATAAAGGTACTGTAAGACCTATACTACAAGCCTTCGGACACGGTAAAAGGACATTAATAAACACAGATTACTGGGTAAATAAGTTAGCAACCGATGTAGCAGACAACCATCAAGATAAAGATATTATATTTATTGATGATGTTAGATATGTAAATGAAATAGAATACATAATGAATCATGGTGGGTATATAGTTAGGTTGTCGTGTGATGACGAAATACTGATAGAAAGAGGCGCATCGGCTGATGCTTTATTACACCCTAGTGAAAACAACATAGACCCTGATAATCTTACATTGGCTGAATCAACCAAGCCTTCGCACGTACTCATGTTAGATAGTGGCTCTGCTGATAAAATGCAAATAGCAAGATGGACTACTAGATGGCTACAAACTTTTGATTTATTTAGAGATATTAGTCTCTCACCGGATGAGGAATAAATATGCTAAAGACTATTTGGTCGGAAAAATATAGGCCGATTAGATTAGAAGAGATAGGCGGCCAAGAAAGAGTATTAGTTGAATTGGTTGCTATTGCTGCGGGTGAAGGTACTCCTCAACACTTTTTATTTCATAGTGCGGAAGCAGGTACAGGTAAGACCACTACTGCTAGAGCATTTGCTCACAGTCTAGGTTGGCCCTTACATGAGTTTAACGCATCCACTAAAAGACTTAGAGGTATCGAGTTTATAGAAGATGAATTAATACCCCTTAGCAACCGAGGAGGTAAGGTCGTATTCCTACTAGATGAAGCAGACCAATTAACCCCTGCTGCACAATCCGCTTTGAAAGGTGTTATAGAGAATACGGATGGTATATTTATTTTAACTTCTAATAACATTAGTAAAATATCCACATGGATTAAATCAAGGGTTGCTGTTAGATGCTTTCAACCGATAGATTATGATTGGATGAGTCATATAATACGCAAGATAGCAACCTTAGAGAATCTAACATTAGAGGAAAACTGGACTAGGAGAATAATAAAAAGCAACAAAGGGGATTTGAGAAGTGCTATAAATACATTACAAGCCTTGTCGTGCGTACCCGAAGAGATGAGAGACACATTTACTCTTTCGTTGCTTGGAGAATCAGTTGACACAAAACTATTTTTGAAAGTATGCTTTAGAGACAAAGATATAGAAACTGCTGTTGCTTTGTTATCAGGATATAGAGTGAGAGAAAGCATAAGAGAAATATTCCAGTACGCTACCAATAGTGAAGCAACGGCTGAATCTAAGATGAAAGTTATAGAAGCAGCCATCATAGCGGAGCGTGATTGTATAAACGGAGTACATGAAGAGATAGTCAAATGGGCTTTTTGTTCTATGTTGTGTGGGGGGTTTATAGGGAGATGGGAGACAGGAGAGAGTACTACAAACAGGTGAATTAATATGTTAAATGATATGATAGAGAAAATTGCCGGCAACATAGGTTGTACGGTTGAAGAACTAATGAACGCCCATGCTGCGGTTAAAGAAACCAACCATGCAGGGTTTATTGCGGCAGGTAAAACTGATGAAGAAGCAAACACTCTTTGTTTAAGAATGGCTTCCACTACCGTAAGAAAGAAATCAATGGCACTATCCCGAAGCGGATTGGAAGAATATGAAGGTGTATTCCTAAGTGTACCGAGAGCAAAAGACTTTGCAGAATTAGCCTACAAAAAGATGGCAGGTGTACTAAATAATTTAGATAGTACTGGCAGAGAGAACCTTGTTGCTAGCGGTCAAGTTATGACTTTCTCGCCGGCAGGTAATGGCACGTACTTCCGTAGTGCGAACCCAACTCTCGTTGCTAAACAACCCTTTGAAGCAGGGCAAACGGATAGAAGTACAGTAACCAATTTGCCTAAGCATACTATGACATTGAATGATGGTACTATATTCTGTTGCGTGTGGAACAACACCATGCCAGTATTCCCTAATGGTAATGCCAATTATAGATACGGTCAACCAAGACCTTTGTCTGAGCCTGAAAGGGTTTCAACATTCTTAGGGAGGAAGAGAGGTACAGACAACGCACCTACTGTAATGAAAGTATATGCGAGTGGTAAGTTAAGCAGGGCTTCCTTCCCAACACTAACAACCGGCTTTATAGCGGGTAAATCTAACGCTAATGGAGATAGGCTTTATCTAAAGGCAGACCTAAGTACATGGAATGATGATGCTAAGGTTGCTACTATGTGGCCTAATGCTCCTCACGAATGGAATCTAGCAGACTTAGGAATAACTGCTTTGGATGGTTTAGATTCTATTGAATCCTATGTAGGTGGATTAGGTGATAAAGAAAAGTGGGATGCTTTATGTGCTGTAAGATTAGAAGTAGTACATATAGACCCACAAGACAGAGGTGGCTTTGTGATAACATTAGGAGACTTAGATTACACAAGTATGTCTATGCCTCTTGAATTATGGGTTCCTAAATCTCAAGAGAAATATCTAGACTTCGGTGTAGGTTCAACCATGATGGTAATAGGTCAAGGTTGGATGGGCCGAGATGGTGATGGTAGGATGTCTATAACAGGATGGTCTGTTATGGATAATCTAGTACCAACAACAGATTATGAAGATACTGATATGGAAGATGCACCGGATGGGTGGGAATAATGGCTTGGGGTCAAGCCGTTGCTTCCTCTCCTAGCAACCCTATCGAAGACAGGTCTTCTTACGGAAGAGATTACTACGCTAATTTGTTGACAGGTAGTACCAACAAACATTTCCCTGTAAGATTAGCCGCAGTAGGAAAAGAAAATACTGCAAAGACGGGTACGCTAATTGATTTAGCGTTGAAAACAACAGAGGGAGATGTCATTATCCTAGATATAGACAATAGTGCTACACAAACAGTTATGGTTAATTATCCTAATAACGACCGTATCAAAGTTATCCCTGTATACGATGCTTCTGATGCTTCTCTTTTCAATGAAGATAACTCGACTAACTGGGTTGCTTTGGTTGATAAAATGTCATGGTTCATGCGTATACTGGGTGAACAATGTAAGACAGGAGAGATAGGAGGAGTTATCATTGACGGTTGCTCCACATTCCTAAAGTGGTGCGAGTTTAGTATGACTGATGTTTTACTACGAAGAGGCGTTATAGAGAAAGAAGGTGATTCATTCAATCAAAAAGAATGGAGGACTAGAAACCAACTATTCAGAGATGTTATCAACAGAGCCCATCAATTACAGGCTCCATTTGTAGGATACACTTTTCACTTAAAAGATGTTAAAGAATATATGGATATTGGCGGAGGTCAAAAAGGTCTTATGAAGGTAGGAGAAACACCGGAATGGGAGAATGGAACAAAAAGACTATTCTCGCAACAGATTTGGTTGACAAGATACAGTAAGAAAGGAGACCTAGCGGCGGGTGTTAAGAAGGATGCTAGCCTAAGTAGCAACGAGTGGGTTGTTAGAGGTACTATTACTGAAATGAAAGGACTTCACCAAGAATATCTAGGTACTACACACGATGTACTTACTGTTAAAGATGGTACAGTTGTTTGGAATGGACTACCGTTCTTAAACTGGAACAACAAAGCAACGACAACAGAGGTCGAAGAATAAGATTAGAAGTTGGCGAGGCTAGATAAACAGGTTCTAGCCCAAAACCATAACCGATATGCACAGGATGTAATTCTGATAATTCATAGAGCATTAACAAGTTGGATAAGCCAATAAAAATCTAGCAACGGAGCCTTTTATGGTTAGGAAGAATTACTTCATCAAACGATGGGTAATATCTGCTCTATCCACACAAAGAAGACCTATTACTGCTAGAAGAGTATTAGATATAATAAAGGAGCAACGAAACCCTAAAATTAATCCTAATGCTAGACAATCCCCTAATTTGTCAGCCGTTCAGTTAGGTGCAATTATGTGTAGGATGAAAGAAATAAACGTGATTAAACACGCTAGAACAAATGTGAATAATCTGTATCAATTGACTAATGAGCATGACGGTTTATATGGAGAAGGTAAGAGGGATATATATGACATCAAACAATAGTGTAATATTAAACAATCAAAAACTACAAGAAATGTTGAAGGCCGCTAGAAGGTTTAGTTATATCAACGGGACTAAACAGCCTCAATGTCATGCTTGTGTAATAATCTGCGACCAAAATAGCGACAAAGCAACCATAGTTAGTACAGTAAAGGATGGTGTTAGTAGCGTACATGAATTACAAATGGATTGTGAGGCGGGTGGATTCCTACACATAGTAGTTGCTGATATAGCAGATATGTTAGGTGTGTTGAAAACTCATAGTGATGAGATTACTATAACTGTTGATAAGATAGGTGATAACTTAATAATTAAATCATCGAATAAGAAAACTGTTCTAAGGTCTTCTGCCCTTTGTAGGGCGTATCCGTCTTCTAGACAAACAGCAATAGAACAGATGGGTAAGGCGGAGGGTATAATTCTTAAGATAGATAAGACTAATCGTACTTATACAGATAACAACGGTAAAAAACATACTCCTTTAACTGGGGATTATTCAAGAGATGTGTTGGTTGAAGCATTCAAAAGTGCAAATGTGAACGGGCAAAGCGTTGCTAGATATTTATTACATAATTCGGATAATAATACACATATAACAACCGGTGTCTCGTTAAGAGGTAAAACATCGACTATGATTTCGCTTGCTGCATTCCCCTATAATATTGAGTTTGGTGGCGGTTTGGGGGAAGTACTTACTTACTTCGATAAAACAATCATACTTTCTATTTACGATATGAGAGACTACGGAGGAGGATTTATACTTCTTTTCCAAGATGGTCGTAATATGGTTATGCAGGTAGGTGTTTCAGTTGCTAATTAAATGTAGTTGTGGTAATGAGTTTAGTCTCCATAGAGGGATATACTTAGATTATAATGAAACTAAAACTGGTTTCTATTACATAGGTTGCCCTAAATGCGAAAAGACATTTGATTTGACAGTTAAACTAAAGGGTGTAATTACAGACAAAGGATATAGAAGGAAAGACAGATTGGTTGCTATGTACGTTGAACATGGTATGAGTATGCAAAAAATAGGAGATGTATATGGTGTATCTGCTACGGCTATCAACAAGTGGCTTAACAAACACAATATACCAACAAGGTCGAGAGGTCAAGTGCGTGATAATTGAACGGACAGGCCGAAACAAAATATCTGTTAGGCTAAGAGATTCATTAGGAAAACGTATTACTGAAACCTATAAATGTCAGCCTTACTTTTACGTTGAAGACACGGCAGTACCTATATCTCATAATTCTATATTAAAGTATGAAAGTGGCTACAAAGGTGTTTACGGTGAAGACTTAACTAGAGTGTATACAAAAAGCCCCGAAGACATCTATTCTATAAAACAAGACTTCCCTCATTTAGAAACATGGGAGGCTAATATTCCCTTTGTTAACAGAGCATTAACACATAACAAAGTGTTGCCTGAAAACTATAATCATAGGGTTTGGTATTTAGACTGTGAATGGTCTATTAGAACAGGTAAATTAACTATAATGGTTGTTTATGATACCTTTAGCAACCAATACTTTGTATTCTTTACACACCCTGATTACGAAGCAGGTTATTACGATACATTCCCTTGTAAAAATCATCCTGATGGTTTGAAAGAGTTGGTATTGAATAAACCAGCCATAGGATTTAGCAACGAGAAATCAATGCTCAAGGCTTTCGCTAAACATTTAGTTAAACAAGACCCTGATGTTATTACGGGTTGGAACGTGGTAAATGCAGATTTACAAAAGATTATCAAAAGGTTTCAGGCTAATGGTTTGGACCCTAGAACATTATCCCCTATCAATAGAATAAGATATAACTTTGGTGATTGGTCGCAACCAATAGGTGGGGTGAATACTATTGATATGATGATTGCTTTCACTAGGTTATGGACTATGAAGAACGGACAACTACCAAATAAATCATTAGCAACCGTTTCTAGTGAATGCCTACAAGAAACTAAAGTGGAGTTAGAAGACGGGCATGAAACTTATTACACGGATTTCGGTACATATCTAGATTACTCCATACAAGATGTTAGGTTGCTACCACAATTAAACTCTCTAAATAACTGTATAGAACACTATACTGCTGTTCAACATATTGTAGGTTGCGATATAAGAACGACTCCTTTCATAACAAAAATACTTAGTATACTAGCATTAAGAGATGAAGAGTTTAATTTACAGATACCAACCAAACCTCAATTTGAGTTTGAGCCTTATGCTGGAGCATCAATAGCGATAGATAAGGTAGGTGTTTTTGATAATGTTGCTATCTTAGATATTAGGGCTATGTATCATAGTAATGTGGACTTACATAATATAGGACACGAAACATTAGATAAGAATGGTAAAGACTGTGGCAACGGAGTTTGTTTTAGCCAAGACAAACCAAGTCTGTTGCTAAGACAGATGAATAAAATGACAGAATTAAGACAAGAATACAAAGAGAAACTAAAAACAGCAAAAACAAAAGAAGAAAGAAACAGATATGATTCACTACAATTCGCAACTAAGTCTTTGGTTGCTAGCCTTTATGGTGCTGCTGGTGATTCAAAATACGGATTGTATCACCCTAAAGTTGCTGCTGCTATAACATACACTTCACGTATGACTCTCCAAAGACTAAGAGAAGAGTGTGAAAGTGAGGGTTTTGAAGTCTTATACTCTCATACTGATTCTGCGTTCGTTATCATCCCTACGCCTGAACAGGGGATAGAATTGACTAAAGTATTGAATAAGAAAATGTATCCAATAGAGAATGAGTTTGAAAAGTGGTGTAAATGTCTGTTGCTAAAGGCTAAGAATAGATACGCAGGTATTGTTTCTTGGAGTGATGGTAGGTATCAAGACTCTGAATTATATGTAAAAGGTATAGAGTTGAAACAAGCAAAGATGTTTCCGATTGTCAAACAAGTATTATCCACTACAATAAATAGTATACTGGAAGATAGAAACGGCAACGAACAGGAGAACACCGAGTTAGTAATTGAAATAATAGAAGGGATATTGGAAGGTCGTTATCCCTTAGAAGATTTATGTATGAAAGGTAATCTAAAGAAAGACCTTAGTAAGTACAAGGTTCTTTCGGGAGTTTCAGCAGGTGCTAGATGGGCTAATGATAATCTAGGTAAGGGTTATCGTAACGGTAGTTTCTTCTTAGTATCATTAGATAGCAACGGAGATTATATTGCTTTCGATAATGTTAATGAAATAGAAGGTTTTGCCGAAATAGGAAGACACCACATCATAGATAGATTTATCATCAAAAAGATAGAACCCTATTATCAGGTAGCGGATTGGGAGATACAGCCTATATACAATGCCCTACATGGTATTCCATCCGTTGGGTTTATATGAAGAGTGTGTGTGGAAAGACTATGAGTAAAAGCAACGAAGAATTGACTACGGACATTGATTCTATGAATCATGGTTTGTTAAGCGTACATCAAGGATTACAAGTAGTATTGGCTGAATTAAACTTAGTATCGACATTACTACTTAATGACCTAAAAGAAAGAGGAAAGATAAGACAAGTAAACTGTGTTAACTGCGACCAACTAAATAATATACCTTTGGTTGCCGGTATGGAAGTGGATGAGTTGATTTGTAGGTTCTGTAATAACGACTTAGAAACCAAAGTGGAGGAAGAAGAATGACAAGAAGAACACCCTCTTCATTATGGACTAATCCTCGTAAATTGAAAGTACAACGAGTAAAAGAGGAAGAGGAATGACCTCTTGTGAATGTGTAATACACCCAATTACGAATATTTGTATGAAGTGTGCAGACGATGAAACGCTCAGAGAACACTCCTCTTATGACCCAACGGAAGAGGGTAAAGTATTGCGTGTTGCTAAATCTTCCTTTATGAATTACGAATACTGCCCTAGACAATACTACTGGGATAAAGTAATACTAAAGGATTTGAGAATGCCCGCTAGTGAGGCTATGATAAGAGGTACTTATATCCATCAAGGACTAGAAGATTTCTATGAGTCATGGGAAGGCCAACACCATTTGAAGCCACTATTCCCTCCTGATGAAGTCTTTGAGACTTTAGCAGAATTGGAGCAACAGAGATTAGAGGCATGGGGTATTGAATATTTTGCTCCAGTTGAAGTCGAAAAGAAAAGAGTATACTACAATGAAAAATATGATATTGTTATTACTGGTATGATTGATGGTGTTGTTAGACATGAAGATGGTACTTTGGCAATATTAGAATTGAAGACAGGAAATAGCAACGCAGGTAAGATTACAAAAACAAGAAAGGAATTATGTTTCTATCGTATGGTTATAGAAGATATGGATGGAGAGGTAGCAACTAGATTCATATATGTTCTTCCTGATGCTACAAGTGAAAAACTATTGAGGTCCCTACAATCACAAAAAAACAAGACAGTTTGGGTCGGGGAGGATGCAGGTATAACCCTTGTTGAAAAGGTTAATATGAGAAGTGTCTCATCATTTAATTCCCGCTTTGAGTCATTCCTTGAGAGGATTAGAAACGAAGAATGGGGTATGAATTGGGATGATTGGAGATGCCCTCAATGGTGTTCCTATGTCATGTCATGTGAAGAAGAAGTAGCAGGAGTGTCTTTTAATGATGATATGTGAAGAATGTGATAGTGATATTTTAGGTGAGTTTGAAACGTATGTTCAAGTAACTGGAGATGTGGATAAACCTACATTGGAAATTACAGTTGCTACTTGTGCTGTATGCGGTCATAGTGGCGTAGTAAATACAAGGGTGTTATAATGATGCAGTTGCTAAGTTTCCCTAGACAAATAGGGTTGAAGAGAGCGTTGTGTTTAACAGAAGAGGATTTTACAAAATACGTTTCTAGATTGAAAAACTTATCATCGACTTATACTAGTCTTTATGCTTTTGATAATATGATTACAGATAGAAAGGTCGATTACGATTCAGCAATTATGGATAGAGCATGGTGGGATTTTGATGTTATGAATGACATAACTATGGACCAAGTGAAAAGTGATGTTGCTATTTTAATCAATAGACTAGAAGGGGATGTTCGATGCGTTGCTACCGGCAGGGGCTTCCATGTTCATCAATTCTTCGATAGACCAGTCATAGGAAGAGAATGGGCTGGTAGGTTGGATACTTATGAAAAAAGTATGGCTAGTGGGTTGCTATCTTTAGATGGGGTAGGTTATCCTGAAAAATTAGCGAGAGTACCGGATACATACAATCCTAAAAGAAATAGATGGGCTGTGAGTATTGATGCTAGAGCATTTGCTATGCGACCTTTCGATTATAGAATACCAAAAAGACCGGACCCTTCTCTAAGTCATTTAAATCCTTTTAGTGGTATACCACTAGGCCCAAGATTTAGTCTTACAGAATGGTATAGAGACAATAAGAAGGTCATAGAATCCACTCTTAAAGGCTCCACAAGCCTCCCTACGGACACGGAACCGTTAGCCACTACTGTACCCCTACCTACGTGTTTAGAACGTGCTATACAAGTCTCTAATCCACCGCATCATGTTAGGGTAGCGTTGGGTCAACACATGGCCGCATCACTAAGATGGTATGCAGACCCCGAAGATTTGACAAGAGAACAAACACAAAGTATAGAGGATGAAATATGTTCATTTATAGGTACTTTGGATTGGTCCGATTACAAACCTAGTATAACTAGGAAGGCTGTTAAATCGTTAATGAGGTACAAACGATACCCTTCACCGGCTTGGTTTAAGAAAAATAATCTATGTGATGGCAACGGATGTTGGTATTGCGGTAATTAGAACCTTTTATGAAGCAACTGATTAATCGGTGTACGTGGTAGTGTATATAGATGACAGGGAGAACCCTGCACTCATCCACTCTTTACTAGGAAGGTTAGGAGATGCTGATACAGAAAGCAACGGTAAAGGAAAGGTCAAAAGACTGTCAACTGGTGATTATGTTATAGGTTCTTGGGGTATCGAAGCCAAAGAAATAAATGATTTATACCGTACTATACTAGGTATAGGTCGTAATAGAAACCTAACACAACAACTAGCAGACCTTTGTGATGCTTACGAATATCCTATCTTAGCAGTATATGGTACACAACTCAAGCCTTTCTTTAGAGGTAGGACAAGTAAGAAAGTGGTTGCTCAAGAGATAATGAAGATGAAAGGGGTTATTCGTAATTTCAAAATGAATATGTATGCTAGATTTCCTAAAATTAGATATATTGAGTTTGCTACTATGGAAGACTATGTTCAATGGATAATAACATCTCATACTAAATTAGCAGTTAATAATGCAATAGCAGCAGATAAAAAGATGCGAAGAAGTGGAAACTTTTCTGAAGATTATAGGGCTGTAATGCTAGCAACGATTCCGGGTGTTTCATTAGAATCTGCTCATGCGTTGCTAAAAGAGTTTGGTTCTTTAAGGAATATATTATTAAAAAAGAATAATAAAAAATCATTAACTAAAGTAAAAGGTATTAGCAACCCAACGGCTGAAAGAATAATATCTGTAAGAGAAGATTATCAATAAGGCTTAAATGCTTTAGCACTAGATTTAGAAGGGTTTGTAGCCCTTCTAGTTGATAAAGATATATTATGTAATCTTAATGCTCTATAAGATGCTGTGTCGGTTCCTAAACCCGGATTTCTAGTTATAGTAACCTTTAGGTTGCTACCAGCAACAGCACCTTTAACTTTTTGTGAAAACAATATGTATTCTTTTCTATCTGTTAAAGTTGAACCGATAGTGATTGTGTTGCTACCAAAATTAGTATTATCCTCCGACTCAACCTTTATTGTAAGAACAGCACTTTGATTAGCAGTTTGTTTTGTTCCATCTAAAGTAGCCTGTGCTTTTAATACTACAAAATTATCTATTGAATCACTAGGTACTCTTACTAAAAATGATTGTTCGTGTGATACACCGGTTCTAGCGGCTCCATCACTATCTATATATGTGCCGGGAAATACAAACCCATCACTACAATTAACACTACCACTACCAGTAATAATTGCATCAAAACCATCAATACTAGTATCTGCTGTACTAGTGTTTGCTATCTTTTTCTGTCCTATAACACCCCACTCAGCATCAGCACTTCCAACATCTGTTTTAAACTCAGTTGCACCGGATAGTCTAGACATAGTAGTAAGGCTCAAAGTCTTTAATTCAATACCTTTATCTCTCATTCCACCTTCTTTATTTGGAGAAACAGTACCTTGACCTTGAGGACTAGATGGTGTGTAGTGTTGTTGTCCTTCTCCATCTTGTACTCCTCCTGTTGGTTTAGCATCTGCAAATAAAGACGCTAATGTTTTCTTATATCTTGCCTCGTTTCTTTCTAATGTAAGCGTAAGACTAGGTGTATTTTGTCTTACTTTGTTATACTGTACTCCAGTTATTATCATACTTTGAGATGATAAATCTATATGACTATCTGTTATAGTTAGGTTGGTTGCTGGATAGTAATTAACATCGTTTACAACATTTAATCTAGGTGCATACCACGCAACTCTTTCATTAGATATACCTCCCTCTGTTATATCTATTCTCATACCTAATGGGAATAAAGACTTAGAATCAACACTACTAAATGTACTAAGACCCGGAATGTTGCTAGCATTTTTTATTTGGTCTCCGCATCTAGTCCTAAGTATTGCTCTTAAATAATCTGTATTTACAGATATAATCATTTTAGCACCAGCAGTTGCTCCATAAGTGGAAGGAAATGCTAATTCATAAAAACCATTACCATTTACTAAAACAGAAGAATTAGATTTATATGTTGCTGTAAATTGAGATACACTACCTGTATTAGCAAACAAATAATCTATTGCGTGAATAGTAAACTCTGCGTCATCAGCATTAGTCCCACTAGCAACACTAATACAAAATCTAATTTCAGAACCCCAGTTAGTACTAACACTAGGAGTTGATTTAGGTATATGTACTATTTGCATAGCATGACTAATACTTTTTGCACCATAGTTAGTATAGTAATCTTTTGCAGGGAATGTGTTAATATATTCTATTTGTGCGTTAGCATTACTAATACTATCCATATTTGCTGGATAATAAAATGTTATCTTATCACTACCACTAGTAATATTACCAAAGCCTGATACACTAGGGTCAGGTACGTTAAACGTACCAGTTACACTACCGCCATGTGTTTTACTCCAATCTAAATCTAAAGTACCTTGAGTCCATCTTAATCCACCATTTCCACCTGCTGCTTCTGAACAACCAAGTATAACAAGGTTTTGTGATAATGGCGTTGTTCTATCATTAAATATAGCAGTACGAATAGCGTTATTTTTATCACTCCTACTAATACCATCCATAGCATTACACATCCCCGGATATGGTATACCACCATACAATGAAGACCAAGAACAAGCATACTTTTCTTTATTATTTATCTCTAATGTAACAACAGCAGGGTCAGCAATATAACCATATTTAGCATTAGCAAGATAAGGGTCTTTTTCTGTTCCTTCGCCTATTAACATCACATCAACAGACATAGCACTTGACCTTCTTACATCATATTCTTTCTTTGCCAAAGCCAATGCTTCATCTTTACTTCTTACAGCAGATAAATCTAATATCTTCCATCTAGCCTCTGAATTATTACTTACTTCGGGATAATCAACAAACGCTTTATTACCATCGTAATACGCTCTAATGTTGGTAACTATGCCTGTTGCATCTAACTTCATATTAGCATTTTTTATATTATTTCTTGTTAGTGTTAAATTAGAATTAAATGAAGGTCTATAATCATACATACCATCCCTACCAACAACTCTAGAAAAAATCTTATTAGTACCACTAGAACCAGTACCACTATTTCTTCTTATTGAATCTATTCCTTTTTGGAAAGTATTATTTCTAATATCAGTAATAGTACCAAAGTCTTCAAAGTCAGTACCAGTATGTGCTACTTGTGTAGTAGTCATATTGTTAGTTAAAGGTACATTATTAATATCTGCAATACAAGGTAAGTGTGTGTTTCTAGTCCATGTATTTAGCAACGCTGTATTTTGTAGCATTCTAATTTTATCACTATCGTAGTATGTACCACTATTTTTATCAGATACATAACCATCTATACTCATTAGCAACCTAAATCCATACAAAGCGGCTGGTGTATTGTATACAACAACACTATCATATCCTTCTGTTGTAGTATTAGCAGGGTCTTTTACTTGTATATTTGCTCTGCTTCCTAAACTCCATTCACTACTTGAATCATCTAAAAACTGCCTAATACTTGCAGGGTCAACATTCATATCAGGATAACCTGCAATATATACATTAGTTAATGTATTACCTGAAACTCCATTCCATCTCAAAGCAAATAAATGTCTTTCTTTTCCTGTTTCTGCTACAATTACACCATAACCATCCACGCTACCTAAATCAAAATGTGTAGTATCTTGTAAAGCCAAACTTGTTTGGTCCACTATTATACTATCACCATCAAATAGTGTAGCATCATTTAAAAAGTTAAATTGATTAGGATGGTTTGCTATATTAGATGTTGTAGTATTATCTAAACTAGTACCGGTGTTTTGATAACTAGCAACGGCTCGCATCCAATAATTATCTAAAAGATATGGTTTACCAGCAATAGGAATGTCATAATCATCAAAGTGAGCAAGACCACCTACTTCATACCCCGGTCTTCCATTGGTTGCTTCGGTATTCATATTAAAGAACCTGCTAGCATCTATAACTAAAAACGACCCACCTTTATTTTTCCAATCGGAATAAGGATTACTACCACCTGTTATCAATTCTGCTATTTTAGATGTATCAGAACCATTTGTTAGGTCAGACCAATCACTACCACTATACGGTTCTGCATCAGCATCCACATTCCATATATCCACTTCTTCACCTATCTTTAAACTAGTGAATGGTGTATTGTCATTATCTTCATCAAACTGGTCTGAAAATACGAGGTCTATATTATAGTTAGAAGTAGTAGGCAACATAAGTCCAAAATCACTTACATTATTTCCATCATTAGCATCTGCGTTGCCGTCATTTCTCATATCAGACCATAGCAACCATATATGTTTATAGCCGTTGCTTTCATCTATTTCTCTGTATCTGTATAGGAAATCACCGGAAGTCCAATCTGTTCGTTGCCCTTTTACATTTTGTATATTAAAACTACCAAAGTATATACTACCTGTTGAAGAAGTAAACTCACTTATATTATAACTAGCATTTGATGTTGTTGGAGAAGATATTTTATTTGTGTATTCATACACAGCATAATTACCAATACCTACACCTGTTACAACACTATTCCTAGTAATAAGAGGCCACATATCATCAGGGTCATTGAACCAAGATGTAATAACATTAGAAGTATTATTTACTTTAGTATCAAACCCTGTTATTCTTACAGCAACATATTTTGTTACACCACCTGTTTGTGTATAAATACCACTAACTTGAAAAACACCATTTAAATGTGGATTATCAAAACCAGTATGTACCACAATATCCCATATATTAATTGTATCGTTGCTAACTTGAAATCCGTTTTTCCAAGCACTACCTTCAATACTAACACCAGCACCGCTATTTAATTGTATATAGGATAAAGAAGCCGTACTGGGAGTTGTAGTACCGTCAAACAATACAGTATCTCTTCTTTTAGTAATAGGGTCTATAACATCTAAAATACCCGGCTTTCCTAAAACTACATTGTAATACCATATTGCAGGGTCATCACAACTAAGTGTTGTACTAGATGTGGTAAAAGAAGATATACCAGTAAATGTAGCAGTATCTTGTGAGTATGTACTAGCAAGTGTAGGAGCAACGGGATTATTTATTATTGTATTTTTACCTGCCGAGTGATGGCAAGTTTTAGATATAACAGCAAACTTTGATTTGAACCAAAGCGATTCTGATATATCACGCATCCATCTTGTATGTACGTTTCTATAATACCCTCCTTTTTTAGCGGTATAATAATCTGTTTGGTGTTTACCTACTATGTGTAGGTTATTATCCGATACTCCATAAGTAAGTGCATAACTTTCGTTTATTATAGGTAATCTATATCCAGCAGCACCAAAGTTTTGTGCTGTGGTATCTGTAATATTCATATTAGTAACTTCAATATCAAAAGTAGTAGTGGAAGGTACACCTATTATTCTATATCTTCCTCCATCAAATAAAAATGCCTGTGATACTGGTTCGTTGTTACTACTAGGATTAATAACAGAACCGAATAATATTTTACTACCTAATACTAAATTATGTGCGCTAACAGTAGTAAACCTAAGTGTCTTTTTACTACTATGAACCTTATCAGTATATAGTAATTGATATTGAGTACATAATCTAGAATTAGAATGTAGTAAACCTAAGTTAGCCGGATTAGCAACTTTCAATAATTTATAAGAAGTAGGTGTTTCATCAGGAGCATCCCCACTCCTACTCATACTTGTTATTGTTGAAACCGTAAAAGTCTTAGTACCTAAAAGATTACCAAAAGTTGTCATTATAGTATCAGAAGCAGATACACCACTAGAGCCAACTAAGTGTGCGTTGCTATCAATAGCAAAATAAGTAAAACTTGTAGTAGGAGTAAAAATAAATCTAGCATCTGTTAACATATACTTAGGAGAATCATAACCATCCCATTCTTTTTCTGCGTTATTAGGACCATTAACATCTTCGTTAATATACATTTGAATTGGATGTGAAGAACCTAAAGATGTTCTTTGGTTGTCTAATGTAGTAAAATCAGAGTCTTCAAAACCAATAGTGGAGTTATTAAAAGTAAGTTTTTTAGTCCCTGTGTTTAATACATCTTCCATATTTTTTACTAAATTATAATTCTTTTCTATTTGTGTATTTAGTGATAAATGTCCTTCTCTTGACAGGAAGGCAGATTGACCTGTTTCCCATACTGGTATTTGTCTATCTAGCAACGCATACTTTTCATCAGCAACAAACAAGGTTTCTAATGTTTGTTGTTTTGGGTTTTGTGTATGAGCCATACTACTTATAGTACCCCAAAATATAGGTCTATCTAAATTATCTCTAAAAATTAACATATCCCATTCTGTAAAGCCTTCCGAAGATATTAAACTGGTTAATCCGTATCTATTATCATCATCAGATATAACTAACTGTACAGATGATAAAGCATTTATTTGTTTATTGATAGTTAATGTATTAATAGGAGTATAATTAGTATCTTGTATTGCATCTCCTACCGGGATATATAGTGCTGCTCTATCTATACAAGTAATCATACCTACGTTTTTACTCATGGCTCCAGCGCAATTCACATCAAGAGACCAACCATATATATCACCAGCAGACCAATTGTTGCTAAATGCACCGTTGCTAACTAATGTACCATCTGCATATGCTTTGTATGTATTAGCGGAAAAATCTAATACAACATCTATATCAGTCCATTGGTCGTTGTTATCGGATGCAGTATAATTATCTATTTCTAAATAATTTCCACTATTATAATTTAAGTGGCTAGTGGAAATATCTATTGATAGCAACGGGTTGCTACCAAATGTTTGATTACTTTTATTGAATCCATCTGCTTTCTTATATCCTAAATTAAGAGTATATCTAGCATCAGCCCAACCTCCCATAGCATGACAAGCAATTCTCATATTAAATGTATCACCTAAACCTACAAATTGCATAGGTCCATCGTAGTTTAGTATTCTATGCCTACCAGTACTATTACCAAATAATTTAGAAACCAAGAAAGGTTTACCTGCTGGAGACTTTAGGGGATATAAGTTTTTAGTTGACGTTCCCCTACTAGAAGAAGAAGTATTCATTTGTTCTCCCATCAATACTCCTGCTAAGGATATTGACTTAGTACCATACTGCCCCTCGACATCCACACGTATATGCGAACCAGCACCTTCGTACATATCACCATCATTATCTGCTGCGTTACTAGCGTACACTCTAGACCTACCTGCGGTAGCATCAATAGTACTTAATGGTGCATAGTACACACCTCTTGTATCATGTGCGTTTACAAACGCTTCATACGAATCTCCTGCTGCTCCACTAAATCTTTGCCTAGTACCTCTTCTAGAATCAGGATATTGTAGTTGAGCCCTACCTTCCCAATCATATTTATTATTTCTAATTAAATCTAACGTCAACCATTGATGATGTCCTTCGTTTTTTAATGATGGTGAAGTAGTAGTAAACAATTGCGCTGAACTAAAAAAATCACTACCTACTAAATAAGAAGTATATTGCGCTCTATCAGCAAATGAATAACGAAAAGTAGGATTGTTAAATGCTTCTCCGTTCATAGGATTACCATGATGAGTAATAGTATGGTCTGTTGATGTAGCGTTAGCAGCATTTAAATCATCTGCTATTGACTTACAGGATTGAAAATCATCATAGTAGCCCGTAAGCCACACGTTTATATCGTCTGTTGTGGTTCTCATATAGGTACACCTTGCGCTCTTAGGTTCATCATTACTCCATCTGATACTCTATCTATTGCTTCTTCTATCGTAACACCGTTGAACACATTGGTTTGCATTATTTCGACTCTATGTAATAGACTTTCGACACCGCCTTGTGTAATTTTCTTGTATATAGAACCTTGAAAGTTTGCTTGATTACCAAAGAACAATTCTTCTCTAGCGTTAGCAAAGGAACCAACATCTGCAAGTGCAGTACCTACATCACTAGACATACTTGCTGCTGCGCCACCTACATTCACTAATATACGTTCATAGTATTCTGATATATGGTCTCCTATTTCCATTGTATCACTAGCCAACTCGTTATTTAATCTATTCAATTCTTCGTTTCTTTCTTCTGCTGTTGCGTATGTTGTATCTAAACCTACTATCCTATATCCGGCTTCTTCTCCTATACTACTATAAGCATCTAAATATTGATTTAATTCTTCTCCCTGTAATACTCCCGCTTGGTACAAAGCAGCCTGATGCTGCATATAACCAGCATTTAGTTGCATACTAAAATTAAGAGGATTTGTCATATCACTATAAGTTAAATTACTTCTAGTAACATTACTTGTTATACCATGAAATTGATTCATAGCATTTTCTTCTCTTTGTAATGTGTTAGCCAAAGACTTATGTGCATCATCTATTGTACTTACTTCTTTATTTAATTGTTGATAATAACCAAGTTTAGTTTCTAATGCTTTTATTTCTGCATCACTATATTTTTGTAATTCAGGACTTTCTTTATTATCATTATGATATTTTATTATAGCAGTTAATTCATTTACTTTAGTATTTAAAATATCAACTGATTGTGCTGCTAATTGTGCATCGTTTCTAATTTGATTGTAGGTTGAACTTCCAAGTAATGAATCAATACCTGTTTCTCCTTTTTTGGATAAATCGGTCATAACAGATTCTAAGTCTCCTAAACCATTATTCAAATCTGTTATAGCATTCATACTATCTTCAAAGTTTTTATCCGGTTTGAATGTATCCCAAAGAACATATCCTGCTGCTAATGCTACTGCTGCTAAAGCAAGTGATGTTCCGGCAGTAGCAACCGCTTGAAATAAAATTGTACTTAATGTAGCACCTTCAAGACTCAAAGAATAAGCCCAAGTAGCGGCTGTGAGAGCCATATTTACCGTTGCTAATCCTATCATAGAAGCAGCCATAAGGTCTGTGTTGTCTGTAAACAACATAAAAATACCTAAAATACTAGACATACCTAGTGTAGTAGTTGACATAAAGGATTTCATGGCTCCTTCTGCTTGGAATAAATTATATCTTGTTTGTGTTACAGCATCTCTAAAATATTTCTGTGCTATTCCAGCAGTAGTTAAATCTCCTTTGTATTTTTGCATATAGACTGATAAACCACCTAATTGTCTGCTTATTATTTCTTGTCTAGCACCTAATTGTGTGTTAGCATTTACTAACCCTTCAATTTGTGTTATTGTCCTACCTATTGTTGAAATATGTCTTTCTTTTATTGCTATTTGTTCTTCTAAGTCTCTCTTTTCTTCCTCATTTAATTCTCCTAACTGTAATCTCATTCTCATTTCTGAAAGCATAAGTTGGTTTGTTCTTATCGAAGCATTTAAATTATTTACTCTAACAGCCAAGTGTGCTAATTCTGCTGATGTTAATTCTCTAAATATAACTATATGACTTGCTAAATAATCATTTTCTCTTTGAACATGACTTAAAAAGTTTTTTTGGTCTTTTTGTTGTTGGGCTCTAAATCCTGCTTCGACTTGGAAGTAATTCAATTGGTTTTGTTGATATGCTTCTCTATTGGCTCTTATTTGCGTTAGGGCTTGAATCTCTGCTTCTGCCTGTCGCATATCTGCATTATGCGTTACCATTTTTGCCCTTCTAGCCTCAACTTCTAACATCATTTCGTTGCTTTTTTGAATCTTCCTTCCATTATCTAAAGTACCTATGGCTCTATGTTCTTCTAATATTAATGAAATACTTTTTTCGTGTTGCTTAATAGAACCCGCCATACGTGCTTTATCTAAACTTTTAGACTTTATTTTTGTATCCATTACGTCTAATTCTCTTTCTTGCATGGTTGCCATATTTTTTATTTCTTTATGAGCAAACTTATTTTGTAATGCGGATGATTGTTCTTGTATGAATATTCTTCTATGGAATGCTTCTGTATGTACCTTTTCTGCTTGGTGCATTTGTTTCATTAAAACAGCAAAAGTCTTCATAGATATAAATATATTACCGAAACCCATAGCCATATTAATAGGGACTTCTAATTGTTTCATTGTTTCAGCCAAAAACATAACATTACTTATGGCTGTATTCATTCTTGAACCATAGGCTACACCCATAAACTCATTACTTTCGTCTGTAATCTTTTGTAATCCTTGTAAGAAATAATATTGCGGAGCCAAAGAACGTACATAAGCATCTGTTAAGTTTTCACCTACCGTTACTCTCATATTTTCAATAGCAGCATTAGCCCTATCAATTACGAATACAGAGGATTGTTGTCTGTTGTTAAACTCATCTGCTGCACTATAATTACCAGCATAAGCCATTTCATTCATTTGTAGCAACCTATCATGGTTTTCTAGCAACTTCTGTAATTTGACGTAATGTCTATTTCCAGCAACGGCTTGTGTAAGACGTATCTTTTCTATGTTATCTAATTCTTTATAGTGTGGAACCAATGCTTTTATTATGTCTGTTAAAGACATCATAGATATTGTTTGTGCATCTAATTCAGGGATAACTGCGGCTAATGCTTCGGAAGCATCTCCTCCGTCAACCGCTATTCTAGAGAACATCATTCTTAAACCAGTACCGGCTCTGCTAGTTTCTTCACCAGCCTCTAGTAGCATAGCGGCTAAAGCACCCATACTACCCATTGTTTCTCCGGCCAAATTACCCTGTGCTGCAAACTGGTTCAATACGAAAGTCATGTCCTGCATTGTAGCAACGCTTGAGTTTTCAATAGTGTTAAGTTGGTCTAGTACTCTCATGGTATTACCACGAACAACATTTGCTTGTTCTTGAGCGTCTAATTGGTCGTATTGAGCCTTTGTTAAACCACCCATAGCAAACTGTGTCTGTTGCATAAGGCTAGTAAGTTTCTTCATAGCCTCTTGTGTTTCCATATTACCTATTTCAGCAAAGAGAAGACCCATCTCTGTACCAGCAATAACCGCTTCTTTACTACCTAGTACTGTTTGCATCTGCGCCATGTTTGCTGCTGCTGATAATGCTTCTGCACCAGTAAATGCGAAAGTCTCACCAAGACGCTTAGATGCGTCTGCGAAAAACTGAACATCTTCTTCTGAACCTTGATAAAACTTTCTTACCTGAATCATTTGTTCTTCAAACTCATAAAACGAATCTATTTGTTCTTGGAACAATTCACTTATACCTTCAAAAGCAAATTGAACAGACTCAAACACACCACCAAAAGCGTCAAGCATAATTGCTTGCATTACAGTTGAAGTGGCTTGTGTATCCTTCAACAGTTTTTCTGCTTGGAAAGAACCAACAACCTCAAAGAATACTCTTGCCGAGCCGGTACGGGATGCCATTACTAATCACTTCCAGTATTGCCGAATGCGTCATTTAACGCTTCTCCTAAACCTTGTTGGTCTAACATAAGAGCCCTGCGTTGATTTCTCTTAGCAACGGCTTGAGTAGCCTTCCTAGATGAAGCGGCTGGTGATGCAGAATCTTGTTGTTCATTTATTCTTTCGCTGATTTCTGACGCTACCATTAAATCTATATCCATCATATAACGCCCTCCTTGCTCCGCATACCTCAACCGCAATTCGCTCGGAGTTATGCCTTTGAAAGTTGAGCAGAGCGCAGGTGCAACCATCAGGAACTCGATAAAGGGACAGCACCCTCTTCGACTTCATCACCACGTATAAAACGTAGTACAGTCTGCAATTCGCCCATTGTCAAATCATTAGCGTCAAATCCCTCCGAAACAATACAATTGGGAATCCAAGCAGCCATCTGTGCGGTAGGACCGCAACCAGCCTCGTCTAACTTATCAGCAAACTCTTGCTGTTGTTCTGTGGTCCAATCCATAGGATTAGCACCAAAGTCTCTCATGCTTCTAAACACTTTTGCTTGTTTAGAATCAATCTCTAATCGTTCTAATCCTGATACTTGTCGTACCAAGATTTTACTTCCGTCTTCTAATTCAATTTCTTTTTCTAATACTGGCATATTTCTTCACTTCTTTACTACTCTATTCTATTCTCTATCTCATGTCTCATACGTTATATACGCAATATAGTTATTACCTGCTGCTTTTTTAACGATAGTAATATCGTGTATAATATCACCATCTGATAATGTTCTTAAAAAGGCTTGTACACTTGCTCCCAAACCAGTATGTGAGCCAATAATAGTATTGACTGATACGTTTGCTGACGCAGTTATGGCTCCCATTTAATCACCTCAAGCATCCAAGTCAACTTTTGCGCCGCCTGTGAACGCTGTTGACGAAGAACTAAAGGTTATCTTAGCCATTTCTGTCTCTGTCTCATCGTACAAGGCCATGAAGTTTACTGACATTGTTTGACTATCTCTTCCACTTACGCTAGTTTGTGGGGCTTCGTAATGTAGTTTGTGTAAATCTAAGCGGATATAATCTCCTGCTGCAACATAGAAAAGAACAGATAATGCTGGATTAGAAGCACTTCCGTTAATTAATTCTCCTGATATTAAACTCATATAATCAGGTTCGTCTGTACCTGCTGATGTATCTGCTGCTAGAACACCCTTATGGAAAGTAATTGTACCACTTATTTCTCTCATACCTAATGGCGGTACTCTGCTAATACATGAATCACCCAAGTTATATGCGTTATCTAAATCTCTGTTAGTTTTAATATCGACTGAAATACTCTGTACTAATTTAGAGTAAGCAGTAGTTGAAGCAACATCTTCAAAGTTAACGAAAGCACCAACGAAGTGTGCTGCATCTCCTGTGTAATCATAACTAGGTGTTGCTAGGGCTGTTGAACCAACGCTAATAGTTGCTCCGTTGCTAAGGTTAAATTGAGATTTCATTCCTGTTGTAGTAAATGAAATCATAGCATACTCCCCAACAGATGCACTTATTGAACATCCTTCAATAACTTGACCTGCGTAAGTATATGCGTGTTCATCTCTTCCTATTAAGAAAGTATAGGATGGGAGATTAGCGGAAGATGAATCTGCTAATTCTGTTAGAGTATCGTTTGTTCCGGCTGTTCCTCCGGGGGTATGTGTACCAAAAAGACCGTGTAGGCACATCATTGTAAACCTATCAGGTTGTAAAGGCATTGAAAAAGAACCATCGGCATAATGTTTTGAGTCAAGTGCTTTACTTGCTCCATACCTGTTCATATCTCCTCTAGTAAGAACATCAAATGACTCTTGGAATCCTTCGTCATCAACCTCACCAAAGGCTGTTGCCGTTGTTATTGGAGTACCAAATGTAGCCTCCTTTGCCATACTTACATATCTGCTTGCGAATGTTGTCATGTCGTTGCCTCTAAACTAACTCACTATGCCTGTGGTATTTAACCGTTGCTTAGATTTCCCTACGTGTCATATTAACTCGTTTCATGTATGTGAGATTAAGATGGTGTATGCAGACTATTTCATCTTCATCCATCTTAGTATCAAAGGTTAAATTATAGCCTATTAAAGAATCAACTCCGCCTTCTAGACCTGTCTTAGTATACAATTCATCAAAGCATTCTCCTACAATAGATAATCCTAATCTGTAAGCGTTTTTGTAATCAGTACCTCTAGTAGTTGCATATAAATCAATAGAATAATCTTGTTCTGTATTACTACCTGATAATGTATTAAATTGGGGAGAAGTGGTATTTGTTATTACTACGTGTATACTAGGTAAAGAAATCCTACTTACCATATTACTGGATAAATCATACCCGTATACTATTGCAGATGGATGTATATGGTTTTTCAAATGAAATCTCTTAGATGCTTTTAATGTCTGCACTACGGCTAAACCGGTTCGTATAAAAGACGTAGTAACAAAATCGCTTATATCCATTTCATCAGGGGAGTAAGCACCTTGCGTAGTACAATAAACTATTTCCCAATCCATAGTACCAGTAGTATTGCCCCAGTATATACCAGCAGATGTGGATGAAGCGGCTGTTACCGAAAGATAATGTGTATTTGCATCATCATCTTCTATTATTTCATCAAAGTATAATTTAGCAACGCCGTTGCTATCTAGTGTTAATCGTAATAATACTGGTACAGACATATCTTCACTTACGTCTAAATCTAAATCGGATTTAGTTGCAGTACTATCACCCACTAATTTTATTTGTGAATTACTACTTGCTATTTTAACATCTGCTCTATGAGTACCATTATCTATTGACATAACTACTTCATCAGTATTAGGTTTAGCAACGTAAACAAAACTAGCAACCAACGAATTATTACTACCTGCGCTAACTTTCCATCTTTGGCCGCCTGAACCACTAGATACTCTCCAGTTGTTATTATTAGCAACACCATCCCCACTATCTCCTGCATCTAAAGCCCATGCTATATTGTTTGAACCGGCAGGGGTTGTTGGGTCGCTTAAGTTAGTCCTACTAGTCCAGTAATGTGTTTTATCTGATATTCCCATGTTAAGCCTTCCTTTTGAATCCGTATACTTCACCCAAAAACTCTAATCTTCTAGGCATCCATTGTGTTTTAAACTCTTCTCTTATCATTTTCTCCATAAAAGCAGTATAATCAAATCGTTGTCTTCCTGTAAATCCGGGGTGTTTACCTTTTAATGACATAGGTAAAGAACTGCTTACACTATAAGGTATCTCTCCTGCACTTCTTTTCATATTACCATAGGATATTGAGGACCTTACAATAGGGGGTAATGATGTTAGTCTTTTCTTTTTCTTATACACAAAAGGTCTCATACCACGCTTTACTACTTGTGCAATAGTCTTTTTAGTACCTGCATCTTGTCTTGAACCTGCTACCCCATGAGGAAAGGGCGCAGAACCGGCCATAACAACACCTTCTGCTGTTATTTGTGCATCTAATGATTCTGCTACTCTTCTGTATATACTTTTACTTTGTTTAAACTTTCTAGTTGCTGGTAAAACTTTATCATAAGTACTAGGGTCTTTCTTTTTTAATTCTTCTTGGGCCGCAGGTATAACTTGGGATTTAAGATAACCTTGTATTTCAAGACCTAACCAATTTTTATGATTTATCTCCATCTCTATGTTTTCCATAGCCTTTATCAATCCTCTATCATAATAACCTACACTAATTTGAACAGAGGAGCCCATGTTGGCACCGGCACTTCTGCGTTTGTAAGGAGCCATTTGTTTTATTGACGGCATTAATCAACACTTCCAAGATGGGCTAAACGGTATAAGTTTTCATTACCTCTTTTACGAAGAGTATTTGTTCTCAAACCACCTTCCTTTAGACCACCCTGTTGAAATACAGATTCGTCTTCATAATAATAAGACGATGCTAAATCAGCACATATTTCTCTAAGAACATGAGCAAACTCTCCTTCTTGTACTATTACTCCTGACAAATGGTCTCCTGAAATACCACTAACACCAGTTAAAGTATGAGTGGATTTACCGGTCCATTTAAATGAATCTCCATCGACATTTCCATTACCACTACTGGCAAAGGAACCTCCGTCTGTAAGTACTACACTAGTAGCACCGGCTTCTAATGCTCCGTTTAATGTTGTTTCTCCTATTTCCCTACTAGGTGCATTTCTTCCATAATCTCTAAAACATTGGTCTATATCTATTGTAGCCCTTCTTATAGCACTAGTAAGCCTACTAGATGCTCTGCTTCTTTGGGCTGAATCTAAACCTAATCTTTGGCCTACATCGGAATTAGAACAATAATAACTCATAAAAAAACACCTACCATAAAGCATACAGCGCAGAGCCTAATAGCCCACACTATTCTATTCATTAAAGTCGCTGACCTATCAATTTGTCGGTCATACCTAACTAAATTATTATTCTCTATTCTTTCTAAAATAGTATGTATTTGTATTGTTTTTTCTTCCAATTGATACACTCTCCACTCTAGTCTTTGAAGTTGACCGTTATATTCCCGTTTTGAATCCACTCCCTCAACGTCTGTGTTTCGCAAAACTCTTCACCCTCTATTTTATACCCTATGGGTAATGTAATATACAAATAGAGAGGAACATAAACCCTTCCATCGAAGTCTGTTTCGTTATCGAATGTACCATTAAAAAGGATAAAATAATCCGTTTTTGTCAAGTATGTTTCGTATTCCTTACCTGTTATTTCTCCTTCCGCCCACCAACATTCTTCCGTCATAAAGAAAAAAGAGGGTTTAATAGGCTGAGAAGCCGTTGCTATAAGTCCTATAACTATTATTGTAAATACGATACCTTGTTGGTCGTATTCTTCAACAGTCATTTACTCTTCACCGGAAGTTATACGCTCGATTAAATCGGCTTTTGTTCCAGTAGTAGCAAGTCCTTTTTCTTCTGCAATAACAACTAATTCTGCTTTTTTCTTAGACTTTAGTGCTTTGCTTAGGTCTTCTGCTGATTCAACTATCTTGTCTGCATACTCTTCGCCTTCTTCGATTGCTCCGATTATTTCATCAAGTGTAATTTTACCGTCTGCATTTAGTTTTTGATACTTCTTTAAAGCCCAAATACTAGCAGCCGCAACTGCTCCACCTAATGCTAACCAAACTTGTAATTCTATTCCATATATTTCTATCTTACTCACCTCCTCTGTATTGGATTTCTTTGACTGCTGAATGAGGGATAACTGTAAAGTGATTACTGTCTCCCTCTCTGTATATTTTATAACCGTATGGTGTTTCTTCAATTGATACCCTAGTGTAACATTTTTCAGGGGGTTGGTATACTATTTTTCCTTCTCTCACTACTTCCACCTCGGACCTTCATACCATCCTACTAAACTGGTTCTGCTACCTGAAAGGATAGGAGATACAGCATGGTCGTAGTATGATACAAATGCTATTACTGTACCCCGTTTCTTAACCGTTATAGGGTCGGGACTTTGTGTTGTCATAAATGTAAAATCTCCTCCTGTGTATTCTTTAGGGTCTGATAACTGTACTACAATAGAAATCTTTCTATGTCTTCCATCTGCCCTATCCCAATCAACATCGTGATGGTCGCCATAAAAATGTCCTACATCTTTGTATTCTGTAAACTGTAAATAATCTATACTATCAATATCTAATTTAAAATGTTCATTTGCATCACTAGCAAACTTATCAACTATATCTAAAATATCAGGAAAGGCTTCTTTTTGAATCCATCTAACTTGTGTTTTTCTATTAGGGTCATCTCCACCTTTAAAGGTTGATGCTTTATTTGGTAATAAAGTTAAACCACTTTCAATAATATAATCACATATTTCATCTGATAATGCGCCTTCCCACATTATCCAAGCCGGATGCTCTCTCATATATATGACTAAAATTGTTTCTTAATAAACTTTACTAACCACCAATAACGCCTGTTATCGTTGCAGACATTCCGTTGGCGTATGTTATTTTGATTGTTCCGGCTCTAGTATCTGCTTCCCACTTTAAAATTGTAGTATCCACTTTACCATCGAGATTGACAGGGAAACCACCGCCGCCACCGCTTCCACTAGGACCTGTTGGCCCCGTAGGACCTGTTGGTCCAGCAGAACCATTACTTCCACTTGGTCCGGTAGGTCCCGTTGGACCAGTAGGTCCCGTTGGTCCAGTAGGACCTGCTGTTGCCCTTGATACACCCTGCGCTTCTTCTAATTCTCCATAATCAAACCATGATGGAATACTAGGGAAAACCCCGTCATTGTGAAATGATGATTTGGTACTAATAGAAGATAAGTTTTTCATAGCCGTTCTAAATGTATCTAATTCGGTTTTTTCTGAATCAGATAAAGAGTCATAATAGTTTTCACCGTATGCGTTTTCTATTCTTTTCAACCATTCTCGTTGCGTTTGTTTTAGTGCTTTTTCTGCGGTTGCTGTATCCTTAAAGTTTCTAGCCATAATATCAGTTCTCCCTTACTTCAAAGTAAAATGTGGCTCTTAGCCTACCTATCTGATTTGTGCCGCCATAACTTGTAGGACTTGTCAAGCGTAGGTTAAAACTATCACCTGCGGCAAAATCAACATCCGGTGAAGCACTTCTTGTATAAGAATTACCGCCGCTTCCTGATGAACTCCATGAATATGTTGCACCCAAATCCAAACCATTCTTTGTAATCTTATGAATAAATGAAGTTGAGCCTGTTTCTGCACCTACATTACCGACAAACCATTCTATCTTTTTTAGTCTGCAAGCAATAGGCAAAATTGTTCCCATTGGGTTTGTTGATGAATCAGTATTATTTACGTTATTGATACCTGCACCAAAAGACCATCTCCAACCATTTCTAAGTGATGCACTATAATATTGGTCGTTCCATTCTGCGACTATTAACATCCTACCCGGAGATGCGAATAAAGTCCATCTTGAAGAAACGTCGGGGGCATTATTAACCGCACTCGCATTCGCTATGTAAGTTGCACCTGCGTAAAGAACGACATCCCCCGCCGAATAAGTAGTCGAAGCCGAATAAACAGTAGGTGCGGAGACAGAACCACTAGGTCCTGTCGGTCCTGTCGGTCCTGTTCCACCTGCGGGTCCTGTCGGTCCTGTTCCACCTGCGGGTCCAGTAGGACCAGTAGGACCAGTCCCACCATTACTTCCATCATCACCGTCTGCTCCTGCTGGCCCTGTTGGACCAGTAGGTCCTGTTGGACCAGTAGGTCCTGTTGGGCCGGTAGGTCCGGTTGAACCGGATGGAATTGTAAAGGCAAAAACTTTTGCTGTGTTAGGTCCACTAGATGCTATGGCTAAAGGACCACTACTTACAGTAGGTGTTCCAAATCCACCTGCGGCACCTGTCGGTCCTGTTCCGCCATCATTTCCGTCTGCACCAGCCGGTCCAGTAGGACCTGTGGGACCAGTCGGCCCAGTCGGACCGGTAGCACCACTAGGTATAGTAAACGCAAATACTTTTGCTGTGTTAGGACCGCTTGAAGCAATAGCCAAAGGACCTGAGCCTACTGTTGGTGTGCCAAACCCTGCGGCGGGACCAGTCGGTCCTGTGCTACCATCCGAACCGTCGCTACCGTCTGACCCATCAGCACCGGCTGGTCCTGCGGGTCCGGTAGGACCTGTTGGGCCAGTAGGGCCAGTAGGTCCAGTTGGTCCAGTTGCTCCGGGAGGAATTGTAAAAGCAAACACTTTAGCCGTATTTGGTCCACTAGATGCTATTGCTAAAGGTCCACTACCAACTGTTGGGGTTCCAAACCCTGCTGATGCTCCTGCTGGACCTGCACCACCGTCTGAACCATCATTACCGTCTGCTCCTGCCGGCCCTGTTGGGCCAGTCGGTCCAGTAGGTCCTGTTGGACCAGTCGGTCCAGTTGCTCCTACTGGTGAACCTGCTACGGTTAAAGAACCGGGAATATTCACTACACCGGCTGAATTGCCCGTAATCCAAACAGGGGTAGTGTTGTCTCCCGCACTTATTGATAGTTGTCTGTTTGCGGTTGCATCGGCTACATCTGCCCTACCAATTACAACATTTCCTGTTCCGCTAGTAATATTATCACCTGCGTAGGTCCCAATACCGATGTTATAATGGCCCGTATTTACTGCCCTCAAAGAGTTTGCACCAAGACCTGTATTTCTTTGACCGCTACTTACCGCCATACCCGAATCATGTCCTATTGCCGTATTATGATAACCTCCGGCTATACCCTGAAGAGTTTGATGTCCTACTGAAACATTACCACCACCACTACCATTACCACTAGTACCTTCTTGTGATAAATCTCCAATAGCGATATTTTCTGAAGTTGTTGTAGTGTATCTATGCGCTCTATAACCAAGTCCTATGTTATTGCTTCCGGTAGTAAAACCGGCAGTTAAATAACCTACTGCTACGTTATATTGACCGCTACTTATATCAGAACCGGCCCATCCACCAATACCTACATTACCTTTGCCGGATAATGATGACGCATCCAAAGCATAAGCACCAATACCTACGCTATAATCAGCACTTGTTATTCCACCTAATACATCTTTACCGATACCTACATTTCCTGATGCACTACTTAGTGTTCCTGTCGGCGGGGCTGCCCCATCGGGAGATATTATAATACTATCTGTGAAATTAGTAATATTAGCGATTACATCATCAAAAGAGTTTATTGAACCGCTTGCTCCCGCCGGACCCGTAGGTCCTGTTGGTCCGTCTGAACCATCAGAACCATCTGACCCATCATTACCATCTGAACCATCACTACCTGCTGGACCAGTAGGTCCGGTAGGTCCAGTTGCTCCAGTAGGTCCTGTTGGACCAGTAGGCCCAGTAGGACCGGTAGGTCCTGCGGGACCATCAGCACCTTGAGGTCCTGTTGCGCCCGGAGGAATAGTAAAGGCAAATACCTTTGCAGTATCAGGGCCGCTAGAACCAATTGCTAAAGGACCACTACCTACTGTCGGCGTACCGAATCCTGCTGCTGCTCCTGCTCCTCCTGTATTACCTGTTGGTCCTGTTGGACCCGTAGGACCTGTCGGGCCGGTAGGTCCTGCTGGACCATCAACTCCTACTGTACCTTGAGAACCAGTAGGGCCGGTAGGACCCGTAGGTCCTGTTGCTCCAGTATTTCCTCTTGGGATAGTAAAAGCAAATACCTTTGCAGTATTAGGACCACTTGAACCTATACTAGCACTTGAACCTGCTGGTCCTGTTGCTACTGTCGGTGTACCAAATCCTGCTGCTGTCCCTGCCGGACCCGTACTACCATCTGAACCATCTGAACCATCTGAACCATCACTACCAGCAGGTCCGGTAGGACCAGTAGGACCAGTAGGACCAGTTGGGCCTGTATTACCATCAGAACCATCGGAACCTGCGGGTCCCGTAGGACCAGTTGGGCCTGTTGGTCCAGTAGGACCAGTTGGGCCTGTTGCTCCGGTATCTCCAGTTATATCAGCAATTTCACCCCATGAGCCTGATGCTTTTTTGTATATCTTATCATTAGAGGTATTATAGTGGAAGTCGCCGTTGCTACCGCCACTAGGAGTAGTATTAGAAGAAGTCCATGTTGCACCAGCAGCACCAGCAGCACCAGCAGGTCCCGTTGAACCTGTTGCTCCAGCAGGTATAGAAAATGCGAATATCTTTGCAGTACTAGGTCCACTAGAAGTAATACCTATTGGTCCTGTACTAGCAGTTGGTGTACCAAATCCAGCAGCAGCACCAGCAGGTCCCGTTGAACCATCTGAACCATCTGAACCATCAGAACCATCTGAACCTGCGGGACCTGTTGGTCCGGTAGGACCTGTTGAACCAGTAGGTCCAGTAGGACCTGTTGCTCCGTCTGAACCATCAGAACCATCAGAGCCAGCAGGACCAGTAGGCCCCGTTGGGCCAGTAGGTCCAGTAGGCCCCGTAGGACCTGTATCTCCCTGTGCAGCAAGAACATTCCAATAAGATGTGTTAGTTGGTAATATAGAACCGGATGAAGTGTGTGCTTGAATACAAATATAAGAGGATTCATCGGTTGTATAATAGACTGCATCATCCACTACATAAGCAGTTGAAGTAGCCCAAGTCCCTTTCCATACTAGACCTTCGGGTCCTGTACTACCTGCTGGACCCGTAGGCCCTGTTGGACCGGTAGGTCCGGTAGGACCTGTTGGTCCCGCACTACCTGTTGTACCTTGAGGTCCTGCGCTACCTGCTGGACCACTTGGACCAGTAGGACCTGTACCACCATCTGAACCATCACTACCTGCTGGACCACTTGGGCCAGTAGGACCAGTAGGACCTGTACCACCATCTGAACCATCCGAGCCATCAGAACCCGCCGGTCCTGTTGGTCCGGTAGGGCCTGTCGGTCCTGTCGGTCCTGTTGTACCAGTTATGTCTGCTATTTCACCCCAAGAACCACTAGCCTTTTTGTATATTTTATCGTTGCTAGTATTTAGGTGGAAATCTCCGTTGCTACCGCCTGTCGGCGTTGTGTTGCTAGAAGTCCAAGTAGCACCAGCAACTCCCCCTGCACCAGTTGGTCCTGTTGGTCCTGTTGGTCCTGTACCACCATCACTTCCGTCTGCTCCTGCTGCTCCACTAGGTCCGGTAGGACCTGTTGGACCCGTTGGTCCTGCACTTCCGTCTGAACCTGCTGCGCCACTAGGACCAGTAGGTCCGGTAGGACCTGCTGCACCAGTAGGACCTGTTGGTCCTGTACCACCATCATTACCATCACTACCTGCCGGTCCAGTAGGACCTGCCGGACCTGTTGAACCTTGAGGTCCTGCTGGACCTGTTGAACCTGCACTACCGTCTGAACCGTCTGCTCCAGCAGGACCCGTTGGACCTGTCGGTCCTGATGGGCCTGTTGGGCCACTTGGACCAGTTGAACCAGTTAAATCTGTAATTTCACTCCAAGCACCACTACTCTTTTTGTATACTTTATCATTTGAAGTGTTTAAATGAAAATCTCCATCAGAACCACCAGTAGGAGTACTACTACTAGAAGTCCAAGTAGCACCAGCAGTACCGCTAGAGCCTGTTGAACCTGATGGACCTGTTGGTCCCGTTGGTCCGGTAGGACCTGTATTACCATCTGAACCTGCTGGACCTGTTGGTCCTGCTGCACCTGCGGGACCTGTTGCTCCGGTTGGTCCTGTTGAACCTGATGAACCTGTTGGTCCATCCCCTCCAGTCGGGCCTGATGGACCTGCTGGTCCCGTAGGACCTGCTGCTCCACTAGGTCCTGTATTACCATCAGAACCATCTGAACCTGCGGGACCTGTTGGTCCTGACGGACCGGTAGGGCCTGTCGGACCTGCTACTCCGGTATCTCCTTTATCTCCTGTACGGGCAAACGTAACATAAAGGTCATCGTTGCTAGAAAAAGGAGAAGTTGCAGATGAAGCAACGGGAGCAACGGTAATAACAAAATAACCGGTTGCTTCGCTTAGTGCTGATATTGTAAATAAAACAAACTCTGCATTATCAGTTTTCTTACTAATTTTAACATGGCCTTTTATTGTTGATGTTGAATCATCTATTGTTCTCATGTATGATTGAATATCTTTACCATCTATATCATTATCATCAATATAGATATTAGTTGCTGCATTCTGAGTGGAATTGTTTAATCTTAAAAATCCACTTCCGGGGTCTGCGTTAGCAGTACTTGTTGAAAAATCATAAACAAATGTAGCACCACCAAAAGAACCATCAGAACCAGTAAGTCCAGTTGGACCGGTACTACCTGCTGGACCTGTCGGACCTGCTACGGTTGAATCTGCTCCATCTGAACCAGTAGGGCCTGTTGGTCCTGTTGGACCTGCCGGACCTTGCGCTCCTGCTGGACCAGTTGGTCCTGCAACTCCGGTTGAACCTGTTGGTCCTGTTGGACCACTAGGTCCAGTAGGTCCTGTGGAACCATCACTTCCGTCTGCTCCTGCCGGACCAGTTGAACCAGTTAACCCAGTAGGACCTGCTGCTCCTGTTGGACCACTAGGGCCTGTTGCTCCCGCCGGACCAGTTGAACCAGTATCTCCTTTATCTCCGGTTCTAGCAAATGTTAAAGCAACGTCATTACCATTTAAGAAAGGACTAGCAGATGAAGAATCAACAGGACTTACAGTTATGTTAAAATAACCTGTTTCTTCTGAAAGTGATGATATAGTAAACATAATAAACTTAGAGTTATCATCATATTTACTAATCTTAAGATGTCCTTTAATAGTGGATGTGGAATCGTCTATTGTTCTCATAAAGGATTGTATATCAGTAGCATCTAAATCAGAATCATCTAGATATATATTAGTGGATGTGTTTTGGGTACTACTACCTAATCTAACTTTTCCTAATCCGGGGTCTGAATTAGTTGTAGTTGATGAAAAATCATACTTAAATGACGCTCCTCCAAAATTACCAGTAGGGCCTGTATTACCAGTAGGACCTGTACTACCAGCAGGACCACTAGGTCCCGTTGGACCGGTAGGTCCACTTGGGCCTGTATTACCATCTGAACCATCTGCTCCCGAAGGTCCTGCTGGACCTGTGGGTCCTTGACTTCCTGTTGGGCCTGTTGAACCTATTGGCCCTGCCGGTCCTGTTGAACCTGCTGCCCCAGTAGGACCAGTAGCACCTGCGGGACCTGTTGGTCCTGCTACGGTTGAATCTGCTCCATCCGAACCATCTGCTCCCGAAGGTCCAGTTGGTCCCGAAGGACCAGTCGGTCCAGTTGGTCCTGCACTACCAGTACTACCTGTTGGGCCTTCGGGTCCAGTTGGTCCACTAGCACCTTGAGGTCCAGTTGGTCCTGCCGGTCCGGTTGAACCTGCGGGACCAGTAGGTCCATCTGCTCCTGTCGGACCTGCGGGTCCTGCATTACCCAATGCTCCTGTCGGACCTGTTGGTCCAGTTGAACCAGTATCTCCTTTATCTCCGGTTCTAGCAAATGTTATTATTAAATCATCACCATTAACAAAAGGATTACTAGCAGAAGAATCAACTACACTTACAGTAATATCAAAGAAACCACTTTCTTCTGTTAACGATGTTATAGTCATCATTAAAAACTTAGATGTATCATCAAGTTTTGTTAATTTAACATGACCTTTAATGGTGGATGTTGAGTCATCTATTGTTCTCATAAATGTTTGAATGTCTGTGCCGTCTAAATCTGAATCATCTATATAGATACCAGTACTAGCATTTTGTGTATTATTGTTAAGTCTTAATTTACCTGCTCCGGGGTCTGACCTACTTACAGTAGTTGAAAAATCATATTTAAAAGAAGCACCACCAAAATTACCTTGAGGTCCAGTAGGACCGCTAGGGCCAGTAGGTCCAGTAGGACCTGCACTTCCTGTACTACCGACAGGTCCAGTAGGACCTTCAGGACCAGTACCACCAGTAGGACCAGCAACACCAGTACTACCACTAGGACCACTTGGTCCGGTAGGTCCAGTAGGACCTGATGGGCCAGCAGAACCAGTAGTACCTTGTGATAAAATTATAACCCATGTGTTAGTGCCTGTCTTTCTAATAAAGGCTTTATTATTTTGAGTTAAACTTGTTTCACCAGTTATAGAAACTCCTAATGCGCCTGATAATGTTACGACACCACTACCTTTGTTGAATATTCTTATTTCTGTTAAGTTAACAGGGTAAGGAACACTAGAGTTAGCAGGAATCGTAATTGTCATACTACTGCCTTTATTAGCAATAATTAATCTTCCTTCATCTTCCCTAGTACAAGTATAATGGTCTGTTTTTTCTATTGTTGGTCTGACATCTATTGTATGTCCTCCAAGAGTACTTCCATCCCCAACAAAAACTGCTCCAGTAGTAGTATCACGAAACATTTGTGCGCCATCGGGTGTTACACCGATTCGCTCTGCTTGTGTACCTGTTAATAGATTTTTACTCTGACTTAAACTCATCTCTCTCTCTGCTCCTTCTAATATGTATTTGTTATATCTAACTTGTGTCTATACTACCGAAAACAACGGTTGAATAGACAGTTCCATCCGATACTAATGGACCTATGTCTATGACTGATAACCCTTCCCCTACTGGTGGGCCAGTAGGACCTGTCGGCCCACTAGGACCCGTTGGCCCCGCAGGGCCTAAACTTCCAGTAGGACCTGTCGGTCCACTAGAACCAGTAGGTCCTGATGAACCAGTAGGACCAGTAGGTCCCAAAGGACCTGCAATAGTGGAATCAGCACCCGTAGGACCAGTAGGTCCTGTACTTCCTGTACTACCAGTAGGACCACTAGGTCCAGTAGGTCCTGTGGGACCTGTATTTCCAACACTACCTGCTACACCGGTAGGTCCAGTAGGTCCTGCTGCTCCAGTTGAACCTGCGGAACCAGTATCTCCTTGTGGTCCAGTAGGACCAGTTAAACCAGTAGGCCCTGTCGGACCTGCTACTCCAGTAGGTCCTGTTGGTCCTGTTGGTCCTGCAACAGTTGAATCTGCTCCTGCCGGTCCTGTTGCTCCACTAGGACCTGCGGCTCCGGTAGGTCCTGTTGGTCCAGTAAGTCCAGTATCTCCATCATCTCCCTTAACACCTGCTGGTCCAGTAGGGCCAGTAGGACCTGCGGCTCCGGTAGGACCGGTAGGACCTGTATTACCATCTGAACCAGTTGGTCCACTAGGACCAGTTGAACCTGTCGGACCAGTTGAACCTGTCGGACCTGTCGGACCAGTAGGTCCGGCTACTGTCGAATCTGCGCCTGTCGGACCAGTAGGTCCTGTGGGACCTGCGGCTCCATCTGCTCCAGCAGGACCGCTAACACCGGTAGGGCCTGTATTTCCAGTAGGTCCCGCAGGACCAGTTGAACCTGTTGGGCCAGTAGGACCTGTCGAACCAGTAGGACCAGTAAGACCAGTATCTCCATCATCTCCTTGAGGACCACTAGGTCCTGTCGGACCAACGGCTCCTGTTGGACCGGTTGGGCCTTGAGGACCCGCTACTGTTGAATCTGCTCCGGTTGGACCAGTAGGCCCTGTTGCTCCATCATCACCCTTAACACCAGTAGGACCAGTAGGACCACTAGGTCCTGTTGCACCAGTTGGTCCGGTTGCTCCGGCAGAACCCGTAGGTCCCGTAGGACCAGTTGAACCAGTAATACCAGTAGGCCCCGTTGGACCATCATCTCCAGTTGCTCCTGCTGGACCAGTAGGTCCAGTAGCACCAGTAGGACCAGTAGGACCTTCGGGACCAGCAACAGTTGAATCTGCACCGGCAGGACCAGTAGGACCTGTTAAACCAGTACTACCAGTAGGCCCAGTAGGACCTGTGGGTCCTGTATCTCCATCATCTCCTTTAGCACCGGCAGGTCCGGTTGGTCCAGCAGCACCAGCAACTCCACTTGCTCCAGTTGGTCCAGCAGGTCCACTAGGACCCGTTGCTCCGGTTGGACCAGTAGGCCCTGCTACTGTTGAATCTGAACCCGCAGCACCAGTAGGACCACTAGGTCCTGTTGCTCCGGTTGGTCCACTAGGTCCACTTGGACCAGTAGGCCCTGTTGCACCATCTGAACCATCAGCACCACTAGGTCCGGTCGGACCCGCAGGACCGGTTGAACCAGTAGGACCTGTTGGGCCTGTGGGACCACTAGGTCCAGCAACCGTTGAGTTTGCTCCGGTAGGACCGGTAGGTCCAGTAGCACCTGTGGGTCCCGTAGGTCCGGCTGCCCCTGTTGGACCCGCAGGACCAGCATCTCCTTGAGAACCACTAGGACCCGAAGGTCCTGCCGGTCCACTTGGTCCAGTCGAACCTGTTGGTCCACCACTTGTAACAGTAGCCCATTCAACTCCGGTTCTCGCAGCATTTACTCTTAATACTTGATTTGAAGTACCTAATGTAGTAGTACCAGTACCTCCATGACCTATACCTAATACCAACTCATCATCGTGCGGGATAAATACCCCATCTGATGTTTGTTTAAAACCCCAACTACCTTCTATGTTAGGTGCAGAAGAACAATATATCTTACCTCCATTTGTTGAAGTTAAAATAGCACCTGATTCTATTTTTAGATAATTTAAGTTTAATTCTGCTCCTTTACATATTCTTGCTTTAGAGCCTACACCATTAGCACTAGAGTCAATAGTTATTGAACGAATATCACAATTAAACTGTCCGTTGCTACCATAGGTTGCTAAATTACCGTTGCTAGGAATCTCAAAGAAACCAGTTGTTTTACCTTGAAAAGTCCATTGTGAAGAACCACAATAAAACGTACTACTTGCTATTGCTAGTGAATCGGTTGCTAAGTAAAACTTTTTATTTTTATCATTAATATTATGATTAGCACCAGTTATAGGAGCAAAATTAGCGTTACTATTCACAACAAGAGAATAAAAATCCACTTTACCATGAGTACTTACTGTACTTACATAACTAACCTTAAAATTACCACTTGTTAGTGTAGTAATAGGATAAATACCATCATCAAAAGGTATATCACTTCCTGTTCCATTAACTAAATTAAAGGTAGTTATTGCTCTAGTGCCTGTATTCCAAGTAAACCCATCACCAAACTCAACTAATGTACCGTTGCTTGTACCTAATGTATTAGCCCCATCTATTGTTATAACAACACTAGTAGTAGGTTTCCAAATACCTCCTTTCAATACTAAATGATTAGTTGTAGTAGTTATAGGAGAAAATACAGCAGCAGTACCATCTGCCTTAATCCAATCAGCAGCAATATGTATACCATCAGAGTCATCTATATTAAAATCACAATCTATTGCGTTTGCACCTGTAAAATGCAATTGACCTGCTTTTAGTGTTGCTAAATCAGCCGGTGCAGAACCACTACCATTAGCGGCTGTATTCCAATTAGAAAGTGTGCTTCCAGTTTGATTAGTAGTTCCTAGCCAATAATAAACCGTCATACTTATTCAATCCTAGTGCTACTCTGTGTCGTATAGAATGCTGTACCGCCTTCTTCCGCTATGAGTGCTAGGAGTGAGTCTGCTTGTTTTTGCATAGTTACTAACTGTGTTCGCAAGCGTATATCCTGTTGTCTAAACTCGTTTTCGGGAACGTACATAGGAGCAGTATCTATTAAAACCCTTAAACAATCACAACAAACTAAATATTTTATTGCATCTGATTTATTGTCATCACTTACCGCACTATCTCCTACGTTGTAATCTGTATTTCTAGATACTTTGTTTACTTGGTTTGTTCTCATTGAAATATATTCTGTAATTGTTCCTTCGGTTAAACCTCTTGGCCTATTAAGTAAATCTCTTACTTGGCTAGTGGATACCGATATTGTCATTCTTCTTCCTCTCTGTTGTAATTGATGGGGATGTCAAGAAACACCGCATCTTTAGGTGCAACAGGAGTACGGCCTAACATAAACACTTCGCCTGATTTAACGATTTGTCTAGCAAAATCACCGTTTGGAATCCAATAAGTAAATCCCTTAGTAAGTTTGTTTTGTGGACCGTTTCTTCTAGGTCTTCGTATAAGACGGACTAACCATCCATCTCCTTGTTCCCAATTATCAAGCCTATGCTGTAAATTAGCAAGTGTAGGCTCACTCGGTACTGGTATCTTTTTCTTCCTTAATTTTGCTGTTAATGACGCTCTGCTCAACTTTCACACTCTCCTTCTTACTAATAACCTTTTTAGGTTTGTTAATCTTTTTTGGCTCTGTTTTAACAACAGGTTTAGAGACAGGCTTTGCTTTAGTAGCAATAGCCCAATCTCTTACTTGCCTACGAAGAGTAAAATGTTTTATTTCTTCTTTATGCGCATCACTCAAAGACCTACCTAGTCTTCTTTCAGCATAACCCAATAAAAACTCATTCATCTTAATCACTCCATAAAGCATCCGCAACCGCATAGAAAACAGAAGGATAGGTTTCTATCCGTTCTGTTAACCATTTAATCACCTGTAATTAACTAACTATGCCTAAGCACTTATGTTAGTTAGTTTACAGATACGGTTATTCTTACCTGCTGCTGCGCCATCTTGGTGTTCGTGGATTACGCAACCCATGTAGCCAGTTAGAATCCAGTCATAACCTACTCCGGGGAGTCTAGTTAATTCTGTTTCCATGAAACCAGCACCGTTGTACTGTAAGAACTCTGCTGTTTCTGCGCCCGGCACTAGTAATAGTGCTGTATCTGCAAGTCTAGCATTTCTGCTAAAGTATACACGTAGGTTAGCGATTCTAGCCAAGTGGTCTGATAGGGATTCAACTACGTTTCCGTATAGTGTTGTGTTAAGCAAAACGCTTCTTAGTTTTGCTGGTACTATCATAGCAAGAGGTTCATCACCGCTTACTCGACCATTCTCAAAAATCTTATCCATAGCGGATAGGATGTTAGATTCTGCATCTTCTGATGCTGTATCCCATTCGCTTCCTGCTGCAACTGCAATTGATTGACCTGCTCCAGCAAGTAATTTCTCAAGGATTAAGTCGTCAATAACATCTGCTCTGTTTCTAACGATAGCCAATTGTTGTCTATCCATAGTCTCAAAGTTTTCTCCACGTAGTAGTGTGCTGTCTAGGAAGACAGTCCTACCTTGTCCTTTCAAAAGGTTAGCCTCGTAGGATTGTGTACCAATGTGTGTTGGGTCAACAACTGCGTTGTCGTCTAATGGGTATGTGAAAGTACCATCCACACCAGTATACCATTTAAATGTTAACCAGTCAACAGTCCTTACACCTACTATTTGTGTACCAACAGCAATCATTGTTGATTGTAGTTGGATGAAATCACGGAGAGTTTGCTCCATAACTGCATTACCGGGACCAAAAGGTCCTGCATCCGCTTTTACGTTTAATATTTCGTCTAATGTCTTTACCATATCTAATCATCTCCTTAAGCAATTGCCGCCCCATGCGTATCCACAGCGACCATAACACCCTCTGTTAAAGATGCTGTATCACCGGAAAGTGGTGCGGAAAGTGCTGTTGCTGCGTGTGCTGAATCTCCAACGTAAAGTCCTAAGATTTTCTTACTGGATGATGAAGAGTGAGAAGCAAGTCCGTTTGCTCCGATGTAAACTGTTGCTCCAAAGTTAAATGTTGAAGAAGCATCACATTGTACCATAACTACTCCGCCTAATGGAATGTATGAAACTGTTGCTCCTGCTGTATCAAGAGCGTTGTCTGCTCCTTCACGGCTTGAGGATGCTACTGTGATTCCCATAGCAACGGAAGCGTTTGAACTCAAGTCAGCGTGATTTGCTGTTGAGCCAGCCTTTAGTATTTTTCCTGCTCCGTAAACAACAGTTGCATCTTCTAGTTCAATATTTCTTGGGGTTTTTCCTTCGTATAGCATCAGTTATCACCTCTAATGGTCTCATATGACTTAGCCCTAAATTGAGTCTCAGCCGGTGTGAGTGTTCTGTTCCATGCGCTAACCCATGTGTTGTATGCTTTTGAGTAAACATCAACTGGTGTTTCAATGCGCTCTTGGTTAAAGTAGTTAGCAACTACTTCTTTTGATTCAACAGTTGTTATTGTAGCAACTGCTTCTTCGTCTATGGATGCACCTACTGGTTTCATCTCAACTACTTTTTCTTCCACTACTGGGTGTGTTGCATTCCATGATGCAATTAATCCAGTTAGTGTTGCAGATGAAAGGTCATCATGTCCTTTCATACCTAGAGATGATGCCTTTTCAACAAGGGTTGTTCTCTCTGCTTCTGCTTTCATAGCCTTTTCGTTCTCAAACTCCGCTACTTGGGCCTCAAGCAAAATCTTTTCTGCTCTAAGTGCTTCCATTTCTGCGGAATTATCTTGTGTATTAGTGTTGTCTGATTCGCTCATAATATTCACTTCTCCTTTCGGATGTTTTAATCCATTGTCAGAGTCATATATAACCGTAGCGGATAATTCAACCTCTTTACGTTCAACAGAATCAATTTTGGCTCTGCCGTATGCTGGATTGTGTACTATGGCTAAATGGTCGAATTGAAAATTAGAAGAGAATGTAATCATACTTCTTCCGTTGTCATCTTCTTCTGCCGCATCAGGAATACCTGTACCACCTATTGATACTCCATATCCTTCTCTAAGCCAAAGACCTGATTCTAAACTTGAAAACAATTCTTCTCTTACTATATCAGCAGCAAACTTAACTTCCCAAGATGAGCCACTATAAATTACATAAGCATCCGATACATAACCTACTACTGCTTCATCAATACCACCGGTCATATTACGTGTGAACCTACCATTCTTGATACTAGGATGATTTAGTGTAACATCAGCACCAACCATATTTACTGCTACCATTTCTGCTAACTTATTAGTTATCTGCCAATTGTTTTTGTTATATCCTTCGTGGAATGCAGTACCTTTCATGTGTACTAATGTTGAACCTGTTGATGCTTCTATACTGGTTGCTATTTCATCTATTTCTATTTCCAATGTTACAGCGACTTCAACACACTTACCATCTTGCATCTTTTTGCCCGGAGGACAAGAAGGAGCATTATTGTAATTTGCTTCACTTCCGTTTTTCTTTTCTTGATATGCTTCCATACTTTCACAAGGCATATACAATTTAGTACCATCTTCGTGTGTATGTGTATGTATAGAGGAACAACCTAATTCCTTTGCCCTCTCTCTTGCTTCATCAGGAGTACGGTATACATCATCTCCTTCTTCTTGAGCCTCTTTCTTAATTGGTATACAATTAGGTACTCTTCTTCCATCTTTCATTTTAGTACCGTATTGTTCGTACCCCTGCGTACAAGGGTCATCTTTATCTTTAGCCTCTAATTCTTGTTCAGCATCAGGGTCGTTCTTCCTGTACCATTCAATAAACTCTTCTTCGGTTTTAGCAGGGAAATATAATGTTCCTCCGTCTGCTGTTGTACTTGTATGTGTTTCTCCATCAAAACCAATTTCTTCTGATTTCTTGATTGCTCCTTGTTCATCCATAAATATGTAATCTTCCATTTTTGCTTCCACTTTATTGCCACTTCTCCATTGTCTGCAAGACCAATATTTAGCCTTCCATTTAGGTCCGGGTTCTGAACAGTTATGTCTATCACGGAATGCCTTTCTTCTTTTAGGGTCATCTCTTTTGATTTCCATATTTGGGTCTCCAAATCTAACTAAAACAACATTACCCTTTTCATTCTTAGTATAGACACCAAACTTCTTACTAGCACCCTTTGTTCTAAAAGGTTTGTTGAGTGTTACTTTTCGGCCTTGATATTCTGCCGCAGTTGCTTCCGTTTCTTCCCAGTTTTCATAGGCTATCTGTTCGCCACCACAGCCACATCCGCAACCCATGATTGTCGCAGTATTCCACTAACTTATCAACTTTATGAAACTTAAGGTAGTTTATCGGGATTAATGAACATAAACGCTAGGATAAACAACCCCATCATAAAACAACAGAAATCAATCATTATTGAACATCCACAGCATACCAGTCAACCGCCCTAGTATAATCACCATGTATTTCAAATGTAGCGTGTATATCGTATTTACCTTTTACTAACCCACCAGCACTTACATTAACATAATCCCAATCTTGGTAATATGTTTCGTATGTTAATTCCGGTTGTATTTTAGTCCAGTTGCCTGATTCGTTTTCATAAACAGTCCAAATGACCGTTAAGTTATGTGGTTCGTTATCACAAGCCAAATCAGCATCCCAAATGAATGTTATAGTAGTATTATTGTATTCAAAGTAAGCATCATACATTTCAGGGTCGCATGGCTGTCCTTCTCTATATTCGCACGAACCATCGTCATAATCTGCATATGGGTCATAGTTAGTTGCTGTATCATCAGTACATCCGTATGTTTCTTCCGGTTCTTCTTCGTATTCGCACGAACCATCATCCTCTTCTGCTTCTGAATCATAATTCAAAGCATCAGGGTCGGTGCAACCTTCGGGTCGCACAATGACGGTATCGTTATTCCCATTAGTAAATGAATTATCATCGGGCTCATCAGAACCATCTCGGCAGTTTTTGTATCCATCATTAACTAAAGAGTTTTGTATTACTGAACCATCTCCACAAGTAAAGTCATCACCCATTTCCCAATCATCATCAGTAACCCATTCGTCATCTCCATCACCGTATGGTGTAAGGTCTAGAATACCTACTGCTTCCATTCCGGGCATTACTATCGCTATGATAGATGCGAGGGTAATGATTAAAGACCTTAATTCTTGCGCTCTATCATTAATTGTTTCTATTATTGACTCTGCTTCCTCTGCTGTCAACATCCTCACCTCTTGCCGCCATAGTATTCGGTAGCATGACCCTCACTTATCAACTGTGCGTTGACGTTGGTTTTATTTGCATACAAGGTTCCTAAACAACGACCAAACTTACCTACACCATGCGACTTTAAAACTATGTCTTTGTTTTCTAATAGTTGGTCTAATCTCTCTTTAGCGGCTAGACCTAATTTCTTTTCTTCTAAATCTCTAGTACGGGATTCAGGAGCATTTATACCATGTAGTCTAACTCTTACGTTAAAATGGACTTTAAAACCCAAATCAACTCTAACGTCAACAGTATCACCATCAACTACACGTAATATTTCTGCATTGTACTCAAACATTATACCACCACACCTATTAGTTTAAGAAAAAACACAAAGATAGGATGTCCTTCGTAATTCATTACTTTCTTGCATCCTTTACCTTGCCGTTGGTAATTTGGTATGCTTCCATATCTAAAGTGTGTTGTTTTTGCATCTTTTCCATTTCTAGGTCATGCTTCATTTTAAACTCTTCCAACAGTCTTACGTGTGTCTTTTCAGCGTCAGTTGCTTGAACATCGGCTGAAAGCCTGTCAGGTAAAACTGCTATTTTAGCACTTTCTTTACCTTTGAATAAATCTAGTACACTTGTTATAATAAGTAGTGCCGGACCACCTAATAGTCCTATAACTGTAAGTTGTGAATCTGATATATCTCTTTGTTCAACAATACTAAAGTATGATGCTGTTGCCGCTATGACAACCCAAGCCATAACTACACCCATACCAAAAGTCAACATAAGAGTTTCATTAGGATTAGTCATTTTCATCTGTACCACACTCTTTACAGGAGGTCTTTGATTTATCAACTTAGCCCCTAGCAAACCTAACATAAATAACCCACCATATATACTTATTAACAATATTATATCTGTCTCATATTGATTCATTCAGTTGTCTCCAAGTCATCTTGTGCTGGCTCCTCAACCTCTTCCTCTTCTATATCCGGTGTTGTATCTTCAACTCCGGGTTGTGAATCTCTTCTTGGTAGCCTACCAGTAGGTGCGCCACCTTCCTCATCCTTTCTAATATCTCCTGATGTTCCAATATCAGGTTCTCCTATTACTTCTAACGCTTGGTTTAATGTTAACAAACCTGAATTATAGCCTAATACAGACCTTTGCATACGCACACTAGGAGATTCATCCTCGACTGGAGAAAACTCTAATTTAGGTATATCTTTCATTTGGTGTTCTATACCCATCAATTCTAAATGTTTTGAAAACATATCTTGGATTGATTGGGCTAATATTCCTTGTAGTCTCTTAATTGCAGTAGTAGCCCACACGTTAGCGTTATATGTAGCCGCAAACGTGGAACCTCTTTCCTGCCCTGCTGCTACTCTTGGGACTTGTAGTACAGCCGCTATGTCTGCATTTACAGTATCTAAGAATGATGTATTGTCAGGTATAGTGTTTCTAGTATCAGTATGGTGTATTTCTATATAATCAGGGAATATAGGTACTTGGTCTCCTCTAAGGGATTCTAAGGTTTTTACTACCTCATCCATGATAAAAGTAAGTCTTGCTCTTTGTTCATCAGGGTCGCTTATGTGTTCAATGGCAGAACTGTTAATGGTTATAAACTGCTTAGTCATTGACTCTTCCAAAGCCATTCTGTTGTTCAATGTGTTATATTTTGCTCTTATTGCTTGTTTTAACGAAGAAAACCTAGATGCTCCCCAAATACCATAAGTCTCTCTGTTTTCAGAATCTAAGAACCAATTGCTTCTATAATCTATCCTAATATGTAAAATCTCATCAGCATTGAATTGTTCCTCTGTTGAATCTCCTTCTCTGATAATATATGTGGTTGCTTCGACAATTGGGTTCATCCTATCTGTTTGTTCTGTACTCGGCCTACCATCAGTTATTGTCATTTGTGATATAGGTAATGATTGAACCTGTGTTATACCTACTCCTGTCCTACCAACAAGTTTACTCATGTCATTACCGTACACCATCAAGTTTCTCATACCGTTAATAAGTATATCATCAAAGTCTATTGTTTCTTCGACTAACATCCTTATACCTTCTCTTAGTTTAGCATTCTTAGCAGTTTTATAGTTTATTTCGTAATTGTTCGCAGTTAAAGATACTGCACGTACAGCACCGTTCAATTCAGGGTCTAACTCTAACATTGAATCATATATATCAAAGTCAGTAGTAAAATTAGTATTTGCTCTCAAACGGTTGCTTTGGCTCATAATATCGCTAAGACCAGCAGCAGCCGCAAGAAGTAAAGGATTTTCGCTAGAATCAGCCCTTCGTGCGTTAGCCCATCCGCTTGCGATGTTTATTTCACTTTTTTCGGAGATATTTTCCGTTCTTCCGAGTATTCTGTCGAATAATCCCATATTTGCTAGAGATTGTCAATGCCTTATCATCCTTTCGCTAAAGCATTTGATAAATAATAAACAATATCATACCCATACCACCAGTAGTTTGTGCTACTCTCTTGGTAATAAACCGGTCTAAACTGTAAACAGGACCATCTAGTATCTTTTCTTGGTTGTTTTTAACTACGCCAAGTGAAGTTTCGACTTCACTCAATCTTAATCCGTGAGTTGAATGTTCCTTCTGTTGTTCTCTTAATACGGTTTTAATATCTGAAACATCATCTCTTACTAAATCTAACCTTGCCATTACAGCAAGTGTGGCATCATCCATTATTCAACAACAAATCACTTCGATATATCACTCTTTAGTTGAATGTATGTTTTTATTCTTTTTGTTGTCAAAATTAATAAATACAAATTACTTGCTTTCAGTACAGCGTTTATTTTATTCTTTCATTACTCTATAAGACATTTAGAGATTTATACTACCCCCTTTTACTAAAATACCTTATAGAGTATAAAAAGAATTAAAAAATCGTTATACTGGTCTAAAGTAATCTTTCTGAATTAATTAAAAACAACAAAAACAATTAAAGTTAATAAGGCATCCCTTTCTTAGTACGGTATATGGGAAGGGGCTCAAGCATGAAACCATCCGAATTGCAGATAATACGAAAACACCAAGAAGACTGGCATGAATTAGGTTCAGATACAGCATTTGCTAGGTATCTGAGTAGTGTTTATGATGATAAGTCAACAGAGGCTTGGCGTTGGCAGGTACGGACCTTTAGAAAAGATTTTTCCGATGAAGTACCTGAAACATTCTATGGTAAGGCTAGTAAACTAGATAACTTTATTCCTAAATCTTGGGAAGGTACTGCTAGTAGTTTATCTAGAAAATTACACGCAGAACATCCTGAGATAAGTGTTAAGGCTTGGGAGGCTAGAATACACAATGCTAAACATAACAACGCAATAACTATCATTGAAAAGAATGAGTTTACTACTACACATCTAAAAGGTATGTCTCAAGGTATAGAAGATTTATGGGCTTCTGTTGAAGAGTTATCTTCAAAGAGTATTAATAATATGGAAAGTGCTAGATGGGCTGAAATAACATTCAATACCAAAGGGTACATAGGTGTAGCACTAGCAAGCGACCAACATATAGGTAATAGTTATACGGACCACGCACGTATGCGTGAAGATGCTGAATTAGTCCGTGATACAGATAATTGCTTTGTTATCCACGCTGGAGACTTTATTGACAACTTTATGATTGACAAACCAAGACCTGCTATGAAACAAAAAATCCCTCCGTCTGTTCAATGGAAGTTATGCGACCATTACCTAGATATGTTTGAAGATAAGATATTAGCCGTAGTAGCGGGTAATCACGACCTTTGGACTAGTGGTGCAACAGACTACGACCCTCTTGCTAAAAAAGTAGCAGACTTGGATGTCATCTATCACGCCCACGAATTGAATATTCGTCTGTTAGTTAACAATATCCCCTATAACTTCTCTATTAGACATAAAAGAAGAGGTAATTCAGCACTTAACCCTGCTAGAGTAATTAAAAAGATGTGGGAAGACGGAGAGTGTGATTTCGACATAGGTGTAGTAGGTCATCACCATACACCAGTAATAGAACCATTCACAAGACATGGTATGGAGCGTTGGGCTATTAGGCCGGGTTCATATAAATTAATAGACAGTTTTGCTGAAATGATTGGTTTTCAGAAAGAAAGGGCTACCTGTCCTATGGTTATACTATCCCCTGATAAAAGAAGCATACAAGTATTCTCAGATTTAAGAGATGGCGTTGCTACTCTAAAAACACTTAATGGTGGTAAATAATGAATGAAGGTTGGGCGACAGACGACTCCTGTGTTGTAATAGGAGAATCTCACGATGACGAAGATTCATTAGTCATTTGTTTGATTGATGAACATGGTTCTATGATGTCTGCCATATTAGAAAGGTCTGAAATAGAAGGCTTAGTTGATTTTATGGCTGAATGGATAGGTTATCCCTTAATATTGAATAGTAGTAAAATAGGTGGTTATGATGACTGGTCTAATGAGTAGTTTTAATTTACAAAGAAGTAAATACGACCATCAACACTTTTACGAATGGTTAGGTTATACTTGGGGTAATCACATAGGTGATTGGTTTGAGTTATTTAACGATAGAAAAGGTTCGCAAGTACACCGTGTATTATTGATAGCACCAAGAGACCATAGTAAATCCACTACATTAAGAGTCAAAGCATTACATTCTGCTTTGTTTGAAAAATGGCGTAATAAACCTTTTACTACTTGGTTGTTCTCTGCTAGTAAAGACCTAGCGGCTAATAGGTTAGAAGAAATAAGAGAAGACATGAGAAGACATCCTGACCTATCTAAAATGTTAGATGAGAAGCGTGGCGGTAAATGGGAGTTGCGTTTGACTAATGGTTCTTGGATTAAAGCCTCATCAGTAGGTTCTGCTATTCGTGGTGAACATCCTGCTCGTATTATCCTAGATGACGTTCTTGATGATTCAGGAGATATGTCTGATGATGTAGTAAGAAATTGGTTTCGTAAGAAAATGACTCCTATGCTGAGTCCTGATACATCTATATTTGTAGTAGGTACTCCATTAGCCCTTACAGACCTATATCATACAGAAATGTTGAACAATCAGGCTTGGAAGACTTGGAAGGAAGGTAGTATCTTAAATTACGATGAGTGGTCTAAAGACCCCGATAATGTTATCCCCGAATGTCTATGGCCTGAATATAGAAGTGTTGAGTTTCTTTTAGAGCAACGTGTTGCTATGGGTGAGTTAGCCTTTTCACAAGAGTACCTATGTAGGGTAGTTGATGATGACTCTGCTGTATATCCTTCAAGAATGACTAGAAAAAACTTAGATATGGATGCTATACTAGAATATGATAAGAAACATACTTCTAGATATGTTATTGGTTTTGACCCTTCACATGGTATAGGTAAAGATTATAGCGTTATGGTTGTGTTAAGGCAAGATACAGAAGGGTTCTTACACGTTGTTAATATTTGGAGGCATAATGATTTTGAACCTAGTAAACAAGCAGACGAAATTATTAGGTTATGTTCTCTATATAAGAATCCTGTGTTTGCTGCCGAGTCTGCTGGTTTTCAGAGGTTGTATCAAGCGTTGCTATTAAACAAAGGAGCCAATGTTGATTATAGAGCAAGTCCAGTACAGAACAGAGTTATGAAGCAATCACTACTTATGAGACTAAGAAGTTGGTTTGAACAGGGTAAAATTGTTATCCCCTATGGAAACGACCATACTAGAAAGATAATGAATGAGATGTTAGAAGAGTTAGAGACTCATGCTTGGGATGGGGGCATCATTGTCGATAAAGGTAGGCATAACGATATTGTTATGGCTCTTGCTCATGCTGTGGACCAGTTTCAAAGTAAGCAAGGAAACACCTCTCCTATGGTTGGAGGTAGTGCTTCTGTTGGTTCTTGGGGTAAATCTAAGGATGAACCTAGAGGTAAACCTCATAGAGACTCTAACTCTAGGTATGTTAGGTTTAGACTTTAAAATGCAAGTATAGCAACAATAGCATCGTTACCGGGGTCTCCTGAGAATACAACAGTTACAGCGTTGTCTCCAGTAGCCTTTGCGGTTTTTATGGTTATGTTGTTAGTACCATCGTCTTTTAGGGTTGCGATAATCTTAGAAGCAGTAGTTACTCCAGCAACAGTTAGTGCTTCGCTTGCAGCACCTCCGGCTGTTGTTACTTCCACAGCGTAATCCGCAAGTACATTAGTTACAGCACTTGATAAGTCTGCTGTATCCACTCCACCATCTTGTATGTGGTGTCCCATTATTACATTTTTCAGTTGTCGGTTCTTTGGCATAACATATCGTCATGTTCTCTGATATATGAAGATTTTGTAAACTTTATAATCTTTTATAGGGGATTTAGTGGTTTTGAAAAAAAATAAAAAAAATAACGAGAGGGGGTTGGCGTACTACTGGGTCCACTAGGGTCCCATTTTTGGCCCTAATTTTAGTATAGATTCTTCGGTTGCTAAATCGAGAAAAACGCTGTACTGAGAGCCTATTAGTCGGTTGCTAAGTGTTAAAAACTAGGATGGTGTCCGAAGAATCATGGAGTTTACAAAAACACCCGCAGAGGATGATACCGATAATACGACTAGGGAGGACCCCTTAAGGGGTCCTGACCTTGAAAGACCTGACTTCGGTCCGGCAATTTTTGACCTAGTTTCAGGAAATGTGTTCAAAGTACCCGTCGAACACTCCTCGATTCAGGCCCTTGAACACTTTAGTGTTCATTTCGATGCTGACCCCACTTCCGAAGAGGCTCAGTTGCTAATACAGGTTTTAGATAATGACGGCTATTATCAGACAGGTTTTATCTCAATTACAGACTTAGAAACGTATGACTGGGACGCTATCGACCTGATGCTTGAAGAACTGGTATATCACGATAATTGCGACCAATTTACATCCGTTTTCTGTGCAGAAACGGCGATTGAAGCCCTCGATGATTGGACGGTTATGGTTGGTCAAATTATGACTAGTGGAATCGCTGTACTGCTCGACTATATCGGCGATTATGATGACCATACGTCGGTTGGTTCTCTATACTGAAAGTATAGAGGAAGGAACTGGGTTCAGTTTGGCTAGAACCGACTGGATTCAGGACCTTCCTACTAACCCCTAAAGGGGTTAACAACGGACTTTTTACCCTTACCTTCGGTATCGGTCCAACAATTTTCGGTTGCTAACTACTATGCTTTTTCAATACCGAAGGTATTGGTAAGATATAGTAAGGCCGGTTTTTCTCAGAGATTTTTCTCTCTTTAGAGAGTCCAAGCAATTTTGGCTATTTTCTTGAAACTAGTTGCTTTAGTTAATATTGAATCGTGATTCAATCGTTTTTACCATTGGTCAAATCTTGCTATTTAGATATTGACTGAAAGTCATCCGATTAATAGAGTTTTTTTTGGGTCCGGTCAATTAACTATATTATCAGATAATATAGATAATTGGTTTAATTTTACTGCTAAAAATGGCTTCAAAAACAATCATCTCGCACGTAGGACTCTCGCACGGGGGGAGACATCAGAAGTCCCTGCGTGGAGTCCGTGTGCGCCACCTATGTCTCTAAGATTGCCGAAAAAACAAACATCTTGCGTGTGTTCTCCTGTGTACTCTCAGCGTGAAGATATTCTTTAGAATATCCGTGTGGAGTCGTTGCTAGAAACGGTGCGTATATTTTAATAGACTAAAGTCTAGTAAAATGGTATCCGTGCGCTAAATACCTACTGAGGTATTTTGACTGAAACTTTTGCTCATTTTTTTTGGTTGATAACTGGAGCAGAGCCAAAAGACGCACGTAGTCTAGTACTAGACCGATACTCTTTTAGTGCGTAGGCCTCTGCGAATAGAACGATGGAGATAAGAAATGAAACCCTTACCCTATGCTTAATGCTGATTGCCACAGTCGGAGGTCTTGTCCTACCTTCGGTTGAAATGGTCTTTGGACTATTCTTTGAATACTTTGAATTGGTAGTTTCCACACTATCATTCGTTGGCTTCGCAGGAATAGTTTCAGATTCGGACTTACAAGTACTACGACAGAGAATTAAAGGTCGTTATTCAGGTGCTTACAGGCTGAAAGCCGAGAAATCAAGTGCTTGTCCTGTTTGTGATTATGATATGCAGAATGACGAAGTTGTGAATGTACTTCGACATGATAGAAGAGGGACTCAATGGGTCCATCTCACCTGTTCCAAAGGAAGAGTACCGGCTGTTCAACGCCGTTCCAAAGGAAACCCAAACGAAGCCAATAAACTGATAGTTTATACTCATGCTATCGAAGGTCTTTGGAACTATACTCAACCTAGTTATCTTCGATTATCAACCGAATCTAGCAACGGTTTAGACTTCTGTCATCATCCTGATGTTCAGGCTGATTCATGGTCAAAATTGCCTCGGAGTTTCTTGAATCATTACATGGGTGCCGGAAACCCTCCAACTCCGAAGGAAATACCAAAGAAGCAACCGGAACCAAAGATTCCTTCAACGCCAAACCCTGCGCCGTCAGAGACTAGCGAAGTTTCAGCGCAAGGAAATGTTATCTTCGATTTAATCAAGCAACCATTGAATAACTGGGCTAATCAATTCACAGGAAGCCTTCAAGGCGAATTAAGAAATGAGTTCGATGAAATGATGCAAACTGTTCAGGACATAGCCTCTGCTGCTCCTCTTCGTCTTACTGCGCTCAAAGATGATACGGTAATATTTGAGGAGAAGGTCCATGCTAGGTTTGGTCGTTTACTTCGTAATTGTCGAACAACGGTTGCTGATAAGAGACTGGCTTCACTACTAGTAGGACCTGCTGGAAGTGGAAAGACCTACGGTGCTGAACAAGTTTTTAGAGCGTTGCTAAATATTCCAAAGGAAGCCGGTGGTATTCATAACGCATCAGACTTAGTTATAGTCTCATGTAATGAAGAAATGCTACCAACCGAAATTACTGGCTCAACCATCCCTAATATTTCAGATGGTAGTCCTATCTATACTATGTCTAAGATAGTCGAGACTTACATTAATGGCGGAGTTCTCATCTTCGATGAGTTTGATAGATTAGCAACCGGAACTGCTGTGGCCCTTAATGCTGCTTTAGCAGGTACTAAGTGGCCTCTTCCTGATGGTTCCCTCGCTAAGAGACACGAAGACACTATTTTCATCTGTACTGCTAATACCTTCGGTCATGGTAGTAATAGAACCTATAATGCTGCTAACAAACTTGACGGAGCAACATTGAATAGATTTGCGGGTGGTATCCTAGAATGGGGATACGACCAAGATTTAGAGAAGTCCTTCTGTCCTAATTCTGAATTAAGAAACTTGTTTCTTGATGCTAGGAATAAGATGAATGCTGCTAACATCCAAAGGATAATCAGCCCTCGACATCTTCAAACTGCTTACACTATGTCAAAGGTTCATGGTATTCCAATACGTCAAGTCTTCTTAGAAGGACTCGCTGACTGGAATGTAAATGACCTAAAAATGATTGGTATTGACCCTAACGAAGTTAGCGAATCGGCGAATTATGCCGAGTCCTATGAAATAGGAGGAGCAGTTTGATTACTGCTTCTCCTTTGATTTTCAATCAAGGAGGTGAAAAGATATGGCTAAATTAAACGGACAAGAAGTAAGAGACTTCTGCGAGGCTACTAATAATAGTAATCAAGCAAATGTATTCGTCAATGAGAAAATGAATGCTCGTTGCTTCGTTGCTCATTCAGCGAATGACTTATCAGATTTCTTAAGACCTGAGAACCTTAAGATTATTCAGGAAATACCTAACGGTAGTTTTGACAATAACAGTACAGACAACCCTCTAAACGACATACCGGATTTGAAGTGGATAGGAAGACCCGAAGGAATCGAGGGCGTTCCAAGAAGCAAACTAACCGAGTCTCGGATTTCATCCGAATTAGGAGGATTCAGACAAACAGATATTGACTTACTAGTAAAGTTTAGACAACAAGCACTTCAAGAAGTAAATCAAATAGATTTAACGGAGTTTGTTGCTAAGTGGCGAAATGTCGAATCAATGCCGGCTAAAGTTAACGCCTTCCGCCTACTAAATGGTGAACCATTCGGTCGCAGAAGGATGAAGTCGAAGGCTCCTAGAGACTCAATCGCTCTAATACTACCGTTATCAGCATCATGCTCCGTTGGTGCTGATGTTTTGGCTGCTGCTATGTCGGTTGTCGTTGCTATCAGCGAAGCATTGTCTGATGCCGGCTTCAATCTAGAGTTATGGATTGCTAACAAGAGTAGTGGATTGTATCGAGGAGCATACGAAAACGGCTTCTATGCTTACAAATTGAAGGACCCTTCGGACCCTTTCAATGATACCCTAGTATCAAGTGGTGCTTCTAGTTGGTTCTTTAGAACAGGAATCTTCACCCTAATGAAGACATTAGGAGGCCCCGATGTTATCAGTCATCTAGGGACTCCTGATGCTGTTTACAGCAACGAAGACAAACAGGAAATCCTTCGGATGCTAGGTCTTAACGAAGGCCATGTTATGGCAGGATGGCCGGCAGGAAGTATTTCAGCCAAGAACGCTATGAAACATATGGTTAAGGAAATTACTAATGCGTTGCTAAATTATTCTAATTCAGGAGATGATTGTTAATGGAGGATATGACAACAGTCCCTACGGACTTCTTGACTGATTTGGTTCGTTCATTGTTGGACCCTTCTGAGGAGGAGCGTGGCTTCGCTGCCCGTGTCCTCCTTAGCAACCTTTTGAGGGAACAGGGCGTTCCTCAAGAGGAATTAAGGACATTCACCGAGGAATCAATTACATTGATAGAAGCACTTCACCGAGGAGAAGAGATACTATCCGAAGACGTACAAGACATATCAGAGCGAGTGTTTGATTCTTTACAAGAATAAGCAACCGATTAACGTAGCAAACTGGGGGGGAGTCTTCGACTCCTCCCCTTTTTTTAATTTAGCCTTCGATAAGTTAGCAACGAGAACCCCTTTTTTTCTAGCAACTAAATTACCTTCGGTAATTACCTGCCCACACATAATTACCTACGGTAATTTCACGGATGACGCTCACGGGTAATGTATCACATCACATGATGCAGTCTCGCATTAGCCTCCACACCAAACTTGAAACCGGTTTCTATTATAGAGGCGGTGAGAGACTAATATCTCTATCAGTACTTGCCAAGAAATGCGGGGGATAAAACGAATAATTTTCAAAATCTAGAGGTTTGTGTATACGCATATACGTGAGGGCTACACTAGCAACGGCCAAGCCAGCAGCAGCAGACACCAGCAGACACCAGCAGACAAGCAACCGGACAGGCGTGTCATACAGGTATACACACAGACTAGGCGAGCAGACATATACAGGTGAGTTGGTCGGTTTTGGTCGTGTGGTTTAAGTAGGACAGCAAGGTCGGAAGGGTTGAGCCACATGGAGAACGATGACATGATGAATATAACGATTGACGGAAAGACGATAGATGAAGTAGGTGCGGAAATAGACGCACGTGTAGCAGCAGATAAGACGCTGCGTAAGGAAGCAAGAAAGCAACGTAGGCACAAAGCAAGAGGCTACGATACAATGCTAATCCAAAGAGACTCGGCAATCAGTCGAACAAATAAAATGGTTAGAGTAAGCAACGATTTACTCCTTGATATAGAAAATTACTTCCAAGCACTAGACGATAACGCTAGCAACATAAAGATGCAGGACCTACGCAGGAAAATCTTCGATTCGGTTGATGACATGGATTATGCAATAGGGGGTGGTGCTTGAATGCAACAGGAGGGTAATACATACCTACGGGTTCAGAAAGTTGAGTTGCCTCCATTTCATTCGGAGATGTTTGAGTGCCTTAGCACACTCACGAAACAGGGTGAGTTTGCTTATCCTTCGTTGGCTTCTGTTGACGTTGAGAATGAAACAATCACCACACCTGCGGGTATCATGTTCCTACAAGAATCATGGTTCAAAGGCGTTGAGGCGTTCCACCTACTAACGATGGACCCTGACAACAATACCAAAACTAAACTTATCAACAAAGGTCTAGATATAGTGTGTGATACAGAAGATTTAGACTTTTACATTTGGTCTGTGTGGGTTGACCTGTATGGGTTCCACATAGGCAAGGACATACCTAAAGAAACGTGGTTGCGTAGTGTAGCCAAGAAGGTAGCACTCATGGGTTATGATATAGCCCAAGCAGATAGAGCAGGGGGTTGCTAGTGTGGTTTCATTAGTTTCATCATCGGGCTCGCTCTATGTGTATGTGGGGGAGGCTTCCAAAGCAACCGAGCCTCCTCACCCTGATACTCACCTGCCTGTGTTGGCGGGTTGGGAATCGTTCACCGGTTGGTACTGGTTCGCAACCGAGATAGAAGAGGATGGCACTTGCTTCGGTTTCGTGCAAGGTATGTACGAAGAATTAGGATATTTCTCTAGCAACGAATTAGATTCAATAGACATGGTATGGAGGATAAAAGACATCGACCTACCCCATGCAGGAAGATGGGGGGGTGCTTGAATGGGTAAGATATGTATTATCTGCGAGCAACGAATCCCACCCGAAGGTTCGTGGATTCACGGACACAATGCACAACCCGTTGCTGATGGTAGGTGTTGCGGGGATTGTAATATGAATGTAGTTATTCCAACAAGATTTGAAGATTGGATGAAGGAGGTTGAGTAAATGATATATGAATTATTGACAGCAGATGGAGAATTAACAACGCTAGGAATCAAGGAGGACTTATCTCTTGATGTGATACAGGATGCCGTAGGTGGGTATTTTGAATATGTTAGGTGTACTATACCTGATGGTGAATTACTTGTCAACGAAGAAGGTCGGTTGCTAGGTTTACCAGTTAACGAAATAGCATCCGTTTACTTCTGTGATAAGAACCAATATGTCGTAGGTGATGTGATAATAGGTACACCCAAAGGCATAGAGTACCACATGAAAAATGTACTCGGAGTATTTATTGAGGAGGAAGAATAAATGCCTACTATTATACAACAGGCTAGAACCATGATTGAATGGATTCAGCAACAACATGACGATGACCATACTTACATTGAATGGTTAGAAGAAACGCATAGACATCTATACCCTGACAACGACATCTATACTGCTTATGAGAAAGCAACAGGTATTCATGCGGAGGAAGAATAAATGGAAGATTTCACATACGACCCTCGTATCCATGCAGGTATGGTTGAGAAAGATGGGTTGCTAGTACCACTTAGAGACATACAGACAGTTAGGTTGCCTGATGAGTTAGGAGGTATACACGTACCCGTATCACATATGGAGACATTAAGCAACGGATGGAATGTCATTTACCTACACTACGATTCACCTAATGCAGTTATAGATACAGGCGAACAATTGCGGTGGGTGCAGATACCAACGGAGGAAGAAGAATGACTGACGTTCTCGTACCCTCATATGTTTGGGACGCACTAGTAAAAGGTCTGAGTGGTAATCTCAACGGTCCATTCTTTGAGCCTGATGGGGGCATCACATGGGATGATGGAAACTCGATAGTCCTCGGACTATACAAGGAGGAAGAAGAATGA
>Ga0209337_1000103_pt1 | contig 68795 bp, 120 predicted proteins | sample LinPmetageLP53_FD_184044 | JGI IMG/M metagenome (GOLD analysis project Ga0209337, IMG submission 184044) | Marine viral communities from the Pacific Ocean - LP-53 (SPAdes) (version 2) | ecosystem: Environmental > Aquatic > Marine > Oceanic | place: Pacific Ocean | collected 2010-02-08
GAATTTGGTCTTGTAGCTGCTGCAGGAGTTCTATAGATTTTTGATCTCCCATAATTAAACCATTTAATGCGTTCATAGCTTGAAGGGGAGGATTGCTTAGGGTTGTCTGGGTTACGGTGGTAGTCGCAATATCGGGGACGTTATCGGCAGCTTGGCCGGCCACATCGGCTAATTTTCTGGCCTCTTCTTTCTGCAGAAGCTCAACACCGTATTTGATAGTTTCTCTTGTTGACCTTTCTATATAGCTGCCAACGCCCACCTCTACATCCTGTGGGTTATTTGCCATCTCTAATATTTCTTGTGAAACTCTTTCTAATCCTTCAACACCTTCAGATAGTTTTGCTATTTGGCGTAACTCCTCTTCATTCGCGACAATCTTAGAAACAATTTCTCCATCTGCATCGAAAGTAGTACCATCCACGGCACACCCTTCTTGTAGATTTTTTGTCTTTTTAGACTCGTTAAGACAACTCGAAAATATGTGGCTGAGTGCATACAGGACTATTAAAGCCACTATAACCTTTATGGCAATCGTACCAATTCTGTATATAGTGGGGTGCTTCTCCTCAAAGCGCGCCAAGAAGCCTTTAATTTTGTTAATAATTCCTGCTAGCTTCGAAGCATATTTAATAACCTTATCTTTGATTCTGTCTATGAACATAAACGCCTGAGTAGACAGATATAAAACAGGGTTACTAGCCATATCGGCTAATGCCGCTTCATCTAATTGCTCGATATGGTAATCGACTGAACGTTCCCAGTTTTCAAGGAATGTTTCTATTGCATTCTCATTCTCGTTTAAAAGATGGAGCGCATCATAGAAAGAGGTTTGGCGGACTGTGTCATCCTCAAAAAGATATAAGTATCCGTAGTCCTTAGCTTTTTCGCTTTCAGTCAAGTACTGGCGCCAATTTTCCATTAAGAGCTTCATGATTAAAGCCCCAGTGCAATCTCGTCTGCGGTCGGTCGCGAGAGGTCTTCCATCATTGCCTCTTCCCCACCACCGGCGTCGTTTTTCGCCATATCATATGCTTGATTGGTGGGCTCTTCTACAGAGCCAGAAAGCTCAGTTTCAAACTTATCAAAATACAGCTTTGTGTTGGCAATTAGGTAATCATAGAATAGCTCTTGATCTTCGGGGTTTGAGAGCAGTTCGAATGAATCGATAATATTGCTCTCGATCTTTTTGAATGTGGAATAAGCAATATTCCGGCCAGTCTCATCGGCACCCTCAATTCCGAAGTTATCGCGAGGATCTTCGGGTTCTGTATCAGCAGAAATTTCTGAATCAGTGCGGATATCAATAAATTTGTCGTCATCGGAGGGCCCGGTTACATCATCGGTGATCTCAATGTCAATTTCTTCTTCTAATGCCTCATCAGCTGCAGCCTCGTTATCACCCGCCTTGGTATTGGCTTCGACAGGTGTGAGGGTATCAATAATAGCCTGCACAATGTGAGCGCGGAATGACTTTCGTTGTTCTGGGTCAGTCGTCATCGACTTAAAATCATCTTCCAAAACTGGCACAATCTTCTTAAGAAGCTCCTCAAGCACGTTAATACCCGTAGATTTGTTAGGCGTAGGATCCACATCTGCAGTCTGGCGCTCTTCAAGCGTCTTCATTTCTTCGTCCATAAATGCACAAATAATTCCACGTAACTCCTGCTCTTCATTCAGTTTTTTTGTCTTGACATAGCGGATCAAAGATCGTATACTAGATCTAAGGTTCTGCTCTTCTTTATGATTCATGTTTTAATTCCTCTTTCAATAAGTAGTTTATATACATCCATAACTAAACTCATATCAATATTTTCGTTTTTCTTTTTAGTGTCTCGCTTACCCGGAGTAAATCCCAAGGTACGCATAACTAAAGGGTCATCTTTCTTTTTGCCCCCTTTACCTTGCTCGTCTTCACCAGAGTGGCCGGCTACTGCGCCGGTCGAGGCCATAGATACCTCTTCAAGGGGCTCATTAAGGCCCGTGTCGATGCCTAGGATGGACAGAAAATCATATACGTCCCCTTCACCACCTATGAAATCTTCAAGCAGCTCTACGGCTTCCACGTCCTCTGTAGCCTTTCCTAAAAGATATCGCATATCAGAAGCATGGAAGTCGCGTGGCTCCTTCTTGGGATCTTTTACGCTAGGCATCTCTGCTGCCAAAGGGGATTGCTCTAAAAGTGCCATATATTCTGGCCCGTGTTGGGCTGCTGCACAAGCGATACTGCGAGGGTCTAACAGCTCTACCCCATCTTTAACATACTTTTCGGCTTCATTCCACCGTTTCCAATCGTCACATTTTTCGCTTGAGCCCAATGTAAGCACATCACCCGGCTGCAATGGCCCTCCGTCACCCATAAAATCATATGCAGCTGTCAATGGTGAAGCTGCAGCAGATATTTCAATAGTAACGGGACCACCCGGCGCGAGTAGATGGCCTGCTAACGATTCCCACATTTCCTTTGCATGTGCAGCTGTGACGACAGTTCCATCCTCTAAAGTTCTGCTGGTGTTGAGTGGATTAGAAATGAGAACCTTAACTACTTCGTTATTTGCTGCATATTCTTCAACCATAGCAAGATGTCCCCTGTGAGGTGGCTTAAAAGCCCCCGGAACAAGGGCAACCTTTTTTCCAGCAGCGGCGGCTGGGTTGACATCCGCGACGGAACTGTCAACAATGTTTAATTCAATAGCACTATCTTCGTCATCTTCTTGCTCATTAACTTGCCCAAATCCTCCTCCCATATTACCAACAATGAATTCCCCGGTAATTTTAACAGGATTAGGCCCGAACATCTTATCGTGACGTAGAACAACACCCTCATGCCCCATTACGTCACCCATAGGGCTTGTTAGGCCCTTTAAAATTTCATTTCCGAGTACTCGGGTGGCATGCATGAAGATAGCGCCGTAAATAGCAGCCTCGGCATCTGTATCTTCTATCAAATCTATAATTGGAACAGTTTGATTGAGAATATTCATATAAAGCTGTTTGTGAAGAGGATGTGTTCGTTTTCCGTCTTTTAGCTTAATAGTTTTGTAACGAGGGTTAGAAGCCTCTTGAAGCCACTCACCCAAGCTCTTAGTAATCTCTCGATCATCCGAAATACGAACGGTAAACGGCTGTGCTAACGCATTATCAAAATCAATGTCTATATCTACCAATCTTTCTGTTGGAACCGAAGAATAAACTTTAAATCCGTATTGTTCGGCAAAAGGTTGCATTTTTTTGACCAAAGAGTCCATAATTGAGGCTTCATAAGGTATTTCAACACTAGCAGCTTTAACGCCCTCCGGCCTTTGCATACCGGGCCTTTCCTTGCCCTTAGCAGCACCCGATTTACCAATTTTATGATAAAACTGATTTAAACCGTGAATTGCAAGGAAGTTTTCGTCATATTGAGTAACATTTGTGGTTCCTGCGACATATTCGGTATTTAGAAAGCGAGAAGGGTCTTCCCACATTCCTAATTGCTCTAATTCCGGTCTAATCTCTTCAATGGCGCTGTTTAAAATACCCAAAAGCGCTTTAATCGCCGGCCGCATGCCGTGGCCTTCGGGAAAGCGGTCATCCACTCTCCTCATCGTGATTCCTTCGATATCAATTGGTTTTAAAGAGCCTCTATCGACTGCAAACTGCTTTACATCGTCATCGCCAACAACTTTAAACGAAACATTAACGCCGTCAATCTTGACAGCACCAGCACCTTTCTTTTCTACGTAAGTTTTGGCTCGATCAAAGAAATCTAAAAGATCGGAACCCCCGTTGACCCACGGAAGGTCAAAGGGGTGAGCCATATGTCCTGCGGCGCCGCCCATTTACTTTTCCTCGCTTTCATTTAAAGCTTCTTCAAGAATATTAAGCTTCTCTTCTAGCAAATCGACTCTGTTTTGCATCCGCCGAGCATACTTGCGTACTTCTTTAAGATTTTGCTCAGCCATGCTCAGCCGGCGCTTTTCAGCCAAAGTTTTTGGTTTAAAGTGTTTTACAATCTCTTGAAGAGACTGAATATACATAAAAATGTCTCTTTCAATATTTTCATTGATCAAATATTGCTGCCAATCCTGTTCTAAGGACATGAGTCATCTCCTTACTTCGTTTTCTTGACAATCGATGCAGTAATAGCCTTTCGGATAGCTTCTTGCATCGCGCGGGCTCTAGGATCAGGTGTACCGCGCTGAACACGGGGGTCTTTGCGACCTCGGGCGCGCCTCTCATCCAAATCTTCTTCTTCATCATCGTCGTAGTCGCGATCTTTAATAAGAGAGTCTAAATGATGTCTAATAGCCTTGAGATGCTCGTCGTCAGACATAGCGTTATCCTCATAGTGCTCTTTCTCAGAATCATCATGAACCTTGTGGTGCGGATGCCGCTTCTCAAAGTCCTTTCCAGTGCCCTCTTCATCCTCATCGCCTTTACGATCACCGTCGCGAGAATAATCCTCCTCATCTTCGTGATCACCAGCACCCTCATCGCCCGACTTGGAGCCGCCCTCTACAAGGGCCTTCTTGAGGGCTTTCTTGAAACGCTCTTGGATATCAATAACCATCTCGTCGTCGGCCTGAGCATCTCCGCCCATGCCGCCTAGAGCAGCCTGTAAGCGGGCCACAAGGTCGCCAAGCTCATCAACAATAGCGTTGGGGTCCTGCGGGCCTTCCTCATCGTCTGCGCCCTGCATTACAACAACCTCGTCTTCCGCTGTTTCTGGCTCATGACTACCACAACCCATTTCTTCGAGTGTCCCGTCAAGGTTTTCACCTTCGGCTTCCATCTTATCATCGTCGTCCTTATCGGCGTCGTCTGAACCTGTATAATCTTCATTTAACTTGGTTAGATCCATTTTGAATCCCCAAGCCTCACTTAGGAGACTTTTAATCTCTCCATTCTTCCAATCTTTTATTGACATAGCTTTTTCTACTCCTTTTTGTAGATGTTCAAAATAAATAGTCTGCTTTATGCTGTCTTCCCAATCTCGGAAGCATAAATTTCCAATTTCATACGCCTGCCTTTCCATTTCACGGAGATGCGAGTCGTTTTGGGCATAACCTTCACCCATTTCACCGACATTTTCGAACTGGCCATTACAATTTTGTGTATGGTGTACTAACTCGTGTGATAATGAGCGCATAACGTCTTTTGGATGCCGACCATTGATATAAAGTGTTACGGCTTTCGCACTTGGATCATAATATGCTGTTTTCCCAAGCGGATTTTGTGCATTTTGTTCATCTCGCCGTACAAAGAGCCTTGGAGGGTTTTGAAAGCCCATTCTTTCTTGCGCAAACGGCATAAACTGCTTAATTAACGGCTTTATGATGTCAATCATTCAAAAATACCTCTTTTTGCTTCGGAGAATACCAAATATATTCTAAATAGTTCCCAAATGGGTCTTCGACATAAACTCCTATAGTTCCATCGCGATGATGGATTACCATACCTTCATTGGTCGGCAAATCTTCTTTATTTTCGACTAAAATCGCAAAATGGGCGTTAGCATAGTGGTTTCTATCGATTAAAGCGATATTGGTGTTTGCAACTTGAATTCTAGTGTATTTTTCATCTCGGAAAGTTACCAGTCCATTTAATTTTTGGCTATACCACTTTTCTGCGACATCTAAGTCATCCACCAAGATAGCTATGTGGTCAATTTTTGAGTTCATGGTTTAGCTCCTCTTTTTTAGAGGGTGAAACGAGTCTTAAGCTTAAAGTAAAAAACTCTAGTTCGCGGGTTGCGTCATTTATCGGAATTACCCGCGAAATTGATACAAGTCTATTGGATTTAATTTCATTCTTTACTTTAATAATTATCCCGTAATGCATATCCCAGCCATTTTTTTCTGAATTCCATCGCGACCACTCCACTATATCCCCTACATCGAGCCGATCCGCAAAGTTCTCACCAAAGATTGGCTTTTCATTCATTATACGATACCATCCAAGCACAATAGCCTTTAAGTAACAAATCCTTCATCTTTTCATATGCTGACACCTCTTCGGTAAAAGGTCCATCTGTCATTAAGATGATATTTTCTGTGCTATAATAATACACAAGATAGGCTCGCGCACCTTTCTTCAAGGTATCATTAAAGATATACCGGCGCCGCCGGCCCATTGCTCCACGTGTAGCTCTTTTGTTGCTCATTGTCAAAATTAAATAGCAACAAAACGCATAACATATTTAAAGATACATAGATTTTTTAACTTGACACATCAATAGGGCCGCTAAAAGACTGACTGTGGTGAATTCAAAACCCCACACTCCGTACGACACCCACGATAATACCATCAGTAATGCAAATTTCCAAAAGAAGCCAAATTCAAATAACATCAATCAAACCCTGTATAAATTAATTCTTCCGCCACTACTAGTATAACATCATTAGACGCAGTGTATACCAAAATTCTTCCTAAATCATCTTGTTCACCACTTAGGATATAGCATTTAATACCTCGCGCCACTCGTACAACTGATTTTTGAGAAGGGTCATAAAACCAATCATACCCTTGTCCCTGTATGGCATATTCGGGAATTAACTCATCATCTTCATCAATAGTACCACTCATCTGGCTAAAGATTCTCTTTAATAATTCTTTGTTAACATAAGTTGCAGCCATATAATAATTAGACGCTGTACATGTAGGATGCATAGTCAAAATATGCCCCTATTGTGTCAAAAACTTAAATTTAAAAGAATTTTGAAAATGCCAATGCTGTGGCCATCAAAAATTGGACGACTGTAAATGTCGTAATCGCCTTTGTTTTGAACTGTTTTAAATCTTCGATTTCTTGTAATGCTGATTTTAATTGAGGCGGCGATGCCACATCATCCATTTTTTCTTTCCAGACTTTAATATCTTGGACTCTGTCCTCTTTAGCTTTGAGTTCTGTTAGTTGACTCTTCATGTCCTGCAGCTCAGTCCGAAGGCCTTCGATGCCATGTGACAAAGTTTCTAACTGTTGCAAAACTAATTTTGAATACGTTTCCCAGCTATTCGAATCGGCCATATAATAAATCCTCCGGAGATATTTTAATTAGTCTCCCCCGGGGGAAGAAAATAAGTTTAATTTGCGTGATCTATATTTTCGTCGATATCTTCAGCATACTTAACTCTTCTTGCACGTATTTTGATGTCAGGGAAGACGTCTCTTAGTTCTTCCACTGCCTCTACGTTCTTACCGGAGTCATCAAAGAATAACACGTCTGTTGCGCCGGCCCTAATTCTGTCATGAATCCAAGACGATTTGGCATGAGGATCTGAATCACCTAAAAGCTCAAATGTGATCATAGATGTATCGAGCCCAATGCTCTCAAGATAATCTCGAATTGAGGCCTCTGCTTCCGGAGCCCGAGCCGTTAAGATAGCTATTTCTCGACCTTCTGTTCCTGCGTTAAGGGCGTTACGGATAATATTAGTTATCTGCTTAATCTCTCTTGGGTTGATAACTTCATCGAACTCAGAGAAGTCATATTCATAATCTGGATTGATTTTGTGAGTTGCATATTCGCCGGGAGTCATTTCGATTCTTTGTCCGGTATCAGTTGTAATATATATATTAGAATCGGACTTTGCGATTGTATCATCAAAATCAAAAACACGAAGCTTTGATTCATTCAAATACTGACGCCAATTTTCAAGTAGGAGTTTCATATTAGCTAAATAGTCCGAGATCAGTGATTACGAAATCCTTTGTCCCGGGCCGAACCATCACATTTCCAGAGTGAACATCTTTTGGTTGCCACTTTTGATCATCATGGAAATATCTCATCGCATTCATGAGTTGCCGCGCTTCCGGAAACAGTTTTTCTATGCTCTTTGGTGAGCGGCCAGCTAATGAAACTTCACCATGGCCTTGATGTATAGGAACTATTTGTTTTTCGAGAACTCTTTCAATAGAACTTATAAGTGACTCTTTAAATACTGCCGGGAGTGAGTCATACCACCCCGGGTCTTGTTTTAAATAGGGTAGCGATTCCTCAACGATTAAATCAACTATCACACTCGGAGCAACCCAGTTGATCGCCGGCCCAGCGCCCTCATCGCTATAGCTAATGATTTCTTCATCATTATCAATAATCCTCTTTATAACTTTATTCGGGACCTCCATAAGGATTTTCTTCATAACATCACGGGATCCTTGACTCAATATGAGGTTCCCATATAGAACGGTTGTAATAACATCATATGCGGCCTCGGGGTCTTTAAATATTGTGGCATACTTTTCGTGCCTTGACAAGTCGTTGTCTTTATCATTTAATCTGAATAGATCAGTTTTCACTCTTTCTGGGATGTCTTGGAGGACTTCCATAAAGATATAGTAGTCTTTGTCACCTACAACCACATCATAAACATCAGGTAGATACTTGGCATATTTTTCAGGCATCGAAGCTTTATTTTCCATCGCAAAACGATAGTTTCTAGCTTCCTGATCAGCACTGGCCGGCCCACCCCATAGGCGCCCGGTCACAACCTTTAGCGCATTACGCTCACCAGTTTCTCTGTTCTCGACCAAAAACACTTCGCCCATTTGGCCCTTGCCAAGTTTCTTAATATAGTGGAAACCGAGTTTATCAGCGGTCTTCTTGACTCTCGTTAAGAACTCCTCTTCTTCTTGGCGAGGTCCGCCAGCCATGGTGGCAGTGTCGGTGTTGTTAATACCAAGCGAAATTTCTTCGTTTACAAACTTTCGCCAATTTTCAAGTAGGAGTTTCATTTATCACTCCTATGATATCCGCGCTTCTTCTTGCGAAGACCCCACGCGGTTCTACCTTGATATTTAGAGATGTCTACATCTGAGGATGCCTGCAGAGCCATGAAGATCACCTTTGTCATCTCCATCATCATCTTAACATCAGCTAAAGCATTGTGCCACTCGTCTGTACTAATCTCATAAGCTTTAGAAACTGGGCCCATCGAAGCAGTCACATAATCACCGAACTTCCCGGTCATTGTAAGCGCTTGTAGAATGGTTTGCGCTCTCTCATCTCCGCTATCGGCTAATGTTTTGATTAATGAGTTATGCCATAATTTGATTAACATCATTGTATCAAAAATTGGGTATTCTCGCATATTAACCGGTATATTATATAAATCAGCCCTTTTTTGTATGAAGTTAACATCAAACTCGGCATTTTGTGCGACTAACACTGGATTTGGTTGGCTTTCAAGATATGAAACAAACTGTCTGAGAACGTCTTCTTCACCGGGCATCCCCTTTGGATACTTCTCTTTATACTCATCGCTTGGCATGCCATAGCGGGTCAACTCTAAAGGGAACTTTGCTTTTGGGTCTTCTGATGCTTCGAACCCGGCCAAAGTCTCAGAATTCAACTTGATCTTATCATAAAATATTCCTCGTTTGGCTTCAACGTTATTAAACCGCCAATTGTCGGGCAGCGCTGATATCGCGCCGATTTCTGTTAGCTGATCAGTCGCCGGCTTAAATCCTGTGGTCTCCGTGTCAAAGAAAATCCAAGTATGATCCCCGAAAACCTTTAGCTTATCGAACAATTGTTCAATTGAAGAATCAAAAAAATCTTCGTCTAAGATATAAGATTCAGTAAGAAGGTATCCTCGCCAATTTTCAAGTAGGAGCTTCATCGTTATGAACCTTGTTTAAGTGCTTGCTCAATATCAGCCAGAAGTTGTTTGAATGGTGGATTTATTTTATCATCTTTCGCGCCCATCAAACCTTCTACAGCCCACTGTGGCTTAAGTGCTTTTAAGCTGTTTAGCCAAGCATTTGTTAAATATGCAAAATAAGTTAACTGATTAGGTAGCTGAGCAGTTCGACCGGCTACTTGGTAGTCTTGAAGACTCGGAAAACCTTTCGAGGATACCCAAGACCAAATATCTGTTTCTGGAAACGGCTTCTTGTCGTATGCTTTTCCCAATCTAACACCAATGTCGTGCATAATATGTCCCTCTGGTGGTACTTTTCCTGATTTTTCAAATTTAGCAAGATGCAAGTTGTCTTTATAATACCCATAACCGCCCGCGGGCAGCCACATGTTTTCGGTACCTAACTGTGGGGTTCCTGTACCAGTGCTCCGATAAAAGGCAGTTGGTCCATGACCCGGCACATCTATTACAACCATAAGACGGCCCTGATTGCTGTCGATTTGCGGTGTGCGAACAGCTTGAGGTAACGATTTGAAACTTTGAAGATCAAAATTACCTTCATTCAAGTATCCTCGCCAATTTTCAATTAGGAGTTTCATTTACTTTTTCCTTTATGCCGAAGAACTGTGTGACGAGAGAACGAGCCATACATCATTATCAGCAGAAACAGTCCATGATTGTCCGAGAGTTCCAGTGAGTGAGCGCACCCCATCAATAGTTTGACTCCCCGAAGCATCAATGACCATAAGATTGCTATTGGCATTTTTAATGGTATACACAATGCCATTGACCGTAGTCGCGTCGGGTAAAGAAGCAGTAAGAACTTGTGTTGTATTCATATAAATAATGCTATCAGAAGTTCCTAAAGTATAGTTTGCCCCTTTCGTACTAAAATTCCTATACCATGAACCGCTGGCAATAAGAGAAGTGTTGGCTTTAATTGTTCCAGCAGCCACAATATCTGCAGAAGAAGATAAACTTACAGAAGCTGTTAAGGTACCTCTCCCGCCATCTAACGTCAAATAAGTAGTGTTGGCGCCACCGGGCTTAGCCTGCAGCAACAAATCACCACCTGTCGCATCTTGAGTTACTATTAAGTTTCCACCAGACCCAAGCTTAAGATATGATTTAGCAGTGCCGTTGGTCGCAAATCTTAAATAAGCATCAGCACCTGCCCCAGCATCGATTGTTGCTTCCGTCACTCCCGCGCCGTTAACATGTAAGTCATAGAGCGGCGCCACAGTACCAATGCCAAAATTTCCATTTCCCTTTACAACAAACGCCGGGTTCGCCATATTGCTTTTAGCTGCGAGAAGAATCCCATCGTCTGAACCACTTACATTAAGGGTGCCAGTAAGGTACTCACCCCCAGCTGTGATCTTGCCAGAGCCAGATATATTTCCCGCCACAATTAAGGTAGTTCCAACAAAAGTAAGGTTACTTTCGGCGGAAGCCTGAGAACCTCCATCAGAAGTTATAATTCGATTGCTGCCTGCATTTGAAAGAGTCGTAATAGACGGTGCAGCACCATTCCCTGCTGTTGTGAGTCTCCCCTGCGCATCTACAGTTAAACTAGAATATGTATATGAACCTGCGCTGACACTGGTAGCGTCCAGCGAGACCGTAACTGTGCGACCGGATTCGGCGGTTGAAATTGGCGCAGTGCCGGCAATTGTAGCTGTTTGGCCATTGGTGATTGCAGTTGTGCCGGTGTCACCTGCAATGGTCCAGTTAGACATAGTGCCACCAGAACCAGTGATTCCTTGGAGCGCTGCCCCATCCCCTGAAAATGCAGATGCGGTTAAAGCGACTGCGCTTGTTATTGATGTATTAGTAACTGTGAGCCTAGCCGATCCACTAGTTGCCAAAGTAATTGAGTCGGAACCAAAGTCAATCTGGGTATCCGGATCATCTTCGTTCTTAATATCTCCTAAGCCCCGCGGACCTTTTGAAGTGTTATATGCCATTTGTTAAGTTCTCCTTAGAATAATTATTACGCCACTGATTTACTGCCGCGGCATTTCCACTTTTTACGTGATAATGCGTTAGCGCAAGGTGGGTTCTTACATTTTTTAATCTTTGCTGACCGCGCGCAATACGCGTCACCTTTTTTTGTACCGGGCCGGATGCGATCACCGCCATCTTTAGCTTTCCCTGCTTGCCCAAATGAACGACATTTGCCATCTACACGCTTTGCAGAACGCTTCCCTTTAGAGGGTTTACATGGTTTCTTTTTTTCGTCCAAAACTGCTTCAATTTCTTCATCGATAATAGTATCAAGATCTTGCTCTTCTTCTATGGGGACACATTTGTCCTTGCCGTCCTCTGTTCCGGCGTACTTGTATCCATCCCAACAGGCTTTTCCGTCGGCGCCTTGTTCTTTTCCAGCTTTATTCTTCTTTTCTTCAAGCTCTTCTTTTAATTTATCGTCATCGGTCTCGTCAAGCATCTGCTGAATACGTTTAGCCTGACCGGCATGCATTTCAGAGGCTTTCTCAAGCTCTCCAACAATGGTTTTAAGTTCTTCTTCGTGTTCTTTCGTGTGTGATTCGGCAAATAAGCGCCAATTTTCAAGTATCAGTTTCATTTGTATTCCTCGGCGTAACCTTCCAGCAACAATTGCTGATTAATATTGTATTCGCCTATAAATAGTGTGCCTATACATCTTCTGTATTCGTTGGCCGGCATGATTACTCGTTTTTCCTTGAAATATATATAATTGGAAGCGCTATATTTGTCAGGCACTTCTGTGCTGCCACGAAGCGATTGGCGCCACCTACAACTAATTCTTTCACACCTGTCTGATCAATTATCACAGGTTTGTTAATTCCTTCATCACAAAGCTTTTTCCATATATCTTCTTGAACATCACCCTTATTTGGTCCTGACTCTACTTGTGATACATAACTGTCAATCTCTTCCTTGTGACTTTCCATACTAATGGTATCATTTTTAGTCACTACATCTTTTAGATTAATATTATTATCCGCCAGCCACTTGTCTAAATCTGCATCTGCTGTTTCTTCTATCTCATTAAGGCGCCGCAACAGTCTGTCAATTTTTAATGTGCTTAGTTCTTCTCGGAGGTCTCCCACCGGAGTACCCGTCATATTAACTTTCTTTTGAAATATATCACGAAAAACCTCGCTAGCCACTCGGTCAATCTCGTCTTGGTCGTCCCAGATATTTACTAATTCTTTGAGAACATTAACCTGTTCGTCAGGGTCCTCCCCATATATTGAGAAATACAAATTAAGTTCTTGGCTTTCGCCTTCTGTCCCATCCTCACCAAACAAATCCATATCTAGCGGCATTTGTGGGTACATAGCACCACCAGTGGCCTCAAATGCCGGCGCTGCCATCCGCCGGCGAATTTCAAGCCAGAAAATGCGATCATTCATAATCTGCATAGCTTGTTCTTCAGATGCTCCTAAATCCTTGTACCAGACCTCTGGGTGGGCAGTAAATTGTACAAACTCGAACTCGTCAGGCTCATTACTTTCTTCAGCTTCAGATTCCCAGTGATAAAGGCCCATTTCATCATACATCACCTCACGACCTAATACCATCGCGGCCCCACCAGCCATGTAGCCTTCTCGTTGAAAAAATTTAGTCAACGCTTGTTCAACGGCGCCATCCATGTCGTCAACTTCCTCATCAACTGCAATACAAAACTCTTCATAGTTATCCGGCGCATACGCATATTCTTGCCCGTCAAATCCTACTAGTTTTTCTGGGTTGACTGTGATCGGGAGCTTCCACCGATTGGACATTTTCTCGAATATATATGGGTAGTCGCTATCGGGCCAGTTTATTCCCCATGACCCTTCTAATTCTTGCAAACCATGGCTAATCATCTCTACACCGGGCATTTTTGTAAAATCATCGGCGTTCCAGTATATATAAAGTTTAGCTTCACAAGTAATATAAACGCCGCCCCCTCCATCGTCAACTGCAGTGCCTGTGACGTCGGTAGATCTAAATTTGTTATTGTATCTATCCGAAATATTGTCACACTCAGTTTGATATTGTTGGATAAGGCCTCCAAGTAAAAGTTCATTATCTAAATCATCCTCTGTTTCACTGTTCTGCTGTACGTGCCCTTCCGTTCCCTCGATCTGATTGCCAAATAAATCTACCAGTTGGAAGCTCAAGGGAGTATCATATTGTGTACCTCCGAATTGAACAAAATGGCTTAAGTTGAGTATAGAACCATCGCCTACCATGGGCGCCTTTTCCATCTGCTCTTTTTGGTTTTTTCTCAGCCAATCAATCATGCGGTCTTGAAAACCGGGAATCTGAGCGCCATATACACGCCTTTCTACGGAGGCTACTTGAGTACCCTCATCCCAGCGCACCGGCGTACGAGTGTCATAATAACGAAATTTGCGAACTCTTAACCGGGAAACTGGTGTGAGGTATCCCGAATCTGCGTTTCTTTCATCATCATGAAATATCTCGCCTTTTTGAATTTCTTGCTCTGCACTGTCTATATTACTTGTATTGGTGTCATGAAGTAAATCTTCTGTCTTCACCACGTATGCGAGGGCTCCATGTCCATGAGCCTCCGCAACGGCACACTTATAATATTCTCCTCCTCCTCCTCTAGAAGGGGGAGAATGACAAGAACTAATATGTTCAAAGTCTGACATGCGCCAAACATCAATAGGGTCTCGTGTAATAATAATTGAATATTGATCAGATTCCACTGAATCAATGTTCTCTTTAATATATTTCGCGTTCTTGAGCCAGTATTTTCCCCAATCTACAAAACGCGTTTCTGGGACTATAATCGGTTGTCGGGTTCTTGGTTTTTTATTGTGTTCTATGTCGGCTTTATCTTGTTGTTCTCGGCGCGCGCGCTCTTGCTCTTTCCACGCATATTTCTCTTTATCACTCAAAAAGTAATTACGAAATTCGCCTAGAAGAGAACGGCCGGTGAGAAGAGACAGCTGGTTTTGAAGTTGCTCATATCTTTGGTTCTCCTTTTCGGTAAGATGTTCTTCCATCTCACCAATAGTCACCCGTGCAGTTCGCATGTCAATATTCGCTAAGCGAGCTGCGCTGAGTGGATTCGCATGTCCTGCGTGGACCTTTTTGGCCACTTCGACTTTTAAATCTGAAAGTTGGTTTATTAAGTCATCAACTTTGGTCAAATATTTGCCGATTTTCATTTGAAGTTTCTTTTTTATTTTTTTTGAGGTCCCGAACCCAACGCGCCCGGGAGGTCCCATAAACTGTGCTATCCGCTCGGTTGCCCCTATGTGGTCCTCCCACTCTCTTTCGACCGATATCATACCTTTATTCCAATCAGCCTCTAAACCAAAATCATTTTGTAATAAATTGACAAATTTACCAAGTTCAGAATTCTGATCGAGAGAAGGAAAATCAATAACAATGCGCGACCTATCGCCAAAAATCTCTTGAAAAGCTAAATCATCGTACGATAGCTCATCTATAGCTTTCTCGATGTGGTCGAATTCATCATAGGTCACTTCTCGAAGAAGGTTTTGTTTGTTTTCGAGTTTTATTCGAATTCTTGTGTCTTTGAAAGGGACATTTTCTGCCCGTGAGTTTTCATTTAAGAAATTTCGCCAAGAATTATTCATTTTTTTCATAGTTTATCCATCCACAAGTGTGATCCAATCACAAAAAGCACCTAACTAAGTTTTTCCAATGCTCTGTCCAATAAATAGGCTGGAAATGTTCTTAGTTCGAGAGATTTATCGTCTTTTACGTCTTCAATGGAGACCCACTTTGAATCACTGTGCTCAATAGCCCCTGTTTTAGGGTTTTCTCGGAACCTTATTGTACCAGACCACTCTGTGGTTGTATAAAAATACTTATCTGCATCACCAGTGGTAACTTTAGCAACATAAATGAGATCTTTTTTAGATGATGTCAGTCCGGTTTCCTCTTCTAATTCTCTAAGAGCCCCGTCTTCAATCGATTTGTCCTCATCATCAACGTGCCCACCCGGCAGATCCCAGTGTCCCTGCTTAGTATCTTCATCTTTGGAGCGCTTAATAACTAAAACTTTGTCTTTTTTATCAACACAAATAACACAAGCGATAATTTTGCGCTTTTTTTTGACTTCATTTAGAAAATTGTGCCATTTTTTCATTATTTTACTGGCATGCTTTGGCTTTAATAACACCGGTGCGGCAAAGAGCTTCCAAAGAGTGATCTAAATTTAAGACTTGAATTGGTTGCACCCAAATTAAGTTACCAATAACTTGTAAATCTGGCCTGTGTTCTACATCGACGCCCCATAGAATACCAACTATTTTGCCATCACTGTCGTAAACAACAGACCCGCTGCAGCCAAACCACCCATGAGTGTGAAGAAGTATCTGTACCCCCGCCCCATTAAGCACTTCATAACCCGCCACGCGCCCTCTGAAGGTCATCAATTGATGAGAAGAGGGAAAGCCAGAGTAAGTGATTTCCTGTCCAACAGAAGCTAGCTCAGTGCTCGGCGCGTATTTAAGAGGCTCAACATTTTCGAATTGCTCTACCATATATAGAATTGCTATATCATGTAGTGGATCACCGTGTACCAGAATCGATCTCCTTACTTCGGCGCCTCTCATTATCAAGTAGTCGGTTCCTAAAACACCATCAGCAACATGCTGTGCTGTCAATACTAAAGTGAGGCCTTTATATTTTATAAGCGATCCTGATCCATGGCCACCTCTGGAAGTGACAACTCTTACGGCAGCATCTCTCACCTTCTTTTCAGCACTCGTCATGCCAGCACTAATCGGAACTGGCTCAGTATTGATTTTAGAATCAAATGTGTTAGCTACTTTGGCTTCAGCTGCCATCGCCGGCTGAATGCACATTAGTGCTGCAGCTAATAATAATAAATGTTTCATACGGTTCCCCTTGTAGTATAAATATTACATACACTCCGAAACAGGATTATAACTGATATAAATATCGGATCCGGCTCGCGGTATGTGGCCCTCATTAAAACTAACGGCGTTGGCAGAACTATCGTAAGTCCACTCGGTGTTGACAACGCCGTCCACCTCTATGTATATAGTGTCTTCCACTGCTTGTTTCGTGAGTGTAAAAGATGTTTTGAGGATAGATTCGTTTGCTAAGGTTTCTAATGGTGTGCCCCAGTCATCAGCACAGATTGAAAGAAAAGTGCCGTGTAAGTAACCAACCACGGTATGATATAAATGAGCCTCAACAGCACCTCCATTAGCGCTGCATCCGCCGGGATAGTCTCCTGCGACCGCATGAGCAGTAACATAATCAGCGCCCCCCTTAACAGCGGTAATATAAGTGTAGAAAGTATGGGGCGATGTTGTTGAGGTGTCGTCTTCGTCAGATACAAAAACTATGATTAGCTTTGCATCATTTCTCCAGAAAGTACTCCCGGGCCCGAAGTCGGCGCCAGTTTGGAGTGCCTCATACGCGTAGTGTATCCCTTTCTCATGAGCGCTGCCGCGCGTACCTATACCGTCAATAATGCCTTGCACATCGCCGACTGGATCAATAGCAGTGTCATCAACGATCCCGCCCACACTAATGGCTGAGTCTGTAGTAATAAACCCTATGTGGTAGTCGATTCCGGAAAGTATGAAAACGTTCATGAAACTTTCAATGTTGTCTTTTAGGTTGGTCTGGTTTCCACCCATCGAGCCAGAGTTGTCAACTACAAACAATATGTCGACTTCGTTTATCTCACTTTGTTCAAATACTTCTTCATACATTGAGTCGTAACTTCCGACCGCGCTCTGCTCAGACGTTGCTATCGGAGTATGTGGGTCATTAGAATAGACATCGATGTCGCCGTAATCTATTTCCAAATCCATTGGATTATGAAAAACTTCCACCATGGCGTAGGTACCGGGCGAGATAATCCATGGCAGCGGCCCGTTGATCGTTTCGTAATCGTTGATGCCAAGGTCTGCAGGGTAAGTAATAAAATAGTCAATACGGTCTACTACAAGTTCCACGTTACCCAAATTCCATATGGAGATTTCTTGAGTTTCCTCACAACCAACAAGCGTGGTGCCAAAATCATAATAGTCTGGATCAATCCAGATAACGGGAGCATCACCAGTTCCCGCAATAGGGACCTCAACACGCCAGTCATCTGGGTCATTAGAATCGATATGGATCGTGCCGGCATCCGTAGAATAAGTATCGGGGTCGTATGTGATACTGAATGTTGCTTCTTCTCCGGGTTCTAACTCACCGTCCTCATCATTCAAAGCTGTTAAAGTATATACAGCGCCATCGGCATTGAGACTGATTTCATCGACTACAAGGGTATCTACCCCTATATTGCCAATTGTAATAGTTTGTGAGTCCGACTCTGCCTCTGCATTAAGGGCGCCGAAATTGATTTCTGCCGGCTCAACCGTGATGTTCGGAACACTTTCACCCGGGATCGGCTTGTCTTTTATTTTTGTGACACCATAGTCACTATGACACGCCGCGAGAATGCCCAAGAAGGTTAGTATTTTCCATGTGCGCCCCATACTTTTAACTATAGGGTGTTGAAGCTATTCTCGCAAGAAAACAAAATTAAGTAAAAAAATATTAAGAATACTTAGTAGTTGGAGTGAAAAATCACCCATATAAGTGGCGAACCCAAACAAAAGGGTGTTTATTATAATCCCGGTGAGTGAAGCGTAATAAAAGACCTTACTAAGCACCTTACTTCCCCCTTCACATATAGATAGGCACCACCTTACGAAATAGAAATGATCTCCACGCTCCCGGGAATACACTCACGCACAGTTCCAGTCTGGAAGACATAAACATCAACACTTGGCCAAATTGGTAGTTGTTGTTCGTTGTTATGCTTGATCTCGCTAATCACGATCCCCTTAACATATATGTAATCGTCTTCACGACCGGTGGGGTAATCTTTTAGTTTGACTAAGTCGCCCTTCTTTATTTCCCACAGGAAGCAATTATTAACAGCCATCATAGTTTGGATATTTCTTCGCTCATCCACTCGTCCGCGCGCGACGAAGTAGAGAAGGGAGGGGACAGTCCGGCAAGATAACGAGATGTGCCAGATTCAAGCGCCGCCCATTGCCACTTCCAGTTTGTTTCTTTGGATAGAACAAGGCCCCCCGCGACTTGGCAATTTTTGAATGCCGACGCGTCCACATTTTTGAGATATTTGGCGAAGACGCGATTTTTTCTTTTTTGTATTTTTTTCCTAAAATCAAGTTCATCTTCAACTTGTCGACCTTGTGGTAAGTCGCTCCTCAAAATCATAATCTTAGATCCGCGAAGTTTTTCCGTAAAATTTTCCTTAAATTCTTCCTCATAATATTCCCCTACACTCGCAGGGTCATCGTACTCAAACACGTGAAACGGTGCTTTCGCCCGTTTTCCGTTTTTAAACAGTTTATATACATTCCAATTATAGCTCAAAGGTAACTCCATTTGTTGATTGCCATTTTATTATACCAAGAAAGATAGACATTTTCAAGTAATCTTCTTCTAAAAAGTTATTTAAATATCGTTCGTCTTCTCCATCCGCTAGCGAAGTCCATCGTATCTTCCAAAAATACATGTCATCGAGCGCCATATCGATTCGGTGGACACGCTCTATGAGTACGCCAACGTCGCCGCTAGCGTTGTCAATAATCATATCGCCAACCGAGAGGGTTATGGCGCCAACTTCTTCTTCTATCGCATCAATCATACATTAAATACTTTTGTAAAGTAATAATGCACCCGAATCGAATAATATTTCAAGGCCTTCTTCCGTATAAGTTTGCATTCGCTCGTGCACCGGCAACACATTGGGCCCCGTCCAATACAAATCCCACACCATCACAACGCCGCAGTCATCGTATTCCTCGCGCCAATCTTCTTCAAAGATGTTATAACGTCGAAGCAGAACACCAACATCGTGATTAATCGTATCATACACAACATCCCCCACATTAAATATGGGTCTCCTATAAGGCTTCTTCCTTGTCGGCAAAATCGATATTGAGCCAATTGCGACGATTGGTGCATTGAAGCGCATACCGCTCCAAAATTTGGCCCTGCTCCCCACCACTAACTATACAGTTATTCGCAGGAACCTTAAGCATGTTAACTTTTTTCTCTAACACGATAGGGCCGATTCTTTTGTGTGGCGCAGAAGGCGCATGTATGCTTTCGCCGGCGCCCACATCAGTGCTAGCCCACAAAAAAGCCACAGTTATGATGAAGGCAGTTAAAAATTTAGCCATTATTTATATCTCCAGAATGATACCACATATGTAGTCTATACAACTATGTAATGTCCGTGATTATCCCAAATAACCCAACTTAATTTTCCTACCTTGGGGAACTTGACCTGCATCATGCCGGTATCTTCATCGATGCGAGTTACCATGCCAAGAGAACGCTTAAGCGGCGACATGTCTTTAATAAAATCGCCTTCATACGCAATGCGTCTTTGGGCAGCAAATGGGTCTCTCATGTTATACCTTGATTCGGTCGATGATGTAAGGGTGATGGTAGGACAAATCTTTGTAGAGCTTCTTAATCACCTTCTTGGTGATTTCCGCAATCTCTTCTTTGGTAGACTTGGAATTGAGGGCTTTAGTAAGCTCTTCTTCGAGAGCAGACTTAAGTTCTTTCTTGAGTGACTTGTCCAGTTCCTTGGAGATCATGGATTTGATTTCCACTTTGTCAGACTTGGTCAATTCCTCAAGAATTAGCGCTTTGACGATATTCATTGTTGGTATCATACCATAAATAGTATCAAAAGTCAATGAGGCTACTTAAATTGCTCAGAAATCTTAGCAGATATCTCTGAAGAATGTAAACTTTACTTAGCCGGCTTTCTGTAGCGCACTACTTTATGCGGTACGCTACATCCGTCTATGCTAAATATATCAACAGCACCGTTCCTGTTTCGTAGAACATAGCCTTCCCAATGACATGTCACCATCTTCTCCGGTTCAATTATGATGCGGCTAGCAGATGCGTTATTAGAGCAATAGGCCTCAGCGCGGTCGCCCTCGCGCCCACCGTACATTGACCAATATATGCTCCCGCGGCATTGCGGGCACATTGGTACTAACTCGATCTGTGCACCAATTAGTTTGCGCGCGTAACGTTTAGCCATATTAATAACTATAAGCTGTACGTACTATTCACTACTTTTAAAAACCGCGCGTTATTCACTCTCTTCTTCTCCGCATTCACGCTAGCTTCCTTAAACCAGTACACAACCACGCTATCATTGTTATCTTTAAACTGATTCGCTTTAACCTCTAATACAATACCGTACGGTTGCTGATTAGCTGCGTCTGGTATAGAGTCGGTTACGTAATCATATGTCCGCGTCACTAGGTCTCCCACGTGAATCTCTGATCGCCGGCTCACCCTCCGCGCCTCTTTCTGAAGTCCTCTATTCTCCGCGCCATTGCCATGGCCCTCTCACGTGCCTCTGCTTCCCTCAACAGGTCCAACGCCATGGCACACACGCGTGGCAGCCATTCGGCGCACTGTACCGGGTCTAGCAGCCCATTAGCGCTGTGCTTGTACAAGTCTCGTAGTTTTTCTTTGGGTATTTTTTGAGCCATGCATGGTACCGCCTTCTTTTCACTTAAATATAATGTTAAAACTTTGTTAACCCTAAAGTTTGGGAATTTTTTAGGCGCATCGCGAGAAGGGGTAAGGCACGGCCTACGCCCCCTGTCAAGCACCGATACATACATTCGGGTACGGGGGGAGGGGGAGGGTACCCCCATATGCTAGGTGTAACCTTGGTTATTTAGAAGTGATACATGTTGATACACATAGTGTGACATGTCATATGTTTGTCAAGTGAGCGTCAGTTACTTGTCAGTTCTACTGTATACTATGTGATACGCCATGGCACCATACACTATACCTAACACTGGTACCCAATACATTGCACCGAACGCAATGCTCGATGTCAACTTACTGTAATGTTTTATTCTTTCTTTAGTAGTCTCACGCATTAATCTGTTAAGCCTCCATGATTAAATAGTATTACTCTCGGCACAATCGCATAGCCAACGTCATGACGCACTCCCCCATTAACGCATTGTCGCATTTTGTAACATTTTAAAAGCTCTGAGATTACAGCCGCTTAGTTAAGGTTCCCCCTATAGGGAGAGGATTATATTATGTTGTACGCGGCACTCCTTGCACCGCCGGTTAGTTATATTGTTTTGTAGCATAATGTAACATCGTGTGTTACGCTGGACGCAGTCGCATTAATGGTCATGTACGTTCGAGAAAGGTTTGTTTGAAAGCGCGGCGGTGTAGGCTGCATTGCTGTCACATATGTCACACCGTATATGTTACCACTCTATCAAAATGTATACGGACAATAAACGACTTGACACAAAATAGTGCTTGACACGTGTTGGGTGTGTATATACTAAACCCCTAAAGAAATAAGCACATTCATTCGCAACCACTTAAAAAACAAATACATTTGCATTTCCTTTAATCTTTATCGGATAAACCACCACCACCCACTACGATCCACTACACTACACAATGTGTATTACACACTAAGGTCTTCGCTCTATTAAGCTATGTGACCTAACAGTACTGTGAATCTCATGAGAGTATTGGCTATAGTTAATATTAAGACTCTGGATATTAAATGCTATTCTCACATCTAAACCCATCTCCTTCCAGTTACTAAAGGCATGGAAGACATCAGATATTTTAGTATAAGTCTCAAACAACACTTCATTGATGTATAGATGATGTACCATTATTTATTTTTTACCCTCGCGAACTTGCCTTTGTTTAGATAATGGGGAAGTGTCACTTGCCGGCCATCAGGCGCGAGCAGGAGATACGCAAGTTTGATCCCCTTACTATTATAGATGTCGTCATCCGTTACTTTAATGCATACAAACAAATCCCCATCTGTATACAACTTGCTGCCATAGTTATAACGATTGTTTGGGTTAGCAGTTAATAGGCGCAAGTCTTGGGTTCCCCAAGCGTAGGCTTGCATGTGTGTATAGTCTTTATTTTTCTTTAACCCCTTGAGTCTGTATAGCTCTCCGGGTTTAAGGAATGGCGCCGGCTGTTTCATGTCATACCCAGCAGTGAAGTTAGCAGACCTGCAATATCAAATCTAAACTCCCATATCACTATAGTGATTCCCGCCGTTACTATTCTATCCCTCGTCATTAGTTTTATCCTCCTCGATATGTAAGATGTTAGCGTTAAGTATCAAAACACCCGCCGGAGCCTCGCCCGATGTGGCGCCGCCGTGCTTCACAACCAAATCCCTCACTACGTTAGCCGGTACATGCGGATAAACGGTCATTGTGAGCTTCTGAGGGCTTTCTGCGTAGGGATCCAGCAGTGGATCCGGCCAACTCGGATACCCAAGCTCTACCTCAGTGTAGGGGCCAATATCATCGCGCGGTACGCAGTACTTACTAACGCCCGCTTGGACTGACACACTGTATCCGTCGAAGCATTTTATATGTTCATAGAGTTTAGACTTCATTTATTTATAACCTCCAAATAAGTTTGTGAGAACCATTCAGTTTCATCGCTAAACATGACTTTTACAAGATCCGCAGCGACTTTTATAATAAGCCCAAGATCTCCCCGCTCTGTATCTCTAACTAAATCACCCACTTGCATTGATCACCTTTAGATTTCGTTCACTAACGATCTCAGTTTTACCGTCTGTCCACAGGATCGACCACCAAGCAGTTTTCCACTTGCCCTTCTCGGCATTTTTAACAACAATACCTACAACGGGGGGAAACATCGTGCGCTTATACATTACTAAGTCACCCGCTTGCACTGATCACCTCTACGTCCCATGGGTTAGCCGCTATACGCCGCTGAGAGGCCATAACCAGCACAGTCACATCACACCCAAATACATCCTCATCGATCTTCTCAATCAAGCCCATCTTTGTGCCGTAGTGCTTTGTATCCACTTTAACCAAATCACCGACTTGCATTGATCACCTCTAAGTCTTCCTCCAGCACGAAACCCAGTTGCCCGCTTCCACTCCAAAGGACGCGCCACCAATGCTCAACCGCACCGTTGCGGTCTGTGAGCGCGTGACTCTCGGTACCGACAATGACGCCCAGCACACCGGTGACACCCGGCAAGCGCCTAAAGTTATTCCGTCTAACCAAATCACCGACTTGCATTGAGCAACCTCAAGTCAACAGGATTAGCCCAAATCTTCCGGCTACCGTCATTCGGCTGAATGACGCAGACGCAGTTATAATCGTCACGGGCAACTTCAATAACGATCCCATTCTTGGGATTTCTATGTGGCATACGCACCCTTACCAAATCACCTACTTTCATTTACAGCCTCGTCATCAATCAAGCTGTTCCAATGCTTCCACGGGAACGCAGCCAACACAAGGACACCAACCGGCAAGAGCCACATGCCATTGTCTAAAATCATAACTTGCCAATCATTTAGCATATTGTTTTACCTCTTCGATGTGGCGGCATGCGCGCCGGAACTGATAGCCCTTGCAAGAGCAGCTTAGGGAGCCGCTGACGGCCTCCACGGTGTAAGCCTGACCCTTGGACCCTTGGACGGTCCAAACGCTGCCTGACGGGGCTTGTGGGCCGTCTGATGGCGGGGTCCAAGTCATGTACTTGGGAAGGTCCGCGCGGGTCGTATTCTCAGGCACAGGGATCCACGTGCCGCCACTGATGGCGTAGGTGCTACTTTGCAGTCTCGCTATAAGGGGGTTCATGCTTACGCGCACAGGTAGTTCTAAGCTCATACTTGTGAAGTCCCCGCAGCATTACCCAGCTTGTTCGTTAACCCTTCAAGGTTTTCGATCTCGCTTACAATCTCGGTAGCATCGCCAAACATCGCACAATCTTGCAGATCGTCGATTCGGTTACCAACGCAATCCATCAACTCGATTATTTCGTCCCGTGTTAAATCAATGATCACGCTTGGGCCGCATCCATGGTGGCCGCAAAGATGGTGGCAAACTTCTCTTCAAGTTCATCAGTCATTTGCCCCTCGGTGCGTGTCAGTTGCATCTCGGCATAAAGTCCAAGCTGTAGCACGATGGCGTTCGCTGTATTCTCGGCGCGCTCAAGCGGACCCATGGTTACAGAGTCTTCGGAAGTGGAGGTTGAAAGTTGAATATCGGTCATTTGAATAATCCTTGTTGTGGAACGTAAAGTAAAAGGTTTGTTTGGGGCCGCGCGCCCCGTTGGAGTTTAGGAGGTACGAGCAGCGTGATACTCGCCATCCGCTCCCCGCCAAAAATAGGCCGGGGCGCCATCAGTGGCGGGGATATTAGTGGAACCCACCGCGCACAAGGCAAACATCGCCGTTCTCTCTTCCACAGACCCGGAAACCCGGATCAAGAAGTTGTCCCAATACTCTCCGAAAGCGCCGGCGTGCCAGTTGCCGCCGCGCACAGGGGTGCCATCGTCGTTGGTGTAGCCGATGAACTCGACATCCACATAGTGACATGTCTGATGTGCGAAAGGCTTCTCAACGCGAAGCACACGGGCCTTGGTGCCAACGGGCAAGGCGGTGGGCGTTCCACCATGTCCGTACTTGTTTGCGATGCGCTCGCGGCAAAGGGTGATGGTGTCGCCGATCTTGATGGTGTGTCCGTAAGTCATGAAAAAAGTCCTTGTTTGGGGGTGAAGCTCGATCTTATACCTTATTATACACGTGTCGAAAGCAAAGGTCAAGCGGATCCTGTCAAGAGAATGTCAAGGGTTTACAGCCTCCAGCCACATCGGGTGAAACTTGAGGATCGAAGCCCCAAACTGGACATTATAGATATTGTTGCCTACAGAGTGGGATGTGGTTTCCAGAACCTCAACCACCAACCCAGTACGGTGAGAGGGGAGCGCAGGGTCATGAGTGCCATCGAGGACACGCACAAGATCGCCCACCCTGAACTGGCCGATTACCAGCGGGCTATGTTGTATCGTCTTCATAGCCTGAAAGGTTTGTTTGCGGGGTCAGGAAAGGCTCCAGAGCGTCCCCAAGTGGTAGAACCATAGGAGACATGTCTAAAGCCGGGAGGGACGCCAGAACGGCGTCCAGAAGCTCGCGCAAGTGTGTGACCTCTTCATCAAGTTCAGCTTCTTCTTTGGCGCGCCTAAACTCGGCAAGGTTTATAACATTATCCATCTTAAAAAGGAACCCTTTCACTGAGTGGCGAGTGCGCCCAAACTTTGGGATTCATGGTCACAACCGAACCGCCCACTGTGGCGCGCTTGGCGAGGTTCACGTGACAAGATGTAGTCTGTGAGTGGTAGCCTTTGGCCCGGGCAGTGTAGTCCGCAAGGACACACACGCCGGCGGCCGTGCGCTGGCCAATGTGTAGGTCATAGGAGTACAACGCAGACCCATCGGTGTGGAGGGAGCCGCGACCATTTTTAGCATGCTCTCCGGCCTTCCATGCCTTGATGACTCCAGAGTTATCTGTACGTTTGATTTTGATTTTCATAGGTTTATCCTCGTTTATACGTCGATAGCGATTACACGCTCTTGGGTTTGAAAGTATGGGCGATCTGCGTAGGCTTTGGTGGTCATCCACATACGTTGGCATGCGCTGGCGATAGGTTTGGGGGCCATCATATCGGTCAGGATGATGTGGCCATCAAAGCCGTTGTCATTGACGTAGCGGGTTGGTGCATTAAAACACGTTCCACCACACAGAACCCGCTCCCATGGGCGCGTCTGGCCGCGCTTCCAGACATAGACCTTATCTTCTCCAACCTCAGAGTCAAAGGGGATCACGGTGAACTCGGCGATGTCGGCCAGTTCGTTAAGCTCGGCGAAGAACGCGGCAAGCATCGCATCATCCACCGATCCAGACTGATCGATACTAATCGCGATCTTGGCATGACGGCGTACGCGCTTGCCCGGGTGGATACGTGGGAAACGCCGGTTAATGCGTCGAGGCGTTGACCGACGATCAGCGCGCTGGCTGGTCTTAATGAAGTAACGCATCACCTTGCGCCAGTCTACGCGCGTCTGGATGCGATCCATGATCTCCTTACGCATCTGCGATGACACAGATCCCCAGTTGCGCGCGCGGCTGGCGTCTTCGGCCGCCTTCTTAATGGCATCTTTCAATCGTTCCTTGGCAATCTCGCCGGCGGTACCATCGGTGTCACCGAAAGCATCATGGTCATCGAAGGAGTCGGCACCATCGAAGGCATCGCCACCTTCGCCGCCGGATCCACCTTCACCGTCTTGTTCTTGCTCTTTCTGCATCTTCTTCAGCGCGTTCAAGTACCATTCGTAGGTCATGCCGGTAGGCAGATCAGCAAACGGACCTTCTCCGGGGATGCAACCCTTCATAGGCTCACCGGATGGCATCATGGGGCCGGGGTTGGAGTCGCTTGGCAGCTTGCCGGCCATTTCGGGCAGTCCGTTGATAGCGAGATCCATGGCGATGTTATCAATACGCTTAAGGCCATCAATAGGCTTGCGCCCGGTCACATGCTCAAAAATGATGTGATAGAACTCATGCATAAGAACACCCAGCTTATGCTCATCATCCAACGCAGCAAAAAACTCTGGATTGTATAGCAGTTCAAACTGCTCACGTTCAGGGTTGACGCGAACGCCAGCGGTAGGGATCGCGGTGGTCGGAGTCTTATCGATCCGGCGTGAGAGCGATGCGAAAAATGGCTCACTCATAAGCAAACGCGCGGTGTGCATGTTGAGGTTGAACTTGGGGGCTGTGTCGGTCATGTTGGAAACTCCGTGCTTACTCTGTAAGTATACACGCGGGGGAAGAAAAGGTCAAGTTGATTGTGTCAAAGAAGTGTCAAGCGTTGCTTGCTTCTTTCTCGGCCGCTTCTTTCTCAAGCTCGGCAAGGTCAGCCGCAACATCAGCCATGGTCATTGCGCGCGTCTTGGTGCGCTTGGTCTGCTCACGGTCCAGCTTGCCCCAGCGGCGTGAACCTGCCGGATGCTCGCACATGTGCAGATCGGGGATGCCAAGGGCGCGCATGCGTCGAAGCATCTCGCGGGTAGGCTTGGCAGCGTCGGGCTTAGTAAGCACAGTTTCATAGCCGACCGGCTTGCCAGAGTCGAGGGAAACGTGAGTGCGAGAAACGTAAAACTTCATAGATATATCTCCTTACTTGATATGCTACCATTATACCAGAAGAGTGGGGTGAAGTCAACAACAAAGTTGTCAAGTGAATGTCAGAGGTCACAGGTTTTCTTGCAAGCCCTGTGTGGCTCTGTGCTGGCGCGCGTAACCGGGGAAGGGTAAGGACACTCTGAGCGCGCTGGGGGCGCTTAGAAGGCGTCTGAGGCGTCTGGGCGCTGGTATTCGGCGGCAATCTGAAGGTCATGCTTCCAGACCTGTTGGCCGGCCTCCAGCAAGCGGAATAGCATGCGCGGGATACCGGGATCTCCATATGGCGTTCGGCGCGATGGGCGCTCTCCGGTGACAAGCGCGGTGGTGCCTGTGGAGACGCGGACCAGAAGATCACCGACTACTATGGCTTGCTTGTTCATTTTATTACCCTCATCAGACAATCGGCATGGAACTCCATTTCTACCCCGCTCTTTAGCCACCTAACCACGTATCGAGGCTTAAAGCCACCAATACGCCCCGTCACTTCCACCACCATACCCGGGCCATTTTTCTTGGTGAAGGGGGCATCGGCCGCACCACGCGCGAGGCGGTTAGTCAGATAGACTAACTCGCCAAGGTGGTATAGGTTCGACATGTTAGCCTCCGAGAATCACCACAAGATGCTCGGACACCTGTGTACCGCCGGCCGTCTTTGACTTGTGAAGCTCGACAACGTTGTGAACATTATCACAGTCACCCAGCACTGTCCACAACTTCATCGCCACCTCGGAGGGCAGTGTGACGAAGTACTCGGCGAGGTTCTGGATTTGAGCCTCGGTAAGATTTTCGCGGAATGTTTCGGCAGCTTCAAACTTTTCAATCATGGCAGCGTGATCATTGATCCCCCACTCGGAAGTCTTGGCGATCTCGCCACGGTCCAGAATATCCTCGACTGTCACTTGCCATGCGTAGTTGACCACAAAATCCTTGAGTGAGACGGCAGCTTCAAAGCCAAGGAAGGCGTTGGCAAGGTTGAACATGAGATCAAGATCGCCCTTCTCATCGAAGACGCCGGAAGGAGTAGCGGTATCGCTAAACCGCTTCCAGCTACGGCGGGAAGGGTAAACCTTGTTAGGCTCAAAATCTGACTTATGCTCCAAGTGGTTGCGGTTCTGGTTGATAAAGTCCCAAACCAGCGCGCTGACCTTGCCATTCGCCCACTTAAGCCAATCTTCATCGGTCGGCTCGACATCGAACACGGTCCAGCGGTCAAGCTCTGCCGGGTCCATTTCACCCACTTGGTACTGGGCGCCATGCTCGCCGCCATTGACAGCAGCCACGATCAGAGTCTTCGGGTGCAGGTGCCAGCCGTTGATCTTGCGGCTATCAGTAAGCTCAAATAGGCCCTGACGTACCTCCATGGTCGCGCGGTCCACTTCATCGAGGAACAACATGACTGGCTGTTCGCAAGCGGTCACAAGCCAGTCAGGGGCGTTCCATGTGGTACACTTACGGCCATTGATCGCGGTGTCGGCCGTATCAGGTAGACCGAGCAGGTCGCCCTCGGTCATCTGAGAAGCTCGGCGCTCGACCACGGGCAAGCCACGACCCTCGGCGATCATGTAGACCACCTCTGACTTGCCAACACCGTGGCGACCACGGATAAGCACCGGAAGGCCGGCGGCGAGGATGTGAGGGGCGACGTTGAGGAAGGTTGCAAAATCTACTGACATGTGATAATCTCCGAAAGGGGAAAAGGTTTTTTGTTCTTACTGTATAAATATAGCACCGAAAGTGCTTTAGGTCAAGGTTTTTCTTGTCAAGTGAATGTCAAGAGGTGAAATCAGTCGTTGCAGCAATCGGGGTGTTCCCAGTTACACACTTGCCAATCGCTGATTTCCTCATTGGTGTGGAGCGCGTCGGCGAAGTTGCTCCATGCCTCGGAGCGTGCAACGGTGTCGGCGTGACCCATGCGCTGCTCGCTCTCTTGGAACAGTGGAAGGATACATTCCTCAAACTGTGCTTCTGCTTGGTCAAAGGTCATAACGGTGTCGAGTTGTGAAGCCATGGTGGTTTCTCCTTATTTGGTATAACCATTATCTCATAGGCGAGAAGAAAAAGCAAGGGTTTTGTTGTCAGGGAAATGTCAAGAGTTGAAAACGCAGGTTGAAAGGGGACAATAGAGAGTGCCGCTGTCCTCGTCGCGCCACATTACCAGCCGCGTGTTGACTGCCTCGGAGGGGCGCGCCCATCTGAATCGTCCCCGATCCTGATTGCCTCACAATGGGCTGGGGTTCACTCGCGGCCTTGAACCCCGTTACGTTGATTTACACTTCTCTCTATCGTCCCACAATCATAATGCCCTTACTTCTTTTTGGGGGCGCGCCCTCGTTTTAGGTAGCGTTCCTCAATCAAAAATGTCTGCGCGCCACCTACCGGAAGCACTTTATAAACCTTGCACCCGCGTGCTGCGCTGGTGGGGATTGCGGCGTTAGTCGCCACCACCACGCAAAGATTATGCTTGTTGGGGCATTTCTCATTTCTATCGCGCCAAGTTGCACCGGCGGCCAATGCCACCATTGCGCCGGGTACAAACTTTGGTTCAGCATGCCAGCCGGCCAGCACCTTACGCGCAAACTTGTTATCAGTCACTTTCCGGTACTCGTCTATTGTTGGCGTATGCGAGGGATCGGCTGTCAATGCATTGACTTGGCGCGTGAAGTAACCCGTTGTCTTATAATAACCAAGGGCGATCCGGTAGTTTTCTGCCATGATGTCATCCCACTGGCCGCTAAATGTTGTGCGCGCTGCCATGGCGTCATCACTATACTTAGCAGCGATCTTGTCAAGGATGTCGGTCTGACGTTCGGAAAGCTCACGGCCGCCAATAAGTTGCGTGCGTACACTATTGATAAATCGGTCATCCCACGACCCCGGATCAAGCTCTGCGATGCGCTCAATAATCGGCGCAAGCTCCTCGATGCCGGCGACCGGTTCAGGGCGCGAGGAATAACGTTCCTCCATTTGCAAAAAGCAGCGCCGGCGACCAACAGAAAGCGCGCCCTTACGCTTATAGCTGGAGTAGAGGCTTTCCGCGAAGCTCCGATCTCGGGCGCTAACGTAGTCCTTCGCGAGAAGGGCAGCAAATCGGTCGTGGTAGGTGATGCGGGGCATTGGACTCCTTGATGATTACTTAGTAAGTATACAGGAAGCGAAAGAAAAGGTCAAGCGGTTTCTGTCAAGAGAATGTCATGAGTCTAAGCAATCTTTGAAAAGCCTTTTAGCAAGCTCAATATCAGCATTAACTTCCGGCTCTTCAACCCATCCGATTGCCGCGTCAGTGACCACCCACGCATCGAGCCATTCGCCGGCAGGTGTACGGAAGCGTTCGATGATCCCCTCCAGCACCAACATGTCGAGTGCGGCCCGGTCGATCTCATCCGGCTCTTTTTCTGGTGCGTGAGTATGATCTGGGCGCGCCAGCATACCGGTTAACATGAAAACCTCGGAGGGCTTAAGGTCAAGGCCTCCGATGGTCATAAGGTTTGTTTGCATTTTAGTGACTCCTTAGTCAGTTTTGTTGTTTATTTTTTCAGGTCAGCAAAGTGCGCTTTGAGCGCGGTACAGTCGCCGGTTTCCCAGCCTTCGGGGGGTTGGATAGTCTCGCTCGGAACCATCGCCAGCATCTGAGTACCGGGGCCACCACGCAGTGCTTCTGACTGCGGAGACTCTGGTACGGGGGGTTCACCCCACTGGCCGACGAGGGCGCCCTCATCGCAGCCCCAGACACCACCATTCTTAGACGAGAATCTCAGGCTGTGGCCTTCTTCGTCAAAGGCCCGGGCGTGTGGAAGGGCGCTCGCGCCGCCCCTTTGATTAAACCTATCCATGCGCTGGGTCCATACACAATGATCGTGTGGGGTTGTATAACAAATCTTTTCCCAGTATATGCCCTTCACCATGGTCACAACAGGGCGCCGATCCCACGACTCGGTGCCATCGGCCTCCTTGAAGTGGCCCGATATAACTTGGCTAATCAGCGCGCCAGTCCCCAATCCGATCCGTCGCATGTTCTTCAAAATGCCAGCACGAAAAACCGCGTTTGCGGCAACCGCATCACTATAGTCGGCTTTAAGATCCGGGCAGGTGCGCCGAGTGTGACCCAAGCCAAGGTCAGAATGTGACCCGTGCTTGTACTTACAATATGAACACTTTCGCGTTGGTCCGCGCTTGGTGATCACGGCGCCGGATAGCGGATTGGTCCCTGTGCGCTTCCCGATTTGTACGGCGAGCTTATTCACCGTCTTCATATAATGATCAGCAACCTCTGGGTTCGCATCAGCCGACTCTTTATAGGTGTTCATTCGACGGGTAAGCGCACCCGTATAACCATTGCAGGTTCTTTTGTTGTGACCTGCGGCATAGCAGTATGAGCAGCGAACTTTTCCATTATAGTTTCCCACGTTTTGATCTCCAAGGATGGGGGTTTTTTCTTACCTCTATAATATAGCACCGTGGGGCATAGAAGTCAACCCCAATCCTGTCAAGAGAATGTCAGTACTTGTATGCCGGCGCGCCAAGCTCGGCGCCGGCGTCAAGGTGAGCGTTTTCAAGATCGATCATGTGATCAACTATCTTCTGATAAGCCGCGCGGTCCCCATTGCTCAAAGCTGTGTCAGCCTGAGTGTTGAGCGTTGCGAGTCGGTCGTTCAGTCGGGCGAAGTCGGCGTTCAGCCGGGTGAAGTCTTCATAGGTCATGGTGGATCTCCTTACTTGGTATAACCATTATACCAGAAGAGTGGGGCGAAGTCAATAACAATGTTGTCAAGAGAATGTCAGGACACCAAGGCAAGATCGCGTACTGGGTAGTGGTTGGCGCGCTGGTATCGTGCGTTCTTACCTACCCACTTGACTGATACATAATCACTGCCGGCGACACCGGAAGTGGTACCCGTCACCATGCCAACCAAACCCGCATAGCCTTGACGGTTAGCACGCTTGTTATCCTTGCCTCTCACCAGTTGGCCGGCCTTAAACTTTGATGGCTTCGGAAGGATCGATTCGACCATCTGAGTCGCGTTGTCACGGAATGAGCCAGCGAAATAGTCAGACTGAGAATCAGAGTGATCATCGCAACGGCGAACGTGGAAGTTGCACGCATCAGCTTCAAGTTGATGCTCCCAACCGGCTGACATCGCTCCGTTAGCCAAGAACGAGCCAACATAATCGTTATGCTCAAAGTGCCAGCGCGTTCCGTTATATTCTACATCAATATCAATGCCCTGCTTCTTAAAGTGAGTTTTGATTTTCTTGATTACTGCTTTTACTTTCATGCTACCACCTCCATATCTTCGCACTTGACCCAGCCTGTTGACCGGTTGTGTGGCCAAAAGATTTGTGCAAGCTCTCCAACCATCTTCATCACAAGACCCATGCGGGCCGTGTGGTTTTCCATTCTGAACTTACTCTTAACAACGCTTCCGACTTCAATCATAGATTTCTCTCCTTACTTGGTATGACCATTATACCAAAAAAACGAGGGCAAGTCAACAACAAAGTTGTCAAGTAGATGTCAAGCCTCTTTAAGGCTATTCCAGTAGGAATCTACAAACTGCTTGCACTCCTTTAGTCCTGAGAACGTAGGGCTAACCCCTTTGCGTTCGCAGTTGGTCATGTGGTCCTCGCACACACGGCCGTATTCACGCACGAACTTGATGAGTGGAATCTTTGCAAATACCGCTTTCTTAGAGGGGTATTGAGATTTGCTGTGTTTAGCAACTAATATGCGGGCAATCGTCAGAGCGTCATCCAATCCTTGCGGATCGTCTGTGTCCAGCACCAGAGTCATCTTCATTTTATTACCTTCAGAGCCGTGTGGATGTGTAAGGTTTGGCTACCGGGTTGGTTGTCACTTTCAGGGCCTTTGTGAAGCCTGACCCACGTATCGCTTTCGACCTCTACCACCAGAAAAATCCCCTTCTCGCTCTCGCGATAAGGTCGTGCGAACTGAACCAGATCACCGACTTTCACTCAGCACCTCACAATGGTGCGCCGGGAATCCTGTTCTAACATACTGGGTTTTCAGAAATAACAAATCTACAAACGCTTCACTCGCGATTGTAATAGATGTGGTTAACACAATCGCAACATTACCCTTTCGGGTTCTCACAATGTCACCTACCTGCATTGACCACCTCCAAGTCCGTCATAAGAAGCCACATCCCGCAGCCGAGTATTTTAACCCAGTTTATTCGTGACTCCACAACAAGATGCGCGCCATGAACATTGATCAGATCAGGAAAGTTTGCTTTTACCAGATCACCGACTTGCACTGATCACCTCCAGATCGTAGTCAGCATGGGATACCGGCGCTTCTCCGTTCGCCCATAGGACAAGCCAATGTGAACCCCACTGCCAAGTCGAGCCTTGTCTGACAACAATACCCACTGGACCCAGCGATGGTGGCGGGAAAAGTCCAGAGCCTATCGACTGTTTTACTAAATCACCGACTTGCATTTACTAACTCCATTTGTCTGGTTCTGATCGGAAAGCTATCTTCATAGCCGGGGATCATCACATAGAATATATCCGGTCGCGACCCAAAGGCCACCGCGTCCAAGGGGTTGTGTGCTGGGTTGAACCTCCCCACAACCAGACCCACGGGCTTATTGTCTATCGTCATACATCTAACCAAATCACCTACTTGCATTTTCTTCTCCTTACCCCTATAATATAGCACCGGAGAGGCGAGTTGTCAAGGGGGGATTTGTCAAAGGCATGTCAACAATGAGGCGGGGCGTCGTGGGATCAAACACAGAGCCGGTACCGGGCTGGCTAAGGGCCACTAAGAGTGCGAGAAGCTTCATTTAGTCATCATCCTCAACTGCCGATGTAGCAGTGCCGGACATCATTCGCTTGTTCATTTCCTGACGCCGGATAGCTGCCAGCGATCCAGTACGGATCTGAAACTCTCCAAATGCTTCAGCGCCGGTATTAAACAACTCCTTCTCTTCGACCACGAAGGTGTGGCCGGTCAAGTCTCGGCTCCAATCGTCGTGGTGGCCACTGGCTTCGGCCAGCAGGTCATCATGTAGCTCGTTAAACTCGCTGATTTGATCGAGCTGCAATGCGCCGGCGGCTGGAGAGCGCATTAAGGTAGCGGCGTGGGTGTCGAGCGCGAGCATGATCATTTCAAGCTCGCGCGGTGTCAGGGTGATAGTGCGGTCCATTGGGTTCCTTTTTCAAAGTGTGTACCCATTATCGCATAGGTAGCGCCTAAAGTCAAGTGACAAATGTCAAGGGAACGTCAAAGCCTCTAAGGCGGGGTACGTGGTGGATCGGGGGCGGCTGATAACACCTCAAATCGATCCAGCGAGAAATGCGAACCTCGGACTTTGCTGCCATCGTATGACACCGGCTTAAGCCATGTGATTGCCACATGCTCAGACTGATCTATAGCACGCTTGGTGTAGTTTGTCACATAACCGACTGCACCAATAAACATCGGATAGCGATCATTGGCAATACCCACATATTTTAGGATTGCTCCCAGCATTTTCATCCTTGCACCTGTGTTACATTATAATCAAGGAAGAAGTTGCGGTCACTCATTCGGTGGTAACCCAGTTCTTGCCATTCGTTAAAGATTATCCATAGCTGTTCGCTTTCAAGGGCGCCCATTTTATCCAAATCCCATTCGGGAGCTTCTGTCTGTTCACCGTCTGTTTCCCGGTAGGGGTTACAATCGTTCGCGAACTTCACTGCATCTTTTGTACTGTTAACCTGTAGAAAATCCAGCACTTCAGCTATAGCCATTAAGGCGCAACCTTTTTGCGTGAAGTGAACGGTACTAAACAGTTCATTTTCATAGCTACCATGTAAAACCCAAACTTTCATTCCGCGCCCGCTCTTTTTGCTTTACTTTCCTCAAGCATATTGTTCACCCATGCGCCATTAAACTCGGCAGCGTATTGATCGCGCAACACAAGCAGGGTTTCACCGTCCTTAGTTTCATTCCGCAGCTTGTAGCCGGGAATCAAGAACTCGGTACCGGTCGGGGCGCCTATGAAGACCTCACAAATCGCGTAGGGTACGGACTTTGAGCCATGGCGTGTCTCACCAGTCTTCTTATCCTTCCAGCTACGCCGGAACCGGCGAAACTGCATGTCAACCACGCGGGCCTGAATCATGCCCGTGGTGGCGGGGATTACTACGATGTCGTTTTTCTTGAGATATGCCATTTGTGGCTCCTTTTACTTTACCCTTATAGTATAGCACCGATGAGCGGTGAAGTCAAGAGTTTGCCTGTCAAGAGAATGTCAAGAGGCGCTAATCACTTTTATTTCGGATAGGCCCGCTGCCCAACCAATCACGATTTCTTGACCGCAATAAAGCGCGACGAATAGCGCATCATTGGGCGGATCGTATTGTTCCAATACTAACATTGGACCGATCCAGCCTTCATCGTTGGGCGGTGGCACAATCACCCGACCATCGCCATCGCGTGTCCATCCATCACGGTGCATGACAATATCGCCGATTTTCATTATCAACTCTCCTAATACGCCGCACTACGCTCAATGTGGATGTCAAAGCCCCAGCCGGCCACCTCATTGTCATCCATTTCTTCACCAATGCGAACGAAGCGGAAAAACTCTGAGGCAGCTTCAACTTCGTCCTCTCCATTTTCCTTCTTTTTTCCTGTGGGGATGGTTTCCTCATCACACCACATGATAAAGTCTTGAATGGCGGATACTCCCTCGCAAGAGTCGTACCACTTGATCTGATCCCAACGGAACAGAAACGCGCCTTTAATGTCGTAGTAGTCCTTGACCATTTCGCTGTCTCTCCAGCACATTTCTCGCGCTTCGGGCGACTTTGCCATTGTGACCATAAACTGAGGCATAACCTCTGGACCGACTGCCAATATAACTTCTGAACGATAACCCATTGTTGCTCTCCTTTCTTGAACTTCCCCTATATTATAGCCCCTGCGTACGCAAAAGTCAAGAGAACTCTTGTCAAGTAAATGTCAGGCCGGCTTCGCTGAGAACTTCGATCTCATCCTTCTGGGGGGAGAGAACATGTACGGCGGCGCGCTCAATGCACCACATCTGCCAAACCGCAAGGGGGCCGCTATCGGGTGTCTCCATAATAAATCCGTGATACCACTGATCATCAGGCTCATAGCGCACACGAATAAGATCACCAAGGTTCATTTGATCGAGGGCGGGCCAATAACCTTGACATACCCTTGTGCTATATCGAACTCATCAAGGCGCGTTTGGCCACAATCAAACGACACGTGCCACCCATTGCGGGAAGCTGGGCCGGCAACCAGCCCAATGCGATTGGATTGGCCGTGACAAAAGAAACATTCACAATCAAAGTCTGACCAGCCTGAAGTTCCGCATGCGCGCACTTGGATTAGATCACCTACTTTCACTGATCACTTCCAAAGAGTTGGCAGCAAAGTTCTGGCTCACTTTTCCACATGACCACACAACATCAACCAAGATGCCGCCGAGCCACTTTGTCCACTGACTATAGCCTCCACCGTCGCCGTCGCCGGCACGAACTGGCGTGTGTACTGCTATAATGGTGCCGACCGAACGCATGCGTTTGGGATCCTCTGTATGGCGGATCTTAAGAACGCGGTTACTTTGTATCACCAGATCACCGACTTTCACAGCATGCCCCGTAGTGCATAGACAAGGCATGCAGTGGCGGCGATTATACCCCCAACGCTAATCAATATCGTCATTTGTTCATCTGCTTTCACTTATTACCTCCAGCCATGGTTCAGGTTCCCAGTCCACTTTGCCTGAACCACCTATCCATATTATGCCTATTTGCGGCTTTCTTGCGGAAATAGCTTTAGGATGCCGACCCACAACAATACCGACATGGGTGCCGGTACCCATCCTCACCAGATCACCTTTTTTAATGCGCGCCATTTATCACCTTGATATACCCAATCGGATACCACTGTTCTTGTCCGTGTTTCAAGATTTTAACTAACCCCAAGCCGTTTGGGTGGTTCTCACTCCTATTGACCTCCAGCACAATGCTGATAAATCCTTCGCCGGTACGGGGGCGGGCGTTGCATGCCACCGTGACCAAATCACCGACTTCCACCGATCACCTCCATCACTTCGCTGCGCCATTGGCGATCCATCTGGCTGCGCGTACGCGCGACACCAATACCAAGACCGGTCACAAGACCGGCCGCCCAGCATGCTGCCATCCACATCAGGGGTTCAAAAAGTTCAATCATTTTTTCTCCTTTATACCTATAATATAACACCAAAACGGGTAGAAGTCAAGGTTTAAGTTGTCAAGAGGTTGTCAATGAGTTTAAGGTGTTCGCTTTTCTGCGTAACCGCTTCGGGGCTGCCAGTCCACAAAACTTTAACGTCAGTGTTACCGGTCCATTTGCCTGTTTCGACAACCAGACCCACATCCATCGCAACATCGTGAACGCGCTGAAAGTAATACGTCACCAGATCACCGGCTTTAATGCGATTCACTGATCACCTCTACCGTGTGGAACAGCTTGTGATCCAGATGGCACACCCGCGCGCCCTCAAAGGCAATCTGGGCGCCCTGATTCGTGACGCCAATAACTATTCCCGTTCCATAGGTTTCATCATAAACCAAATCACCGACTCGCATTGACTAACTCCAATCTATACATAGACTATATCATAAAGGGGGGGTGATTGCAACATGTTTCTTGTCAAGAAGATGTCAAGGGTTCCAGCATCCTTGTGAAAGAGCGATCCGTGATTCGCCTTTCGCCGTTAACCATAAATGCATGGTTTATAATGACCACCCCATCAGATCGGTTAATAACGCTCTCCCCCAAGTATAGCGCAATCTCACCCTTCCAAGTGCCGAATGTGTGATACTGCCCTCGTTTACTCAATGTGTATAGCTCGCCAACCTTCATATCTCTCCTTTTATGCTTATACTATAGCACCTCCGAGATCGAAAGTCAACCCCGGAGTTGTCAAGTAAATGTCAGGTGAGCTTTTAGTTGTCGCCCCTCTTATCAAACATATCTTCGACGGAACCCGTAAAGCTATTCGGGGCCATTTCGCGAAGATTTTCCCGCGTGCGGTGGGCAATGATGCGGTTGGCACTACGGCCGCCGCAATCCAAGCAAGTTGGATAGCCCAACTCCCTACGTTTATAGTTGTAGTCCTCGCCACATTCAGTGCATGTGGCATATCTAATCTTTGCTTTCATAATACTCTCCTTCTTTGTTGTAGTAATAATAGCGGCGTCTTAAGTTGAAAAGGTTTATTTCCATTTCGGTGTCTTTGTCGCCAAAACAGACGGGGGCGCCGTTTAGCCAATGAATCTTCCAGACCATGTTGCCATGGCGCTCAAAGCGTTCCATTAAAATGCCTCGGTGTCCCGGGTATTCGTGGTGGACGCCGGTGATGACTAAATCACCCACTCTAAACTTATACCGCATTGATTAGCTCCAGCATATCAGAGCGTATCCACCTGCGTGGTATGCCCATACTAAATCTCCCCGTTTCATGCCTGTGTGCCTTATTGCGCTTGTGGAAAGGAAAAAAATAGCGCGAAGTTTTTCGACAACATCCCCTCTAAATGGTGGACCCTGTGGGACTTGAACCCACGACCGACCGGTTATGAGCCGGATGCTCTGACCAACTGAGCTAAGGGTCCGTTTTTAATCTCTCTTTCTCACGTGTCGCTGTGGAACCCGGTTTACTGGAAACGTATCTGGTTCGTACTTCTTCACACTGAAACTCTTTGTGGGAATGTGTTTGTATGAGTCGAGCCGATAAAAGAAGCACTCCCCTTCTTTGTTTACCCCAACAAGCCAATCGATCCCGTGCGCTGCATAGTCTGTGGAGTTGCGGACTTTGCCTGTTTTGCTGACAACTTCGCCGGAGCGATCTATCACTTTAGATATGCTATTGCCGCTCATTGTCTTAACTTGAACCGTGGCGAATATTCCCTCACCGTGGTCCACAACCAAATCATAGATGCTATCCCGGCTGACGGGCTGAAGTACAATCCAGCCTCGTTCCGTAATCTCCAGCATGGCCAAGATTTGGCTGCGGTTGCCACTCTGATCTGATGTGTCGCGATAGCTCACTGCTTTTCTAACTCTTTTGACACAGTCTCGTATTGAGCAAGCGCCGCCTTTTCAAGTTGATTGCGCGCTTGTCTAATCTTGGCAGGATTCTCTGCAATCCAGTCCAGCGCAAAAAATGCCAACACGGCAATAACAGTATAACGTAAAATAGTTTCCATGTCTCTCTTCTCCCTCTTATTAAAAATGGTAGGCCGAGCGGGATTTGAACCCGCGACAAATGGCATATAAGGCCACTGCTCTTACCCCTGAGCTACCAGCCATCATTGGTTTATGATGTAGCCAAGGCGAACAACATAATGCCGGCTATGATTGCTAAAAAGCCAAATCCTATAAATGTCACTTCTTTCTCCTGTTTGTGATGTGGTACTCCGAGTAGGATTTGAACCTACGACCCACGGCTTAGAAGGCCGTTGCTCTATCCACTGAGCTATCGGAGTGTACTACTCTTAGTATCTAATATAGCACATTCCGAAGCGTCTGTCAACCCCTCGGCGTTAAAAAATACGCCGTGGTGTCCCGGCACTATTGCAAGAACACGGCATGTCTTTGAACGTGCCTTAATCTGATTCAAAGCCTCGGACTTGTCTGGGTTCGCGATCTCTTGCGAATAGTATGGTTGATTTGTCGTGTAATCCAACCAAATAACTGTATAACACATATCTCTTTCTCCTCTTTTTATCATGTTGGTTCAATAAGCCACCACGGGCATGTCACTTTCTTGCCTTCGTGGTCATCCTTCTTTCTGGGGGTGCTGACCCACCCTTCGGGAGTCTCTATCACGCACTCATCCCCCTCGCATCTATCAATAACACATTCTGGCTCCTCTGGCATGTCAAAGGCCAGAATCGTAAGCAACCATATCATCTCCTATCTCCTTCGTTTTGTAAATCTTGCTTTGCTGCGCTTTCCACGCTTTCGCTTGTTCTTTCTTTTACCACTCTTAAAAGTCGCGTTGGTACCTTTACTCTTTCCCTTCTTGAATACGCGGCGGGCTTTCCGTCGCAGCTTTTTAGGCTTACAAGAAGAGCAATCTCCTAACATAACGAGTGCGCCAAGTATGAGCGCGCCCTTTAGTAGATCCTCCATTTTACCTCCTATCATTTTGTTATCTCCCCCTAAAGTGGTGGGTCATCTGGGACTCGAACCCAGAACCTACGGATTAAAAGTCCGGTGCTCTACCAGTTGAGCTAATGACCCATTGTTCCTCCAGCGCCGATTCGCTCCGATTGCTATCGCAACCAGTCGGTGACGGCATGCACCACGAGGCGGGCATGCTAACGCCGCCGCTGAACAAGGAACTGCAAATGGTAGCTCCGATGGGATTCGAACCCATAAGCCCGATACGGGCGTCAGATTTTAAGTCTAATGTGTATACCATTCCACCACGGAGCCTCAATTGACTATACTAATATAGCACCAATGGGGGAAGAAGTCAAGCACTAAATGTCAGAGAAACGTCAAGGAGTGCGGGCGCGTCGAACTACTTCAACTTCCCACTGAGTAAACACTCTTATGTGACCATCAGTACATAGTATTTCATATACAAATTCTCGATCAAATAATATATAGTGTTCGTCTATCAATCGAAGTACGATGCCCATATAGAAAACTCCACGGGGAGCAGCGGCCGATGCCGGCCCGGGATAATAGAAGTATTCAAGATCGTATCGACAAACAACCAAATCTCCTACGCAAGCCATTGTATTTTTTTGTACCACACATTAAGTATGTGTCTCAACTAAGTTTCTTAAACCAGTCGGTGGGAAGCCACGATATATCTTCCCTCATTTTGTCTGCCCCGTAGTCGGAGGGATGCTTGAACCACCTAATCATTACAAAATCTCGCTTAAGATTTTCTGGCATGGGGGCAGCACGATTACCATAGAAGGCGTTGTTTATAAGAAACGAATATACCAAGTCCTCATCAAGTTCGCTCTCGCTGATGAGATAGTCGCATGCTTTCTTCTTCGCTCTCCAACTTGGTGCATCGGAATACATATCCATGAAGAGGTTGTAGGACTGACCCGACTCAAGTTTGTGAAAGGCGTCCTCTTCCCGCACCAATACGATACCGAGGCCCGGGATTTTTCTTCTGTAGAGGCTGACCAAGTCCCCCTTCCCTATCTCTACTCTTCCCATCGCTTACCTTCCAGCACAGCATCTATATAACCTATGGGTACCTTTACAATAACGTAACGCCAGCCCAGCCACCACGGCTCAACAAGTGCGTCACGAATACCAGTATCCAAAGCTTTAGAAGGTTCTTCCACTTCTATATACAGACATATAACTGAGCCACCATCGTCGTTCTCAAAGCGGACTGTAAATCGAAAATCGCATGCGGCTGCTGCATGAACGCGCAGCGTCTTTTCTGCTTCCTGTTTGGGGGCTTTATCCCCTAATCTAAACTTTTTGCTCATGTTGAATCCCCTCACTCAAAATTTCAAACTGATCATGAATCATATTAAGCAGTGTCCAAGTGCCATCTTTATAGCACATAACGACCACCGCGTTGGGGTGTACATGCGATACCTCCAAGATAACCCCGTAATTGTATATAGGCTCTTGAGGGGTGACGCCATCGCTAAGATCGGAGGCCGCGTAAAATTTGTAGTCGATTATCCACCGTACCAAACAACCTTTATGTATTTTAGATGCCACATAATAACTATCCCCACCTCAACAATTACTCTTTTAGTTTAGTTTTAAGGATCTTCGCGCGGGATGGGCCGGCGCCATATGACACCCACACATCGTTACGCCCCTTGAATGTGTTTCGGAGTAGCGTAAGCGATGGCTTGTGTGGGCCATTCTCAGTTTCCATGAATACCGGATGAGTGCCGGTGTTAGCTATCTTAAGGGCGTCACGATGCACTGCTTTCAGTGACGAATAAACCCCGCAAAAAACATCCCACCTATCAAAGAGGCAGTAAATATATATTTTAGTCATGAGAAGCTTCCTCTTGGGAAGCCACCATGGAGTGAGCGGTCAGATCAATGACACTTTCATAATATTGTAATTCTATTCTTTTCGCTTTTAATTCAGCTTCGTCCATTGATGATGAAACAGCAATCGAGTATTCCACTTTTAATTTTGCAAATTCTTCCATTGTCTGGGTCAGTGCATAAGACGCAAAGATGGAATTGCAGAAGTCATCAAGTCTTTCTTGCACTTCAAAAAACGGACCCTCCTTAAAGAATATTTTATTACTCATTTGCCCTTACAGCCTCCGCACCCTTTGCGGGCTGTTCGATCCTTTCGTTCGGTTCTATTAAGTTTTATTTTCTTGAAGTTGGAAATCTTGTCTTCCACAAGCTCACCATCAACAAGGGCGCGTATGCGATCCTCGTTCGGCTTAAAGGCGCCGCAGACAACTACCTTTTGGCGTGGTACATACAGCAGGTATTCACCGGGAAACACTGATTTGCCTTCGTTAATTTCTATAAATTCCATTATTCCTCTTTCACGGTCATCAACTGATCATATGCGGCGCGCTTTGCGTCACCTAAGCGTCCAAGCACACCATCGCGGCGAAGCATCTTAAAGGCTATGTTCTCGGCTGAAAACTCAGCCTCTTCAGATTCAAGGCCGGCTTGGCGCATATCTCTTATCTTTTGTTTAACTCTATCAACAGTGCGAATCGCTTGCTCATAATCCTTGCGCTTACCAATCATATCTTTTTCGATGGACTCAGTGCGCTCTGTATAATCCCTTGCTTTCTTCTCGGCAGTGTCAAAATCAATCTGTGCATCGCTGGGCGCCGGCTTTACAAGCCAGTCAGTCCAACGCTCTCCGGCTTCGGGGCCGGCACTCCATGAATCGTCGCCCAAAGAATAAATACCGGACGACTTATGCTCTTCGTTCACGTTCTCTACATAGATTTCCACTTCAAAGCCGTGAATCTTTATGTCGTGCTTGTCGTTCCAGCGCATCCTCACCTCGTCAAAAAACGCTTTGACCAGCCCAGTATCCTCATTAATTTTAGAGAAGTCTACGACGATGTGTAGGTCCACGTCGGAGTACTTTGACCAGTTATAGTTGGCTAATGAACCAGTGAGTCGAATATCTTCAATAGTAATGGGGGCGCCAATATCTTTAGACTCTTCGATTGTGTCAATAAAGTCGCGTGCGATCTCTATCAGACGCGACTCTACTTCAGGATGCAGCCTTTCATCTTCCCAAATATCCGGCTGTAACTCGTCATGGAGGGCGAAGCTATCCCGTTCAGCCTCTTCAAGCTGCTTGTCAAACGTGACATGGTTGCCCATGCTCTTTGTATAGGGGGGAGTGTTCTTCTGGCCGCCCTTGCCAAGCATCTTGTTGCGGTCTTTGATGTAGCTTCTAATCCGTTTCTTGTATGAGCCGGCTTCTTCGATGCCCTGCATATAATCGTCCCAACTCATAGTGGTGGTTCTCCATCGTAAATAGCCTGTTCTCCGTCTTCAAACGTAATAATGGTTCCATTTCCCGGGTGTGATGTTACGTGTATCTTAATGAAATCGTCGAAAGCATCAAAAAACGCAATAGATCCTCGGGGTGCGGGCGTTAGCCAATGAATGACTGTGTGTCCGGTGGCGAACATTGCACCTTCGATCACAACACCCTCTCCTGAAATGCCGGTTTCATCGTTTTGTCGGCATACCGTAAAGGTTCTAATTCCCTCGGGCGCTCGGTTGCTTGGCTTCTTAGGCTTCAGGTCTTCCGGCTCTGTGGACGGAACCAATTGTTCGGTGTCTTCGTTAGGCATCATGCATCCCCCTTGGGTTCCACATCAAATAATGCATCTAAGCAAATACCTTCAATAGCCTTTGCGGCGGCCTGATCAGCAGCCACTTCGTCAGGACACACTTCCTCGGGTCCATCATAATCATTCCTTAGTTTGTTAACGCAGTCCATTAACATATCAATACTGCTCTCCATACTCTGAAGTCTTTCCATTAGATCTCCTAAACAATCTTTGGTTTTGTTGTTACTCATTGTTGATTTCCTTTACATTCTATCATAGTTTAATTCATAATTGAAGTCCAATCCACTTTGAAAGTTGGTACAACGATAACCACACTTTCTAATGCTTGAATTCCAAATTCTGTTACCCCTACGTCGATTGCTAATAAATATCCTATCAATTTGCCATCAGTGGTAAAGACTCCTGAACCAGAGGCTCCACTAAACGCATATGAATATAAATAGATGTAGTCGGAGCTATCATACCCTACTATTGTTCCCGGCACTGTGAGTGGGCCGGCGCTGTTGGGATAGCCGGTATAATAAACCTTTGTTTGGGACGAAAGAGCTTGCTTCCACTCTGAAGCTTTTGGCAGGCTGCGTCGGATATTTATAGGGGTGCGCGAGGGGATTTCGGTAATCTCCATGATGGCATAATCCAAAGCAGGATCATAGGCCAACATATCTATACAGTCCACAATTCCATCCTCGGGTGTCCACACTTTAGTATCATCACATGGGCCGGCCAAGCCATGGGCGACGGTGAAAATAAAATATCGATCACCATTCTTAATATACGTGCCAGTAGATGAGGCTATCACTCCGTCATACGATAATGACAAAACTTGTACCGTGCTCTTACGAGATTTCTTTACTGCGTTCCTTTCGTTTAAGGGAAGCGCCGGCGCTACATTGTCAAAGTCTGTTATTTCTTCTACAGTTGATATGCGTGCTAGAGAGGTATGAGTAGCATAAAAAACACAACATGCTATAGCGGTCCCCAGACATAAGGCCAAAAGGGTTCTAGCGATTTTCTTAAGCAAACTCATGCATGCTCCTATACTTGCTTCTGATAGCTAAAAAATACTGGTAGCTCCTCCAATCCCGACTTCTTGGCGAACCACACTAAATCCTCTCCACCTGTAACTCTTGCTCTTCCGTTCTGTCCCAATGCCACATACACTGGCATTTGGGCGCCGTCTTTGATAAAATGTTTGTACCTTCCGTCGAAATCAGTCTTGTTCCCTCTATAGTATCTAGAGCAAAGTTTCCATAATTCACTTACCGGCATCATAACATGATACTGCATTTGATTAGTGTTCTGAGGAGTGTCATAGATTTGCACACCTCCTTCCGCCCAATCTTCTATTACAGACTCAAGCGACACTCTGGGTGTGACCATCTCCGGGCGGTAAGGTTCGGGGGTGGCGGCTGCATAGCCAAGGCCACCCCACTCGCGCAGTGGTGCATCGGCAAGCTCGGGCAAGCCGCGATCTCGCACGGTGACACCAATAACGTTCTTTTGAATAGCGGGTACCAACACGCTATCGCGGTATGTGTCACGGGCTTGCTGGCCATATAATTCAAACTTAATCTCATACACTCGGTAGATTGAGTCAATACCAACTTTGCGCTCCAGTTCCACAACGTTTTTAACGGTGGTCACTTCGGGAATACCGCGAATCTGATTCTCAATCTGTTCGTCTCGGCCAGAAAGAACCGTGTCCACTATGCAACCCATCTTAACTTTATAGATGCGAAGATCAATTGGCTCGCGTTCGATGAGCATCCGATCTATTCTGCTAATCTGATCTTCAAGGCTCTCATTCATGGTTCCCTTGAGTGTGTGGACGAAGGCACTAACGTCCCCTGCAACCAAGGCGTCCATGGCCTTCGAACGTTGTTCGGGGGATAACCGCCCCAGTTCAGATTCGGCTTGCGCGGATTCCTCCGGACTGTAGCCAAACCGGTTTTGCAGGCGCGCCATCAGGTTGGGTTCGTTTTTCCATTCAGCCCCAAAAGAGTAAGAGCCGGCGTTGGCAACCGATGCGTGGCGCATTTGGGAGCGCACCATCCCATCCCACTGGTTTGGCGTGTTGTTATCATTGTGCCAGCTTCCATACGGGGCTGCGGAGCCAATAGCCAATGGGCGCAAGTAATTTTCAATGGCCGCAAGTTTCTCAAATTTGCTAAACTGTGGCCAGTTTTGCTTAACGAACATCACTACCAGCATAACTTGTTCTGCGGCGGGATTGCCATGGTCGGCTAAGGAGTCATATATATCTTCTAACGAGTCAGCGTATTGAGACATCAAAGTGCCGTCCAGAACGCTGCGCTCCTCTACTTGCTTCTTCTCTACTGCATGCTGTACAAACTCTTGATACGTGCTTGTTAATGCATTCTGAATCTGATTGGGGTAAGAGTCCGTAAACTTCATAAACTCAAAGGCGCCGGTAATATCCGCTTCATCCGAGCTGGCTTCAATGATGACCTTCATTTTAATCTCAACCGGTAATGACTTCTCGGTCGACCTGAAATTGGGCACCAATCTAACTTGTGCATGTCCGAAATCCACGCCATCATACGAAGGGCGGGCGTATTCATCGCCAAAATCAAATTCCATTTGCGCCTCTACATACCCATTTGCCGCATCTTGCAATGGCTTAAGTTTTTCGGCCATGATATTCATGAAATTAACGCCGGGATAGACTTCTTTAGCTCCGGCGCCGGGCAGCACATCCGCCGATGAGCCGAACACAAGTCGCAGAGCCTCAAGAGTGTTGCCAAGAATCGGCGGCAAACTGTCTAACGGGATAAGCATGCTCCCACCGGGCTTGAAGCGATACCATATTTCTCCGTCGTCATCTAAGTCGCCGTTCTCATCAAAACCCAGAACTTCCCATGTCCGAAGCGCTTCGCCGTCAGCCTGAAGGCCGGGTAAAAGGCGATCCAAATCGTTTTCGGCGATAAAGTTCTCATTAGCGAGGGCGCGTCGGATCTTTTCATAGATTCCATCGTAGTTATCGCCGATGTCATCAATTATATAGTCAGCAAAGCTATCATATTCATCAGGCGAGGATTCTTCGAAGCTCATTCTAAATCGTATTGTTAATTCGCCGGCGACAACTTCCCACTCTATATGTTCTGTGTGTTCTGGAAATGTTTTGTCTAATATTTTCGTAAAGTAACTAAAGTTGGAACTCTGAGAATTCACGGTGTTGGGTATCGTGGCGTAGTCGCGTTCTTCATCCACCCAGTGGTATCCATCGCGATCACTCGGATCCTGACGGCCCTTCCACCCTACATCAAACCCAAATACTACGTCTGCTCCGCCCATTACATACGGGTACTCGGTATCACCGTATTCTGATACCTCGGCATCAAAATGAATATTTGCCGGCGCGCGGTTTATGGCTGTGTTGAGCACCTCTTCAAGCTCGTCTGCGGCCACTTCGAACTGGTCGTTCTCTTCATTGAATTCATGTTCGACCGAACCACTATACTGATCAATCTTTTGGCCCGACATAGAAAAGAACAGGTTCAGTATATCGCCATCAGGGTTGTCACTCCATGAGCCACCATAGCGTACGAGATACTCCTCCCTTGGAAGCTCCAAGTGATCTGGCTCAGACGGGTCAATGAATATTTCCTTCTGTTGTTCCCATGCCCACTCGCGTACAGCTTGTCGAAAACGCTCAGTTTGTGAGCCGTACAGACGTTGTTCTGGGACCGCTATGAAGTCACCACTGGCTGTGTCAAGGAACTTTCTAAGGCGTACACGGGCAGTCGCGCTGATGCCGGGGATACTGCGGTCGGGATCTCTGAATATCTCTTGCTTATCATAATCCTCAAGGGGCCTTGGCGCTGGCAAGTCTCCTTCTTGTGGCCAAGTCCGCTGATTGTTCAGCTTGGCGTGCACCGCATCGCGGACCATGTCTGGGGTGATAAATGCTGTCATCTCTGAGGAATAATTAGGGCCGTCGCGGTCTGGTCGGCCTCCTGACCACCTTGCGATCTCAGCGCGGATGAGGCCGACTATCATCTCAAATTGGTCGGCATCGTTCAAATATTTGTGTGTCGCATCGAAGCGGCGCTGGTCAGCTAAATATCGCCACAACGCTCGCTGTGCGTCGTGCTTCATGGGTTCTGTAAGCGACTGGCTTTGCTTTCGAAGAAAATCATTTAAATCGACCGTCTTGACCATATAAGCAATGAGGCCGTTGCCCTTAGATTCTTCCACTGCACATTTAAAATATTCGGATCCTTCCGAATGGCACGAAGATATGGTGCCGACATCACTCATTCGTAATACGTCCACAGGATGGCGAGAAAGGATAATCCGCCACTCATCACCATCTATGTTGCCGGAGAAAGCATTTTGGGCCATATTCCAGCCGTCTTCATCTCTAGTATAAAAGGTTTGTTTCTTTCGCCACCATTGTAGAAGCTCGGGGCGCATGCGACCTTGTTTTACTCCGTGAGCAATTGCGCGCGTCATCGTTGTTCGATTTGTCTTTTGAATGGTCTCGCCCTTGCGGGGGCCGGCCGGGATCTTAAAGTCAAACGTCTTTGTTAAATCCAAGGAAGCAACCTGCACATCCTCTTCGTATTCCTCCCCGGTACCAAGGCGGCGCTTCTTTTGTTTGACCCATTTCTTCTCAAACGTGGCGCCACCCACTGCCGGGGCCCAGCCTTCGGTTTTCAAGGCATCAACAATCTCAATTAAATTCTTGGTATCTCCCTCAACAAGCGGAATCGCCACTCTTAAGTGGCCACCAAACAGGTCGTCAAACTCTGTTTGAATCTGTGTGCCGTGATCCGACATGTAATCAAACGCCACTTCTATATTTTGGCGGTTCATCTCATCTAAACGTCTTGGGCCTTTCTTCCGCTTTGTTTGCCGAAGGCTGTCAAACCAAAGTTCAGTTGCAATATTCATTTAATTGTGCTCCATCCTATAAATAGTTAGCTTTTAATGATTCTCACCGGTTGTAATCATCTTCTATCCTAACCACATCGTCAAGCTCTGGGGTGCTCACTTCGATCAATTCAACGTTGACCTCATTAGCTCCGAATCGGTGGACTTGCCCCGGTGTGACATGAAATGTATCACCAGAATAAAACTTTGTAATTTTATCGTTCTCATCATAATTGTATAGAATACCCTTGAGGACAAACACTGTTTCCTCTTTAACTTCATGGTATTGCTTAGAAAGTCGGTGGCCGGCTTTAATAAACAATAGCTTGCCTACATACTTGTCCGTTTGCGCCCAGTGAAGCTCATAGCCCCACGGCTTCTCCACCTTGGCAGATTTAATATCATCCCAGTTTTTACTCATCTCATCTCCATAATAATTGTATTAATGCTATAATAAATGCTAACGTTACGCACACCATAGTCTTGGCTGTAAACATACTTTCATTTAAAAAATACCATGTCAAGAAGGGAAAGGTAAGATATGAGAGTGCAAATATCAAAAATCGTGGACCCCATACCTCGCCCATCTCGTTGTACGCCATCTGTATACCTAGCCAAAAACAAAGGCCGGCGGGTAAAGAGAACACCAACAGTGCAGCGAAGGGCTTATCCTTCCACCAATCCCATACAAACTGAGAGTTTAAGTGAAACCAACCCAAGCCTTGCCCCAACGTAAAGAGGAGGCAGGCGTAAAATAGCTTAGAAGTTAGCAATCGTCATCTCCTCGCACCTTCCCCGGTCATCCGTTGGGCGCCCGTATGCATCCACCATCTGAATATTGTGTTCCTTGTACAAGTCAAACAAGGCCGGATGGTTTTTATACATTAGCACAACCTTCTGATCGCTTTGACCTACGAACTCGGCTAAGTCTCGGTGGTGGACCGGCGTGACGTCTGCTGCACGACTTTTGCCGTACTCAAAAAGATTAAAGCTATAATTTCCGACAGGTAGCAGCGTATACTCTGTGTCAGACGCATCTTTAATGTTTTGGATCAGGTCGTCATCTTTGTCGTAAACTGGATACAGGTTCTCCACGTCGAACCTCTTCAATAGGGCGAACGCTGCGGGGTTGAAGTTATCGCGAGATAGCTCACCGCAGGATACTAGCCCAGTGGATGAAGAACGATTCATTATAAAAAACAATGCGGCTCTCAGCTTCGCATCCTTATAGTTAGTCCAGTCTTCCTGCAAAAAGTAAAATTGTGCATCGTCAATCGTCGGGTGTACATGTGCGGCGGCGCGCGCGAGTGCATGCCGGTCAGCGAGCAAGTGCATCCAAAATTCATAAATAGCATAACGATTGGTGTGAGCCATCATTTGTCGGCCGGTAGCCGCTAGCGATGCCTCAACTTCGCCACTATAAAACAAAAAGGAATTAACCTTGCTGTTAGTCGGGATGAGCTTTTTAACTGTTGTTACACTTCTAAACGATACGTTACTCTTGAGGGGGGTTTTCACTGACCATCACCCCTTCATCGGTGTCGGTCGGCTCTGCTTCTTGGGACAGAGCGGTCCGATAGTTAATATACGCCCCGATGATATTGTTGATATCACGCAAACAATAATCAAGTTTAGCCAATCTCTGTCGAATATCATCGACGTTCTCCAGCGTGCGCAAAGAAAGCACTTCAGGCTCATTATTCGGCTGTGGTATGCTCACCACGTCTAGCTGAGTGTGGGCCTCTGTGAGGAGTCGTGACACTTCCATGCTTAGATCCTCCAGCTCGATTGTGTATTGTAAGTTTACTCTTTCTCCCATTATCTTTATCCTTTTAATAGTTGTTTAGAATTTTGTTGAAGTTTTGTTTCAACGGTGTCGGGGGCACCTATGACCACTATCTCGGTGCCAGTGTGTCCCCGGTTGATTATCAGTTTTGAAAACCGGTGTGTCGTATCGAGGTCTTCATTTAATAGGCCTCGTTCATTAAGCTCTTGAATTCGCTTCTCTTCTCGTATCATGATCACATGCTCTGGGTTAACGAAAACTTCTCGTAAGATGTAGTTGTTCGGCCTCGTAACGGCGCCGGTGGCGCATACTTCTGTAAGTCTAACTAACACTGGCCACCTCCGTCACTCCCATTGGGTATACGTCTTTCTCGTGTACTGCCCATGCTTGCCCTCTCGTATAGATTTGTATAAGGCGGTCATTCGTTTTCGGGTTTAACTCAGCGGTGCCTCCCATACACACTCCTGTGATTGGCTTGTCCGTCTTCATATAGGGCGCGGTACTCTGGCTTGTGTCCGACCACAGCATAACTGCTTGTGGAATGTATACCAGATCTCCCTCATTAAATTTGCGTACCATTTGGTTACTCCGTTTGTATAATACCGTAATTAGTGGTAATCAGCGTACCAGCACAACTTACCGCATTTTGGAGTGCTGTACGAGTTACCTTAACTGGATCTAGGATTCCTGCATCGTGCAAGTTTACCATCTTGCCACCGCGGAAATCCCAGCCACTGTTATCATCTGCGGCTAAAACATCTCTCACAACAAGGTCGGGAGAGATGCCGGCGTTCAAAGCCATCTGTCGTATAGGCTCCTTGCATGCCTCTTGGATAATCCCTCCGGCCATGGCTTGATCACTACTATTAACTGACATCACCATGGAAGATGAGGCACGAAGCAACGCTGTGCCACCGCCGCCGACAATACCTTCTTCTTGGGCTGAGCGGACTGCTTCTAATGCGTCTTCAACCCTGTGTTTCTTTTCAATCATCTCGATCTCAGTAGCACCGCCGACACGGATAATTGCTACACCAGATGAAAGGCGCACAATGCGATCTTGAATCTGCTCGCATATCTGTAGTGAGTCTGTTTGTCCAATGAGTGCCTTTAGCTGGATGATTTGTTCTTCGATCTTTTCGAAGTCACCGTTACCTCCAACTATCGTGGTTACATACTTGTTACTTTCAACGAACTTAGCTGAGCCCAAGTGGCCCATTTTTACTTCTGGCAGCTTTATGCCACCCTCGCGAGATACAAACGTGGCACCAACAGAGAGTGCGAGATCCTGCATGGTGTTGCGGCGATCTTCTCCGTACCTCGGCGCCTTGATAGCGGCGATCTTCATGGTGCCGCGCACTGCATTCATAATCAAAGCAGCTAATGCCTGACCTTCAATGTCTTCAGACACGATAACCAGTGGGCGGCCTTCTCTTGCCACCATCTCAAGAATGGGTAGGATCTGATCAACAGCGTTAATCTTATAGTCGGTGACCAAAAACAGCGGCTCATCATGATACATCGTGGCGCGGCGCTCATCGGTAACAAATGCGCCGGCACAGTACCCCGCGTCTAAGCGAAAGCCTTCGGTGATGTCCAGCGAAGTTTCTAATGATCGTGACTCCTCAATCGTGATAGAGCCATCCTGCCCCACCTTGTCCACCGCAGAAGCAATAAGCTGCCCTATCTTCTCGTCATTGTTGGCAGAAATAGTTGCGATATGGCGAATGTCTTCAATACTTTTAACCGGCCGGCTGGCGGCCTTAAGGCACGTTACTACCTCGTTTGCTGCCACAGCCATGCCGCGCTGTAACTCGATAGGTGAGATGCCAGCCAGTATATAGCGTTGAGCTTCTCGTAGAATGGCGCGCGCTAAGACTGTGGCTGTGGTCGTGCCATCTCCAGCGTCACTATTCGTTTGTACTGCCGCTTGCTTGATTACTTGCGCGCCGGCGTTTTCAAAGGGGTCATCAAGCGCCACAAAATGTGCTACTGTCACACCGTCCTTCGTAATAAATGGGGGCTTCCCCTTCTCTTGTAGTAAAACGTTTCTTCCCTTGGGTCCCAGCGTTGATGCAACGTTATCCGCTAGGATGTTGGCTCCTTCGATAATCTTTCGTTGAAGGGCCTCTTTACTCTCATAGTTTCTACTCATTAATACCTCTTAGTTTGAGTTATGTATCTATTATACCCGCTCGTCATAATAATGTCAAGGGATTTATTCATCAACATCTGCAATTTTTCTTGTATCAGTTCCAACCTTATCCGCTGCAGTCGCGGCGACCTTTGCTTCGTCTGGCTCGCTGAGGCCATTAGCGAAAAATGCATTAAGGCTGTCAGACATCGCTGATACCTGATCAAAGATTCCAAATACTTCGTCCATAAGTTCGCCGCGCGCTGATTCTAGCACCCTCATAACTGCTGCGGCGCCAATCTCTAATCTAGCGAATGGTGCACCTCCGCCGAGCTTAATTGTCACACCTCTTGACAATACCCAGTGAGAGTGAGTTAGATATCCTTTAGTATTCTTGATTGCCATGGCTTTAAGTTCGGGTGTTAAAGAGTTGTACCACTCTACCACCGGTGCACCCGTGACCCATTCGCCTGACTTGTCGAGGAATTGAGCGCGGGCGTCACGGGTTCTTATAACTTCTTTCTTAAATTGCATGAAAAGAGGTTTAACAATCTGATCTCTAATGCCTCTAGCCATAACTTTGTCCTCTTTCGAAGGGTTGCTATTGAGAGCTAATGCAATCTGCTCTCCTAAAGCACCATCTGCAAGAAGCGTGTTAGCGTTTTGGGTCGCCTCTATGCTGTCTGTATACACTTTAACCAGTGTGTTGAGAATTGCTTTCTCTTGTTCTTGGTCGACCCCTGCTTTTCTGAGAGACGGCAGGTCTGTTTTAGAGAGGTAGTCGGCCCACAGGCTGGATATCTCTGCGGAGTCGCTGGTGTCGCTGCGGGCTGGAATGCTCGCTGCCCAATTAAGCGCGTCGGTTTGTTCGCCGGTATTCATATATTCAGTTAAAGCTGCCATGAAAGTCGTGTTCGACAATATGGCTTTTCGGCCGGCGTCTGTTGCCGACAACAATTCAAATAGATTTTTGCGTGTAATATCGAACTGATAGAAGTCAATTCTACCTTCTTGCTCCACACCGGCGCCCTCTAAAATTTTAGTGCATGCAATATATCTCATTGCACCGCCTTCAAATTCGCGGTTCGCGTTTACCCATGCTGCCCATTCGGTATTAGGCTCAAGCATGTCGTTGCACAGATCAAAGAAGCTGCCTCCGACTTCCAGTCCCTTGTCGCTATACAATTTGAGGCTGATAGGCACCCTCTCTCCCTCTATGTTGGCAGTGATATCAGCGATAGTCTTGGCTCCACCGGCTGGGATCTGTCTTCCTTGCATCAGTGCGGCAAGGAATGCTTCAAAGTTGAAGCCCGCAGCAGATGCGTTAAAATTGGTAATCGCCATTGTCAGAGTTTTATAAAAGACCAAATAGGCCATGGCCTGTTGGATGAACTCTTTGGGATTGTCTTTCGGAATTGAATTAATGCCATCGGCCATAATACGAGAGACTGCATTAAGCTTGTCCTCAAAACCTGAGCCGGGGATCTTGCTTAGATATTGTTCAAGGCCGCGACGTTGTGATGGCGGTGCGTTTGGATCATCCGATAGGGCATCGTCATCCGCATTCGCCCATCCGAGTTCTGAGATTGGGATCATTGGGATCTCGGAGATGTGATAAGTTCGAATCTTGGGCCTTTGGCCGGCCTCTTGTATGGGTTCGGATAATACTCGCGAGAACTCTTCCATCGCTTCTTCGATCATCCCAATCAGTGAGTGGGGGGACATGATACTCTTCTTCTTCTTGTATTCCTCGCGAAGAATCTTGTTTAAATCAGACATTTGCTTTCCTCATATAATTTCGTCAGCGATTCCATACTCAACCGCTTGTTCTGCTGATAAATAGATGTTAACTTTTTGTTCTAGCATTTTTTTGAGTTGCTTTTTGGTCATTTTTGTTTCTTCCACCAAACGATCTATATACATTTCTTGCAGGTCTTGGATTGCCTCCATTTCGTTGATGAGGTTATGAAGCGAACCTTGATTGCCGGCCACTACAGAGTGTAGCATTACTCGGCAGTTGCGACCAATCTTTCGCTTGCCTTGTGTACCCCCTGCTAAAATAAGCACGCCGGCAGACATGACCTTACCCATTCCAATAGTGCTGATGTCAGTTGTCTGTTGGATGGCCTTCATCATGTCATACAGCGCAAACATATCATCGGCATTGCCGCCGTACGTCGAGAGATAGAATTCAATATCTCTTTTATTCTTGGGATCTTTAATGGCCTTGTTAAGCTCGTTCATATACAACATCGCGTGAACAATCTCTGCCACCTTCTCATCTATCACCTCGCTAAACAGTCCCACAATTCGCATGTCAGGCTCGCTATCGGCTGCAGCGGACGCCAAATCAGCTAAGCTGATACCCTCAGCGCCACCACCTTCTGCTATTTCTTCCAATAGTTTTTTTATTTTTCTAATCATTTTAGTCCCTCCGTAAAAATTTAAATAACTCTTCTTTATTAGAATCGATATGTGTCATTGCACTTCTCCAATCGGAGAACTGCGTCACAGGTGAAAAGAAATCCCCTGTTAATTCAATTATGCCTTGCACCGAATTGTATTTATAAAGGCGAACTTCCTCATCGTGATGAAGCTTAAAGGCTTTTACATTGTGTTCAGATGCGTCGTTTTCTTTCATCAGATTAATCCGGTACTGGCGGGACCATTCTAAGTTCTCAAGGCCCCGGGCTATAATAAATAGTCCGATAGTTTGTGCAAATTGTACTATTTTAGCACTGGTCCTGACAGAACCCAAAAAATAGAAGGTGCGGCAGGTAACATAGCCGAAAATAAATACTAAAATATGTAGGAGCCATTGCTCGTTCATTATTTTACCTTTAAATAAATAACCACCGGGGGATCCCAGTGGTTATATTATAACTGATCGCAAGACTTATGTCAACAATTATTTGCTTCGTTGTGTTAGTCTTTTAAAGATTCGCTCAGTAAGCTCATCAGTCATAGCAGTCTTACGGTTCTCTTTTACAAGACGCTTTGCCACACGGGCAGCTACCTTGTTCACGAGTTGCTCCTGCATGGCCAGCTCATCTTCCATTGCGCCGGGATCGACGTCTGGTACAGGCTCTGCCTCTGGGCCATCTAGTGAAATATCACCTCCCTCTAGGCCCTCGGGATCGGCGTCATCTAATGCGCCTTCATCATTGAGATCAACTGTACTGTCGACCTCTTCGCCTGTAACCTCTTCCATAGCCGTTTCAAAAGCAGCCATGAAATCATCAACGGAAATCATCATACCTTCTCCGGTACCCATGTCATCCATGGCGTCGTCAGTGGATAGCTCGTCATCTGCGGCCCCAAGGTCTCCCTCAAGGTCATCGATCTCAGCGCCTTCCTCATCAGCCATGGCGTCCATACCACCAAGCTCATCTTCTGTAGCCTCAAGCTCGTCGTCGCGTGCTCCGGGGTACATGCCCTCCATTTTTTCATTGCCAAGGGGTCCCATATTGGCCAGTTTCATAAAGCGGCGAATCTCCGCTTCGTTTAAAAGTGTCTTACGAGCCATTATATTTCTCCTTTAATAAAAACTCATCTGTAAATAGTGTTGCATTTAGGTAAATACCTTAAAAAGTTATGCCTTTATTGAGGCAGCGCTTCTTAATCTTAATTAGTGCTTGGGATTCTATCTGTTTTACTCTTGCAAAAGAAATCCCTAAACGTTCCGCAACTTCCCTTAATGTCATCCGTCCGTGTTCATAAATCGCCACTAAAGTACAGTTACGGTCATCTGGGAAATCTATCCAGTATTTGCAATCCGACTCGCCGCAGCTAGTTTTATTTCGCATACATATGCGTGAGCACTCTCGTAATCCGTCGTAGTTTCTCATAGCTCGGGACCTTCCTGCTCAATTAAATCAAAGATGTTATCTACATCATCTTCCGAAAGTCCAAAATCTCTAATTTTTTGAGACCCGATTTTTTCGAGTTTTTCGGATTTAGCTCTCTTCTCCTTTGATTTGTAAGAGACGTCATTCGCGTATTCGACTATTCTAGGGTCGTCATTGATAAGACCGCTGACGACATGCCTAAAGAACGCTGCTTGTGTTATTCGAAGATATTTCAGCTTCAATACAAGCTGTGCGTGGCGATGATCGTTCTCAGTGAAAACTATGCGTTTGGTCATCTTTCCATATTCTTCGGCCGGCATATTACCACTTCCTTCCTACTATATGGGTATGACTTTCTGATAACCCTGATGTAGTCTGTTTTATAAACTTAGCGCGGCTATGGAGACTATCAAGATCCTTGGCGCCCGAATAACTAAAGCCGGAGCGGATTCCAGTCTCTAAGTCGCGCAGGATGTCACCTACGGGACCTCGATAGGGAATCCGAGTAGCCACGCCCTCTTGGGAGTTATAGCGGCCGCGCCAACTGATTTGAGCTTCTTTGCTTGCCATGCCTCGATAGGACCTCCAGCGTACGCCATCGATGTCTTGGTAGGTATCTCCGGGGGCCTCGTCTGTGCCGGCGAGAAGTGAACCACACATAACTGCATCTGCTCCGGCGGCCAAAGCTTTCACAATATCACCACTCGTTCGGATGCCGCCATCAGCAACAATCTTAATATCCCTATCGGTCTGCGCACAATCTAATATTGTCTGTAAGCCCGGAAGGCCATGGCCTGTTTGAATGCGCGTTGAGCAGATTGAACCTCCACCGATATTGCATCGGGCTGAGTCGGCACCCCAATCGGCAAGGTCATTAATGCCTTCTAGGGTGGCAACGTTGCCTGCCATGATATGGAAGTGCTCGCCCAGCACCTTTCGAAGGGCGTATAGGGCTTTCTTCATTAAGACGTGGTGGCCATGGGCTACGTCCACACAAATAAACTTAACGTGCTGTGCTCTCAGGGCCTGTGCTCTCTCTAAATAATCTCCCGAGACACCGAGGGCAGCACCTATATTAATTTGATAGTACTTGTCACTACACATTGTTTTAGTAATGCCGACCAATCTCATTTGTTCTTCAATAGAGTTATACCGATGTATAATGGCGGCCCCGCCGGCGCGTTGCATAGCTATAGCCATACTAGACTCCGATACTGTGTCCATCGGCGATGCGAAAATGGGTAAAGTCAGGTTAAGACCGCTGCCCATGCGTGTACCTATGTTTATGTCTGCCCGAGACTCAATCTCTGAATACTGGGGCACCAACAACACATCGTCGTACGATAATCCTTTCTTAATCATCTTTCTTTGTGCTCCGCTTCTTGGTGGGGGCGCGTCTCTTTTTGCCGGGGGGTGAATTCCTGTACGATTCCGAACGCTCCATCAGTTGCTCTTCAGTAACGGGGGAAGCCTCTTCGGAAGGTGGTGGGGGTGGTGGGGGAGCTGGCTGTGGGGGAGCTGGTTTCTTTCCAAAGTATTGCTCCAAGGTGAGCATAGCGCCCTCGTATTCAGCCAGCAGTCTAGCGTGCTTTGTTATTTCATCAACCAAACTTGTGTGGTCAGGAACCATCGTGGGGTTGGTGAGCAGCACATCTATGAGTGCCAAAGATTCAACAGCTTTTGCCTGTAAGGTGGCACGTGCTGCCGTATAAAGTTTAATATTCATTTTGATTTTCTCCTTTGATCTTCGATGAATTTTCTAATATCTGAGACTTCATACCATGTGTCATCATTCGGTTCCTCTGGCTCAGACATCAGACGAATGCGTGGGTTGCTACCCACCTTCATAAAACAAATTGCCGGGACTCCTCTGAAATTTAAGATGTTCTCAATCTCGGGATAATCTTCGACATTGAAGGCGTAAAAGTACACTTCGTCATCAAATTCTTCAGACAGTTCCTCGTATCGTTCCTTCAATGAATGACAATAGTGGCAGCCGTTGCTGTAGAATTTGACTGCAAGGGCGGCTTCCTCTTTTATTTTGCCTGACAAAAGTATTTGCAGGGCCTTCTTGCTCAACCTTTCAGCCATTCTTGTCTCCCTGTTTTTCAGAACCGGTATAGGCTCGCTCGACTTCTTCTGTATCAAGGCCCAATGTCTTTAGGACGCTGGTTACCTCCTCGGTAATATCCTCGGAGTCCGGCACTTCCCAGACATCATGTGTCTGGATAGGTGTTAGTAGCCTACTGATCAGTGACTTTTTCAATTTCTTGCTCATGGTTTTTTAATACCTCCTTTGTTGTTTCAATGCATTCAGGGCAGAAGAGACGAACCGCCTCTTGTTTTACCACCACATTCCAAGAGAATACCATATCTCGGTCCTTCTTGTCAAATGATTTCTGACAAGCGCTACACTGCTCGGGAAGCTTCCCAAACAACTGGACCTGATCGGCCATTGCTTGTTCGGCATCGCCGGAGCGGCGCTTGCGCTCTACGTCTCTTCGGTGCTTCCTACTCATTTAACAAGCATCACTCCCAATTGTGGCATGTCTCGCTGTGCCTTTTCCTTCTTAAATACTATCACGGCGGACGGAAATGGGGCACTGTTTTCCCCGTTGCCAAACTTAAGCCTCCCTTTCACAAAGTAGATCGCGTGAGCCTTCATGACATAATCATGCCAGTACCGTGTGTCAGTGCGGGCTGGGATAAGTGCAACCACCATGGTTTCTTCCTTCTGGCCTTCTTCGTACGCCTTTTTAATCCAGTGCTTGATCACTCGGCCATAAGGAGGGTTCATAAACACCTTATTTCCTGACCAATCTTGCTTGAGGCCATCCTCTGTTTCCGTAAACCTATTCTTAACCTTATAATTCGAATCATTAGTGCAGGGGTCTAGTGTAAATTCTCCAAACGTTGCTTCCAACTGGTCGAAGAAGTGTTGGGGTGTTGCCCACTCTAATGATTTAGAGCTGAACATTGCATCTTGTGTTGCCTTATCCATTATCCCACCTTCTTGTAGTCGCGCTTCATGAAATCCCACTCGTAGGCTTCGGTCTCATCGCGGTCCATCTGTTTCACAAACATTACATGAGTTGGTTGGGGCATTCCTGCACCCACAACATTCACGTTGTTGTTCCACGCAGTCAATTGCTTGATTGCGCTCTGTCGATATTGTTTGACAGTCTCGGTAGACGTCACGGTCGCATCAATAGTTTTGCCGGCGCGCAATACTAGGATGCCAAACTTGCGAACGGGCGTCCATTGCCCCTTCGCATACCAGTGTCCAATCAGCTTCTCGCGAATCTTGCCGTGTCGAGTAGAGCAGCTAATCTTGAACAGGTCATCTTCGGGTTCGGTCCAGTTTGTATCGGGCCAGTACTTCTGTAGATTCTTCTCAATTTGGTCATCATCTGGCATCGGCAGTGAGGCGCCTCGGTGGTCTGCGAATGCGGCATTGATAATGCGCCCCCTGTAGCGACTCTGACTTTCGTGGCCAAAGTCTGGTGAGACCTCATTGACGAGCCATTCGCTAGCCCATTCTTTAATTTGAGGGAGTTCCCACTTGATTGCGAGCGGATTCACTTCACACTCTAACTCATACGCAGTCTCAAGCTGGCATGGATAATCAATAATGGCCACCTCATCGCGCACCGTGTTCTGCTGTTTGTTCCCCATGCGAGCTAGCCGGTGAGCTACAGCGCGCTTCTGGGAGTCCTTCATGCTCGGCGTGCCAATCAACACAACATCACAGCGTGAAGTGAGGCCTTCGCTGATTGCCTTTTCGTGGGCGCGAATACGCTTGTTGCCCACAAAGACAAAGACTTCTCCATTGGACATCCTCATCCCAATAAGAATGCGTTGGGGTGCCTTCTTGAGGACATAGAACTCTTGATAATAGTCCTTGATTCCCTGCTCGTTGTTCGCTCGGGTCTGGAAGAACTTGTAGTGTGGGGATGTTCGGGCGCCCAATTTGTCACAATCGTATCCAGCCAGAATCTCTATCTCGTAGTTCCCTTCTTCGATTTCTTGCCATACCTTGCGCTGGCGGTCGTCAGTATCAACCGAGGGATCATTATAACCCAGCTTGTTGATGTGGTTTAGCGCTTCTACATAATAGCGCTGGTCTTTTACTTCATTTAACATTTACTTTCCTTTTGTGTTTGTGTTATTTGTATTGTTATCGGTGCTTCCGAGGGCACCGTCACCTCGATTACTAATGGTCATTGGGTAATCATATAGGTTTCCCACAGTCTCTTGCGGCCTAAAATGTACAACCGGGAGAAGAACTACCTGTGCAATTTTATCGCCGGGCTGGACGTCCTGTGGCTCTCGACCCACGTTGTGTAGGTTGATGAAGACCTCGCCTTCGTAGCCCGAGTCGATTACACATGCACCAACAAGTAGGCTTTTCTTAGCGGCATTGCCTGAACGGTTCTTTACCTCCAGCATGTAGCCATGTGGCACACCAAACTTAAGGCCCGTCGGCAAGATAACCGAGTCGCCGGGTACGACGCTAACGGGTTCACGAATGTCTCCCCACTGCGGGGAATAGAACACGTCCAAACCAGCATCCGAGGGATTAGCTCGGTCAGGAGTGTGTACATCTTCGTGAGTCTTTTGATATTCTAAGATCATTACTCTTCACCCTCCTTAGCGTCAGTGCCGGAAAAAGTATTGAAGTTATCTACAATCTCATCAATATCATATTTTCCCTGAAACAATCTAAACGCCTTTACCGCTGACCGGATCTCGTCTGCGCTGAGCCATGAGTTCTCCTTGAACTCTTGGCGCAGATCGCGCTTCTGCTCCTTGTATGGTTCCATAGCTTCTTCAATAGCTTTAAGTGAACGGATGTATTCCTTCACGTAACGCTTCTTCTCTTCATGTGTGTTGGCCATTAAGCCCTCCTTTATTCTTTATTATAATAACAAACTTGAAGCCGAATGTCAATAGTTTTTTATAAAATTCTTTCGCCGAATAGCTGAAAAATAAACTGTTTGACGAGGTTATCCTTATCCACGATGTCATCTCGCTCGGCGAACATGTAGTTGTAGCTTTGCATTTGTGTTGTGATGAGATTTTGTAGTACATCTATCTCTCTTTTCATCCACTTCAGCTGCTGCCGGTAGTTTTTTGGTAACGGCACTTTGAGCTTCTCTGCATAATCTATCAACAGAAAGTATTGAGATTCTTCAAGTGCTGTCTTAGCTTTGGTAAACATAATCTCGTATTCTTTCTTTTCTTCATCAGTTAAATCTGCAGTTGCTACTTTATCTGGGTGGAGCTTTTGTGCCAATTTCTTAAATAGCTTAGTAAAAACCTCGTGCATTTCTTTTTCATCTGCACTGGTGGTGGAGTCTTTTGTCCCCACCTCGGGTTGTTCTGAGCCGGCTTCGCCGTCATATAATATTATCTCTGTCGAGCCGGCGTAATCTGATGTCTTTCTTTTGTTTGTTTCGCGGAGATGTTCAGCGTGTTCTGCGAAAGCTTTATCTCGATGGGCGGCGCTTCCTCTGTTGAGTTCTTCAATGTCTACTTTGTGTCTTTTACAAAAATCTTCATAGTGTGCCTGAAATTCAGGCGCCATCTCTTCACTAATTTGTTGTACGATCCCCAACTCTTCGTGCATGTAGCGCAATTGGTTGACGATCTTACGCCATTTAAGTTTCTGGGAAGCTGACACATCGATTACCTCGCTGTACTAACTATGTCCTACTTGAAGTCAAACTTAACACTGGCAGTAATTTTTAATGCCGGGATGTGTGCATGGTTAACAAGATTGTGCCGGCGGGCCTCATCAATGTCAAGAAACCAGTCGGCATGACCCTTCTCGTGGACAGCGTCTAAGAAGTAATTCTTATGATGGCCACAATTCTCAGCCATCATCTGATAAACCTTTTTATTGAGGCGGTCGACTTCTTCAGCATCGGCTTTGATCTCTTCAACTTTCCCCCACCCCATTGAGCTAACATCGTGAATCATTAATGTAGCGTCGGGATCCATATAACGATGACCTTCGCTACCAAAGCTGAATAAGATGGCGCCGCATGACATAGCTTTCCCCTGTACAATAGTAGCCACTGGTATATTGGAGTGTTTGATGTCAGAAATCATGGACATCAAACTATACACTTGGCCACCGTAACTATCGATTATAATAGGGACAATCGGCTGGCCCGTATTCTGGGCCTTCGACATTTTAGTGCTGAACTCGTTCGCAGCACTCTCATCAAACTTTCTAACTCTAATGACCATCGGAAGGTCATCAATTAGCTCTTTCTCTTTTAAGAGCGGACTAAAGAATTTCATTACTTTCATGTTGTTTACCCCAGTTGTTTAAACGACTTTCCTACGGCATAGGTGGAGAATCCCCACTGTTCATCGTATTTCAGACGTGCCATATATGGTCGGTTTAAGTATATACGATCCTTCTCGGGTTTAATACCCCAACATCTAATCTTTGTTGACTGATTGTTTGAATCGATGACCTCTACGATCCAGTAAAGCTTACCGTTCTTCGTCTTCTTTGGTATGATCTTGCGAGGAATAAACCAGCACAAGAAAAGATCCGGGTCAAACTCAGAGATAGGTGGAACACCCTTCTCCTTGAGACGTTCGACTGTGGCCTGTTTGATCACCAAGTTAAGCGGGAAAACGCCAGTTAAATCTGACTTAAACTGGATGATCTCCTCCTCACTAAAGTCTCCCTCTGGCCTGAATGTCTCGATGTTATCGCCGAAGCGCTTAAGGTTCTTGGGCCTGTCTACAATACATGCAGACCAAAAATGTTTACGACCAGTAAACCGATCATCTACAATGTGATCCAGCGCGCCGGCGCGACACATGGCATCCAACGCCTTCTTATTGAGTTTGCTATAAACTACCTCTTCTCGGAACAAAAGATCCTCGGCGTTCGTGAACGGGCGATTGTTTAGAATCTGCTCAATGGCCGACATTCCCAAGCCCTTAATGGATGTGAGGGGTTGGATGAGTGTCTTCCCGTCGTCGCTAATTTCCCACACAGTACCAGACTTATTGATGTCCAACGCTGCAATCTCAAAACCAAACTGCTTGGCAATATTAATAGCCTTCTCTTTACGAGTCTCTGGCTCTTTGTCCAAGAATGCTGCCATCCATTCGGCTGGGTAGTAAGTCCAGAGCCAAGCACATTGATAAGAAATCATGCTGTATGAAACGGCATGTGACTTGTTAAAGCCATAGCCCGAGAAGAATTCAAACTTGTTCCACAGGCTAATTGCTGCGTCCTTGTCGATTCCCTTCCCCACACAACCTTCCACAAACTTAATGCGAAGTTTTGTTTTGATGCCACCTTTTCCAGTACCCTTCTTGGTCAGTACTTTGCGAAGCTTGTTTCCTTCGTCAAGCGTAAGGTCGCCCAGCTTGTGGGCTAACAGTGCGATCTGCTCTTGGAAGATTAGGAATCCGAATGTTTCTTCGGTGATCTCTCTATCATCATCTGAAAGGTATTGGATGCGGTGGGGGTGTCCCATTGCTTCAATATACTCCTCATGTACATCGGCCGACAGTGGGCCGGGCCGATAGATGGATGTGATGGCTGAGATATCAATGATATTGTTCGGCTTCACTCTCTTGCAGAAGTTCTGTGCACCTGTCTCAGTGAACTGGAAGATGCCGGCCCACTTTCCTTTATGGAAGGTGTTCTTGTAAACTTTCTTGTCTTCAAGATCAACTACATCAGGATGGATAGTTTCGTCATAGTACCTCTTTACGTCGTTGAACGTCGGATTCTCGACACCGTGATGACGGCGCAGGATGTGCTCAATGCAGCCCTCCATCATCTTAAGTGTTGAAAGCCCAAGCAAATCGAACTTAATGAAGCCCATTGGCTCAAGGTGCCGAACGTTCTGACCCTCGGACCATGGTGTTTGTCGTACCCCGCCGGAGTTAATCAGCGGCATGTAGTTGTCAAGATTCTCAGCAACCACCACTCCACCAGCGTGACGTGAACAACTACGTACCTGACCCACTAAGCCCTCTACGTGAGACTTGACGGCAGGATACTTAGCAAGGTATAACTGCAGCGAAGAAGAGTATTCTATAACTTCTTCCCACGTTGGCACATATACGCCGGCTTTGATGCCGTGCTTCTGCTTGGCAAACGGCGTAGCTTCCCGCATCATAACGCTAGTGACGGTGTTGGCTTCTGTAAAGGGAACGCCATAAAGCTTAGAGATATCCTTGATCAACGAACGAAGCTGCAGAGTGTTCCAGTTGGAAATCGGAGCTACTGTATCTTCTCCCCACATGTCGACCAGCTTCTCCTTCAACATCATACTGTCTGATACATCATAATCGATATCAGGATAGTCGGTGGCGTCGGAACGCAAGAACCGAGAAAACAGTAGATTGTATTTGATCGGATCTATCTGTGTGATGCCAAGTGCGTACGCTACCAGTGAGCCGGCGGCTGAACCTCGGCCGGGACCTGCGAGCATCATACTATTCGCCACATCAGAGATTGCTTTCATTGTCAGGAAGTATTTGCTGAATCCTCGGTCATCGATGACATGCAACTCATGGTTGAGGCGATCCATATACTCTTGATTTTCGTGCAGCCCTGCCTCTCTCAAGCCTTCTAATGAAAGATTGATCAAAGCCTCGGTGTCTGTAAATCCAGCCGGCACCACAAACGATGGCAAGCGCACAGTATTGTCAGGCAAGAACCTGTCGATGCGCTCATGGGCAATCTTATGTGTCTGTTCGATTGAATCGAGAACAAGTTGATCATCATAATCATATCCCTCGGAGTACTTCTTGTAGCTCTCCCACATCTGGTCGCCGTTCTTGGGATACAATTCGTATCCAATCTCATCTACATCGACTGGAAGTTCATTATCCTTAGCCCACTCTGGGGCGCCCTTACCAAGCCAGCCTAAGCGCTTGTAAAGCTCACGGTCCTTCCAAGCGTCGGGGTTGGGGTAGTGGCTATCGGCTGTAGAGATCATACCGACACCAAATTCTTTGGCAACAGTAATAATGTGCTGGTTAAGCGCATGTTGTTCTGGGATGTTATTCCATTGCAGTTCTGCATACCAACGATCCCCAAAGATGTCTACCATCTTCTCGGTCGTCTCGCGCATTGCGTCGAGTACTGCGGGTTCTCCGGAGTCGCGGTTCTCCCAGTAGTTACCCGCATACACACCGCCAAGACAAGCGGACGCGGCGATGATGCCTTCGTTATACTTCTTAAGCAACGCATAATCAATGCGCGGATATCGGTAATAGTTCTCCGGCTGGTATGACTCGGAGATGAGCTTGAACAGATTGTTGAGACCGGTCTGATTTTGAACCAGAAGAATCAGGTGGCGGCGCCGGCGCAATAGATCTTGTACCCGCTTGCTGTCACCCTCGTTCTCAACAGTTGCCCCAGACTGTTCATCTTTCTTCGCGCTTCTGGCGCGCTTCTTATCTTCCATGACGGTAGTGTACTCGTCACGCCACTCATCGAGAGACGGCAAGAAATATGCTTCACACCCAAAGATAGGCTTGAATTCCTTACCCTCCTCTTGCATCTTACGCGCATGTAAGACTTGATACGCTAACCCATTCATGTTCCCATGATCGGTCAGTGCCAGTGCGTCACCCCCATTCTCATAAGCGTAATCCATGTGTGCTTGGGGATACCCCAGTGCGTCGAAAATAGAACCCGCCACGCTATGCGCATGCAGGCCTACAAATTTAATCTTGGATGTGGTTCTATCCAAAATACCCTCCTGTTTTATTTACTCTACTAATGTAGCATGTTTGTGGGGTCCTGTCAACCCCTTATATGGTTTTTCTATAACTTTCTCGGAACCGAGGAATGCCCTATAGCCTTCCCAAGTAGACATGTCATAGGCCCACTCCAATTCAACAGAGTGGGAATCGACTTCGCTTACTTCGCTAAAAACCTGATTGAAATTGAAGTTTTTTGCGGACCACCTCTCCGCTAGAGGGAGGCGTTTTGATGGGTACTTTTCTCCCGGGGATGGTGGTAAAAACTCCCGCGTTGTTAGTTGGTTTATTTTTCTTCGACATTGTATAAAATCTTCTCCTGTCATTGTGAACGACAAAGGTAATTGCCCTTTCACGTTCTTGTCGTTATAAGTTAAAAAGAAATTAACCTTTGGATTGGCAATCTCTCTTCTGTATTCTCGCAATGAATAAATGTCATGTGCACTCATGGGAAACGAAACAAAATACTTCTCTGGGACGAGCCATTTAGATATCTTGTTTGCTACCCACCATGCTGAATTCACTCCATGTAGAACTGACCACCCGTAAGAATCACGGCGGTCGTGGTCACGATAATTAATCGGTACGTAATAAATAGGTATCTCTCGCCGTACTTCTTTGTAGAATTTAATTTTTGTTCGATTATAATAAACGGGATCTTGTACCCAGTCCCCTACACACTTGCGGATAATTGGAGCCAGATCTTGGTTGGCCACGATCCATATGGTCTTGCAACCGGCGATGGCACATTCAAAAACAGACTTTTGAATAGCTGTGAACCCCTTATCAACTGGCAGCATACAAGACGGCAAGTCTAAGTTGTGTTCTGTAGTCATGTTGGCTAAGGGGATAATCCCGGCGACGTGTCTTCTCTGGCTCACAAAACCCTCAAAAGTCTATCGTAGGCCACACTAGCCGATGATAGATTTTTGTATAGACTGTGTTCAGTGTATCTTGGAATCTCGACATAGCTCTGTGACGATTCAATCTTCTCATTGTCTTTTTGCGCTCCTCGCGCGATGTGTGTTGTTCTAAATTTATAGTGTTTGGGCTTTCCATTTGGTCCGTATCCATTAAATTTTCCTTTCATCCCTCGATTCTCCATCTCGTGGATCATCTTGAATCTTGCCATGGTTTCTGAGTAATCGAAATCTGTCAACTGTTCAGCCGTCAAGCGTGATACCACACAAGCGTCTTTAACAGGACTATTGCCATCAATTCTATCAGAAGAATAGAACCATATGGTCCCAACGAAATCATCTTTAGTTTTAATGAAGTCAACATCGTGCTTCCCTCCTCGATTGAATGCTATCCAATCATAACATATATAGGTGCGCCTGTCAATAGGCTTTTCATTTAAAAGTTTGTGACAATTTTTGTCACCGAAGTAATAGCAGTGGTTAAAATTAACTTCAGCTATCTTGGAGTATTCGTCTGAGAAGATAATAGAAGAGCCGGTGTAGCGCATCGACCGGCAAAGTGCGGCAAGGGGGGCCTTACCAAAATAGGAAAGAATGAACATCAGTCGTTCCCATAGTATTTCTTTGGGTAGTCCAACTTTTATTTCTCCAGCTATTGACTTTAAGACTCTCTCCTCATTCTCCAAGTTCAAATCAGATAAGTCCAATGACGGATCAACAAAGTCGAACCGAAATGGTCGTTCAGCCTCCGAAAAGAAAACCGGCAGTTGATTGTTAAAAGCAAACATTAATGCTTCAAGCGAGCTACCGATCACTATCTTGTCATAATCAAGAATCACTCTTCGTTCTTAATATCTTGAATTAGCTGGTGAATATCCAAGCCGGCACAATCAATCTTT
>Ga0209337_1000104_pt1 | contig 68595 bp, 92 predicted proteins | sample LinPmetageLP53_FD_184044 | JGI IMG/M metagenome (GOLD analysis project Ga0209337, IMG submission 184044) | Marine viral communities from the Pacific Ocean - LP-53 (SPAdes) (version 2) | ecosystem: Environmental > Aquatic > Marine > Oceanic | place: Pacific Ocean | collected 2010-02-08
GAAGAATGACTCGAATGGTTGGAATATGCGGCTACTGCTCATTTGTTCAAGGTTATTGCGTGGAAAATATGCTATTGATAGCAGACCATCCGAGCCTTTCACACGACTTTTGTAAATCGTGTAAATCACACCATCCCGATTATGAACCGACGGATGAATGTGAAGACTTCAAACCAAGAAACCCCGATGTATACGAAGGGCAAACATGGTTTTGTCAAGGCTGTGGGTCGGGAACAGAATTTTTAGGTGATGCTGATTTACTCGATGAAAACGGAAGAGAGGTGAAGAACAATGACTGAAAAAACCTTAGAGTATATTCAAACCGTCAATTCGCTACGCGATGCCGACCGGCCTTATTGCCCTGAAACGATATGTGCAAACATTTGTTTCGATGTTTCCGGTTCGGCCTCAAGGTTGAAATTGATAACTTATATTGACCCTAAAAGTAAAATTGGGGTTGTCGATTGGCAATGCTATCAATGCGGTTATCAAGCACCGCTTCACCGGCATAATTGGCAAAGAGGTGATGAGTAATGTTCGGACAAGAAAATATTCATGTTATCACCGTGTTTAATACTTTTGGGGATATAGTATTCTCATCGGATGACCGCGAATCATTCATTGACTTTTGCGAGGATGTGCCGAAAGGCCACGATATAAAACGCGTCAAATACGAAACGACAAGAAATCCATATTCGGGCAAAGCGATTACAATAAGCCACTACACCATGCGACCAAAAGGAGGGCCACTATGACGGATTTAACTTTAACGATAATAGAAAACCTAATCATTGACAAAATCGGTGCGGAAGCCGCATCCGAGGGATTATTTTTGACCGACCGAAAGGTTTGGGTTTCGGATGTGAGCATAATATCTATGACTTGTCCGTATTGCTCAAAAACATTTGTCGGGCCTGATTACAATGTGTATCATTTACTCGCTACGCATGAATACGGCCACCGGCACGAAGAGGCTATGCTTGCCGCCGCCGCACTCGACGATGATGATGAAGAAGGAGGCTTGAGCGCATGAAAAAAAGGGCTACACAAAAATGGTGTGAGGTTTTCCTTAAGAAATTGAAATACCTTCACGAACCGGTTACTTTCAACCAATTGAAAAACCTTGTTTGGGATGACCCTGAAGCGCGCCCTCTAAGCAACGGTGCAATATCGCGTCGTGCCAAAATGACAACCATGCCCGTTACCGGTAGCGTGTGGGGGGCTTTCTGTAAAAGGTATGACAACATTAGTATTACCCGTAAAGTATGTGAAAATGACAGGTATTTTGACACTCAAACATCTTTAACTCAAAGACCTTCAAAAATAAACCATTACCAATGGATTATTGAGGTGATAGAATAATATTCGATGACTACTTATTAGTCGCCTATTAGTCGAACCGGCAGACTTATATAGTAGTAGTAGTATGGTTATATAGAGGCGGAGAGAGACGACAACCCCACGAACAATGGCAACACATGACTCAAACCAAATCAAAAAAAAACAATGAAAAAATAAAAAAATGGAGGACAAAAATATGTTAAGCGCACACATGATAACAGGACAGAAAGCGGTTGGTAACAACACGCGAGAGGTATTGCAGAATGCCGGAATGGATTTTGAGGTGGCAAGGGAACCCTTGTTCACTTCGACGGGCCGTGAAATACGGTCGAAGTTTCAAAGAATATATCGAAAGGACAGCGACCACACGCTCGGCGTAGTGGGTCGCACATACAAACCGATGCAAAATGAAGAGTTATTGGGTATTGCCCAAAACCTCATTGACACTGATGATATTGCTTGGGATAGAACCGGCATGATTGACGGCGGCTCAAAGTTATGGGCTTCGTTCACTTTGCCCGACTCTTTCCGCATCGACGGATGGGATGACATCGACCAACACATCTACCTTGTCAATTCGCATGACGGTTCGGGTGGCGTGAAGTGCATACCCGTCAATGTTCGGCTTGGTTGTTCAAACCAATTCGCCTTTGCCATGTCTCAAATCAAAGCCGCCGGTATCAACCCGCGTGATTTGACAATTCGCCACTCATCCAAAATGGGCGACCGTGTGGGTGATTTCAGGAAAGCGATAAAATTGGTTGATACTCTCAACCAAAACTTTGCCGATACTGCCGCCGAATTGATTTCTGTTGAAATGACGGATGTTGAACGCGTGGACTACTACATTGATGCTCTCGGACTCAAACATGATGTGAAGAACATATCCAAGGACAATACCACCGGTTTGACAACGCGTGGGAACAACACCTTGAACCACCTCATCGAACTCGAAAAGTCTTCGACAAACAACACCGCCGCTATGCGAGACAGTGCATGGCAAGCGTTCAATGTTGTAACTGAATACATCGACCACGCATGGGTTCACAACTCCGCCGGAACAATCAACGCCAAGCGCGCCGAATCCGCTATCATCGGAACCGGTTCTCGACTCAAGGCTAAAGCATGGGATTCAGTGGTGGCCCGTATCGTAGCATGAGGCTATACACACACGCAGTCAAAAGTGAATGACGGCCTCCCTCTAAGGATGCCCGACGCAAATTGACAAAGTGGAGGTTATTATTATGACAAAAGAAAATATAGTATTCAAAGCGAAAGGTTCCGAGATTCTTCGGTTCTGTGCAATGGCCGATGTCGTTGTTGAAGACATACTCATTGAGATGGGTAAAGACGGCATGACTTTTCGCGCAGTAGACCCGTCGCATGTCGCCATGATTGAGGTTGATTTAGGCCGTATCACCGGCCATCACAAGACAACCAAATTCGGCATACAGGTTCGCGACCTGAAGGAATCCGCCGAAAAAAGTGAAGACATCTCTATCCAATGGTCGAAAGACGGGAAAGACATTATCATCAAGGCCGACAAGTGGGAAACCAAATTGAAGCCATTGCGTGAAGACTCTCTCTATCCGCCGAGTCTACCGGATGTAAACCCGTTACACACTAAGACCGTTCACACATCAACAATTGATTTCAAATTGGGATGCGACCGCCTAAGTAAAATGGGCGACCTATGCACTTTCACCCTTGACAGAACTTTAACGGGAAATGTAACCTCTAATGTCCGTAGCCGACGGTTTGACTTTTCTAATTCCCTGAACAAGAGAAGTCATCCGACAAATCTCAAGAAGAAAACATCGGCTCAATACAGCCTCACATACCTATCGAACCTCGCTAAAAAATTGAAGGTCGGAAAGGATGCGACAATGCTCTCTTGGACTGTAAAAGAAGACAATTACCCACTTACTATTAGAGGTAAAGAAGGCCGAATGACTTGGACTTATTTCTTAGCCCCACGAATCGAATGAGGTGTTACATATGAAGTTAAAGAAACAACCTATTGAGTATGTGTTTTACTATACCCTCAAAACTAAAGACGGGTTTCAACATCCGCTTTGGTATGCAGGTTTCGGTTCACCTTGGAGATTGAGCGAGAACATCATAGACGCTCTCAAATCCAAACCCGATACAGTCAATGAAGTAATAACCCTGAAGGCTCTCGAAAAACATACGAAGACTGAATGGTTTGTTATTCCGGTAAAAGAAACATACGGAGACAGAACAAATTCATGCGTCGTTTGTGGTTTCGCTTGGACTAATGCCGAAAGAGACTATGTTTTACTTGACCGATACAGCGAAAGTATGCCGAGAGAAGGTCTACACCTCGCGTCGGTGTTGAACAAACACTTCGACGGTTACATTGATTATGAGGCGACAAAAAAACAAATCCTGAGAGCATCACATTGCGAGACACACGGACAAGTCTGTGGGTCATGTCGCAAACCAAAGGGTAGGTGCAAAAATTGCCGACCGATTGTTCGGAGGAAAAATTAGACGCCAATTAGTCGCACCGGCACGCTTATATACTTGAAAGAAGTAGTTAATTTGTAAGCGGAAGCGACAACAGGAGGAATTAAACATGAACATATTTTATCTCGATGAAGACCCACACCTCGCCGCCACTATGGTATGCGATTCTCACGCAAGCAAAATGTGTGTAGAATCCGTTCAAATGCTTGTGAGCGCATTACTCATCAACGGTGCGAACCCTGATGACATGCCCTTAACGAAGTCTACCGAACAACCGCACAAGGGAGGTTACAAACACCACCCGTCTACGCGCTGGACTGCTACATCCCTGCCTAATTGGATATGGTTATTCAATCATGCTCACGGTCTATGCGACCAATTTCACGCTCGATTCGGCGGCGAACACTTCGCCCGACGACAACTCGACCATCTAATGAAAATTGCTTGGTCGGAGTATCTACCTATTCTCAAGCGAACACCTATCGCTCGCGCATTCAATCAATCCAAAGGACTCAACCTTGACCTTCTCGATTATGTAAAATACACTGATGTAGAAGCATACAGACAATTTTACATTAGAGACAAAAGTAATATCGCTAAGTGGGAAAAAGGTGTAGCCGCACCCGATTGGTGGGTTGAAGCAATGGAGGTGACAGCATGACCCTAAGAAAAAAGGTGGCTTTCAAATCCGATGATTTTTCTCCGAAAGGGTCAAAGGGATTTATCAACCACCCTTCACCCGTCTTTGATAAGATGTGGTCTATGAAAAACATAAGATTACTCAAGACGGTTAAGCGAGAGCGTTTGTTCAACGGCAAAAAATACAAAGCCGACGATGTGTATTCAAGTGTAGAAACTGCTAATTATTATGCGAGAGCATACCGCTACGAAGGTCGCAAGGCTCGCGTGATACCAACGAAATGTCAAGGTCAAGTGAAAACTACCCACTTTATCGTTTATGTGGAGGTGTGGGGATGACTACTTGGATGATGAATAACGCTAAGTGGCGAGCCGAAAGAAACAACGGTATCACCGCTCTCTCTCTATTCGATGGCATGTCCGGTGCGAGGGTCGCCCTAAAGAAAGCAGGTATTCCCGTAAAAGTATATTACTCTTCGGAGATTGACAAGTATGCTTTACAGATAGCCAATAAAAATTATCCTGAAGATGAGCGTTACCGTTTAGGAGACATCACCAAAACACATTTCCAAGAATATGCGAACTCCGAATGGCCTATTGACCTTCTCATTGGAGGGTCGCCATGTCAAGACCTATCATCATCGAATGTGTGGACTGAACAGCGTGGGCTTGAAGGTAAGAAGTCAAGTCTCTTTTGGGAGTATGTTCGGGTTCTTAAGGAAGTTAAACCGAAATATTTTTTGTTAGAAAATGTTGGCTCTTGTCGTAAAGAGGATAGAGAAATCATATCGCGTGAACTCGGAGTCGAACCCATCCGTCTCAACAGTAAGTTATTTTTACCCCAAAACAGAAACCGTTTGTATTGGACTAATATACCATTTAGTGTTCCGGTAAAAGCAAAGCACGACTTAACCATGCAAGACTTGTTGGAGGTAGATGTTGAAGGCAAATACCACCTCTCGGAAAAAATGCGTGATTGTGTCATGCGACCGGCAAAGAAAGGTTGGGTGTCCGGCAAAATGGAAACAGACTTACCTATCGCTCGACCACTTACGGCGACGATGGCAAAGATGCACAGGGCCGATACCGATAACTATATTACTACCAACAATACACCTCAAAACAAGACGAGCCTCCGTAGACTGACCCCGATTGAGTGCGAAAGACTACAAGGTTTTGAAGACAATTATACTCAAGGTGTGAGCGACACGCAACGATACAGGATGCTCGGAAACGGGTTCACCACTGATGCTATCGCACACATCCTGAAAGGAATTAGGAGGAAAATAATATGATGAAAAAAGGAGAAAGTAAAAGATTACAATGTAACTGCGAATATGACTGTTGGACTGTTCACCTCATGGGTGGCAAACCACACATCTTAAAATTGTCTTGTATTCAGTGTGGAACAGTTTTGAAATTCAAAACAGCAAGCAAAGATAGGGGTGTTTGAAATGCCACGAAGCACAGGCCCAAAACGCCGTAGAAACATTGCTCTCAAACGCCGCATGGTGTTAATCCTAAAACAGAACGAGGGTCGTCTTGTTTCGGCAAGTGAAATGATTGGACTTCTCATTGACAGTGGGTTGAGCCAACGATACCTGAAGAACGCAGTCGGTATTGGTTTAATCCTAAAAGCAACTGCCGGAGTATCAAGAAGTCAAACACACTTCAAAGACTGCGGGGGGCAAACATATTCAAGTTACGGGTATACTCTTGAGGATGAGACGGCCTTTGAAAATTGGCTCGAATCCAAAGGTTGTTGAAGAATGCGTATTGGTTCGTGGCTTTTTACGAGAACAGAAGATTTGTTTGTTGAAAACTATTTCCCTTATAGTAAAAAGGGTAGAAACCGAATCTTCCAACCATACATCTATTTGTCCGGCCCGTCGGGTCGGATTAAATTACACGGTAAGCGCGCTCTATGGTCGCTTCTTGACGCTATGTTCCCTAATGACCCTCTACCCCGAAAGATGCTCAATGAAGACCTTAAAGACCCCTTTATCGGCAAGGATTTGCTCAACGGTCTGTTGTCCGACCCCGACTCTTGGCCTCATCTCCGTTTGCATGTGCGAACCGGAGATTGGGTAGACGAAAGAGGTAAACCAAACGAAGGAACATTTGTCATGTCGGCAAGCGCATCATCATCCGACTTCGACGCAACTCCATCACTTCTCATGCTTGAGAAGGAATACCCTGAATCTTACATCATGCCCTTTACCCTTAATACTAAAACACGACTAATTACTATTCCCGCATTAGTAATACCATGCGTGAATGATTTACAAATGAGAGTAGTTTTGACTGATACCGTAAATGGAAAACACCTTATCTTTTCCGTAATAGAAAAAAATGGTTCCGCTTTCCGACCCCAACGCTTAGATTATTTACCGCTTTCCGACACCATTTCTATGCTGTCGAATATCGGGGATAGAATGAAGAAGTTAGATTTTATTTCAACCATGAATTACATTTGGCCTAAAAATAACCCACTTGATGCCGGAATGCGCTATTATGAGCGTGATGATTTAGAATATCGAAGGTTTGTTTCATCTCCTTCGTTTAATTCTTTCAATTCTTGAAATGTTTCTAAAAAGAATAAATTGCTCGCAGTAGTGTATTTTTATTTATTCTTTTATTGTTTCATAGAGGGTGAACGGCTCAACCCTGTATTCTATTACTATACTAATAACTACTTTTCTTAAACATCTATGAAACAATAAAATAATTAACGGTATAGAGTCGCAGTCTACCGTTTTATTATTTCTGGGACATCGTAAATTAGAGAAAGAATGGTGTTATATAGTATGTTTTACTATCTCTTAGTATGGCAAAAGGCAACCAACGAACCAAAGCGAGACTCACTGAAAGAATACGCGCTATACTTTTCGATGGGCCTATGCGTAGCGACGACATCCACTCAATCTTACATCGTGAATACGGACATGAGAAATGGAGTGGTCTTGGTTCGGTCGCCACCATGTCTCAAACCATGAGGCAATCAGGAATGTTCCGTCGCAATCATTGGGTAGACACACAAGGTAATGCACACAACGGTAAAATGAGCGTAAGCGAATTGAGAAAGGTCGGTGTGGTGGTGAATGTTCATTCTGTTTGGGAAAACAAATCAATGGATGAAATCATCGAACCTTTCCTCACTAAGACCCACACACGCCGTCTCATAGGGAGAATGCCCGCAAGTGTCCGAGAGGCATACAACTTAGCAAAGGGTGATGAACAATGAGTTACGGTATGGAATCATTCAATTCTCTCGACATCATTTGGAGAGAAAGGCAATCTACTTTTAACCCAAAAATATGTTATATTTATGTTCAAGGTGAGTTCGGATTCTTACCATACATTTGTGCGACCGGTTTAGCAGGTAATCTAAAACCGCATGTTGAAATCCTATCGGCAAATATGTGTGTAGAACCTTTCAACCGCTTGCCGAACCCCGTTCCCCCTTCTTGGAATATAACTCAAATCGAAAGGGGTATTGCTCTTTTGAGTATCAATCACCATTTCCCTATGACAATGATGCCCGACACCAACCCCGATGTTTGGTCGAAGTGTTACGATACCATGCGTGATGTCCTGAAATTCCTTGAGGCTCAAGGTTGTAATCAAATTGTATTTGTTACATCTATGACAATGACCGAAGCCGATGAAGTCTCCGATTTGTATGTCTATGACATCAAAAACAATATCCAACCGGAGTCTCCGCTAATGCTTGCTCTACCTGCTTGGGCCATGCCTTACCTTTGGGATGGCATGGGTAAAGCCGCATCCGTTATCGCTATCGCCCAAGACGAAGGACAATTCATTGACATGGAGGCTTACGCATTATTACGGGAATACTTAATTGCAGTCGGACTTAGTTATGACGACACTCACGCTGAACGCACGATGAAAATGGTAAAAATGGTTCAGGGTTCTTTAGAATCAATCGGCTCATCCTTTGAAGACTTTGGCGGAGATGATTTGAGATGAATAACATAATTGACCGAGTAGTAAAATTTGCTCAAAACAATTACTATGTCGATGTCGAAGACAAAATACCTATTTTCATTTGTTCAATCGGCGCACATATTTTTAACGCTATCAACAAGTGTTCACGGTGCGACTTCGACCCTGCCACTAATGCCCACTTTAACATACCCAACTGCCCGTTGCGACACAACTTTGCACCCATCTACACCCCGATGTCTCAACTCGCTGATACACGCCTTCACATCCTCATGCGGGGAGAGAAAGGTTCCGGTAAAAGTATTCTCATAAATCTATTCTTGGCCGAAGGGACAGGTCTTCTGTATTCCTCAAGTGCCATGAACGACGGTATAGGGTTCCGCACCATGCTTGGCCCCAACTCCATTACAGAAGCCGGTATGTTCGGGTCTGTTGATGAAGAAGGCGACATCATGGGCCGACCGCTTGCGAGAGAGATGTGTGGCGGATTCTTGGGTTTTGAAGAATCGTCATCCTTGACCGATGCAAACAAAAAAGACCACAGCGTAGATATGAAAAACCAATTGCTCACATCCCTCGACAACGGGAGAGTGAACAAAGCCATGCGTAGTGGTTGGGTTACTTACAATACTCGTTATACTATGTGGGGTGGCACTCAACCTGCTCGCCTCGAAATGGAATCAGGTCTTGACCGAAGGCTGTTCATCATCGACATAGAAATGTCGCCGGAAAAAGAAGCCGCATACAAAATCGCACAACACAAGCAAAGCAACATGACAAGAGAACAACGGGCCGAACTCGCCGGAGAGTCTATCGCTATCCGCAATTGGATTAACACCCGTATGCTCGACGCTATGTTTGACCCGCCTTCTGGAGTTATCTTTGCCGAATCGTTGGGTGATTGGCTCAACCGACCGGACATCCGTTCTTACGAAGCCGACATCTTCCGCCGTCTCGCCATCGGGTATTCGATGATGAACAAAGAATGGGTTGGTAACAAACCTCTTACAATCGAACTCGACAAAAAATTACTCGGTCTTCTTGAGTCGGCTCTCATCATGCGTCGGTCTGTTATGGATGTTGAGGTTCGACTTATCAAAGACACTTATTGGATGCAAGACATTACCAAGTCTACCCTGCTAAAAGAAATTAGCCGAATAATAACTAATGGTGATTATACCTCCGCAAAGCGGTGGATAGGCGAAAACCTTGAAGGGCAAATGTGGTATTCGGAATATGTGCCGAAGAGTAAGGGTCGGGGCCGTCGTGGTGTGATGTGTCGCATCGGGCCATTGACTGACCCTGAACAGGTCAAACAGAAGTGGGGTGCAAACAATGACTGATAATCACACTTGGTTACAGAACAAGTCTTGGAATGTCAAAGATGAATACTATACCCCTAAAATCTTAGTGGATGCTATCATGCCGCACCTCCCCCACCCCTTCACCACCTCCACCGTCCCCGCCACACGCAAAATCGTTTGGTGTCCTTTCGATACCGAGAATAGCGAGTTCGTTATTGGGTTGAGGGAGAAAGGTTACGATGTTATCCACAGCCACATTTGGGAGGGGAAAGACTTCTTTCATTATGAGCCGGAACAACACTACGACATGATTATATCGAACCCTCCTTTTACCCTAAAACTAAAAGTGTTTGAACGATTGTTCAATTTGGGAAAGCCGTTCCTCATGTTGATGGGGTTGCCGATTCTAAATTATCAGGTTGTCGGAGAATACTTTCACAAGAAACAGAATGAAGGTAAGAAGTTACAATTGTTAATCGTAGACAAGAAGGTTTCTTTTAACGGTGATACTTCTTCTTTCAACAACTCTTACTTTGGTTGGAACATACTTCAAGAAGACATTATCTTCGCTCACTTGGAACATAACAATAGTGGTGAAAATTATGTCGGTAGTAGAATGGGCGACAGTGAATCGTTGCCGGAGATAGAAAAGAAAAAGGTGGAGTGGTTTTAATGAGAACAAAGAATGAGATTGAACAACGGCTCGCATCCGAGCATAACGCATTGACGATTGAAACCCTTCGTTGGGTTCTCAACAATCCCGACTGCCCCATGTGTGGAATCGGAACAAGAAAGGAATTAGAAGTCGGTGTTCATTCAGGTGATGTAACCACATTATATTTAGAGGAAAAGTATTCTTGGCCGGTTGGCACAGTGATGACTCACATGGATGAGCATGTAGACTACGACCCCGAAGAAGCGAGACACATGGAAAGAATGCGAGGGGAGAGCATAGACACGCTCGACAGCGCACAGGATATTGTCTCCCGTCTTTTGGGGTGGCTCGATGAATTGGAGGCTATCAAAGACTCAACCGGAGGTATAACTTCGGAGTGGGTTGCCGACGCTTCTAAATTGGTTGCTCAAGCAAACACCTCTCTTCGACTTGTCGGACAACTCAAAAAGGAAATTGGCGTGGACTCGCAATTACTTTTAGCGCAAAAACAAATGGATGGGGTTATGGGTATTCTGGTGAACAGTCTACGCGATTCACCGCATCTTTTGGATGACATAGAATTTAGAATCGCTTCTCTCAAACCCCCGACAAATGTTATTGAATATACGGATGTGTGATTATGGCAAAAACATGGAGAAATAAACCACGCAACTCGCTCTACGCTCGGCGCATTCAACGGGTAGAGTTTCCTCGATTGATTGAAGCCATGAAAGATGACATGCTCGACTGCCAAATCCAAGACACCGGCTTGGTGTGGTCTATCAAAGGTTATCGTATCGCATCCTCCGAAGTGGCTCGCAATTGGGGTATCACTTATGCACAAATGAAAAGGTTTCAGGATTACATCTATGAGAAAGACCCTTGGTATGCGGAGTATCGGTGAGTATTATGGGAATAGTAATACTTACTGCCGATGATTCGGCTTACCGTTTGGGTAGAGTGATTGAATCGCGAGGTTTGAAACATCCTCCGACCGCACCCGATACTACATACCTTGTTCACCAAAGTAAAATAACCGAAAAAGAAATCACTCATTGGATTGGGCTTGTCCCGTATCGTTTGGTATTTGTCATCAAGAAATTACCGAGACTTAGTAAGCAAACTAAGGAGGCTATCATCATTGACAAGAGCCTCGCTGAATCTAAAAACCCATACAAGAAGGGTATTGATGCCCTGTTTAGGTGGGGCGACCGTCGAAGAGTTCACAATTTGTTCGTGGGAACGCCTGTCCCTTTAGCATTGGCGTTTGTAAGACAAAACAACAAAGACATCAGGTTGTGGCGTATGCTTGCCGATGTCTCATTCACGCTACCGACTGAATATGCCGAAGCGGTTTTGGTCTACGGAATCAAACCGTCGAACAAATCAGTGGCTTGGCCGAAGAAGTCAAAGAAGGATGATGAAGCACCTCCACAATTTAGGCAGTCCGATAAGTATTGGCGTAAAATTATTGACATCGAACCAAAGGTGAGAAATCAAATCCGAACACAGACACCGGACAAAGCACCAACCACCATGAAAAAACGGAGGGAGAAAACCCATGAATGGTTTTGAATTTTCTTTTGGTGTTTTTACCTTAATTCTAATTGGTTATGTTGGTAACAAAATCGAAGAGGCCAAAAAGAAAAGGATGCTTTTTCGGGCGGCTTACCCCACAATCCCTTATCACTTACAAGGCCAACCGGCGCGAGGCGGTGCGACACACAATTTTACTGTAAATCAAGACGAAGCCCAAGAAGAAAAGGCTTACGAGTTTCAGGAACATTTCTTTGATTGGGTAGACAACTCCGACTTCTTGACTTTCAACGATGACTTTTAACTTTAACGGCAACTTTATTAAGCGACCAAAGAAACAATTATACAATGAGTGCTACGAACCGCCGAGTCCGACGCGCCATACTTGAGATACTCTGGGATGAAGGCCCGCTAACAAAAGAAGAGGTGGCCGTTGAATTAGCAAAGCGAAAGGGCGTTGGTCGTGTGCCAAGCCCACACAGTCTTTCCGCTTTGTTGTGTAAATCTAATTCAGTAATTAGTGTCGGAAAGAAGACGGTGCAAAATATAATTGGGGTAAAAGCAAAACACTTACTGTATGATATTGACCGTGAAATAGTTCTCAAAGTCTCGGAGATAGAATACATCCGAGAGCCGTCTACTATGACCCCTAAAGAAAGGGAGAAAGCCGCAAAGTGCAAGTCCTGTTCCCGAACAAGAATCTTTCCTGAAAATGAGAATGAGTGTATTTCTTGTTTACGCACCCCGAACCCATAGTCGTATTAGTCGTCTATTAGTCGTATAGGCAGGTTTATATAGTATGAGATGTATGTATATATGTAAGGGGAACCGAATGAGAGCCGAAAGCATACCGCATGTAGAATACGAGATATTGAACGAAGTCATTAGCAACATTGACATTGCCGATGTTCAAGACGCTATGGTAACTGATGCAGTTACCGCTAAGCGATTCAAGACCGGTGCTAAGAATGTTGCCAAGTTAATTCGCAACTTGATGTCTCGACGCACTCATCGTCTACCTGACAAACACAAGGATTACAAACAAAAGGAGGAATGAAAAATGGTAAATATAAAATGCTTAAAGGACTACGCCGATTACATGGGGGTAGATATTGACGACGAAGAAGCGGTAAACGCATTACAATCTAACTACGATGATTGGCGGTATGAGGCTCTAAGGGTCGCTTACTACCCAAACGAAACAACGGTTTGGGTTGAGAATACAGAACGCGAGGGTCTTGTGGATGACGGCAACGGGTATTTTTCATGCCCCGCTATGCTCAAGAAGACTGTTTCAGGTATTTGGAAATGGCAAGACACTATCGAAACCGGTGGGTATTGGGAACTCTACGACATAGAGCGAGACTTTCACCGTTTCTTTTCTCGGTGTTCTTGTAACGACGCACAGATGGTTTGGTATAGGACTGACGGACAATGCGGATTTTGTTTCAATGGAGGGGTTTGAATGTTCAAGAGAAGCCCATACAAAGTCGGACAAACGGTTCGCGTTAATGACATCAAGCCGAAAATGAACGGTCGTGCCAAAATGATACCTTCAGGAACCGGAGGTTTTGTCGTAAAAGAAGTTCACCCGCAACTTAATCAAAACAACGGTGGTTATCTCATCGTTGCCGAGAGCAACCGCAATATCGAAGGTGGTAAGGTTCACCTCTCATGGCATGTCATGTGGCCGCACTTCAACGGTCGCAAATCACCGACCGAATATCATTCGGCTTTCCGAATCATCGTTGAGGGTCGCACACCGACCCCCAAAGCCAACGCTTATATACCTCGCCAAACAACAGCAAATAGTGAAGACAAAACCAACACTATTATCGCTAAGTCTGTTCCCGCAGGTTCAAGACCGAAGCGACTTGTTTTGGCAGACTTTTTGGAGGAATGAAAAATGGTAACAGTGAAAATAAGAATAGATTTAGAATTGGATATTGAAGTAGAAACAGACGAATTGATGGATGCGACCCTTCGGGATATTATCGCTCAACATATCAAGGACTATTACATGGATGACATTGCAGACAACGCACAGGTGATTGGATGAGCGACGAGATGGTAAGTGCATTAACAAACATCATCGGCTTATTGGCCGAATGTGATGAAACCTTAGATGATGTCGTTATCGTGAACCGTGATGGTGTCATTGAAGCCCTTCGTGGTATCATTCAGGATGAATGGATGCGAACAGGTGTTTTGGCGGTGGTTGAATGATTACTCTTCACGATTTACTACCTCTTGTCGAAGCCCTTCGTGGTCTACAATTAGACCAAGTGCAAAGTGTCGCTGACCGCGATACCGACGAGGATAATTACAATTACTCTCACCTTATTACTATTAGGAGAACACTTGCTCGCTACAATGAAGCGTATGCCCCTTACCTCAACTTTGATGAAGACATTGCTTTCATCAAAGAATTGTTAGAGGAATATGCAAACGAGGTGATGAACGGATGAACGCAAACGAATTGTTCAAGGGTCTACGAAGAATTAAGAGTAGAGTAAATTACTCGGACTTCATCAAGCACTTCTATGGCGACGACCGGTGCGGCGAAACATACCGCATGGCCCAATGGACTATGTTCAGGGATAACCTTGTGTCGTTTTGGTGTTACTCCGACAACACTCGCCAAGCACTTGTTGAGTCTTTGGTTGAGCGACATGCCGCAAAGGAAAAACAAGCCGAAGAACTCTCCGCAGTCATTGACGAGGTGGGCGTTTGATTGCTAAGTGGCTTGTTAAGCGTTTGTTGCGAAAGCAGGGTTGGGCTGTATGTCATACATGCGACGATTCTATTGTTCACATCAACAGCGATAACGGGCTATGCGCCCCATGCGAACAGGAGTTCTACAAAGAACAACAGCGACAATATCATCTTAATCAGGAGGCTTACCAATGAACTTCAAATGTTTGAAACCGTTGATTCATTCCCCTCAATTTGAAGGTAAGAAACACTGTAAGACATGCTACACTGAACATATCATTAAGGAAATAACAGGTGAGGAAGAATGACCGTAAAATTAACTTGTTGTCTTTGCGGTAAGGATGCCGGAAAATACGGGCATAATGCTCAACCTTTGGCTCAGGGCCGATGTTGCGATTCATGCAACACAGCCGTTATCTACGAGCGACTTACTCAAGCCATGAAAAAGGATGGTTCGCTATGAAGTGTGCTTGTGGTGCTTGGCATTGTGATACTATCGGAGTTGCATACTCCTTTGAATGTATCTTTTGTATTGAGAGAGGTATGTGTTTTCTTTTAAGTGAGGTGGGGCAATGAGCGTTTGGGCTACTAAACACCGACCGAGGACTCTACAAGATGTCGTCGGACAGGATGAAATCGTTAATGAATTAAAGGCAATAGTAAGTGGTAAAGCACCTATGCAACATTACATATTTCATTCTCCCGAAGCCGGAACAGGAAAGACTTCTGTTGCGAATGCTATGGCAACCGAAATGCGTTGGCAACTCATCATGTTCAATGCGTCTTCTAAGAAAGAGCGAGGTATTGACTTCATCGAAGAAGTTATTATTCCCTTAACAAGAAGTGGTATCAAGGAACGGATATTCTTTTTGGATGAAGCCGACCAACTTACTGATGCGGCGCAGTCGGCACTGAAAGGTGTGATAGAAAACGCCAACGGTATTTTCATCCTGACATGCAACAACTTGACAAAGGTTTCACGGTGGCTTCAATCTCGATGCCAAGTCCGAACCTTCAAACCGATTCCGCATGATGCAATGGTCGGTAGACTGCGAGCGATTGTTACGATGGAGGGAATGCGTAGCCACCTAAGCGGAGGCTTGGAGACACTTGATATTATCGCAAAAGCACATGCCGGTGATTTGAGAAATGCTATCGGTGCAACTCAAGCGTATGTTCACATGATTGTTCCCGACCAAGAGAAATTCTTGGATTCTTTAATCACACCAGAATTGAATTACAAATTACTTTTACGCCTATGTTTCCTTGAGAACGGATTCGATGAGGCATTGAAAATGTTCGTCGGAGAAGTCCGCGAACAAGTGCGTGAGACTTTCCGATACGCCGTCAATAGCGGTGCTAATGCGGAGTCTAAAATGCAGGTTATCGAAGCCGCAGTAGTGGCCGAGAGAGATATACTCAACGGAGTAGACGCTGAAATAGTGCGCCATAACTTCATTAGAATGTTGGTCGGAGGGAGCCAATAACAACCTTTTAATACCCCCCAATGAAAACGAATAGATACAGGAAGTGAACCAAATGGTAGCATACGAACAGATGATAGAAAAAGTGGCCGGACAGATTAAAACAACCGTAGAAGCATTATCGGCAAAGGCCGATTTGCTTTTGGCACAAGAAGGTGCAGGTTGGGAAGCCGCCGGTAAGAATGAAGAACAGCGAAAGGTTTTGGCTCTACGAGTAGCGGCCCGACAAATCTCAAGCGAAAAGGCAAAACTGACCCGTAGTGGTGCTACTCTCTTTGAGGGTATGTTCGCATCCGTTCCCCGTGAAAAGGATTGGGCGAAGATGGCTTACAACAAGATGAAGAACACTCTCGCAACTATGGATGAATCAGGTCGTTTGGCCCTTGTTGAACAAGGTGCTATTGTTCTTTACGAGAACAACCACGACGGCACTTACACTCGACACTCCAACCCTTCTTTAATGGCAAAACAAACTTTTGAAGAAGGCTCAACCTCCGCCGACATTACTTCTCTCCCACCTCGACAAATGGACTTGGATGCAAACACATCCTTCTCTTTGATTTGGGATAAAAATAACATGACCTTTGCTAATGGTAATGCCAACTTCAAATACGGCTCAAACAGACCGCTTGAAGAACTCGACCGAACATGCTTGTTCTTGGGTCGAAAGCAAGGAACAAACGATGACCCTGAAATGATTGAAGTTCGCCTCTCCGGTGAACAGGCTAAAATCCAATTCCCGACATTTGTTTGCGGAACCATCGGTTTGAAACCTGCGGCTAAAGCAGGTCTTTGTTACGGCTCTAAGGCTACTGCCTTTACTGCCGATGACTCGGTGATGGATATTTTCTCCGCCCCGCCTCTCATGCTTGACGACGACGGCTCTCCGGTCGGACTTGTCGCTGATTGGCTCGGTAACAACCTGAAACCTTCTATCGAATCGTGTGGTAAAGCATACGCCGAACTCGACCAAAAGGCAAAGTGGAACACTCTCTTCGGAACTATTGTCGAAGTCGTTCACATTGACCCACGCGAAAACGGTGGCTTCATCGTTTCTCTTGGCGACACTGACATTATGAGCGAGGCCGAAGTAGTCTCTCTCTATGTCCCTGCCGACCAAGAAGGTGAAGTGGACTTCGGAGTTGGTTCGGAACTACTCATCGTTGGCTCTCCTTGGATTACCCGTGAAGAAGAACTTCGATTCATGGTGAACTCATGGTGGTGTGTCAATCGAATCGCACCTATGGCCGACACTGAAACAGTAGACGGCGACGGTTGGGATTGAAACAAACATAACTTCAGGGGGAAAAGTAAATGTCAAATGTTATCAAAGAAGGAACTAAAGATGCTATGTATGCGGCGGTAGATGCTATCTCCGACGCTATCAGTGGCACTCTTGGCCCATGCGCTAAGACTGTTGTTGTTTCAGGAGACGGCACTCGCCCTCCGAGAATACTCAACGACGGTGTTTCTATCGTGAATGCTGTGCGTTCCGATGACCCCGCAACCCAAACGGCAATATCTCTTTTCCGCCAAATCAGTAACGAAGCGCAACAAGCATCCGGCGACGGCACTACGACCGCTACCGTTCTCGCTCGCGCTATGGTTGATTACTCCAAGACACATTATGATAGTTTAGACATAAAAGGAATACAGGCCGACTTAGATGTTATCCTTCACCACATAGAGAACTCTTCGGAGGAACTCGACATTGACAACGAAGACGACGAATCTCGCATACAAGCGGTCGCTACCATAGCGGCCAACAACGATGAATACTTAGGTGAATTGATTAGCGATATGTTCATCAATACCGGTGTAGATTGTATGGTGAATTTGAAAGTCGGTAGTGAAGACTGTTCCTCATGGAGTAGAGAATCAGGGTTCAATATACCTGCCGGTTTCGCCTCTCCTATGTTCGCAAACACACCGAAGAAAGAATGTGTGTTTGACGACCCTCTTATCATCCTCGCTGACGAAGTGATTGAAGACTTCGACAAATTGACACCTGCTCTTGAAGTGGCTATCGAAAACAGTAGACCAATTGTTTTCATGGTGAACGACATTAAAGGAATTGCGTTGTCGAATCTAATTGCTAATACATTAGGGGGAATAGTAAATGCTTGTGCTATCCGAATGCCGAAAGGTGGTTACGATAGTGCGGCTTGGTTCAAAGATACCCAAGTGTTCTCCGGTTCGGGAACTCTCTTTATCGGGTTCGGTGAAGATGACCCATTGGGTATTCAAAATGCTAAGGCAGGTTCAGGACACTTCGGAACTTGTGATAGAATTATCGTAAAAGAAAAGACTACGCATTTGATTCTCTCTCAAGAAAGTAAGACTCAAGAATACAGAATCTCTATGGCCGAACACTTCGGTGGTTTGGGTCTACAAGGCGACAATGCCGAGCATTCCTTCGACAAGGAAAAGATACTTACAAGAATGAGCCGCCTTAGCGGAACAGCCGCTACAATCCATGTCGGCGGTGTAACCGAATTAGAAATCCGTGAAACGCGTGAGCGTATTGACGATGCCGTGAACGCTACTCGCCTCGCCCTCAAGGGTGGTGTTGTAGCCGGTGGCGGTTGGTGTCTTGTTCAGGTGTTGCGTGAAATTTACCACACCAATGAAGGTAGAGGTGTAAACAACTACAATATGTGGGTGGGTGTGCTTACTGCCCCTTACCGACAAATCCTAACCAACGCAGGGTTTGAACCTGTCATTAAAGACCACTTGACTTACAGATTCCTTGACGCTTTGACATTGGAGGATTCAACAAAAGAAATCCTCGACCCAAAGCAGGTCGTCATCAACAGCCTAAAGGCGGCTGTGTCTATTGTTTCCCTAATACTTAACACCGATACAATGGTTATCGTTGGGGAATAACTACCCTTATATAGAATCAAATAGGAGAGAATAATATGTCGTGGAACACCAACAAAAAGACGAGCGCACCGACCCCTGAAAAGGTGGGGTTCGGCAAAGAATACTACCGAAATATGTTTGAGAACAATACGGCCCAATCCGTTCCTGTTCGCTGTGCTTTGGTTGCCAAAGAAAACTGTGCCAAGACCGGACTCGCTATCAGTCTGTCTCGCCAAGTAAACGCAAAGGGTAAAATCTATGTCATTGATGTAGACAACTCCGCTAAGGCCACCATTGATGAAGCATACCCGAAAGACAAGGACATCATCGTTCTACCTCTTTTGGATGAGCGAGACGACTCAATTTTCAATGAGGATTCGACCGTTGATTATGCGGCCCTCACTGACAAAATGAATATGTATACGAACATTATTGCCGAGAAAATCAAAGAAGGTGAAAACATTACCGGAATAGTATTTGACGGTGGTTCAACTTATCTCAAGTGGTGTGAACACGCTATGACTGCTGTTCTACTACGCAAAGGAACAATCAAAGAAGAAGGTGATGCTTTCAACCAGAAGGAATGGCGAACCCGAAATCAACTGTTCCGCCAAACCATGACTCGACTTCATGGACTCGCTGTGCCTTCGGTGTTCTTTACTTTTCACCTAAAGGATGTCTCAAATTATGTAGACAATGGTTCCGGTGGTAAAGTGCTAATGAAGATTGGCGACAAACCTGATTGGGACAAAGGCACTATGCGTTTGTTCTCTCAACAGATATTCCTTGCTCGATACATGAAGAAGGCCGACTCCGCCGTTGGTGTCAAGGCCGACCCAACGCTCAAGAACACTGACGATTGGGTTGTCAAGGCGACCCTTGAAGAAATCAAAGGTAAGCACATGCAAATGGTCGGAGAAACACACACTATCCTTTCAGTTATTAAGGGTAAAGTAAAGTGGGATGGACTACCTATGCTTACATGGGGTGATGAATAATGTCGAATAAAGATGACGAACTTACTTCTTTGCTTGTGTCGAATATCGAATTGATAGGAACTCGACTTGACCTAATCAACGAGAGGATGGAGAGAATGATGAAGCGTGTAGAATCGCTTGAAATCGACAACCTCCCGTTGAACGATGTCAATTTGTTGAAACAAGCCGTCGAAGAAATCCAACAGGAATACGAAGCACCGGCAACTCGATTCACATATCATGTGCCATCCGTCTTCAACAAGAAGGGGGCTAAACAATGAACATCAGTAACAATTCCCTGAAACACATGCTCATCACGACCAAGCGAAAGCAAACGGTCGCAGGTAAAGCGCAGTCGCAGGTGGAGTCTTGTTTGTTGAAGGTAGAGGCTAACATTGCTTCTATCACTTCTCTCACTAAGGACTTGACCGGACTTACGCATGTTCAATGTGATGCTAACGGTTACGATTGGAACGGAACATTCCCTATTCCTGACATTGACCGAGTGCTTGGTATCTTGGCCCTTCACGGTGCTAATGTAGAACTTGCTTACAATGCCGGTAAAAATAAATTGGTATTCAAAAGTGGTTCTAAACAAACAACCCTCGACGCTTCTCCTGATGCTTTGGCGTTCTCACATAGCCAAGATACAATTAGCGACCATACAAGCCGCAGTAATGACCTCGCAGGGCGTATCAACGCTATGGGTGGAGTCTACACTACTGCCGACGGTAACGAGATACAGTCAATCGCTTGTTACACTGTTAATTCTACTGAAATGTTTGAAGCACTACGATGCGATAACATGAACGGACAGAAGTTTAACCGTTATACTTTTTCGGGTGAAGACAAAGGACTTAGCGTTCTTGTTGGCGACCCATCTATCGGCGGAGAAACCTTGACCGCAATACAGGTTGAAGGTCTTTCACCGGTTGAACCGAAGGCTTGGGAATGGTCTTTCGACGGTGGACTTGATGAATTGTTCAAGCAATTTTCAGGCCCCTGCAACATCCACATATTTGACTTTACAGAACACGGACAAGGAATGCGTATGGCTATTGGTTTTCACAACGGCTGTTGGGCTTTTCAGTCCGGTATTCTTGAATGATGCTAACATGGGAGGGGATTCGGTTGTCGAAAGATGATGAAAAGGTGCTTAACAATCCTCCACAAATGGATTCTGCGGGGAACTCGGTTTTCGCCTCGCGCACATCCTCCCGCCATTTAGCAAACGGTCTACGCAACGGCACTATGATGAAGTCGCTGACCCAAAATCAATCCTTTGAATTGGTAGAGGCACTACACGGTCATGTCTCAAGTAGAAAATTGTATTTGAAAGTAGCATGTTTGGCTGTTCTAAAATACGATTCTTCAGGAGAGCCTTTGTCTCCGGCGGAGGTAGCGAACCGTTCTCGTAAATATACTCAAAAGAACTGCACTATGTCGCCAAGAACATGCGCGAGCGTCTTGGCTATGTTGAGTCGCTTGGGTCTTATTGGTAGAACTCCACGAAAACCGTTTCATTATTGGTGGGGTGTAGATGGAAATTGATATTCTAAACGGCGACTGCATAGAAATGATGAAGAGTCTACCGGATAACTGCGTAGATACCTGCATTACCTCTCCGCCTTATTGGGGTCTTCGTGACTACGGAGGCGGCGGTAAGGTTTGGGGGGGCGACCCTGAATGCGAATGTGATTGGGAGGGTTACGAGCGACCGAGTGAAAATACCCGTAATAATAACAATTCACTACAATTGAAATCCGCATATTGGGAACCTCAAGAACAGGCTAACTGTAAACACTGTGATGCTTGGTTCGGACAACTCGGACTTGAGCCGACCATAGAACAGTATGTTAAAAATATGGTAGAAGTATTCTCTCATGTTCACCGAATTCTCAAACCCGAAGGCACACTATGGTTGAATCTCGGTGATTCATACGCGAGTGGAAAAAGTAGATACTCTACTAAGAATAACACTATTGCCGGTGGCGGAAAACATGAGAAATTTGGCTCACTACAAGAGGGCAACAGGCCCGATGTAAAGTCTCATCCCGTTCTCAAGGACAAGGATTTGGTCGGCGTTCCTTGGAGGGTCGCATTTGCACTACAAGAAGCCGGTTGGTGGCTACGACAAGACATCATATGGGCCAAGCCCAATTGTATGCCTGAATCGGTCAAAGACCGTTGCACCAAGAACCATGAATATATGTTCCTTCTCACTAAGTCTCACAAGTATTACTTCGACAACGAGGCTATCAAAGAAAATACGGTAAAAAAAGCCGACAAGAGAAAGTCGGCGTTTACCTATGCCGACAACGAAGAATGGGCTAAGGACAAAGACGCATCCAGAATCAGTAAGGCGAAGGGGATTGCCGAAGCGAGAACTAAGAATTACGCTAAAAGAAACAAGCGTAGTGTTTGGTGGGTCGGCCCGAAACCATTCCCCGAAGCACACTTCGCCGTATTCCCTATCGAACTGATTGAACCCTGCATCCTCGCCGGTAGTCCGGTCGGAGGAACGGTGTTTGACCCCTTCGGTGGTTCAGGCACTACTGCCATTGCCGCTATCAAGCATGGTCGCAACGCTATCCTTACAGAATTAAGCGAAAAGTATATCGAGATTGCCGAGAAGCGGATTGCCGACTTCAAAGCGCAACAAGGACTTGACAAGAAGAATGTTCAGTGGTTGTAATGTCTACCGGCAACGCCCGTAAATGTCTCCGCAGGTGTAGTGGGTGTGGTAGAACAATGATAACTAAGTCTACATCACACCGACCTTGGATTAACGGTAAAAGATACCAATGTGGAATTTGGCGAGTGGCCGACAAAGAAAGAAGAATACTTTAATTGGGTTTATAGGGTTCATAGATAACTCTTATATACGCCGCCATTAGTGGTATTATTCATGGTAACTGTAAACCTCGACGGGGCAAGACATAATATCCCCGTAACGCTTGAAGAAATGAACAAAGAAAAATTGGTTTATCACACTATGCCGAGTGGCGAACAAGTAGTGATAAATGTGTCATACAATGTCATACCTGACAAACCAATGTATCGCGATGCTCAATGGTTGAACGAAGAATACACCGTCAAGGCACGAACAATTCAATCAATAGCAAGTCAATTCGGTTTGACCCCTATGAGTATTCACGGATGGCTCAAAAAGTTAGACATCCCTACCAGAAGTCGTGGTCGTCGGAAGGGTCTTTGATGGTAAATTGTTGGTTCTGTAACGAAACAATGATTTGGGATAACGACTTTGAACCTATCGACATCGGCATGGCCGGTGAAGGTGTTGTTTCAATGTTGCATTGTAAATCGGAATCGTGCGACTGCAACGCATATTTTATCAAAACAACCGAATGACTACCCTTATATACCCCCCCACTAATTGTTAATTATGAATGTGGAGGCAGTCGGTCGCAACGATGTTCTTGTTAGATACAGGGATATTCACGGCAAAAGAAAGGAAAAGCGAATCAAAGAGTATTTGCCTTATTGTTATCTACGCACAGAAGACGCTTCTTGGTTTTCCGAAGGTGATGTGCAACATGGCTACACCGGTATGTTCGGTGAAGAGTTATCCAAAGTTTCGTGTTTCTCTCAATGGGATATACGGCAACTCGCAAAGACCGGTGAAACATGGGAGGGTAATGTTCCCTTCACTAATCAGGTATTGACTAAGCGTGTGCGAGACGGTTTGGAACCTTTCGAGGCTTACGACCATAGGGTATGGTATCTCGATGGTGAATGGAAAACAGGAACCGGTGAGATAACTATGCTCTCGGTCTATGATACTTTTACCGCTAATCTTTATTCTTGGGTTGTTATGCCAAACGGCATCTCTAAGGGAAAATACAGTATGTTGAAGGATGAATCAGGTAAAGAATACCACTACGATACACCCATAATCGTCTTTGATACGGAGGCCGAACTACTAAATCACTTCATTGGGTTCATGCGAAAGCAAGACCCCGACATCATCACCGGTTGGTATGTGAACGGTGCGGATATTAGCCAAATCGTAAAGCGGTGCGGTAAGGTGAATGTGCGCGCTTCTCTCATGTCTCCTATCAACAAGTTAAGGTATGACTTTGGCGATTGGCAACAACCTATCGTTGGTCGAAACATCATTGACTTGATGCTCGCATTCCCTAAATTGTATGAATTGAAGAATGGCAAATTATCCGGCTACAAATTAGACGATGTGGCTTGGGAAGTATTAGGGGAAAAGAAAGTAGAGTTACCCGACGGCCACGACACATACTACTCCGACCCCGTAAAGTATCTCGATTACAACCGACAGGATGTGCGCCTTCTACCTCGGTTAAACAGAACCGTAAATGCTCTTGAGTATTTTGTTGCTGTTCAACATATCGCCCAATGCGAAATTCAATCCACTCCACACATTACCAAAGTGTTCACATGCCTCGCTTTGTCCGACCCTGAACTCGACCGACAACTCCCCTCCAAACCAATGTTTGACAAGGTAGATTATGACGGTGGAATTGTCATGGATGGTGAAACCGGATTCTATGAGAACATAGGTATTTTTGATGTAAAAGCAATGTATCATAGCAACGCCGCACTTCACAACATCTCTTGGGATATGCTCGATGAGAAAGGTAAAGATTGTGGCAACGGAACATCGTTTAATCAAGATAAGAAAGGTTTGCTTGTTCGACAGATGGATAGGATGACTACGCTACGAGATGAATACAAGGCATCAATGTGGGATGCTATAAATGATGAAGAAGTTACTCGATACGATGCTCTACAATACGCCACTAAGTCTCTTGTTGCCTCGATGTATGGTGTGGCGGGTGATTCTAAGTATGGTCTTTACCACCCTGAAATAGCGGCGGCTATCACATTTACCTCAAGAACAACACTAATGAGATTGAAGGACATTGCCGAAGAAATGGGCCACGAAGTAGTTTACGGCCACACCGATTCGGTCATGTGTCGGGTAGATAGCCCAATCGTCGGTGAGGATTCGGTAAAGGAAATAAACGCTCAAATGTTCCCTATCATAGTGCAGTTTGAGAAGTGGTCTAAGTCATTCCTTCTCATGGGTAAGAACAGATACACCGGACTTGTCTCATGGACTGATGGCGAACACCACGAACCTAAGCGTTATGTTAAGGGAATAGAACTCAAGCAATCCCGTATGCCAACGGTGATGAAGAACGCTATGGGTCGGGTCATTGACGGCATCCTGAAGCGAGAAGATGAAGGCGTAGTCTCCGAAGAATTAGTTACTCTCATTGATAATGTTATCTCAAAACAAATCGACCCTCTACTACTTTGTATGAAGGGTAAATTAAGTAAGGATTTGTCGAACTACCGTAGCGTTAGTGGTTCGGCGGCAGGGGCGCAATGGGCCAACCGCAACCTCGGTAAGTATTACCGTAAAGATGATTACTTCTTGTGCGCTATAAATCCTGAAGGTAAATACTTGGCCTTTGACGAGCCTTCGGAATTGGAGGGTGTAGCGGAAATAGGCTACCGGACAATGGTTGAGCGTTTTATTATCTCTAAAGTAAAACCATACTACGAAGTCGCTAAGTGGGATTTGGGGCCGTTGCTTCGTGCTATGGATGGAAAAAGCAAGGTGGAATGGTTATGATATTGTATGAAGGGAATTGTTTACAAGAAATGAAGAAGTTACCCGATAACTCGGTTGATTCAATCGTTACCGACCCACCATACGGATTATCGTTTCTTGGTAAAAAGTGGGACTATGATGTTCCTTCTGTTGAGATTTGGAGAGAGGCTTTGAGAGTCTTGAAGCCCGGAGGACACCTTCTTTCATTTGCGGGTTCTCGCACTTATCACCGTATGGCGGTGAACATTGAAGACGCAGGGTTTGAAATCCGTGACCAGATTATGTGGGTCTATGGGTCGGGCTTTCCAAAGTCAATGTCCGTCAGTAAAGCAATGGATAAGACCGCAGGTGCGGAACGAGAAATAGTGGGTCGAAACCCTAATTCAAGAGAGGAATGCGATAAATCGAATACACTTTATGAATCGGGAACCGTTGGCAAAACTGATTACATTACTAAACCCGCTACACTTGAAGCGCAACAATGGGAGGGGTGGGGAACAGCCCTCAAACCGGCCCATGAGCCTATTGTCGTCGCCCGTAAGCCCCTCATCGGCACTATCGTTGAAAATGTGCTTGAGCATGGCACAGGTGGCTTGAACATTGATGGTTGCAGGGTTGAAACAGATGAGAAAATAGTATCAGGTGGGCAAGGTGTGACCGGCAGACCCGCACCTCATTCTGCCGACGAAAGAATAGGGCAAGCATTAGGTATGTTTCAACAAGGAACAAAAAACACCTTTGTTCAAAACCCAAAAGGTCGTTTCCCTGCTAATTTTATTCACGATGGCTCGGATGAAGTCGTGAGCCTGTTTCCTGATACGAAAGGTGCAACAAGTCGCACCGACACCGTTTCAACAGGAATGTTTGCCGGTGGGGATGCCGGAACTGTATATCCCGACTCCGGTTCCGCCGCACGATTCTTTTACTGCGCCAAAGCGAGCAAAGCCGAGCGAAGCGCAGGTCTTGAAAATAACATACACCCAACCGTAAAGCCCGTTGCTTTGATGAAATACCTCTGCCGACTTGTTACGCCGCCAAACGGTATTGTTCTTGACCCGTTCATGGGTTCAGGAACAACAGGAATAGCCGCTAAGGTTGAAGGGTTTAATTTTATCGGAATAGAAATGAATGTAGAATACCTTGCCATAGCCGAATCCAGAATCAATCATTGGGTCGAAGAATACGAAATAATTCATAAAACAAAGCATGAATGGGTTTAGATACATTTATAACTTAACTATACATGGGATAAGGTGAGAAGGCATGAGCAACGGCATCCGACCAATGAAAAAGATGAGCGCGCACCAATTGACAGAAGCATTCGTCGCTATGAATCAGCGTCTTGATATGCTTACCCACGCCGTTGCCGCCGATGTTCAACGGCTAAATGTCATTGTGTTTCAATTCCTAAAGGCTATGGGTTTTGCCGAAGAGATAGTATGTCCTCATTGTGAAGTCATAAATATGCGGCCAAACATTGACGGTATCGAAGTAGATGACCGATGCGCCGAATGTGGTGGCAACTTGCTACCGTTGCCGGATGAAGTCTTCACCGATGCCGAAATCATGGATGTTCGGGTCGAACAGGAATGATAACCATTAAATGACATCTCAATTCTATTAAAAATTAAGGTTATTTTTATGAATTACATTGTTTCCTCTCAAAAGACAGAAGACTTAGAAGCGGCTATTAAAGAGCATGGTGCTTCTTCGGTATATTGGTTCACCGACAGCACAAACGAAAGATTGGCTCTAAAGTCCGGTCTTGGTCGAAACCATATTCTCTCAACCCAAAATCTTCAAAGCATGAAAAATGCTCTTGAATTACTCGGTGAAGGGTGGGTAGAATACAAGGCTACTCCTAAACCAAAACCAAAGGCAAAAAAGGCTGAAAAGTCGGAATAACAACCCTTATATACCCCGCCACCAATGTATAATTGATGACGGAAGAGGCGACAAGCACATACGACCCAACTAAGGTTACTGATGAATTAGTGCTTCGCGTAAGCAAGTCTTCATTCGGTCAATATTCTAAATGCCCTCGTCAGTATTGGTGGAACAAAATTGCTCTACCTGATTTGCGCTCGCCCCCAAGCGAGGCTATGGTGCGTGGTAGTGCTATCCATCAAGTTATGGAGGATGGACTGCGTGAAGTAACCGAGAACAAGGTAGCAACTATCTTAGCCGGTATCAACGACGACCTCCACATACCGTTCAGTAAATACGCTATCGAACAAGGTGTGCAAACAGAAGTAGCAGTAGACGCTCTTATCGAAATACTACAAGACATTACCCTCAATTGGGGCCACATTGAAGTGCTTGAATTAGAAGACAAGCATGTAATTCCTTACACTGTTGAATGCCTCGTAGAAGGCGAAGACGGTGAGGCTGAAACAATCCTATACCCCGTTGAATTGGTCGGTATGATTGACGGTGTTTTCCGTATGCCTAATGGTAACATCGTTGTCGTTGAATTGAAGACCGGTAATGCGAACATGAGCAAATTGTCTCGGACAAGAGGCGAGTTGGCATTCTACCGAAAGATGTTGGTGTTGGCAGGTTACGACGAACCAACACACTTCTTGACTATCATGCCTGATGCCGATGACTCCGACTTGATTCTAAAATTAGAGGGTAAAAGAAACACTGAATTATTCTTTGGTATGACACAAGGTTTGGGTGTGTTGGAAAAGATTAACAGTAGAAGTATTACCGCTATGGAAAAGCGTTTGTCTAATGCCGTTCACGGTATTATGACTCAACAATGGCCTATCAAGTGGAATGAATACTTTTGCACCCAATGGTGTGATTTTCATTTGTCGTGCAACGAAGAATTGCTCGGTGTGGGAACTTTGATAAACCAAGAACTGTGAGAGATAAATATGCAAGTATGTGCCAAGTGTGATAGCGGGATAGTGAGAACAGAAATGATGTTCCGTGTAACAGGTCAAGAAGGTAACGCCCCAGAAAAGATAGAAGTTAGCAAATGTGAAGGATGCGGGTTTCAATGGTCGAAAACAATGGACTCTTAAACATGCCAAGAGAAATCGGACTCAAGCGTTCCGCTTGTTCCGATAAAAGCCGATTCAAACAATACATCAATTCACTTAACGGTAAAAGTAATCTCTACACATCACTCTATTCTTTCCGAGACAAAGACCCTAATGCTTCATGGAAATTCGATGCAAACAGCGCAGTAATTGATAGAGCATGGTGGGATTTTGATGCCGGAGAACGGGGAGACATTGAACAGGTCAAACAGGATGTTGCCACCCTCGTTAGCCGATTGGATGGTGATGTTCGATTGGTCGCAACGGGTAGAGGGTTTCACATTCACCAACTGTTCAAGCGGTCTGTCATGGGATTCGATTTTCACAACCACCTCTCTCGATACCAACAAATGATGGCGAGTGGTTTGAAGACACTTGACGGATATGCTTTTCCCGCAAAACTAACTCGTATACCGAACACATACAATGCGACCCGTCGCCGTTGGGCTGTCTCGATACCAACGACTTGTTTCATGGCCGACCCTATGGGCTTCGATATTCCTAAGTCTCCGGTTCGTGCTTATCTCCGCCACTGTCCTTTCTTGGGAGAGGGTAGACAATCCAATTTTGATTTTCCGGTATGGGTGGCACAGAACCCACAGCAAGAAGTCGTTATGAGTAAATTCGACGGCGAGATAGGTAGTGCAGGTGAAATACCTATCATGCCATGTCTCGATAGTGCAGTTAGGGCCGATAACCCAACACACCCTGTTCGGGTAGCCCTCGTTCAACACATGGCTCAGGAACTCCGTTGGTTCTCCGACCCTAAATCCCTATCTCAAGAGGAACGGGGAGAGATAGAAGATGTGATATTTGACTACATCAAATCGTTGGGTTGGAGAGACTTTAACCCACACCGAACGCGACAAGGTATTAGGACTAATTTAGATTATGACAATGCACCTTCTTGTCGTTGGTTTCACCTTAGAGGCATGTGTAAAGGTATATGTTGGCGATATGACGGGACAATAGGTTCTTAAATCAAAGTCGGGTGTTTCAATACATGAGCGACCCATTACTCATAGACCGAAGGGAAAATGAAAAGTTAATTCACAAGTTATTGGCTAAGATGGGCGACCACGACCAAGACCCAAAAGGGACTGCCAAAGTATTGCATCTCAATTCAGGAGACTACATTCTCGGTGATTGGGGAGTAGAGGCAAAGGAAATCAACGACCTCTACAATAGCATATTAGGGATTGGTCGCACTCGAACAATCGTAGCCCAACTTCACGACCTATGCGAGACATTTGACAAACCGTTCCTCGTCGTTTACAATCGCGAATTGAAACCTTGGTTTCACGGTAGAAGACCAACCGCAAGAGAACTAAGCGAAGAGAGAGTGAAAATGGCTACGGTGATTAAATCTTTCAAGATGACAATGCACCAACGGTTCCCTAAATTACACTTTCTTCAATTGAATACTATGGATGACTTCGTAGATTGGTTATACACCAACCACCGACAAAATGTAATTGCGAAAGTGAAACCGCCTATTGAACATCAGGCCAAGCCGGTGATTCGACACCATGACTCTCGAATCAAGACTTTGATGAACTGTGGTGTAACTGCCGAACAAGCGGAAAAATTACTGTTAAAGTATTCCTCAATCCCGATTCTACTACGCAAAAACACCAAACAAAAGGACATGATGAAGTGCGCTCGAATCACCCGCAAACAAGCAAAAAGAATACTTGCGTTGAGAGATACTTTCAGTAAGGATTGAACCCTTGTGAACTCGTAGACATTCCCTTCATGCTATACCGTTGAAAGTTAATTCTTGTGTTATGCAACACCAAAGATGAATAGGATGCGTTGTCATCTCCCGACCCTGATGTTCTTGTTAAGGTAATAGTAATATTGTTGCCTCCTGTTTCAGCACCGTTGAGGTTGCCGGACAACAAAGCCATAGACTGTTTTTCTTCGTCTCCACCAAAGGTTACTGTTCGACTTATACTATTCCCTGTCTCTTCGCACTTTGCCGAAACTGTCAAAATTGCTCTCGACTCCACATTACCACCAAGACTGTAAGAACAATCAATCGTTATTATTTCATCGGACACATCATCGGGAACTCGAACACTGATTGAGTGCGATTGGGTGGGCCGGTTGCTCGATTCGGGGTCTACTATTCCTGAAAACACCATACCTTCACCCGACATGGTAGATGTGGCGGATGCGGCAAATGAAGTGTCTCCGATACCCTCTACGCTACGCTGTGTGTTCATAGGGGGTGCAGACCTCGCTTGACCGAGAAGGCCGAAGGAAGCGTCGGAAACACCGTTTTCTAAGAAGTCCATTCTACCGGAAACTTTCGCATGTATTCCCGAAGCCAACATATTACCTGATACGCTGTTTGAAAACGCACCTCCACCCACTTGAGTAAACCGACCACCCTCTATTTGAGAGGGGCTAAATGGTGTCGAACCTATTGGGCCGCTTGATGGTGGGGTATATGGCGTTCCTGTTCCTCCGCCTGTTCCTCCGCCGGTAGAAGGTGGAACATCAGGTTTCGGTATCGGTGGGGTAGTTCCGCCACCACCACCGCCACCAACAACGGGCGAACCTCGACCTCGCGATACTGTGGGGTATAGGAACGACGATAGACCGCCTTCATCCTTTGTTTGGTCGCGCTCTAAAGACAATTGAACACTTTCGGTAGATGAGCCGGTAGCCGACCAATTTATTTTTTGGATTGACAATGCTTCGGATGATAGACCCAAACCACTATCGGTAAAAGCAACTGTTGTTCCGGGTCGCCATCGGATGTCGGGAACGATATTGACTCTCGGACAATACCATGCGTTGCGGTAATCGAAAGCACCGGTCATGTTCGCATACTGTCTCAATCCGAGGGGGAATAGACTATTAGCGTTGGTTGCACTGAAATTAGTTACTCCCGTTGCTGTGTTGATGTGGTGGGCGTTGTGTAGAATACCTGATGCCGTCGGGTCGCCGCAACGATGCCGTAGTATGTCCTTGAGATAATCTACATTTACGGAAATAACAATTCTTTCGCTACCCGATTGAGAAGTCCAATATGTCGAAGGAATGGCAATCTCGTAGAATCCGTTTCTCTTAACATCTACCGTCGTAGTTACCACTGAAGCAACCTCCATACTTGGGGAGAACTGTGCAGTAGTAGAGTAATCCGTAGCGAACTCCGGCTGTGGGTCTTGAACGAAAACGGGGTTGCTCAAACCAACGGTGAACTCGGCGTTTTCTATGTCCGTTCCTGATTGACCGTCTTTAAGTGCAATCCATATTCTCAAATCGTCTGCGTTTGCAGTCATACTTGTAACCGGTGTTTTGGTCGGTATGTGAACAATTTGAACTGCGTGAGCGAGACTGTTTGCGCCCCACCAATAAAAATTATTATCGTATGTTACTACTTGAGCCGCATTTGTTCCTTGTGCGGTAATCCCTGCTCCGTATCTATCCCTGTTGAACTCGTCGGAACCGTCGGTTCCCATATGACCGTCAAGGGCGTTCTGTGTGCCACAAAACATAATACCGTTTACAGCACACCAAACACCGTTATAATCTACACTTGGGGCGTGAACATCGTTATTCGACACATTGAAAATAGTATTACCAACCACCCCTCTTTCGGTGTGGCGGTAAGTATCGGCAACATATCCGTATCTCCCTTGGTCGAGCATCTTGTCGGTAAATGTTGTGTCCTTCAAAACATTTCCCGCAATACTAATTGACTTTTTCTTCGTCTTAAAGTATTCTTCTTTAGCGACCGCCTCCGCCTCCGGTTCATTTGTTACTTCAGGCATCTCAATGATTTTCCACCTGTATGTTTGGTTGAGTGTGGGTGTGGGGAAATCGGTAAAAGAAATACCGTTATTGTAATACACTCTTACATTGGTTATGTGTGAACCCATCTCGGCATCCAAACTACTCACCGAAAGAATATCGCGATTCACAACTTCTCCCGAATTGTAAGAAGGTCTTACCTCTAATTTATTATCTCTACCTATTTGATAAGTCATTGGTAATCGCAAAGAATTGTAGTAACCAAAACCTGTGCTTTCGTTAGTTTGTTTTATGATAGAAAAGATAGATTTTCCACCTCGCATATCGGCGGCGGAACCGAAAGAATCATGGTTGGTGTTGCCTCCGTCGGTAGTCATGTTGTTTGATAGTGGGACTGAACCTATGTCATACCAACAAGGGGTTGCCGCTTGAGCGAGCCAAGTGTTCGATAGCATGAACGACCACAAAAACCTCATCTTGTCGGAGAACCAATATGTGCCTATGTTCGGGCTTGTTACGAACCCATCAACTTTCATCAAGAATCTAAGAGAGTATCGTGGGCTTACGCTTGCGACAATAACTACTTGGTCGTATGCGCCCGACGCATTCTGTTGGCTTGCGGCATTCAAGGCTATTTCTAAGGAGATGCCTTGAGCCTTTATTACATCGTTCATCATTAACTCTTCGAGGTATTCTTCGGCAAGTGTCGGATAAGAAACCCAATTCCTACCGGTATCAGGTTCAAGGTAAACACCAAACAATTGTTCAGGTATACTGATAGTGTTTCCACTCGCAACTGTTTGCGTAGTTCCTCCGGTTTCGTTTGCTATGTTTGCACCTGTAATAGTAAGTGTCGTCGCCGTAACTGCTGTTATTTGTGCAACCCATTTCTGTGTAACATTTCTAACTCTCATCCCTATTTTAACTCCTTCTACAAGGAAATCAGCACCGCTACAAGTGATAACCATATTACCTGCGGCGTAAGATATTGTCGATGTTGCCGATTCGACAATCGAAGAGTTTAATTTTCCTGAATAGACATACCAAAAGGTTTCGGATGAAGGTTGGTTTGTTCCGACCCCTCTCGATGCTTTTATTTTACCGAAGCCATAATTTTCAAATTCGGAAATTAGGCTTGTAGAAGGTTTAGTCTCTATGACCGTATCTCCGACTTCTATGGTTCTGTTCAACTCCGCCGACCCACCGTTCCACAATCTGTAATTAGGGTGTTGGCTGTATGGCTTTGCGCTGTTGCGTGTGGTAGCCGAACCTTGAACCCAATAGTTATCCATGAGAACGGGGAACCCGTGATACTCGGTTTCGTAATCTCCGATATTGACTCGACCACCCGCTTCTTGATTTATTGTTCCACCGTTAATAAAAGTATTAAGGTTAAAGAACTTAGAGCAATCGTAGACAACAAGACTGCCGCCTGTATTTTCCCAAGAGCGAAGAACCGATTCAGTATTCTCCGCTTGTAAAACAATAAAAGATGGGTAGTTCGTATACGCTATGTCTACTGTGTGGTCTGTTGCTATCACGACAAGACTATTAGCCCCACTTACATTTTCAACAAAAGAAACCGTGTGTTGTGTGTTGTAAACACCACAACCGCCGATGAGTATTTTGTCGCCAACAGAAGGAACATCGGCGTCATCGGTATAAAAATAAGCCTTACCTGTGTAAGCACCCGATTGATAACTTGCTATAATAGGGCCGTGAATTGCACCGCTAACATTTACTATTAACTTTGCACCCGCAGTTCCGAGAGGTAAAGAATACGGTATTCCTGTCGAGGGGTCTACCTCCGAATCCAATTCCCACATATCCAAATCACTACCAACCTTTAAGTCGGTAAAGTCAGTAAAGGAACCGTCATCTTCGTATTGGTCGGTGAAAGCGATAGAGACATTGTAATTTTCGGCAACGGGCTTCATCAATCCAACATTCTTCTTACCGAATCCTCCGCTTGCGTCGGCATCTCCGTTGTTTCGCATGTCGGCCCATTGTAGCCAAAGGTGTTTGTAATCTTCTTTTACATCTAAAATATACATGGTCGAGTCATCTATGTGGTCTTTGGATAACCCGCTTACGCCAACTATGACGCTTTGTGAATCGAGAAAACCTGTGTAAGTAAATGTGTCTACAAAACCATCAGCGTCTACAATCTGTCCGACTCCTGAACTGCCGGTCATCGAACCGGTATAGGCAATCTGTGTTGCCGACGCTGTTATCGCGCCGTCGGTGAGCAAAGAATCTTTAGGGTTAGATTCGTAAATCGCGAAATGTTTTCGGAACCAAGGGGAGTCGGCCAATTGTCTCATCCAAACCGCATGTGCTGTTTTCATTTTCAGGTCTATTGCCGCCGGTCTTGCGTAGCCTGTGTCAATACTGAACTCCATAGCCTGTGTTACGAAGGGGAAGGCGGAGGCAACGGGAATAGCGTAATCTACCATAACATAATATTTTGAATTTGTGCCTCCGGCTGGCCCGTATGCAATAGTTCCCATTACTTTGAACGAACCGTTGATGAAACTACTGTTACCTTTTTCGGCCACTGTCAAGTAATCCCCGACCTTCAAAGTAGAACCGTCGGCCCTAGTCGGGGCAATATTAAATCGGTAAAGGAGATAACCAATAAATTGAGCCGTTCCGCCATGCGCTGTGCTTCTTGGGTCGTAGCACCCATAACCTTCTAAATTAGCCGTTGTGTTTTTTGCATAAGTAACTCCGGGTAGAACAATCGCTTGAACGCTTGTTGTAACAAGACCATCACTACTGAAAAAACCTGCCGATGCCGTGTTGCTCGCAGTAGTGCAAGCACCACTCGCCAATGTTCCGGCAGTTACATTATGACTGTCGCTATTCATAACGGTAAAAGTATCTCCGTCGGAGTAACCGGTTCCGTTTTGTTCCATGATGGCTTCACAAACCGTTCCCGTCGGGTTGTTGAAACCTTTAATCTTGTAACCCAACCATTCATTCTCAATGTCATTTGGCCCCCGTTCATCTTCGTTATTATACATCTGTATCGGGTGCGCTGTATTTAGACGCATCCTTTGTTGGTGTAGTTCTTTGTATGATGTTCCTGATTCAAAACCAATAGTGGGGAGGCCCGACAATAACCTCGCCGCACCCATAAACAAGGAATCTTCTAAATCCGATACTTCACTTCGGCGGGCCAAAACTATATCGCCTTCACTCATGCCAACTTGACCCATCTCCCAAGATGCTATCTGTCGGTCAAGGAGTGAGAGTGAATCTCTTGCACTGATATTTATTTCTCTTGTTCTTCTATTTGCATTTTGTCTTACGCTTATTTTATCTATGACCCCATTCCATAGTGGTCTGTGGATATTACCACTAAACATCAAAAGTCGCCAATCACTAACAGCATCATTTGTAAACCAAGGAGTAAGGTTTTGTTCTGTGTCGTCATCTAATACAACTATGCTTGCTTGGCTAATACCGTTTGTTTGCATATTACAATCCCACTTATCAACGGGGGCAGGTAACGCTGTTCCGTCGGGCATGTCGGTAAGAGGTCGATAGAGAGCCACGCGGTCAATCATTGTATCTACCAAACACTTGTTGTAGTTTGCGTGGTTTGGTTCCACAAACAATTCCCATCCTCTCATTTCTTCTTGATTGAAAGCGGCGGAGGTTTGAGTGTTATTGTTAAGGGTATATCCACCACTGTATGAACCGGCGGCTGAATTGGTTGCTGTAACTTCTGTTCCGTTGTGGTAAACTTTGAACTTGTTTGACCCTATGAATTTGAAGTCAAAATCTTGCCAAGCCTGTGCCGCCGCCGCTTCCAAATCAGGGTTGCCTTCTTGTCGTTCCGCATCCCATAGAGTGTGATAGTATTGGTAAATGCCCGAAAGTCCCGCACCGTCATGGGGAGTAAAAGCCCACTCAATAGCGGCTGTTCCTCCGCCTGAACCTGTTGTTCCAAAAGTGGTGTTTTCGGGGAATCCAATTTTAAGGGTATATTTAACTTGGGCCGAAGTGTCTATAAGTTTCGTCTGTCCGTTTGGGGGTGCTGAACCGGTATACATCCCCTTCATAGCGTGGGTTGCCATGCGTAAAGTGAAGTAGTCTCCGGTAGAGCGAGAGTTAAGTGGATTAGAATACGCTATAACGGGTCTGTAAGCACCCGCAGGGCCAACATTGTTTAATTGGTGGGCTGTGGAGTCTGCAAGGTAAGTCGTAACGCATAAGAAGGGTTTTCCGGCGAGACTTTTAATTGGTTGAAAGTGGCGTTCAGGATAATCGGCATGGGTTGTAGCCGAACCATCCGACGCATTGTAAGCACCGGCTTGTAATCTCTCCCCCATCCAAACTCCGGTCATGTGAGCATACTGCATAAAATTAGGTTGCGTTCCGGTGATATTTCCCGCTTCGCCCGATTCGTATGATTTGCCGTTAAAAGCATAATGACTGTCTCTACCAAACGAAGCGTCGGTGTCTCCGCCCGGTAGATAATATTTTGCGCTTGAATCCGAGGATGAAGAAATAATCATGTAAGTGTCGTCGGTAGATGCTGTGTTGTGTGGTGTATCGTCAAAGCGTAGTCTGTTAGGATGTGCAAGTGTAGATGGGTATTGTAATTGAGAACGACCGGCCCATGTAGCACCTTTGCCTAATCGGATGTGGTCGAAGGTAGCCCAACGGTGAACCCCGTCGTTGCTCAAAAGGTAATTGGTGCTACTCGAAAATTCGGTCGTCGAGGCGCGGTCGCGCATCGACCAACGGTAGCGAGGATTGAGTGTCGCTTCACCATTCATGGTGTTGCCATGATGTGTTTTATCGGCATCATAAGAACTGTCGGTAGACGGGGCGTTCTCGTCGTCAGTTATGACGCGTGAACCCAAAAAGTCTTCATAATATCCGGCAAGCCAAAAACCGTATTTACTTGTTGCTGTTCTAACCATTTTCTTCACTCTCTATTACTATACTTAGAAGCCTACATTTGTGCCGCCCTTGATGTTTAGGCCATTACTGTTTAACTGTGCGATTACTTGTCCGGTAATCTCTCTTGCGGCGGCGGTTGTCGTCATGCCGTTAAAGGTGTTTGTCATTATGACTTCGGTTGTGTTTATGAGCGTTTCTACACCCTTGTTCACTACCTGTTTCACCATGTCTCCGGTTAGGTTGCCCTTAGACATACCGAAGAACATTTCTTCTCTCTCGCTGTTGAACTCAAAAATTGCTTCTTTGGCCGCTTCGATAGGGCCGATGAAGTTATCCATAGCCCCCGCCGCATCTTCAAAAATAGCCCCGAAGTCTTGTCCTGATTCTTCGGCAAACTTCTCCAAATCGCTTAAAAAGTCTGTAAAGTCATCGGCGTTTTTTGCTATGTCGGCAACCGCACCTCGGTATTCTTCAGGTATTTTTTGCATAACTGCGGAGACATTGGCTTCTGCATCGGCAACCATATCTTCTTGACCTACTCTCATTGCATATACATTATCCCTAAACCACTTTCCACCGAGCATACCTTTTGTTTGGTCTACTCGCACTCCCGCGACATAAGCATACCCTTTATCGGTTTTTGCGGCATCGGAGGCGGCTTCGGCGGCTTTCAACTCTTGTCCTAAATTGAACATATTTTGTGCCGCCGCTTCATCTTTGAGTAAACCTCTTGAAGATTCAAGATTCATAATGTCTAACAAAATTGTTTTTTCTCCGTTGTATAGGTCTAATCGCGCTTGAAGAACTTTCTTGTTTGTATCGTCGGTTGAGTTTGCTAATTCCTTTTCCGTAGCGAGGATGTTTGAGTTAAGACTTGATACATTGGATGCTATTGTCGCCGCATCTTTACCCGCCATTCGACTTTGTGCATCTTCGTATTGTTCGGCTGTGTAACTTACTGCCATGCCAAAATCTTCAATTGCATCTGTGGCTTCATTGTAATTGTCTTTCGAGGCCCACATAGCCGCCGCTATTACCGCAGTTACCGCAAGTAAAGCGAGGTTTGCTTTGGTAAGTAATTTTTGGCTCATGGTTAATTTTTTGGTAGCCACATTAGCCCCCTCCGTCGTTGCCGCTAATGTAGCCGTTGCACCGGCCATTGTTAGCATTTGAACTGTTGCGGGAATCATACTTGCGGTCATAAGAACTGCGGATAGTTTTGCCGCATCTTCGTTATCGCTAAGCATACTTAGTAGCATTGATACACCACCTAAAGCACCAGACAATTTCATCATACTCATATTAGACTGCATACTCGAAGAGACTAAGGCTTTGTTCGCTTGGTCTACCCCCATGATAACATTTCGGAACGCGGGCATAAGGGCGAGCAACCGCATAATATGACTCTCTTCTAATCCTAATTCTTGAGACAAGCGTTTGGATGTTTGAGTCATTGCGTCAGTAACTACTTTGTTCTGTTGTTGAGCGTTTGTTTTCATATTCAAAGCCGCCGCCGCTTGCGTATGCCCCTGTTGAAGAATCTTTTGAACATTGTTTTCTTGTGTGAAGGAAGATGACGCCCTCAAGGAAAGCAAAATCTCTTGGCCCTTAGCACCTAAAGCCTGTTTAGAAATATCTAATTTTGCCTTTGCCGCCTTTACTTCATTACCCTCAAGAATGGCTGTGTGCTTCTTTTGATTAGCAATGTTTATTTCCGTTCTTTCTATGGCTTTTCCCAATTTAACTATTCGGTCGTTGTCGGCAATTTCTTGTTTTTCGAGCGAGGCTTGAACTTTTTTAGAGTTTAAAACACCTTTATGAATATGCCCTGCTTTGGTTGTTATTCTTGCCTTTGCTTGTTCTGTGGTTAAACCTTGTTCCTCTAAAGCCTTGATAACTCTTTTTTCTTGAGTTATCTCTTTAAGTTTCGCCAATTCTTTTTCATTTGCCTCTAAGTTTGCTTTGCCGGTTTTACCAATATATCGTGCCGGACTATTCCCGGTCGCTTCAAGTTCAATTGCTTTTTGTCGTATGTGTAATTGTCGCGCTAATTCAATTTGCGCGAGTTTATGCTTCTGTTGAATAAGGTCTAAGTTCCCTTTTTCTCTACTTGTGAGAATCGCCAACTGTTGTGCAATCGTCAATTCCTCTTCTCTTAACTGCATTTGTATAATTAACTGCTTTGTAATCATGTCTTCTTTACCTAATTCGGTATCTAACATAGCCATGCTTATCGCGCTTTGATTGTTTTTTTGCCCGTATGCGTTTGCACGAACAATTTCTTCACCTGAAATAGCGCGAGTCAAAGCCTGTTGCGTTCTCAAAGAAACATTTAGACTCATCATGTTGAGGTTTGCTTCGACAAGGGGAGAGAATATTTTACCAAACTCGTTTATCGCCGCACCAAGACCCATTAGGCTTCCAACAGCACCTATTTCTTCGCCCAAATCAGCCATAGCATTCGACAAAAGACCCATTTCTTTTCTTGCGAAAATAACACCCGGAACAAAGTGATTTCCTAATCGAGCATTGGCATTATTTAATGCGGCCTCTACTTGAGTTAATTGAAATGCTTGGTCTTCATACCGTCGGTTCAATTCTTCTTGGGCTGTGTCTAATCTTTGAGCCGCTTGTGTTGATAACTCGGTTGCTCGCTCGTAGTTATCTATCAATTTGATAGCACGAACATAGTGGTCGTTACCTGCGATAGCCTGAGCGATTCGCATTTTTTCGGCATCGTTGTATATGATTGTAGAATTGTTAATGTCTCCGAGAATAGCCTCCATAGACCGCATTTGACCGTTTGAATCTTTTACGGCTATACCGTATTTTGCTAATTCGGTCGCCGCACCGCTTGTATCAGCACCAAGACGGGCATACATCATACGAAGCGCACGACCGGCCTTTCCTTGTTCTTCACCGGCTTCAATTAGGGTTGCCGACATAGCGGCCATGAACTGTGTGCTTTCACCGGCCAACTGCGCCGAAGAAGCATACTGATTCATAACATAAGTAATTTGAGACATGGTGGCGGCGGAACGGTTTTCAATGGTGTTCAACTCATCCATCAATTTGACGCTGTTCGCTCGAACAAGATTTGCTTTTTCGTCTTCGCTCAATCGCGCTACTTGAGAAGAAGTCAATTCACCATACATGAAGTTAGTCTGTTGTTGTAAAGAGATAAGACGCTTCATAGCATCTTCTGTTCCCATACCACCAATTAGACCGAACTCAATACCTGTTTGGGTAGCGGCGGCTACACCTGCCCCACCACCAACAATGGCCGACAACTGCGCCATACGCGCACCTGCGTTCAATGCTTGGTCGGCAGTAAAACCTGCGGCCAAACCAATTCTTTCGATAGCACCGGCAACCTCATCTCCACCGGCAAAGTTAGCGAACTTTTCAAACTCTAATCGGGCTTCGGCAATCTCTCTCGACAAGGGAACGGTAGCGTCTATAACCGCAGTCATTTGTTCGCTAACCGCCGCCGCCGATTCTTGAATACCTGATAGACCGTCAAGCATAAGTGATTGTAAAACAGTAACCTTAGCCTCGGCATCAGCAATCAATCGCGTAGCCTGAAAGGAACCTACAACATCGAAGAAAACCTGTGATGCACCGGCACGAAGCACGACCATAGCGAGAGCCGCTACGACAAAGGGGATTATTTCAAAAATAAGTTCAAGCAATCGTCATCCCCTCTACTGCACTACTCTTGCTTAGACATAGGAACACCTAAGCCCCTAAGCATGTTTAGCCCGTCGTTGTCGTTTAATAATTCCCGATTTGATATACGCTGTTTACGGCGAGCCGCCGCACTATTACCATCCATTTTCTTTTTGCTGTCGGATGTTGCTTTCTCGATTCTTTCGCTCATCTCCATAGCGACTAATAAATCCATACTTAACATTTCTTGACCGCCTTCGCAATCGTATCTGTCCCACAAATCCGAGGGTAGCGTTCCTTTATACGCCATGCACAATGTTGGTGCTACTCGGAAGAAGGTTCCAAAGGGAGGCCACCTTCAGGGTCATCTCCCCGAACAAACCCAAGAATCATTCTCAATTCTTCACCTGTCAAATCATCAATGTCAAAGTCCTTTGGTCGGACAATACTCTTAGGAACCCACTCACGGATTTGGTTTTCCATACCGCAACCGGCTTCTTCTAAAGCCTCGGCAAATTCTGTTTGTTGTTCGTCAGTCCACTCGGATGTGTCTAATCCAAAGTGCGAGAACTTGCGAAATGTTTTCGCTTGGAGGTTCTCAATTTTCAATTTTGACATCCCACCGGCTTGTCGCACAATGAGTTTAGTTCCGTCGTCTAATTCAAATTCTTTTGTTAATACAGGCATTTTCTTCACTTCTTTTCTATTTCCTTTTAGGGGAATACTATACTTATGCTATAATGGCAACAACCGTTAAAGTTATGTCGTTGCTATCCTTTTTTCTTGTTGTATCACATGAAATGATAATATCATCATTTGCTATGGCGGCTCTAAAAGCCGTTTGGACTTCGGCGGCTGTTCCGGTGAACTGCAAGACATCAAGAGTAGTCTTATCAGCGATAACCGTTCCACCGTTATTTGCCATATTAAATCACCTTAATATGCGGAACTCTTTGTTGTTTGGAGGGTGCAATCCATCATCTTGTTATCGTTGCTTGAGTAAAGAGCAACAAAAGGAACAGACATTGTTTGTGTGTCTCGGCCTGAAACATTTGCGTCGGGTGCTTCAAATCGAATCTTGTAAAAGTTAAAGGTAAGGATGTCGGCAACTGATTCATTACCGAATTGAACCTTCATTTCTATACCGCTACCGGACAACTCAAGACCATCAGCCGCAATCAAAGTTCCATAGTTAGGGTTGCTTGCACCTGCACCGTCGTGTAGAATACGGTTGAACTCGATTGTTCCGCTAATCTCACGGCGTTGTGAAGGAGGTTGTCGGATGTATGTTGCATCTCCAAGACCGCAAGCGTTGTCGGTGTCGCTGTTCATGTTAATGTCGAAAGAGATTGACTTAACAGCGTTTGATGCGGTTGAGTCTGCATTAAAGAAAATCTTAGCGTCGGAAAAGTAAAGTGCGTTAAGACCATCGGCAAAAGAAGCGGTAAGTGTTCCAATTGCCGCAGTAGAGGCTTCCGCTTTACCAACAACGGATGCGGAAACCATGGCGTATTCGTTGATGTTTGCGCTTACTGAAAGTGAGTCTACAACACATCCTTTGTAGTAGTGTTCTTTGGTTTCTCGACCAATGCAAATAGTAAACGAAGGGATAGTTCCGGCTTCTGTGTAAACATGGGGATAAAGACCGCCTGAAATGCTACCTGTTGTATCTGTCGGGAAAAGACCAAGAAGTAATTGTCCTGTAAAATTGTCGTTAATCATAGCGAGGTTAAAATCGCCGCCGGAGTATTCCTTTCCGGTTACTGCTTTAGAAGCACCGTATCGGGATAAATCGTCGCGAGTCATAACATCATATTGATGCTTAATTGACTCGTCATCAACTTCACCGTAATAGTAAGTAGAGCCGGTCGTTCCGTATGCGGATTCTTTATTGATGGCGACAAATCGGTTTACAAAAGACATACATAATCACCTTTATGGCTAAACCACCCATCAATTGACACTTAAAGGTTATCAACGCGTTCTCATATTTATGCGTCTAAGATAGGTAAAAGTAATCATGTGTGTGCATACTGTATCGTCATCATCTAATTTGTGGTCGAGGTCAAGAGAGTATTCGATAAGACTATCAGTAGTTCCGTTCAAACCGGTGTTCTTATACACTTCGTCAAAAACTTCTCCGACAATGTTTAGTGCTGTCCGATACGCATTTTCATAATTTGTTCCTCTCGTAGTAACATACACAACCGTTTGGTATTGTTGGTCTACACGACCGCCTCCAAGAGCCGCAAATGTCGGGGATGTTAAAGTCCTAAGCATGACATTGATGATGGGCGTGGAGAGCCTCATAATCATGCTTTTAGAGACATCAAAGCCATACTTGATAGAAGAATTATCAACATGCGTTTTCAAATAGGTTTTTTGGCTGTTTTTTAGAAGGTCTACCGTAGACAAGGCCATTCTCAAAAGTGTGTTTGTTACGAAGTCGGATGGGGACAATTCATCGGGAGAAAAAACACCATGAGTAGAAACATACACCGAGCCAAATTGAACATTACCGCTACTTGTGCCGAAGTTAATTTTTTTGCCTGTTCCGCTTGAGCCTGTTACCGAAAGATAATGCGTCGAACCGTCGTCGTCTTCGATAATCTCACGCATGTATAACTTAGCATTACCTGATGCGTCAAGAGTTAATCTTAGCGTTAAAGGAACGGGGTTGTATTCGGCCATTAAAATATCCAAGTCGTCGCTTGTTGCTGTGGTTGCGCCAACCAATTTTATTTTATCGCCTGATGCTTGCACTTCGACATGGTAATCTCCGTTATCGAGAGACAACAGCACTTCGTTTGTGCTTGGTGTCGAGCCATATTTTATTACCGTAAAAATAGTGTAGTCCGATGTGGTGGGTGTGATATGATACTGTGCGTTTGTTACGGCCCAATATCCTGATGATGCCGATGCACCGCTACCGGTAGCCGAAAACACTTGGTTGTTTTCTGTGATTGTTGGTGATGTTGGGTTTTCACCGACCATGCGTGAAGTCCAATACTGTGATGTTGTTGCTATCGCCATTATGAAAACCTACCCTTTAACTCTCTATTAACATAACCGTTAATTCTGTTTCTAAAGTCTTGTTCAGCCGAAGCAATGTAACCTAAAGCCGGAAAACCATAAGTGTAACTTTGACCGCCAACTGCCGGAATCCAAGCGGAACCGCCACCTTCCGAACCTATTTGACGACCCCTAATATGTGCTGTGCCTTTACCGCCACCTTTCCAACGAAACATATGGGCTTGAACCCCGTCTTCTAAAGCGGCGGCAATAGGGTATGTTCCTCCTATATCATCGGGCGAAGTATGAACACCTTCTCCACCTAATGTTCCACCATGAACACTTGGCCCACGCGAACCAAACCTTGCTTCGGCATCAACCTCATGGCCTTTTACGCTTACCGAGTGTTCCGAATCGAGAGAGTGTCCTACTTTCTGTGCTTGTGGTGTATGAGAAGAAGCCGCATACAATTTATCTCTCGCTTTGAATTTGACTTGAGACATAGCCTTTCCGATAGCGTTTTTCATAGCGTGGGCGACATCATCTACGATGTCATCCATGAGTCTATTTAACTGCGTAACATCAACACTAACAGTCATGCCGTTTAGGGTCATGTCGTTAATTTTAATTTTGCGAGCCATCAATCAACACTCCCCAAGTGAGCGAGTCGCTTGAGGTTGTTTTCGCCTCTTTCGCGTAGTGGGCTACTGCGAAGCGACCCTTCGGTAGTGGTCGTTTGAAACATAGACTCGTCTTCAAAATAATAAGCGGCGGCTATGTCAGCACATATCTCTCTCAACACATGAGCGAACTCACCTTCTTGAACAGCCGTTCCGTCGGCGTGGTCGGCACTAACTCCGGTAACTCCGGTCAAGGTGTGTGTAGATTTACCGGTATAGGAAAAAGAGTCGCCGTCAATATTACCTGAGCCGGATGACTCAAAGGATGAGCCGCTTGTTAAAACAATACTTGTAGCACCTGCGGCTACTGCACCGTTAAGGGTAGTTTCGCCAATCTCTCGGCTTGGTGCGCTACGGCCATAATCACGAAACTCTTGGTCTATGTCAATCGTAGCACGACGGATAGCGTTTGTCAATCGCGAGGATGCTCTTGTTCGCTGTGCGCTGTCAAGACCAAGCCTTGAACCGACATCGGATGTAGTGCAATAATATGCCATCACATAACCCCCTGAACATCAACACCAAAGGAAGCGAACAGGGCGATAGCGGCGTATTTAATGTATTTAGCCATAGTGGATAACTCAAGAACTGCTTGTTCAAGCAAACGAACTCGGTCGTCTAATTCATCGAGTCTGTCATCATTCCTCGGCATCTTCAATCACCTTTTTTGCTTCTTCAAGTCGAGAGATGAGGTCGGCCTTTGTTCCATCGACTGCGAGGCCGTTGTCGTTGGCAAGTGCAATCAATTCAGCCTTTTTCATTTTCTTGATAGAGGATAGTGAGGGTAAATCTTTAACAATATCTTTTAGGTCTTCGGCCAACTCAAGGACTTCATCGAGTGTAATTTTGCCATCGGCCATCAATTTTTTGTATGCTTTGTAACCGGCCAAACCAAGACCGACTGCAATAGCCGCAAGTAGTATAATCATTTCTACATCCATATTTCTCATTCCTTTTGGTATAACACTTCTTTAACTGCGCTATGGGGTATAACGGTAAAGGGTCTGTTTTCACCAACCCTATAAATCTTGTAGCCATGAGGTGTCTCTTCAATGTTTACATTTGTGTAACATCGTTCAGGCGGTTGATATACTATTTTTCCCTTTCTTTTTTGTGTCATAATTAACTCTCCAAAAACGCTTTTATTTCATCCGAACTCCAAACAGGCAATCCCGAAGGCCAATTTGAGCCTAAATGATATTGCCCCCTAAAGTAATTGAAGCAGGTATCGTCATCCATAAACGACCAATCTTCATCGGGGAATGTTGTTTCTAATTTTTCTTTTACTGTTGGCATCACGCATCACCTAATCTAATTACTTTTACTGATGTTCGGTAGTCGTTATATGCGGCAAGGTAATACCCACACCCATTAAGATAAGCGGAAAAGTAAATGTCTACTGCCGAACCGCCGGTTCTAATTTTTGCTGTTGTTTGGTGATTGTATTTTACATTTATACCGTTTATTCTAATAACTTTTCTTGTTGTAGCATATCGTCTGTCGCCACTATTGTTTGTTGATATTTCAATAAAGGAATCAATGTTGGCGGCACTTGTTCCGTGTCCGAAAATATCAGTCGAAAACCACACATCGTAAATACCATTAGCGGCTAAAGTAAGGTAGCCGTCGCTGTCTAAAACAATACTTGTATGGTCGCTTGCTGTGGTGGCCGCAGTCCAAAAACTTGTATCGGCTAAATCCGCAACCCATCTTGTATTACTGTTAAAGTCATTGCTTGAGGATGTCGAAGGGTTGTGATTAACCATGCGGTATTCAGCGAACTCCAAAAGGTCAAGTGCGTTTAACTTGGTGTGGTCGTCATCAGTAAATACATTTGAATCAGTTGCGGCTTCAACAGCCGCCCTTACTTCGGCATTACTTAATTGAGTATTAGTGTCGGCGTGGTTACTTGCATGTATTGTCCCTGCGCTTGCACCGGCCCAATCAACATGCTCCGCCGCTACAAAATTGTTTAGCGAGTCGTGGTCTATTTCACCGGGAACAGCAACGGCTGTAATTGTAGTGCCACTGTTTGTTACACCGACACCATTAGCACCCAACAAAGAAAAATCCGCCGAACCTCCTGTATCTTCGGCCTTAGAACCACCGCCACTATCAGTAGTTATTGTTACTCCGGTTATGTCTCCTGAACCACCACCACCGGCTATTGCACTACCGGAGGTTAAGGCAATATCGTTTCCGGCATCGTTTGTAAAATAAAGAGAATTGGGGGCATCGTTTTTTACCCAAAGCAAACCTTTGGTTGCGGCTGTTGTGTGTCCTGTTGCACCGATGTTTGCGGCTTCGTCAATGATAAGACCGTCTACGGTAAGGTTTTCTACTTTAGGAACGGGGCCGACTGCATATTTAGGGCTTCTGTAAAGTCCGTTACTAAGTTGAGAGTAAGACCAAGACCCCCTAATTTTAGGCGGTAAAGTAGTTCTTATCTCGGAACCCTGTTGGTCTGTTCCTTGTGGCCCAATCATCATGCACCCATCTTGTATTTCTAATTCATCACAAGTAAGAATGCTGTTATCAGCGACCGTTATTTTATGACCTGCTGTTCCGGCTTTCAAAACCACCTTTCGATAAACCGGTGTAAAAGTGGCTGTTTTTACCGGTAAAGCAAAACCTGAACCCGAACCTGCCAAAAACTCAAAAGTAGATTCTCCGGCATCGAAACCGGTAATACTACAAGTAAAAGCCGTAAAGTCAAAAATCTTTTTTCTATCATTTGCGTCTACTGCGGCTAATGGTGCAAAGGATGTTACCGTATCACCAATAGTAAAAGCAGTAAAAGATGCTTTACCGCTTGTTCCTGTGGGCGTTTCATAATCAGGCCCGTATGTTCCATCCGCAAGAACTACTGTTGGGTGTTGGCCGTCATCGAATTTCACTCCGGTTCCACTCATTGTAAAAAGTAAACCTGTTATTACTGCGTTATCACCAATTAAAACATACCTACTATTGTATGTTTTGTAAGCACCAAACCCACCATAAAAAATAATTTCCGTAGTGCTACCTGCAACAATAGTTCCGTTAGCAAAAAGACCTTTTACTCTTATTTTAGTGTTTAAAGTAATTGTTCTATTACTACCACCTGTGGCAAATGTAGATTCGACAATGAGTTCATCAACACTCAAGGTATTTCCACCCGGAGTTGCTATGTCCCAAACACAATTAGCAGTAGCATTGTTGTCAAAAAGTGCTACATCACCTGCGGCGGGTTTTGTTCCACCTTGCCAATTAGCGTCTGTGTTAGCACTTGTGCTTGAACCGCCAATCCATGTGATAGTTGCCATATTACTCACTTTGCATTGTCTTAGTGGATTTTAGTTTAGACAAAACCGCCATCCCACCTTTTTCTTGAACAACAGCAAGCATTTCTTCGGCTCTTTTACTAAACGAGTTAAGTTGAGCCGCAAAACGAATGTCTTGTTCTTTCTTTTCGCTATCTCTTACATATGAAGGGGATGTGTCAATAAGAACCTGTAAACAATCTACGCATACAAGTGCTTTTATTGCCGATTCTTTTTGAGCCGTTGATACAGCGTTTGTTGAATCGGCGGCTAATCCAGAAGAAGTAGTTTTACGGGAAGTTTTAGTAACTTGTTCAGTTCTAATCGTAATGTATTCGGTAATGGTGGCTTCATTCAAACCTCTCGGTCTGTTAAGCAAATCGCGTATGTTGTCCGTAGTAACCGCCATTTCACTCACCTAATGGTTGTGATACAGGCCACCTATCGTTATAATCTTTCGGCACATCAATTGCTTGTGTTCCATTAGGGGGTGTGGCTGAACGACCCATGACAAATACTAATTTTGTTTTAACAATATCATGTGCCATTTTACTATCGGGCAACCAATAAGTATTATTGTCGGGCAAAAGAGTTGCCGGAGAAAGAGGTTTTCTTGATGTGGGTTTTGCTAAACGAAGCAACCAACCTGTGCCGGATAACCAATGGTTATCTCTATGACGCAAATCTACAATTTTTGCATTTTCAGGAATAGGTATTCCTTTTTGCTTTAGTGATTTTACAAGTTTAGCCTTTTCGCTCATTCAACAACCTTCTTACTTTTCTTTGCTTTAGGCTTTGCTTTAGCCTTACTCTTACTTTTTGTTGGAGGGATAACATCATAGTTACCCTCGGCGTTTAGACGATAGACTGTGCCATCGGCTTCAGTCCACTCTTTGAGTTGCTCACTCATGGTTAATCACCTCAAACAATTGCTTCGTGGAAAGTAATATAAACATCACAAGCACCGGCTGTAATAGCGGCGGTTCCGATAGTAAGCAAAAGGCTGTGCGCCCCTGCTAAACCAATTGCGGCTCCACCCATAGTAGCGCAGTTTTCCCAACCAACGGTTGCGACGGTAAGTGCGGCATCGTTAAAAGCAGTAGCGGCCATAATACCGGCGGCTGTTCCTGTATACCCAAGAGCGATTGTTGCGCTTCCATCGGATGTAAATGCTTGAGTTGGGACTACCAAAAACGATTTGATAAAGGTTCCGGCAACAAGTGTTTGTGCTGTTCCGTCAGGAGCAGTTAGAGTTTTAGCACCGGCAGTCTTTGAAGCACCGTCGTAAGAAAACTTTAGGGTCTTTTCGATAGTTGTAGCAGTTTTAGCATCTGTTACTGCATCATCGGCTAAGTCGGCAGTAGCAATACCACCTGCGGCGACATACTTTGTTTCTACAAAGTCTTGGAATTTACGGTTTTGAGCCAAATAAATCACCTCAAATTACGCCTGTAATCTTAGCAATTCTGTTTGAGAGTCCAGCCGAAGCACCGTCTTGATGTTGGTGAACGACAGCACCCATGTAGCCGGTCAAGAGCCAATCAAAGCCGACTCCCGGTAGACGAGTAAGTTCGGTTTCTTGATAACCTGCACCGTTGTAAGTAAAGAACTCGGCAGTCTCGGAACCCGGTATCATAAGAACCGCGTCGTCTTCGATAGCACCAACAGTATTACCTGAAAGAAGAGTCTTACCACCTGTGTAATCACGGGTGTAGTAAACAGTCATCTTTGCGATTCGAGCCATGTGGTCTTGAAGGGATTCAACAACATTTCCGTAGAGTTGAGTGTTGAGCAAAGCACTTCGAGCCGAAGCAGGTAGAACGAGAGCCATTGCTTCGTCTCCTGAAACACGGGCGTTAGCGAAGACCTTATCCATAGTGTTGAGGATGTCGGATTCTTCGTCAGCAGTAGCCGCACCAAATGTTGCGGTAGCGGCTTGACTTTGACCTGCGCCTTCGTGAAGTTTGTTTAGGATGAGGTTGTCGATAACATCAGCACGACCTCGGACAATAGCCATTTGTTGTCGGTCAATGTTTTCAAAGGATTCGCCCCGAAGTCGAACTGTGTCAAGGAAGACACATCGGCCTTGTCCTTTTTCGAGTTTGACTGTGTAGTTGCTTGTTCCAATCTTGGTTGGGTCGGTTGTAGCCGAATCATCCAAAGGATAACTGAATGTTCCTTCAACGCCGGTATACCACTTGAACTCAAGCCAAGGGACTGTTCGTGCGCCAACAAGTTGTGTTCCAATAGCCAAGCGTCGGCTTTGGAGTTGGATAAAGTCTCGGAGGGTTTGTTGAAGAACTTCGTCTCCGGTTCCGAATGGCCCTGCGGCCGCGCCTACTGATAGTATTTCTTCTAATGATTTGTTTGCCATGATATTCACTTCCATATTTTTTTTGTTATTCATGCTCAAGCGAGAGCGACCCCACTAAGTAGAACAGGAACCATGTCTCCGTTGTCGGATGATGTAATTTCACCTTCACCGACATAGATTCCGATTTTCTTGTCGGAAGAGTCTTGTGAGTCAAGAAGTAGTCCAGCCGCACCTGCATAAACAGGGAGTCCGAAGGTGTATGTTTGAGAAGCCTTGGATTGAACCATTTGCACACCAACAAGAGGGAGGAAAGAAACGGTTGCACCGGTTGTCTCAAATGCTTGGTCGGCATCACGGGATGATTCACCGGCTGTAATACCGATAGGAACGACTGCGCCACCCGGATGGATTTTAGCATTGTTGGTTGTTCCGTCGTTTGTCAAAATAAGACCGACACCTGCAAAAGTTTCAGCGTCTTTCAATGTAATGCTTCGTGGGTCTACTGCGTTAAATGCTACCATCTTAGTTCATCTCCTTTAGTTCGCTGTATTTAGGGGCGCGAATGCGATTGTCGGATGATTCTTGACCCGACAAGGTTCCGTTCCATGTTGAAGCCCATGCGTTCCATGCTTGAGCATAAACGCCTTCAGGGGTTTCGACCACTTTACCGTTTAGGTAATTGGCGACAACAGGTTCGGAGGTTTTTGCTTCTTCGGATGCAATAGCAGGTTCGGAAGCAGGTTCGGCAGGGGCCAAAACCTTTTCTTCAACAACAGGTCGGGATGATTCCCAAGATGCGATTAAAGATGTGATAGTGTCAGTTGAAAGGTCTTCATGTCCTTTTAGGCCGAGTTCGCTTGCTTTAGCAACAAGTCCACTTCGGATTTCTTCTGCTTTAGCGGCTTCGTTAGCCTTAAATTGTTCGATTTCAGCGCGAGCCAAAACCAATTCAGCCTGAATTGATTCCATCTCGGAGGCGAGGATTGTTTCTTCTTGGGTTTCTTCACTCATTGGATTCACCGTTGGTTGATTCTCACCACTTAACGATTGACCTATAAAGGTTGGTGATGACGATGCTACTTCGTTATTTTTGTCTAAACGCTTTACCTCTTCGATATTTGCACGATTATAGGCCGGTTTATGCACAATAGCCAAGTGGTCGAAAGTAAAGTCCATGTCAAATACCATGCCGTCTTTATCGGCCTTAACAGGAACGCCGTAGCCGCCGATAGATACTCCATATTCGGGCTTTAACCACAAACCTGATTCAAGAGCCTCAAACAATTCAGCCCTAAGAACATGAGCAACATATCGCACTTCATACTTATTATCGCCTATGTCGTTAATTGTTGCCGAAGTTACTAATCCGACATTTGCTTCGTTTACGCCACCGTCAGTATTACGGTCAAAACCAACATCCTTTGCTTTAGGATGATTTAGTGTAAGGTCAGCACCGAACATTTGTTCTACTGCGTTTTCCGCCCCTCTACGAGTTAAAGACCAATTGTTTTTGTTGAAACCTTCGTGAAATGCTATTCCTTTTATCTCAATAATACTTTGGCCGGTGGATGCTTCTACTTTAGCGAAAATACTATCTACGGATATTTCCATAGTAACATTAACGGGTTGGCAAACACCTGCAACCAATTCTTCACCAATAGGACAAGAACAATTTTCGGATGCAATATTATCTCGCTTTAAGACTCTACCATAACTTGCGTCTTTTTCTTTTTCTTTGTCGTAAGAAGCGTCTTCAGGGAACTCATGCCCTTCGTGTGCCGACATACAATCTTCGGATGAATTACCCATTTGTTCACAGCGAGTCATAAACTTACTATGTGTTTCACCGTCTTCAGGAGAAGGTAGTGCGGCTTTTTTTGTTTTCATAGGAACACAATTAGGAACTTTACGACCGTTTTTCATTTTCATACCGTATTGTTCCCAACCGGCTTCGCAAGGGTCGTCATCATCTTTTGCTTCCGCATGGTCGGAACAATCATCACAACAAGCCTCTACTATTTCTTCAATGTTAGCAAATATAGGTTGTTCTTCGTTTTCCATCCACTCTTCATGTAATGAAGCCTCTACTTTCTTTCCACCACGCCATTGTCTACAAGACCAATAACCGGGTGTGGTTCTGTCTTTCTTTTCGGAACAATTATGGCGGTCGCGGAAAGCCTTACGCCTTTTAGGGTCATCACGCTTAATCTCCATGTTGGGGTCGCCAAAGCGCACGATAACTACTCTACCTGCACTGTTTTGAACATAAACAGCAAATTTCTTTTTACCGCCTGATGTGCGAAAAGGTTTGTTAAGTGTAACCTTTTTACCTTTGTATTCGGCGGCAACGGCAGGTAAATTGTCGTCATCCATATGTTCAGCACTTTTGATTTGTCTTTTAAGTGTTAGCCAAGTCTCCATATTTGTTTAGATTCGTTGCGTATATTTTTGTATGTTTCTTTTGTCATAATATCTCTTACATCAGGAAACCATTTAACTTCTGTATAACCTAATCTTGATACTACCTTTGCTAAGTGTGGTAATGTAGAATCCTCAATCGGATTAAGAATTGTAATTTTAGGTATGTCTTTCAACCATAAAGAATTATTTCTTTGGTTTAGCAGGTAAGAATGTAAACCATGCCCTCGCCAATATTTGCGTATGTATGTGTTGCCAACCAATACAAATTTTTGTTTACCTTTTTCTTTTATCGTTAAAGAACCTGTATGACCTGCGGCTTGCCCGTTAATCATAAGAACCCAATAAACCATATTGTCAAACAATTTAGGATAGCCTTTTTCCGATGCGAGAGGTAATTGTCTACCCCATAATTCGCAAAGGTCTTCGTGCATCAATACAAGGTTTGTAGAAATAGAATCAACAAACAATGCCATTTACTCATTCCTCTTGGGTTTGAATGGCGGCAATATTTTCTTTGTATTTTTCAACAATATGTGCGTGTTCTTGAGCCGATTTGAGCATTACTTGTTGATGCGACATAGAAGACTTTTCCATGTCAATAATATGTTGCTTTCGCATTGCATCTCGAACTCTTTCGTGTTCCATTTCAACACCCATGTTGTCAATCTCGATTGTTTGTTCGGATTCCCACATACGAAGAACTGTTCCAAGTGCCGGAACAGCCACACCACTAATAATTGCTAAAAGTGCAATGAATCCCTCAATCTCTACTAAGACAACATCGGGCTTCATTATACCCATACCGACTATTGAACCTGCGGCAAGAAGCCATAGGTAGATTGTTGGTAATACTGTTCTCTTAACCATTCGGTCGTTAAATGTGTCGGTTTTTTTATTCATTCGGATTCCTCCTTTTTGCCTTCTTGTTGGTTTGTTCGTGGTAATTCACCAAGATTTGTTTTAGGTTGAGAGTCTTGTCGGGATGCCCCGTCTTTTGTCGCAGGTAATCCCACGATGTCAAGTGATTCATTAAGTGTTAGTATACCTGATTGATAACCCATAACTGCTCGCTTCATCATATCCATTGGGGATTCTTCGGCAACAGGGGCAAAGTCAAAGTCCGGCAAGTCCGACATCTTATGTTCAATACCAAGTAATTCAAGGTGTTTTGAAAATAGTTTCATAACTTCTTGTTTTACAACATACTGCAAACGACGAATCGCTGTGTTAGCCCACATATTTGCGTTGTATGTAGCGGCAAAGGTTGAACCCTTTTCTTGCCCTGCGGCTACACGGGGAACATGCAAAACTGCGGCGATATTTGCCCCGACCATATCAAGGAAAGCGGAGTTATCAGGAACGGTGTTATTGAGGTCTACATGGTGCAATTCTACATAGGATGGTAGAATAGGCATTTGGTCGCCTCGAAGCCCTTCAAAGAGTGTTATAACATCATCCATGATGGTGTTTAGGCGTTCTACTTGTTCGTCGGGGTCTTGGATGTGTTCGATAGCCGATTTGTCAATAGTAATAAATTGCTTTGTCAAAGCATCTTCAAGAGCAATACGATTATTCATACTGTTATACTTTGCTCGGATGGCTTGTTTGAGGGAGGTAAAACGGGATGCGCCCCACACACCGTATGTCTTGCGTAGTTTGATGTCGTCAAACCAATTAGAACGGTAATCTATGCGAAAGTGCATTACTTCGGCTTTAGGGAATATCATAGGGTCAAGCCCTTGTTCTCTTAGGATGTAGTAATCGTTTGACATAATCGGGTTGTTTTCGTTAGCGGTAAACGGCATACCAGAAGCACCTCTTTTGTCTACAATACTAATTTGTTTTATGGGTAAACTTTGCACATCAGTAATACCGACACCTGCTCTACCTACTAATTTGTTAATGTCATTACCGTATACCATAAGGTTACGCATAGCGTTAATCAAAAAGTCATCAAAGTCAAAAGACTCAATCATCATGTCTATTGCATTACGGATAGTGCCATTCTTTGCTTTCTTCATGTCAATGGTGTATGCGTTTGCTGTCAATGCGACTGAACGAACAGCACCGTTTAGTTCAGGGTCAAGTTTTACCATGCTATCAAACAAATCAAACTCATTGTCAAAATTAGTATCGGCTTGAAATTTGTCAGTTTCTTCAAATATGTTTGGTAAACCTGCGGCAACACTTAAAGAAACATTTGAACCTACTCTTTGAATTGGTTGTTGTTTTGCGACAACCGGCTTAGAACGGAAACGGTCAAAAATGCCCATATTTTACGGGTATATCGGGTGGTTTATCAATTATTGCCCCGTTTTTTTACTTTTTTTACAATTCCTCTACCGACAAAGAGCCAAAAGATAACTTCAAGCACAAGTAAAACGAATGCAATTGGCCCGGAGTAATGATAGTCGAAGGCCATATCCGACATTCCTCCTGTATCATATTTAGTGATAGGCATGTTTGACTCTTAAGTATTAGTGATTCTTGATTATTTCTATTGTGTGTGTTATTACAAAAAAAATAAAACGACGCACTGAATACTATTAGTGTTAATTCTTTTTTTGTTTCAAAGACAATTAAGAAAAGTAGTTATTACAATAAGCAAATAGGCAAAGTTGGCCCGTTCTTTACCTATGAAACAATAAAAGAATTATGTAAAAACGCAACACTGTGTCTAATTTAATTCTTTTTACATAAGAGTAAACAATAAAAAAATAAAACCTTATAAGGGGAGGGGATAAGCAAGATTTAATGCGCGCTCCACCTAACTACGGACACGACTTAATCCTTGAATTTTTTGACTCCGAAAAAAGCGTTATGGATAATGCACGAATGTTGCATGACATGGATAACAAAAAATCTGTTAAAGGTTGGGAAATGAGTATTGTTAAAATGAAAAGTGCAGGTAAATTAGTAATTGAGCCAAAAGTAAAAGACACATCAAATACTTTTGCCGAAAAGGTTCCTGAGTCATACTTTTACGACCAAGTAAATGATGAATACTTTACATTTCTTTCGACTGCCAACACCATGATTAAAGTTGAAGGTGATAGGCATAGAGCCATGAAAACCGCGTATAGTAATATGGTTGGTAAACCGGCATCCATCAACGAAGTATGTCGAGAGTTTGGCATACCGCGAGCATGGTTTGATGAGTATAGGCGGCGACATGGATGGACTCACGACATGGATATTTACACTGATGAACAAATCATGGAGTCAAGTGTAGAACAATTAGTTGAAGACTTAGTTCTTAAGCGACGACATCAATTACATAAAAAGTTTGAGCGTAAAAAGTGGAAAGAAATAGAAGAAGATGCCGACAAGTATCGTATGTTTGAAACAAATGTTCTTGCCGATTTTAAGAATCTCATACAAGAAAAGGCAACAAGTGTCTCTCAATTGGCATTACCTGTAAGCAACGACCCATTCTCTCTTGTTATTAGTCCGACTGACTTTCATTGGGGCAAATACGGATGGGTTGATGAAGTCGGTGAAACCTATAACTTTGACGAAGCCAAAAAACGCCTTATGGGTAAAACCCAAGAATTGATTACTCGACTTTACAGTAAACCTGAACAAATTATTATTTCTACCGGTAGCGATTGGTTCCATGTTGATAACGATGCGGGAACTACAACAAAGGGAACACCTCAAGACATGATAGGTTCCCCTGCCGAAATACTAATGACCGGTTGTAAGTTGGCGCGTGAACACATAGATTTGCTTAGGCAGGTTGCACCGGTCAAAGTAGTGTTTATGCCGGGTAACCACGATAGAATGTCGGCTATTGCTTTGATGATGTATTTGTCGGCAGTATACGAAGACTGCGAAGACTGCGAAGTTGTTGTATCTCCTTCAACCCGACAATATGTTGAGTATGGCAATAACCTTATTGGTTTTATTCATGGCGACGGTGCTAAAAACCTTGAAGAGTTAATGTCGTGCGAACAACGCGAGTTATGGGGCAAGTGCCAACACCATACTTGGTTTCACGGACATTTGCATCACCGTAAGGTTTTGGAAAGCAAAGGGTGTATGATTATACAATTACCATCCTTAGCCGGACATGACCGATACCATGCTCGACAAGGTTATACTACTTCTCAGGCCGGATTAGCCGCACACATTATTGACAAAGAAAAAGGAATTATAGGTTCTATGTTTGCCCCCGTTGGTGAGCATTGATGCCACATAAACCAATACCGAGAAAATTAAGGCGGTGTGCTATGTGTGGTTACGAATCCAAGATTTGTTATACAAGTCATAAAGTGTGGAGTTCTAAAGAAAAAAGAATGGTCTACTGTGGAATGATGAGGGTTGTAAGATGACTGAAATAAAACGAGAAGCGGTAGTGTGCGACTCATGCGGTTGGGCAAGTAAATATATGATGAGGGGAAAGGCTTTAACAAGAGTCTGTCCGTATTGTGGAATGCGCTCGCTTAGACCGCAGTAGATGATACTATGTATAACATAACAAAAACCGTATTTTGGCAAATTCCTATCGAAAATTATGTGATGTCCTATGGCGAGTATAAAACAAGCATTAGCATTTGAAAGAGCAAGGCACGATGTTCAATATTTTTATCGTTGGCTTGGTTATTCTTGGGGCGAACATATAGGTAAATGGATGGACTTATACACTGATAGGAAAGGTAGCCATGTTCACCGTGTATGTATTATCGCGCCTCGTTCCCATAGTAAAAGCACAACTTTGGGTGTTAAGTTATTGCATCAATGCCTTTTTGAGAAGTATAACGGTAATCCTTTACAGGTTTGGTTATTTAGTGCAAGTCGCGATACTGCAATTCGCCGTTTGGCTGAAATTCGTAGTGATTTGACAAAGCACCCTGAATTATCTCGATACCTCGATACAAGACGAGGTGGTAAAGTCGAGTTGTATTTTAACAACGGCGCAGTAATCCGTTGTTCTTCTGTGGGTTCCGCTATTCGTGGTGAGCATCCGGCTATTATTGCTCTTGACGATGTATTGCTTGACGCTAAAAAAGAGTTGAACAATGAACAGTTGCGCCATTGGTTGCGTAAGGTTGTTATGCCTATGCTTGACCCCGGCTCGTCAATTTACTGTGTTGGAACTCCAATGGCTATGACTGACCTTTACCACACTGAAATGTTGGATAATACCCAATGGAAAAGCGGAACATGGTCGGCATTCCCTAATTGGGATGAGCATAAACACGACCCCGACAAATTGGAGGCTCTTTGGCCGGAGTTTAGACCGGCTCAATTTTTGCTTGAACAGCGTGAGTCTATGGGTGCGTTGGAGTTTGCTCAAGAATTGCTTTGTCGAGTAATAGATGACGACTCGGCAGTATATCCCCGTAAGTATACCCGTAAAAATATGGACTTAGAACAAGTGCTTGATACAGAAAAGCGGGACAATTGCCGGTATGTTATTGGGTTTGACCCTTCGCAGGGATTAGGAAAAGACTACTCGGTGCTATGCGCTGTCCGACAAGAAAGTAATGGCGATTTAGTAGTGTCAAACATTTGGCGAAGGAACGACTTTCCCCCTGACAAACAGGCTGAAATGATTGGCGAATGGTGTAAGCGATACAGCGCACCTTTGGCGGCTGAAGATGTCGGATTTCAACGATTGTTTAAGTCGCTGTTAGAGGCTAAGGGTATCGGCGTAGATTATAGGGAAAGTAAAGTTAGCAACAAAGGTTTGAAACAGGCTTTGCTTAACAGGCTTAGGGTGTGGTTCGAGCGAGAAAAAATTGTCATCCCGTATGGCGACGACAAAACTCGACGCATTATGAGCGAGTTGCTTGACGAATTAGAATCACACGCTTGGAAAAACGGCGAGATTGTTGATACAGGCCGACACAACGACTTGGTAATGGCATTGGCACACGCAGTAGACCAATTTTCAGGCGGAATGAAAGGTGCGAAAATGGTCTTTGGCAAATCGGGCAAAGGTGAATGGGCCGGTGGTAAGGCTAAAGCAAGAGCGCGTGGCAATCTTAAGGTCGTTAATCGACGCAGGTATTGATACTTGTTTTTCATAATTTTTTGTAGTAAATTTTGCGGGAGGCTAAGCAATGGTAAATGTGCCTCTTTTTTTTACTTTTGGAGTAAAAAAAGAAAAAACCCCCCAAAACCCCCCCTAAATGGGCCTGAAATTTTCCGATGGTATCAATTGACCTATTGATACCTTGAAGGCTCACAGAGGCGTTTATATTGCTGTTTTTAGGGGTGTTTCGAGTTTGTCTATGTCGGCACTTTACAATTGACATGAAAAAGGCACCCGTCGGTTCATGTTTTGGATAAGTCAAATACGGGTGAACATTTGACTTTCTATCCTTTGTTTTCGATTCTTAGCACCTCGTTTTGGTATTGATTACAATAATTTAATTCGATAAACAGGCTTTCAGTCAAGCGTTTTTCAGTCGTCTTCAGGTATCAAGTTCGGGTTGATTCTTTCACAGGCCAAGCCGAAAGTTACACCGTTGTATGCAACATCGAAGCACACAGGCACGACTTTGGCGGGGACTTTGATGGAGTCGTTCCGTCGAATCATAACACCGTTTGAGCGAAGTGCTTTGATGGCTTCTTTCGCTGTATACACACCCATTTGGTAGCCAATAATTAAGCGAGCCGTTGCGACCGGTATCATGCAAGAGCGCATGTGGATTTGATGCCCGCCGTATGTCTTGAGTTCACCATCACTTTGAATTTGAGGCATTGAAATGGCATTCGCATGGCCCGAAAGTCTGTATTTTGGCATTGAGCATACAGTGCATGAGTTTGGCGAATCGCCTCCCTTCTTTACTTGTCCGTTGCCCATCAAGTTGCCACATCCACCGTTCTTCTTAGAACATGACCATGACTTAGCGGAGACGGTCAAATCGCTCAAGGTGTCGGCATTGATTGAGAGGTGTGCATATCCAAGCACTTCATTGTCGGCGTTCTTCGTTGGGCCGTATGTATGAACCTTGATGCCATGCTGATAAATTGAAGTGATAGGGTCATAGTGTCCCTCTTGTTCACTCAATCGCATTGAGGTGAAACCTTGACGGATTAACTCCGACGGGTTCAATTCAATGTATCGGACAAAGTCGTGAGCATCCATCAATTCAAACGCTTCAAGAGCGCGGTGTGAAGTGATGTCTTCAAGGGCGAGTGTATCACCAATTGTCGAAGCAACGGCACCCATGTTTTCAATACCTGCTTTCTTCAAGCGAAGCAATTTATCGAAAGCCATGATACCCATAACAGCATCGCGAGCCTTCTTTGATGAATCAAGCACTTGCTTGAATCCGGTTCCGTTGGCATTCATTGAAACGCGTTCTTGATTTCGTCCGATGTATTCAACCACAGCAAGGCCGGCGTTCACCATTGCTTCGCTGTTGATGTCCTTTCGTCGAATGTTCGCAGTTCGGGCGTAAAGCATAGCGTCCTTGCACATTGGCGTCCCTTTGTATGCAAAGGTTTCGCGTTGCTTCTTGTTCAAGGTCTTTCGTGCCTTGGCGTCATTGACGGTCAAGGTTATTCGCTTGAACACTTCGTGGCGTAGCACATCCCCGAATCGCTTAAGCACCTCGTCGGAAAGGTCTATCATTGTCTCGTTTGAGGTTGCTTCAACAGCAACGACAACCGGTATTTTTTCGGTTTGTTCAATATCAACGACATTGAACACACCGTTTTTGGTATGGGTTTTTTCCTCCATGTGTCTACGGTATCTATAACGCATATATCAACCGACCGACTAAAAAGGGCGTTTTTGGCGTTTTTAGGTTTGTTTTGGCCGGTTCCGTTGCGAATTTTCAGGTGTGGGTTGATGTGCGTTTTTTGGCTAATTTAGGGGGTTTTCTAAATCATGTTTCATGTTTGACCTGATTTTTAGGGCTAAACGCATGACTGCGAGGCATAACATGATTGAACATGATTCAACATGAATGATTCATGTTCGTATTTTTGGATTTTTTGAAATCGGTCGGCGCGCGGACCGGATTTTTTGAAACTTAGTGTATTTTCTACACTAAGTTTTTTTTTCACACTATCATAAATTAGTCGCGACTAATAAATCAAAACCCTGAAAAAAATTAGTCGTTAAAAAAGATTAGTCGAAAAAAAATTAGTCGATAAAAAAAGACCCAGAAAATTAGTCGCTAATAAATTAGTCGATAAAAAAATTAGTCGTAAATAAAATCACCAAAAAAAAAAGCAAATAAATTAGTCGAAACCCAGAATTAGTCGTAATTTGGTTCCCGACCCCTCCGAAGGGGGGTCAGGAACGGCCTCGACATTAGTCGTATACTGTAAACGATTTTAGTCGTATTCAAACGCTCTTGTAATTAAGAACTGCGTAGTCTTCAAAATATTCAGGGTGTGTTTTGCACATGCCCCATTCAGTAGCGTAAATTTTGAGCCTGTAAAGGTATTCAATGTCGCCGTGAATTGAGCAGGTGGGTTCATACGCACCACATTTCCAACCGTCGCTGATAGCACCCTTTAGAGTGCGTTTATTGCTGTATTCATAATGACCGGCTACAATTATCCAACCTGCGACCTGTGAGGGATTACTTCTCAAGTTGCCTTTGTTGATGCCTTGAAGGATAGGGTCAAGGGATGGGAGGACACTTGAAGGGTAGCCATCACAATGACGGTAGAAAATGAGGTCTTGACCCTCATCATGTAGCCACTCGCCAAACTGCGACCTTTCGATGTATTGAACAACGACGTTACAACGAGTAGACATCAAGCCACCTCTTGAACTGCGGAATAGTTGCACTTGAGGCACTCTCCCACAAGGTCGCCGTCGCCAAGTCTGTAAGCGCGTTGAGGATGGTGGCCGCAATTGAGTTTCGTCATTTCAGGGATGAGGAAATTGCACCACATCTTGTCTTCATCGCCTGTCGGTAGTGCTTCGGTATCAAGGGCTTCATACGCATCCTTGAGTGTTTGCATAATCTTCTCAAGTTCTTCATATCCTCTAATGGCTTCGGGGTAATCCCAAGTCATATAGTCATATACATCACAAATTGCTACCTCAAGGCATTGTCGGGTAACGGTGGATTCATCCACAATAGGGCCGTCTTCGGGGGTATGGTCGTTTGCCATGTGTAATCCTATGTTGAACAGGTATATCAACACGGCTGAACGACTAATGAACGACTAATGCGATACGACTAATGAACGACTAATGCAAGGAACGACTAATGCAAGCAACCCACTATTAGTCGCGACTAAGTTATCGCACCTGATTTTTTATTAGTCGGGGTTATTAGTCGTAAGTGTTTAGACCAAAAAAAAAATTAGTCGTAAAGAGATTAGTCGCTCTTAGTCGCTAAAAAAATTAGTCGTTAAAAAAGGCTTCACTTTCCGGCGAACCGGAAAGCAAAGCGGCATCGACTTTTAGTCGTATACTGTAATTATTTTAGTTAATTACTCTTCAACCAGAAACCAAGTTTTTTCCATTGTAATGTATTCTTGGTCGGTCGGGATGTTAATTCCGATGGCATCAACGGATAGGGTTTCGGTGTATTCAAACCATTTTGTTCCGCCGTTGCTTTTGTATTCTCCGCATGGGTATAAGTAGCCCAATTGCCGGAACTCCGGCAAGGGGGTATCGTGCGTGTATATCATTATATCAGTGTTCATTTTATGTCTCCTGTTCAATCTATCCTACGGGCCACACCTATTTATACCTACCGCTTCGACTAATATGACGACTAATATGGCCTGAGCGTTATTTTCTTAATCGCGACTAGTTTTTCTTTTTTTTAGTCGTTATTGTTATTTTTTACGACTAATAGGCCATTAGTCGCGACTAATTTTATACCCTTTCAGTGTGCTTATTAGTCGCAATTCTCAGGCGTCGGCATTTATGGTGGGTTCGGAGGGGGATAACTTTTTTTTACGACTAAGAAGGGTATATCGTGCTGTTATTTTAGTCGCGCTTAATGCTAATATTAGTCGCGACTAAAATTACATTGAGCAGTAAGCGTATTAGTCGCAAAAAAACTTCATAGACACTTAGGAGGGGGTAATTGGAAAAGAGAAAAAAATTACGACTAAGAAGGAGACTGCGAACCTGATTATTAGTCGCGTTTAATATTAGTCGCGACTAAAAACATGGATTGTAATACGCATATTAGTCGCAATTTTATAGCGTCATTGTTTGCACCCCACCTAAGTGTCGAGGCCGCGTTTTTACGACTAATACGATGACTGCGAGCATGGTTATTAGTCGCGACTAATGGCGTTTTAGTCGCAAATAAATTAGTCGGTTGAAAAAAAATGCGCCAAAAATTAGTCGGTGCAGAAAAATCACCAAAAAATTAGTCTCGACTAATGACAGGCCAAGTTTTTTTAGAAAAATCAGGTATAAAAAAATAGTCGCGATTAAGAAACCTTTAAAAATTATTGAATAAAAAAATCCACGCCGAACTTTAGTCGCGTCTAATTATTGACTACAAATTATAAAAATTAGTCGTCTTTCCAACACCCGACTAAAAAACGCGAAACCATTTCCTTTATTTAGTCGCGATTAACTTTCGCTTCGCCGGAATCAGGATTGGCCGCATTAGTCGCAAAACATTAGTCGCTCGACTAATAATCGAAACCGAAAAATAACATTAGTCGCAAATCGCCCCGATTTCAAAAATAACATTAGTCGTCTTTTTCAGGTGTTTTTTCCGTAATAATATGAACGCACATACGCTCGCGAGGGGCATTAGTCGCCGTATTAGTCGCTCATTAGTCGTATCGGTAGTTTTATATAGTAGTATGCACATGGGTAATTAGAGGCGAAGCAGATGACCCTAAAAACCGAAACCCGACCAAAGACCGACCATATCACCTTGAAAGGTGTGCGCTGTAAAAAGTGTGGCTGTAAAAAGTTCACATCAATAGGCGTATCAAACGAAAATGCCCGTTGCATTCACTGTGGCACATTCACATTCCTATGGGGTGCTTGAATATGAAGACGACCGAATATTTCAAACCCATTTCAGTTATCACCACAAAGTTTCCTTTGAAAAAATATCATGTTATTTTTGTAGTCTCGCACACGGACACACACACACGCATAGCACACCTTGACACTATCAACGGCATTTACAAAACATCTCGCACCATCACACAAGCGCAATTCAAAAACGGCTACCGACCACTCAATAAATCCGAGGTGCTTCAATTTGTCGAAGAATGATATTTCAGTAGACTTCTCATGCACACACGCGCAATGGCCGCGTGTGCAAAAATCGCTTGAGAGATTTTCAAAGAAGTGTGCCTCGCGAGACATCCCGTTCAAATACGAATTTCAGGATTCGCCCCCACCCACCTATCGCGCCTTTGTCAAATGCAACCGAAAATACGGTTCCGTTTTCGATGAGCAATTTCAGGATATGACCGGCGCGAAATGGCGTTTCAATCCGAAAGTGAACCGGCGTCTCTATCGACTCAAATCTCCCGACATCGAAAAAATATGGCGTAACCTCGACCACATCGGAAAATTGCACACACCTCCCGAAGTTTTCAAAGAGTCAAAATTTGTCGGATATTCTACCGTTCAAATCAAGGCCCAATACACACCCCCTTCAAAGTGGCGCGTCATAACCGTGTGCGACCCTGCCGACCCCAATAATCCTCAAGACACGCCCGCGATATACACGCCCATGTTTGGCGAAAAAATACCCGAACGCGTAGGCCGTAAAAAATTGCCCCACAAATATACCGACCAATGCGACCATTGCACTTCAGGGAAACGGCGTAGAAAACAGGTCTACATTGTCGAATCACCCAAAGGTCAAAAACGATATGTCGGTAAAACATGCCTCAAATCATACACGGGTCTTGACCCTAAAGACCTTGAGGATTTACTTTGCTACGCTAAAGCATCACCCGAAGAACCCACCTCACATGGCGGCCGCGTGTCCGAGACTACCTTTGAAACCTCGCTCATGAACATGCTCATAGGTGCGTATGCGACCCAAAAAATGCCTTACAAATCCGGTCTTGGCCGTTCTCTCTTGTTCTCCTTTGTAAAATATTTACCCGATGAAAACCTTTTAGAATTAGGTCGATGGGACACGGATTTACGGGGTCGAAGGACTTGGGAACCCCAATTCAAAATAGCAAACATATTCGATTTACGGCGACCCGATGACCTGCCGAGTGATTGGCAAATGCACATGCTCCTTCAAAATATGTCTTGGCGACCGTCGGCCAAAATTATGATGCTCGCGTCCGACTTTGCTCAAGCCGTCGAAGACATGAAAAACGACCGGCCAAGTGATTTTACCCGAAAAGTATTATCGGTGGCTGAATGCGGAGTGGTTCAACGAAAAACATGGAATGTCTATGCGGGCGCGTCCTCGCGATGGCTCAAGAAAATACATGAGCAATGGTTCAACGAAAAGTCCGACATCAAACCCGAACAAAAAACGGTTGCCCACACGGGCGAAGTCGGTGAAAGAATCACCGTTAAAGTATTCTATCACTCGCAACGCGAAACCAAAAACGGCTACACCATAACCGAGTTCCGCACCAAAAAGAATGAGGCGTTTGTAACCTTTGGCACAGCCGACATTAGCCAAATCAAGACCGGTGATAAATTGCTCTTGACCGGAACTATCAAGCGACACGGTGCTTTCAACGGCAACGGCTCGACCACACTCAACCGAATCCAAATGACCGGAGGTTGGAAAGCGTGAACGCGTTCACAGCCGATGTCTCTCAGGAAAAAAGAGAGCGTCATATTAGTCGCCATATTAGTCGTATGCGAAGGTTTAAATACTTGATAAGAGTATGGTTAAATAACCGACAGGAGAGGAAACAATGAATGAACAAAAACAATTAGATGATGATGTGTATTGGATGCTTACGAATGGCTATACAAACGAGCGTTGTAAAAAATGCGGTGTTTCAATATGGTTATCGAATTGCGAATCACGGTTTGATGAAAGCGTCGAAAAAATAGTTATCACTTGTAAAACCGAGGTGAAACAATGAAGGATTATAAACTTGAACAAGAGATATTTGAACTGATAGCGAATAGAGGCTTGGGACTCATAGAGGCGTGGCTTCTATTGAAAGACATGACCGACCAAATAAACGCAGAGATTCATGGGGCGGTAGAATGAGTTACAAACCATTCTGTGTAGCCTGTGGGCGTGAAATGCGCTACAATCCCGCACCACACTACCTATTCGCTTGTCGAACCGATGGTTGCGAGTGGATTTATCAAGGTGGCATATTCTTCAATACAGCCGATGATTCGGAGGCGGTGGTCGCATGAGATTTGAAACACCTAAAAAAGTCGAAAGTGTCGAAGACATTGAGGCTTTATGTTACCGTAAAAGAAAACCGTTTGGGGTTCGCGTTCCGTTGGCAAATCCGATATTCGGTAAATTAAAATGTGTGGCGTGTGGCTACAAATTAAATGAGCCATACAAAACGCTTTCCGACCATGATGCGAATCGCGATTATGTAACCGACTTCAACCCGACGGGATTAACTCTCAACCCTGAAACCGGAGTTTTTGAAGACCCTAAAAAGTGGGCCAAAAAAACACGCACCACGCTTAAAATTAACCCTAAAACTAAAGAGGTTATTCCCATGCACTATTACTGTAAATGGGTCGGACTGATGAATAACATAGAAAGAATCCGAATACACATGCGAGATGGAGGTTTGATTTAATGATTCTCACGGCATGGTTAATTCAAATCGCGATTCGATATAATAGGTGGCGGTTTCAATGAGTTATCGAAGAATTAGATTATTCGACGGTGCTTGGGGCTACTGTAAATTTTGCGGAAACAAGGCATACCACACAAACCATAAATCCGAAACATACGCTTTGTGTGCCGATGCTTGTGGTTATATTCGACACTATGGCGACATTAGGTATAACGATAAAAACATTATCAAAATTGAGGTGAGTCCTGATGAATGATGAATGTAAATTCCCAAACAAAAAACGCTTTAGAACGCGTGAGGATGCCGATTTGGAGGCGTGGTTCATTGGTAAAGGTTTCAATGTCTACCGTTGCCGTTGTGGTGGCTACCACTTTACTTCAAGGGGGATTGACCGATGACTAAGAATCGCGCCACCAAATATCGCGACCGGCGAAAACGCTATTCAAATAATTCGGAAAACCCGAATCAAAATGTATGCGCGCACCATGTCGCCCATTGTTTAGGGGTAAAAGAAAATGTTCGATACCTCCACAATTTAGGCGACCTTCTACGGGCGGCCCGTAAAAAATGGAATGTGCGTTCGCGCAAGAGTGTGTGGGCTACAAAGTTCAAGGGTGTTCCGTTCACTATGAATCAATTCCTAAAAAACTTCAACGACTTCAATGAACAAGCGGAAAATCAAAAAAGTATTACCCGTAAAAATTATTGGTGTCCTGAATCCGACCAACCTTGGATTGAACAAACCACTACTTCTATTTCTATTCACGCATACATAATCCATGTAGAACGCCATGTTCTACTGATAAATGCCAACGGCGAAGTGCATGTAGATACCGCACCAAAAACCGGAACCGACCGTCGAAAAATCCTGAACCTTTACGCCGTCGGTAAAAAATACAAAAATGTGGAGGCAATCACAGAATAATATTAGTCGCTCATTAGTCGAACCGGCAGGTTTAAATACTTGAAGGGGTATGGTTAAATGAAGCGGGAGAGAACCGCCGACAAACAAAATACAAGGAGGAAAATAAAATGAAAAATATACCGAAAAAAGCAAAACAGACAACAGACATACCGAAGAAAGACCTTAACGCTTGGGGCCACCCCGATGCAAAGAAATGGGCTTTCGTCGGCTACACAAAGAAAGACGAAACCGCATGGTGGGTGAAGAAATGAAAGTCATAATCCCTGAAGCGGAAACTGAAGGCACATTTGAGGGGTGGGTTCGCGTTGAAACCAAAAACGCCATATCCATTTACCGTAAAATGTTGCTTAGACAAAGAAGAGAGAACGAAGCCCGAACACCACAATACCCGTATTCATTGGGTAGTCATATGAAAGCATCTATGCTTCTTCACTTGACACCGGAACAGCGTTCATCTCAATGGATTAGACTGCCTTTAGGTAAAGCCGAAAAAATTATGGAATTGCATTGCGAGGTAATAAAATACAGAAATTGTGTGATGAAACCTTTCTTTTACATGCAAACTCACCGGCACAGCATTTCAGTATGGCCTCAACATGAGCGCGATGAAACTCTCAACAGGGACAATAATTGGGGTGAAGAAGAATGAAAAACCCAAGCCCGATACAAAAAATGCTAATCTACGACCAACCACGCGTGTATGTGGCCTGTTTAGGTTGCTATAACGAAGGCCGACTGAATGGTAAATGGATGGATGCCGACGAGTATGAAGACTATACTCATAAGTGCAAACGCCCATATCATGAAGAATACGCCATACATGACTATGACACGATGCCGAACTTAGACGAATATCCCGACCCTGAAAAAGTCGTTGATGTCGCCCACGCCGTCATGGAGCATGGTTATGATATTGTCAATGACTTCATAAATTGGGGTATGGATGATGTCTCAAAAATATCCGACGCATTCTTAACCGAATTAAGCGGATGGAATTACAACAAACAATTAGGGGAATACTTAGTGCATGAATTAGACATGATGAATATACCCGATGAAATGTCCTATTACTTCGATTATGAGGCGTATGGTCGCGATATGTCGGTGAACTGCGTCTATGTCTCGGACAAGGGCAATGTATTTTGGAGGGATTTTTGATGACTCGAATGGTTGGAATATGCGGCTACTGCTCATTTGTTCAAGGTTATTGCGTGGAAAATATGCTATTGATAGCAGACCATCCGAGCCTTTCACACGACTTTTGTAAATCGTGTAAATCACAC
>Ga0209337_1000105_pt1 | contig 68454 bp, 95 predicted proteins | sample LinPmetageLP53_FD_184044 | JGI IMG/M metagenome (GOLD analysis project Ga0209337, IMG submission 184044) | Marine viral communities from the Pacific Ocean - LP-53 (SPAdes) (version 2) | ecosystem: Environmental > Aquatic > Marine > Oceanic | place: Pacific Ocean | collected 2010-02-08
GTCCAAGCAAAGGTATAACTTCCACTCCCACCACTAGCCGCTACGCTAACATCAAATGTAGGAATACCACCTGCATTAGTAGTAAAAGCCCCATTACCTGCTGGTGCTGGAAAAGTTACATTATCAACTAAAGGTGCAGAACCGTCTGTAATTAAAGAAGCCGCTAAAGGTGTACTTCTATTTGCATGACTACCAAAGCCTAAAACAGTATAACCAAAACTCATACATCATTCCCCGCATCAATCGTATAATATAATTTAATACCTAGCAATCTAGCATCTTCAGCCGCAGTATCGTTACTATCATCATGAACTCTAGAAATTTGGAAAAAAGTTAAATCTTCTGCGGCTGGCGTACCAGCAATAGTAACTTCAGCACTTAAAGGACTTACCATTAATTCATTAGCGGCTCCTTGATTTGCGTCATCAACTACAATTTGTGTACCAAAAGCAAGATTAATAGTTTCGTTATCATTCATTCCACATGCTGATAATCCCCAAGAAACTCCATCAGTGTCAGTAGCGGTTGAACACCAATATGCTTTAAATTTGACTACACCTTCATTCCATGATTTAGGAAATGCTACTGTAAATTGAGCAGATTCAGTTGCTCCATCATCAAAGTCTAAACATTTTAATTCAGGCCCATTAGACAATTCAACTTGAGTTAATGCTGAACAACCAGCAGTAGTATTAGGGTATATAGCAGAAGCCGGAATCCAAATAGTATGGAGTCCACTCTTTAAAAATATAGCATCTGTACCTGCGCCATCAATCATATGTAATTCATTATCTGCATTAGTGTATAATTGTCCTCTATCAGCAGTATTAGTTGGCGCACTTATTTCATCTAATGAAATAGCACCTTCAACTGTTAATAGACAATTAGTATCAACGGTTGATGTTCCTATTGCTACTTTATCAGCACTCCCATCTGTTCTAATTAAATTATCAACAGAATCTCCATCAACAATAAAGTCAACATTTTTATTACCGTCATTAATATGCACTGAACCATTTGAAGTATTACCAGTATTACCTTGTAGTAATAAAAGTCTTTTTGTACTAGCAGCATCACCATCTCCTTTATGTGAAACATAAAATTGCATTCTTCCTGCTTCTTCTCCATCTGCAACATATCTTGCATCAGTAGCCATATAAGCAAATAAATAATTATCGTTATTATCGTTCTTACCTTCAAATCTAATGATACCTAAATCATCGCTATTTGCCGCAGAACCATCAGCAGGAGTTTTCTTAAATGTAAATATAGTTTCTTGGTTATCATCATTTGTATTTTCTAATAATATTCTTGGCTTTTCAGTTCTTCCGGATTTAATATGTAACATAGACTGTGGATCATTAGTACCCACACCTACTCTTCCTGATTGATCCCCTGTATTATATAAAAATCTATCTTCTTCTACCGCAGTAAATAATTGTAAGGGTCTAGTAGTAATATTATTTCCTGTACCCGCTACTACTTTTATTAAAGCAATAGGTACATCATTTGCAGATAAAGCCGCTACATTTGAATCAGTACCTGTAACAGTGCCATTTCTAACTGCTAAAGAACTAAATGTTAATGTTGTATTTGTTAATGACTGAGTAGCAATAGCACTTAATTCAAAATGTGTTGAGTCTGTAATAGAAGCAATAGTAGCACCTTTCGGAACACCCAAACCATAAACTGCTAAACCTGCTACAATATTTGCATTAGCATCATGTGTAACTGTTGCATCATCATCAGTAAGGTCACAAGTTGCATCTGTAAAACTTTTAATTACTAACAAATCATATCTATCGGTAGTAGAATCAGCCGCCGCACTTAAATCTACTGTCATATCAGTTCCTGTAATTTTATAGGATTGGTTATTACGATAAAATTTAATATCATTATCTAATGTAAGTCTTGTATAAGTTGTACCTGCGCTTTGTTTTATACCCGAAGAACCTAAAGAATAAACATAATTTCCTGTTGATGCCGCAAATAAAACCTTAAGAATGCCCGAATGTAATTTATCAGTTCCATCATTTAAACCTGCTAAATCATTTGAACCACTAGAAGATGTAGAGCCTACTCCAAATGTAGTAATTTGGCTTACTGGGTTTTCTGTAAAATTTGACATTAATCTACCTCCAATGTTATTATTACTTCTATTTCATCTGTACTAACAAGTGGCCCAATTGGGTCTAGTGGCACTCTACATATTAAAGTATTCCCTGTTGTTTCATATAAACCAATTTCTTTTATTATTTGTCCTACATAACCACTACCAGCAATATTTATTTTATAATCAACAGTAGTTTCTCCCGAATTATTAATACTAATGCTAGAAGTTTGTATGCTTGATGTAATGGGTGAATCTAGTGTAGTAGCATTTGGGTTTGTACTATCGCCACCACTACCTATTTGCCAGCCTATATTTGTATTTATTTTTCCCCTTAAAAATTGTCTGCCGTCTGTTGTTATCATGGTTCTATCACCGTTCCAAATCCTATTACTTGTGTTAATCCTACTGCACCTGCACCTGTTATTTTTGTTACCTTTGCTTGTATAAATTTAAGTTTTATTTTTTGCAAGTTTACATTTGGTATATAAACTGAAGCATATGTTTTTTTCTTTGTATTTCCTTGTAAGTCTTTTGTTATAGAAAGTAAGCCCGAAAGTGTATTACTTAAATCTTTATTATACTGACCTAATAAAAGTTTCGTTGGCATACCTAAAGTTTTGTAAATTTCTATTACTGTGTAAGGGTTTCTAAATATTCCTTCGGAAGGATAATAAAGTGTAATAATATTACCTGCTTCTAATAAAGGTAAATCATTAGCAATAGTTAATTCTATTGCATGGGAAGTTTCATTATATAATTTAAGGGTTTTTACAGCAAGTTTATCTACTTCTGCTTGTGAAGTAACAGAGTAATCAAATATTTCTTTAGAACGAGTATTGCCTGTTTTTTTAATATTACTATAATTTTTGGCTTGTCCCTTAAAACCATCTCCGTATACTATAACTTCATTAAAATTATCTAATAATGATTTATCTTTTTTAATATGAACTACTTTAATCTTAGAACTTTCTTCACTAATTTCTATTCCTCTAAAATCCTTTTCTTCTTCATCAGAAACTACCTTAACTGTATCTCCATTTACATGTAATTTTAAATTTTTATTTCTTAATAATTTGTTAATAGCATTATTTGAATCTTCCCCCGTAAAATTACTACCAGAATAATATTTATTAGTATCGCTACTAACTGTATAAGATATATTATTTTTACTTAATATTGCATCTACACTTTGTTCTACTTCGGGGACAATATTAAATGGTGTAACAATTTTAACATATTCAATATTAGATTTAATATTACCTAAAACATTAAGACTAAAAATACTTCCAATAGATACAGAACCTACAAAATTTTTCATATCACCAAATTTTAATATAACTTTATCAGCAGAAAGAGATGGTATATTTCTATATAATATAAGCATAGGAGTTTTTAATTTATTTATACCATCCGTAATATATACATTTGATGTAGTATCATGTTGCCATTGGTTATTATTAGGGCTACTTGCTACAAATAAACTAGTATCATTTCTATGTATTAGGCTGGCAGACCCTGACCCATCTAAATCTGCTACTACATACATTCCTAATAAAGGTCCATTCGTTTCAAATCCTAAATTTTTATATTCATCTAGTGTAACAGTTTTTTCCCAATTATGCCAACTTGCTTCAGATTTTGCATCAGTAAAAAATTTGCCTGTAAGAGGGTTAATTATATTTAATCTTGAAAGACTATATAGAGAAAATGCGCTTCTTTCACTTTGTAAAGTTTGGGTAGCAAATTTAAACAATTGATAATACCCCGAAGCATTAAAGTTACTATAATTATCTATATGTAAATAATGTACATTTTTTGTACCTACACTAGATTCTGCTTTAGATATTGTATGGTTAAGAATATTATGAGTATTACTTTCTTGCCCTCTCGCTGTTCTAAGTACATTTGAACCACTAATTTCTTGTGCAGTTTTAACTAAAGTTTTACCTGTTAAATTAGGTGCAAAGTCTACCCATCTTAAATCTTTAGTAGCCCAAGAACCGTCAGTATTATCTAAATCCATTTCTACTTCTATTCTAATAAATCCTTCATTAGCACCAGTAGCCGCAGTATATTTGCTATTTGTTCCTTCAAGAGCAGTAACATTAGAATAACTAGCAGATATAATAGATTTAAATAATAATATTGCGTCGTCTATTTCTGTATTATTATGGTTCCAATAAGTTTCCGCTTCTAGTTCAATTATATCTGTTACACCTCTATAGTTTGTTGCGGTATGTTCTGATGTACTAGTATCATATTTTAACTCTAATCCTATATTTGTAATATCTTTTAAGGACTTTCTTCTATCTTTTATTAAACTTCTTTCACCAGTATCAGCACTTTGGTCTTGAGCAAGAGAATCACCTGCATATACTAATACGGGGGCTAAACCATTAAATGTATTAATTAATTCTTTTGCTCCTTCATCTTTTACTCTTCTAGACATATTATTAATAAATCTATTTGGGTGACAACCCATATTAGTTACACTTTTGTTTGTAGTAGTATTTACAATTAATATACCACTTTGATATGCAGATACATTTACAAGATTAGTAGCGTCAGTTGCCCTAACTAATACTTGTCCGACAGAACCTGCACTTGGAACACCACTAGTACCACTAACTGCGGTTACTACATAATTTGTATTGTTAACGGTTAAACCTGAACCTGTTACTCCCGTTACTGTTAATGTATCTCCTACAGCAAAATGATTACTCATGTCTATTTGTACGCCGCTAAATGCTTCAAATTCTATTTTAACTGTATCAAAATCAGTACCACCTACATTAACTGCATCAGTGGCTTGGTCTACAAATTTAATATTACCTTTGTGTTTAAACTGCTTTGTACCCCTATACATATTTTTTTGTCTATAATTAAAATATATAAAATTGCCAAGTTTTCTTTTTCTAAAATTACCTGCTGTTCCAGCCGCTATTTGGCTATTATCTGAATTTCTAAAACCACTACCTGCTATTTCTATTGTAGTATTAGATATTACTTCATCTAAATCATTAGTTGAACTACCATGACCAAAACCACCATTTATACCTAATACAGTATTTATTTCCATATCCATAAATAAACTTGCTGCTACCTCTAATGTACATTCTACTTGTATGGCTGCGCTACCATTATGTCTTATAGTACCTGCAAAATATTCATTAAAACCATTAAGTCTGTGAATATTATGGTTATGTCTAACATCGGTATCTAAAGTAAATGGATATTTAAAAGTATTTTTATTTTTTAATATTTCATTATTAGTAACAGTTTGACCAGAACCGTAAATACCAAATGCGTCATCTTCTTCTACAACTAATATTTCTCCTTCATATGCATTTATTAAACAATTAGCGTTAGTTGCGTCTGTTAAACTTGCTTTTAAGTATATTCTTGTAGCGGTTGTAGAACCATCTGCATAATCAGCATAACCTAAAAATCTAGAATAGCCTGTTGTATCACTCGCTGGATCTGTAAATAAATGTATATGATTTACTGCGCCATTAGTCCCACCTGTTGCCCTATTATCAAATGTATTACTATTAAACGGCAAAGTAGTTGTGACATCTATATATGCATTACTTGTACTGGTAGCACTTGTTGTACTAGATCTATATACTGAATTACCAAGTCTAGGTACGCTTTGTGCAATACAATGTTGTCCCTTTGCTGGTTCATTTTGTTCTGCTATTTCTTCTTCAATAGAAGATTTTAAAGGGTAAGTTTCATAATCTACTTCATTCATATAACTATCATAAGTAACAGGGACCATTCTAAGTAAATTAAATCTTTTAGGTACTGTATCTAAATTATTATTAATTGGTAATAAATCGTAATTATTATTTGATGGTTTAGTAAAACTAGTCGCACCTTGATAATTATCATGTGTAATAGAAGTTTCACTTTCACTATCTTTATATTTAATTAATAAAAAGTAATCACTAGTATTTCTTCTTGCATTATCGCTACCATTAAAGAAAATATGGTCAGGTCTTTTTTGGCTATCCGGAAGCATATCTCCGGGCGCAAATAAAAACAAAGGTTCACACATAGGGTCATCCATTTCAAATAATTGTTTATTAGATTTAACCCATGTATAATTAGTAGTATTACTAGCCAAACGATTACTATAATTATATGGAGCATTTCTATGTGCATTATCATAAATTGTAATATCTTGGTGTTGACTACCATTAGGGGGGTAACGCCAAGTTTGTTCTATTGGTTTTTCTTTTTGCCAAGAGTTACTATAGTCTTTATAATATGTTTTAGAAATAAGACTATCCCCCATAACTCTTATTGCACTAGCATAAGCACTAACCATGCTTGGTTTTTCTTTATAAAAATCATTTATATATGTTTTAACAACTGTTGGATTTCTATTATCAGGTATATTTCTATTACCTGTAAGTTTGCTATCTGTAAAATTATTAAATCTAAATATCGGACTACCAAATCTAAAAGCATAATTAGTCGTATTAGTTTGTTGTTTTCTATCATCTACACATAATCTTCTCCAAGTAGAACCTTTATTTTCACTATCATTAATATGGTCTAATAAATGTATAAAACCTCCACGGTCAATACCTTGTTTATTAAGAAAATATAATCCTACACTATTAGAAAAAAATGTATCTAAATTATTTATATCCATTCTTCCCATTACAATAGGAGATATATTACCTATTTCTAAAACTGATTCCCCGCCTTCTAATTCATTTGCTTCTCCTATTATATGTAAGTTTGATAAACTTCCAACTATACGATAATCAAAATCTATTCCATAGGGAGAATCTTTAGGTGAATCAGAAGAACCTTCTAATGCTTTAATACCTGAAATTTCCATTCCATAATTTTTACTTTGTCCGTTTAAACTTGTAATAAGTACTCCGTCAGAAGCATTACTACTTGTTTTATTTAATGTTTTTGCTGTACCATAAAATATTATTCCCTTATCAGCCGCACCATATAATGATTCATGAGGTACTGTACGGTAATGATTATGTAAAGATTTACCTGCTAATAATTTATTTTTACCTACATATATATTATTATCATCTAAAGTATCAGAACCATTAAAATCTGTATTAGGGTCCACTAAAGAATCATTCATTAAATTAATAGCACCTGTTGTACTTGCTGCTTTATCTTGTGAAACAACACCTAATGGTATATATTTACTATCATATTTTAAATAAACTACATCACCAAAAGTTAATGCAACAGTGCTAGTACCGCTAGTAGTTACCGTATTAGCATTTAAAGCATCAGCAGTATTAGCAATATCTAAACCTGTATCTGTCATACTATCAGTAATAGGTGAAATAGTAGACGTAACCCATTCTTTTGAATATAAAAAATTTTGATTAACTGGATAAGAAAGTAAAGTGGCAATTTCATCTCTTCCTGATATTGTTAAACTAAACATATTATTTTCTGTATCAGTTTCTATATATTCTACTTTACCCTTAAATACTTTTTTATGAGTAGACATATCTGACTTTATTGAATCTAAAAGATTTTTATCTGCATAATAACTAGAAGATAAAGTGCTATTTAGTTCTACATAATTATTTCTATTGTCTCCCTTTTTAGCAGTAAATGTAATTCCACCAGCAACATTACCTGAACAAATATATTCTAATCCGTTAATATCTGATTCAGTGTCTAATTGTAATGTAACTCCGTTTCTTTTTAATGTGCTACTATCTATAATAGTATCTATATCGTGACTAACTATTAAATTACTAACTTTACTAGACCATGTATTTCTATATGCTTTTTGGTCTGTCATAGTAACAACAGATGAAGAACCTTCAAATTTAAAATTAGTAAATAATCTTCTGTCAGAAACAGTTAAAATTTGTGTCCCTGTTATACTTACATTTCCTATTGCACTTAATTTGTAATAATAATTATCTATGTATATTAATTCAAATGGTGCAGAATCCCCTAATAACAATTTTAAATCTTGTCCTTCTGATAAACCCGCTACAGTTATTGTGCTAGAAGAACCATTATAAGTTCCGGGTAATAATGACTTAGGATTTGAACCTAGTTTTTCCTTTCCTATCATTTCTTTAATATGAAAATTTTCATATTCTTGTACTTTTCTTTCTAACATTCTTTCATTATCTATAAATTTAACTTCTGCCATATTACCTTTATTAGTAATAGACCTGTTTAAATTTACATTTATTAAATTACCCATATATTGATTTTTATTCGGAGAAGTAATAGGTTTAATATATGTAGAATAACCTGAATTTTCAAAATCATAATTTTTTAAACTTCCTGTCCAACTAGTTATATCTTCTGTATAAGTGCCGGTAGTTCCATCGTATTGAGCATAGTTAACTTTAGTTGCTGCTTCGTCACCAATTTTATTATTGTCTTCTATTGTAGCATTTTGTGTATAAAAACTTTTATCAATAATAAAATTAGAAGTAATGGGCGCAGTTTTAAATACACTTTGTTTAACACCTACTATGTTAGTTTGTTTTAAGGCTACATATTTTTTATCTGGTTCTATATCTCTGTAAAAATAAAATGTAGGCTTACTTACTTCTACAAAATTACCATGTCTATCATCAGAAGAATTTTTTAATAATCCATAGCCTACTGCCACTAATGTATTAACGGGTGGGCTTCCTCCTGTAATACTAGAACCTTGATATATAGTAACTTTAGTACCATAAGGAATATTTTCTTTTAATGCTGGTGTAAAATCTATATTTTTTATATTACCATTATATGATGATACATCTGTAATTTTGCCTACATGGTGTTTTACTGGTGTGTCAGCATAAATAACTACAAAATAATCATGGTTTCCTAACTCAGCAGTAGTTAAATTTTTATCTACTACAATTCTATGACCGGGAGTTTCTACTAAATTAACTCCGTAACTTTCTACTGCGGAACCCGTGGGGTGATACCTATTTAATATATTACCTAAAGACATATTAGCAGCCATTAAAGCACTACTAGTAATTACATCTTCATCGTGTATTTCATAACAGTTAAGATATGTTGTACCGCTTGAAGAAGATTTAGTTACTAACCGTGGGTTAATAGGTACTTTAATATTAAAAGTATCAATACTAAAGGTAGCGGTAAAATCAGTAGGTAGATTTATACCTTCATTTAATACTACTAATTCATCTGTCAATTAAATTACTCTCCTCGAAATCTATGTATAATAATAATTTTCTAAACATTGGTGATAAAGTATTTATATTTGTGAAACTCGACATAGGTACAGAACTAATAGCAATTTCGTGATATTCTCCAAAAAATTGTGACTTTCTTTTATTTTGTGCTGATATTAAAGAAGAAGGATCTTGACCTAAATAAATATCATTTTTACTAAAACTAAATTTACCACCTGCGCCATGCTTAGATTTAACTACTACTTTATTATTATAAATAATAGCCATAGTTTTATTTGCGGGGTCGTAAGTTACTGCTATATGGTGAGGAACTTCTAAGTAAGTAGCCTCTCTAGCAACAGGAATATATGCAGTAGAAAAAGTTGTACCTATATTTTGCACTGTTATTAAACCAGACACAGTATTAATACTTTGTACTGTTCCTAAATTATTATTATTTTCATCGTATACAATCATACCCTCTGCGTAGGCTCTATAATTATTAGTAACAAATGTGTTGTCCCCAGTAATAACACTTGAAATACTATCATATGTTCCTGATTGATTGGCTACTTCAGCATAAGGTTCATGTCCGTTAAATAAAAATTTACTTGGATCTACATAAGTATTTCTAATTACTGGCGATGTAGTTATTACAGTAGGCGAAGTAATTGTAGTAGTTGTACCACCTACTGTTAAAGAAAAAGATATTGAATACTCTGCTGGTTGTCTTTTTCTATAAGTAGTGGTATTATTTAATACAACACTCATGACTGAATTTTTTAATAAAGTCATAGCAGAATTAATTCTTTGATTTCTATCAAAATAATTATCACCATCCGAACCTAAACTTTTTAATGACTTATGACTTGTACCGTTATCTTTATCAAAATCACCATTTACATCATAAGGAGTTATTATCATTTCAACAGTTATACCTCCTGTGTGACCCCATAAACCTGTTCCTTCTGCCGCTATTGATTGTGAAGCATCTATATTAACATACCCATCACAAAATGCTGGAAACTGTAAAGATTTTCTATCTTCAGAAAATGTGCTATAACTCATATTACTTACCTCCTAATGGAATTAATGCTATTTCAAAAGACATAGTAAATGAAATAAAAGGTTGCCCCCCCACAATATTTGTACCAAAACTTTGAATAAACCCTTGAACTCCATCTACTTCAGTAGTATTTGAAATAGGGTCTGGGAAATCATTTGCTCCTACTGTTAATTCTTGGTCAACAGAACGAGAAGCCCAAGTCCACGGAACTAAAGGACAAGATTCAACTGGGGTATCAGAAGTAACATCTGCATGATAATTATAATTATGTGCTACTCTTGAAGGCATAAAAATAATTAATTCTCCTATATTTTGTTGTGTTTGTAAAAATGAAGAGTCAACCGAAGCGTGTATAAGTTGCGCTACTTCATAAGCGGTCATAAATCTACTATAAACAACATCATTGTCATCCCTTTTAATAATAGTTTGCTCGGTAATAATACCTGATAAACTAATACTTTTAGTAGCCATACCCATATCAATTGCCAATGTAGTAGATTCTCCTGTAATTGCACCACTAAAAGGTAGTGGGAAAGAAGGTACAGTTCTATTTGTACTTATGTCTAATGTTTCTACTTTTAGAGCAATACGATTTGTTCTCCAATCATTTTCGGTATCTACACTATTTCTAGATTTAAAATTTAAAAATACAAAATGATCGGTAGCATCAGTAGCACTACCACTTATATGACTTAATATTCCTTCTGTTGTAAATGCCATTTAATCACGCCCTATATCCTGATGAACCATACTTGTTCATTTCCCTATTAATCTTTTGCCCTATTTTACGAGCAATTTCATTTAATTCTGAATCAGAAGCACCTATTCTTCCGTTGACATTTACTGTAATATTATTGCCCGTCATTCCTTTTGATTGGACAGACGGAGTTACACGGGAATTAATAGGTACAGAAAGAATTTCAGGACCAGCCTCACCAACTAATATATTACCCCCTTGGTTTACTCTTCCTCCTGAAGCAAATGGTCTTGAACCTAGCATAGAAGCACCGATTAACCCCATTGCTCCGACTGCAATTCCACCTATTATTCCACCACCAGCCGCTTTGTAAACCATATCTTTAGCAAACCAAACCGCAAGTAAAATCAAAATATCCATTCCTAAATTAAGAATTGCAGATAGCCCATTATCTCTAAAATCTTTCTTTAGATTATCAATATATCCCCCAAACCAATCTTTTGTACCAGCAAGAACCGCCCATATTGTCGCTCCTAATAAAGCAAATGCTCCAAGTGCTACACCAACTACTAACTTTATTGCCCCTCCAAGTATTAAAGTAAGACCATCAAATAATTTTTGTCCATCTCCACCAAATGCCCCAGCGAGGAAAGTATATATTCCTAAAAAGAAATCTGATAGTCCATCCCATACTAACTCAAATATAGGCATAAATTTATCAATTGCTTCCATAAATCTATCACCCATTGTTAATACATAATCTACTAAACCACTTTTTATTATTAAAAATACTAATGCTCCTAAAGCAAATATAAATAATAAAGTGTAGCCCATTACCATTAATCCATTTTTTAAGAAATTACCCAAAGGTGTTAAGGCTTGACCTAAAGTTTCTGAAATTTTTTGCTTTTTTATTATAGCCAAAACCATTCCAGCAGCCATCATTATTTTATGAATACGATTAAATTTTTTAGAAAATGATTCTCCCAATAATTGTCCAAAAGATTTTGGTTTGCGTTTTGCTTTTCCTTCAAATACTACTCCTGAGCCACCTTCTATGTCTTGCGCTAAACTTATTCCACTTTGTTCTTCTAAAAATTTTCTTGATGCTTGGGTCGCTTCTAATGTTAATTTTTGTTCTGCAATTTGTACGGCTATATTTTCCTTATCTGCATGTGCCTTTGCTTTTTGTTGGTCAGTCATTGCTATTGTTCGACCTTTAGCATTTCTTAACTGAAAGGTTGCGTAACTAACAGATTCTGCTTCTAATTTTGTAATAGATTCTTTTAAATCTCTTTCTTGTTCATAAAAATATAATGCATCGGTTACTTCTTTTCTTTTACTCATACCTGCTTGTTGAAACAAATATTGATATTTTTCTTCATACTTAATACGTTGAGTAACGCCACTTGCTAAAGCAATTTCAGATTGTATATTTTGATATACTTCTTCATTAAATTGTTTTTTATAACTAATTAATGCTTTTTCATTATCCATTCTAGTAGTTAATGATTTAAAATAATCATCTGTTCTTAATTTTTGCATTTCATATTCTTTTATTTGTGTTTTTTTATTTAAAATTGCTAATGTGTTAGCAGATTCCATTCTTACTTTTGTTTGTTTGTTAATTTGACTAGCAATTTCTCCTTCTTTTTTAATTTGCTCTTTTTGTTTCTTTTCTACATATTGCATATAAACTGCTACTGCACGAATTTTATTTTGCATAGACCAAAAGCCGGGAAATATACCTGATGAAAAACGACTTACTGCATTCCATAAAGTAGAAGAAGAACCTGCTGTGGCAAAAGATTGAAAAGATGCTAATAGCCCATCAGAAACTTGTTGGGTAGACTCCATCATTTCTGAAAGTTGACCTAAACCCCCTTGCATTTCTTGTAGACTTTCTATTGCTTTTTTTAAACTATCAGCGTCTGCCACTTTGTTTCACCTTATCCATATGTTTCGCTTCTTCTTCTTTTTGTAAAGTAAATAATAAGAATAAATCCTTTACCATTGAATGAGGCATTTGGTATACCTCGGCAGGACTTATATGTAGTTCCTTTGCTAAGATATATAAAGTTATCCGAGAAGCGATTCTAGGGTCAGTTATTTCTCCACCCTTTAAGGCTCTTGAGAATTTACTTTTAAATCCTCGTCCCCCGATTGCATATCAAATGGGTCAGGTAATATTTCTTTAATTTGTGAACCAACATAAGGATTTAGTTTTAAAAGTTCAATAGCGGTTAAAGAAGGTTCTGTTTTTTCAACAAATGCTTCCCAAAGATAACGAAATAGGGTATCCATTTCTAGTGAAATATCTTGTGTTCGGGAATTAAGATTAATTAGTTTGGCTTGAGCCTTTTCTAATTGTAGGAATGTAGGTTCCTTAATCCAAACTTTCAAATATTCATCACTATCATGTGCTACTCTAATATAATGTAGTGTACTATCCGCAATTGCAAATAGGGCTGTCTTATTACTAACTGTTTTTTTCTGCATATCTATACCTCCTACTATGTAGGAATATGTATAACTTATTGGTTAGGGTTATAATATTTATCCTTGTGTTATCCAATAAGTACTTTCTGTTACTGTGCCTAACTTTAGAGGCTCAATAGTCCATGAAACACTAATAGGTGAATTATCATTTGTAAGTGGGAAGTCAGCAGACTTAACCATATAGTTATGGAAATTCAATGATACAGATTCACCATTTGCTTTGTAAAAGTTTAGTTTAATATCTGAAGCACTAGATTGAAGTGCAGTTGCAGTATTATTTCTTAACTCATCAAAAATAGCCGCATCTGTAACATAGCCTGTAAAAGACAATTCATAAGTCCTTTGTCCTGTGACATGACTTTTAATTGTTTTACTTGTACGGCCAATGTATCTTTTATCTTGTAGGCCATTACTAATAGTTAGCGTACAGTTTTGAATACGAATATATTCATTACCAAACATTTCAATAGTACCATCGCTAAAGAAGTAAGGGGTCATTAAACTATCTGTTTGATTTGCTACGCCTCCGTTACGGGAACCATAATTAATAAAATCTTGTACATCTGTTTTAGCATTAAAAGAATCATATGTAGAACCCGGAATTACAGTAGTTTTTGTCATTAATGAAACGTCCATTTTAATTTCCTGACCTTCATCTGCTGTAATTGTTAATGAGTTAACTTGACAACCCGGATATAATTTAGTATAAACGGATTCTTTAGCAGAATCATTAGTACTACTTTCTAGTGTAGATCCTTTCTTTAATGTATATTCAAGAGCAAATGATGGTAAGTTTTCACCATTTTCTTCTGAGTATGTGTATGTAATTAAATCTGTTTTTGTTGCAGATGGTGTTTTAAATGTATTACCAATTTCGTCTATTCCCTTTCTAACAGGGGGGCATACCTTTCCACCAATAACTCTATACCATCTATTATCGTTAGTAGTATCATACATAAAGTTAGTAGTACCTGAATCAGTTGCAAATTCACTAGAAGGGTCTGTTGCCGTAGTAGGCATAGCCGCTTCACTTGCAACACTAAATGTTTTCTTTCCTAATGCATAGTAAAGCCATGAAAAGTTATTAGCAAATACACTAATACTACCACCATCAGTAGATTCAGCACCCTTATATTGATAAATGTAATTACGAGTTCCAGCAGAAGCAAGATTTAATTGTTTCATTTCAACACTTGTTGTAGGCACTGTAACTGAATCTACAAGACCAATCCAAGTATCTGATAATAGTCTAGCATTTCCAGTAGTATTAGGAGTAAGAGATAAAGATATATTATCACCAGTAGCGGTAATTCCTAAAGTTTTTGAACCACCAGCAGGGCTAGTAGAACTAACTGAAGAACCTGCATTAGTAATTGTAACTGCTGTTACAACTCCACCGTCTACATCATTAGATAAAGTACCAAAGTCTGTAACTGCACCACCAGAATCAGCCATAGTCATGTATGTTCCACTATTAACAAATCCACCTGTATTATTTGAAATACTAAGTTTAGCACCTGCTCTTGATACTGTAATATCTTTACCTGCTAAAGCAGTTTGTATTGCACTAGCAATTTGTACAGCAGTAGCACTATTAGGTACATTTACTTCTACAAAGTCGTCAAATGCACTTCCCGCTTTTGTTGTACCAGCAGAAGTATCAAATACTACACCTAATGTAGAATCACCAGTTGCAGATGCTAAATGAATAGTAATAAAACCTGTTTGATAATTTGCACCATCAGACGCATTAGCCGCCATAGTAATATCTCCTGATTGTGAAGAAATAGTTAACTGTAATTCAGCACCTGTTGAATTAAAATTACTTACACCATTTATAACGGAATTAACAACAATTGATTGACTAGCCAAAACTTGAGTACCACCATCTAAAATAGTAACACTACCTATTGTGGTACTACCACCTGTTGCTCTTGGAGCAGGTACAGGAGAACCAAATTGTCTTAATACACCAAAATGACCACTTGCATCAGAAACAACACCGTCACCACCAGTAGCAATTGTACTCGCTAAAGTATTAGCAACTGTAATAGTATTAGCCGTATTAGAAACCACGGCACATTTATCAGTAAAAACAGGTACTGAAACATTTGTATATATTTCTAGTACACACCCAACATATAAATTAGGTACTAATGCAAAATTAGTTGTAAAGGTACTATTCAAACCTATTTCTCTATTTCCCCCTGAAGCCGCTTTCAAATCATTGAAAGGGCCTAAAAAGATTTCTTGTTCAGGTATCATAGACACCATCGCCCCGGAATCCATCCATATTTCATTTTTTACTGACATCTTTTAACACCTTACTTACAAACTTACTGCGTGTCGTTTTAACATAACATTTACTTTATATCCAAAAATTCTAGCCCTTTTGTCATTAGATTCTGTTCTATTTCCCAAAACTATATGTGAAATGTTTTCCTCCAATGCACCGACGGTTTTTAACCAGCCCCTCCGCTTCTGTTCTAATAGGAACCTTAATATTTTATAAAGGTTTTCTATTCTATCCCTTCCAAAAGTATCTCCTGAAGGAGTAACACGGGTAGAATTGTTTTTAACTCTATCATCTTGCTTTGTCCTTATACTAACTGAAAGGTCGTAAGTTTCATTTCTTACAGACCAATCCCGTGTAGGATAATCTAATGTTTGGGAGTTTTCCATTATTACAATTAAATCCATAGAGTTTGTAATTCCATCAACAGTACTTTCTGATGATTTACTAATTCTAACTCTATTTCCCCCTCTTCCGGGTTTTGATGTATTGCGAGTAGAAGCCATTGAGCGTATATCCATAATTTGTGGATGCACTCTATGTTCAGTAGGAATTGTATGGCCTTTTTGTATCATTGATGTAATAGCACCATCCCAATTTTCTTCGATTAACTCGACTAAAAATGTAACTTCATCTACCATCAAATGCCTCCTTAATTCTTTTTGATATTGTTTCTACTACTTCTTGTTGTATTACCTGTTCCATTATTTCATCGGACATTTTTTCTCCTAATAATTCTTCTGATAATTCTTCAAGGTCTTTATTTTGTTTAATAATTCTTTTAACTGTGTCATCGTATTCTACATGTGCTTTTTGCAATTTATCTAAAATACCTCTAAACATAATATCACGGTTTTCTTCTTAAATTGTTATAACTTTGTTGTGCATTTTTAGGAACAGGTGTAGGTTTTTTACCGCCATCCATTGCTTCTAGTGAGCCTTTATAATTAATACCTTCGGTTAATTTCTTAAATGGGTTTAAATCCATACTTTCAATATTGTCGTCTAATTTAAAACTACCTTGACCTCTTCTTTTTCTACCTGAAAATAATCCTAATACTTGGGCAACTGCGTTTTTAACCGCATTTCCCTTATCTACAGGTGTAATTAGTGCCTCTTTTACTTCACCTGTTTTTTCTTCAACTATTGCTAATTTCATATGAGAACCTGTTTTTGACTTTTTACTTTTACTTCTGTTAATTGTATAGCCTTTACTATTCAATTCTTTTTCAAATTTTTTCATAAAAGACCTACCCCTAGAAGGGCCTTTAATTACAGACCACCAACTATCCAAAGGAACCCATTCTTCACTCATTTTAATCACTATCCAAATAATATAATACCCTGCGTTTTAATTTTAAAATCTTATCTGCATCTGCCTTGTAAGAATCATATTTAGACTTTAGATCTAAACCACTTGTATTATCATCTCCTAATAATACATAAGAATCATCTGCGGCTATAATTTCACAAGCCACGAGTTTAGTAGCAGCATCTTCAATAATAGCGGGTACTCTTGAATTGCCATAGGAATATGTAACTTTAATTGAATGCTTTTGGTGATAAGGATATTCTGTACGGAAGAAAATATCTCCTGTATCTTTCATATCCCACCAAGTACCATTACGGTCATAAGTTTCTTTATCTGTAAAATCTGTTTTACTTATTCCACTCCCCGATACAGCAATAGTAGAATTAGAACCATCAGAACCCGGCAACAGAGAAACAATTGTAACTGTATCATCTTCTTCTAAATTAGCGTAAAAAAAGTTAGAAATATTTTTGCTAGTACCTGTATCTTGTAAAACTTTACTTGCAGTAGCACCTGTAAATGGGGCAGTTAAAACAGGAGGCTGTTCATTAATTAAATAACAAATTTCCTGAGAAGTACTTCTTTCACCTAATGTTTTATTAAAAGTACCATTACTAGTACCTGCGGGTAAAGTCCAAGTAAGACCACCAGCAGTAAGAGTTATAGATGTAACATTTGTATAATCAGACAATGTAACTGTTGCTACGGCACTTGCTATGTCTTTATATACATCTCCTTCCCAAATAGCAATACGAATAATCTTTCTAATGTGTTCATTATGGACTCTAATTTTTCCTCTATAATCATCCCAAACAGTTTTTAATGCTGCTGTCCATTGAAAGTCGTGAAACTCATTTTGTACAATGTTTTCTCTCCATGAACAATTAGTTACTTCATCCACATAATCTTCACACCTACGAATAATATCTCCTATTTCTGCTTTAGTAGGAGAAGTAGATGTTGTAAAGTCGCTAATACCTAATAGTGCTGCTATTTTTACACCTGTTGTATAAGCACCATTAGCGTTAGCATAGTCTACAACATTGAGGGCAGAGTCAGAAGGTGTAAATATTTTGGTCATACCCCTACACTCCTATTCAAGTTAATTAAATTTTGCCTTAATTCTGTGTAAAATTCCTTTCTTTTTTTATCTATGGTTACGCCGCTTTTAATTCTTTTAGAACCACTTACGGGAATATTTGTACTTCCTTGGTCTCTTATTCTTGTAAGAGGGGCAGAAGCAGAAGTAATTGTAACAGAATTAGTAGCCTTTACTTGGTATTTAATTTTTAAATGTAGGTCTAAACCAATAGGGGTAAATTTAATTTTAAATGATATTGTCATTTCTCCTTGATTTCTAGGGTCTGCTATGTCTGTACCTGTGGACATTCGACTTAAATTTTCATATAAACCGTATTCTAATAGCAATTCTAATATATCATCTGGACTTATTTCAGTATTAAATCTACCTGATTTTTCTATTTCTTTAAATTCTTTTTCTAATTTAGTTCTTAAATTAACTAATTGCGGGGTTGCACTACTAAGAGATTGTATTTCATTTTCATAATCTTGCATGTTTAAGCCCATATCTTCTATTAGTTTTATAACCATAGTTTCTAACTCATCACTATTTGTTTTAGGAACCCACTTTTTTAACTCGCTACTAATTGTAGTAGCCATAGAATCAACACAAATGTCTATTAAATTATCTTCTTCGTCGTTAATTTTTAATGCATTGTATTCATCTACTGTCATATCTACTTCAGCATCAATAGCAGTAATTCCTGTTTTTGTATCTTGGGCCTTGAATTTAATATTTAATTGTTTTTTGTATTTATCAAAAAATCTTTGTATGTTTCTTAGGTCGTCGTGTACTTCTTGTATAAAATCTAACTTAGTACCTTCTTTGTGCATTTCTAATAACATGTTTAACATTTCGTCAGATGTATTATTTTTAAATTCGGATATTTGTGTTAAGTCTATTTCATTTTCAAACTCTTGAGACCATTTTTCTTCTTTAGACATTTCAATAAATTCATCGTAATTTTCTTCAAACTCTTCAAATCTTGGTAGGAAACTATTTGTTATATTTCTTATTTGTACTTTGTCTGAAACACGATTAGTCATTTTTAAATATTTATTAACTTTAACATAGTCACCTTTAAGGGATTGTTCTTTTACCAACTTTCTTAATTTTTTGTTTTGACTTTTATCTTTAATTGTAAAAGACTCTTTAATTTCTATTTGTTTTTTAAGTCTATTTTTAGTAGTAGTATAAGAATTTCCTACCTTCCATTCAGGTATTAAGTCAAAACTAAAGAATGGAACTTTACCTTCTACAACAGTATTTTTACCTTCTGTGTTAACATCTATATTTCTATCTATTTTATCAGATTTTATACTTTCCATACCACGCTTAAAGGCTAAAGTAGTATTAGGTATTTTAATATCTCTTTGAACTAAACCGCCTTTAGACTTAACTCTTGGACTAAGGTTTAATGAATCTAAATGCTTGTTATAATATTCTCTAATTTCAGGGTCTAATTTTTGACCAGCCCTTATTTTTAAACTTTCTTTAATTATACCCAAAGCCTTATCTTGAGAAATTATTCTTAAAAACTCTCGATATGTTTCACGAGTCATTGGAAAATCTTTTCCTACTTTAATAGTAAGTTCGTCTACTTCAATACCATTTTCTTTTAAATCTTTTGCTTCTTCTTCAGTTAATGATATTTCATCCGGCATATATTTATAATAATCAAAACCTTTAATTCCTAATGCATTAGGTAATTGCTCTCCTTCTTTTACATTATAAATAGAATCATCACTTTCTAGCCACTCAACTATACTACCACCTGTGGGTAATTTAGATTTTAAATAATTTAAAATTTCTTCTTTTTGATAATGTGCAATTTGTCTTTGATCAATATATTCTTTTAAATTTACAGTTTCTCCCATTTCATCACTTAAATCTTGGGATAACCTTTCCAACAAGTTATCTGCTTGTTTACCATATTGTTGTGCAGACATTCGTTTAATAAAACCGTATTCACCTATTAACTCATGCATATCTTCATCGTTAATATCTATTGTAGTAAAAAATCGTTGACCTTTGTTATCTAAAACTTCTTGTAAAGTTATTTTTACTTTACCTTCTCGTTTAGTTTTTATACTTTCTAAAGATTGAATATAATTATCTATATATTGTTTATCTTCTTCATCAACTAACATTTCTTTACGCTGTTCTAATTCTCCTATTTCAGAAACCAGTTGCGCTATTATATCAGAATCAGTTACAATATCTCGTTTTCCTTTTTCTTTAAACTGTACTTGGTCAAAAATTTCTAAAGCGGCTTTAGGTTCAGCCAATGTATCAGCACTAAGACTATCTACATTTAATGCAGTTATATCTAATGTTAATAGTTTAGCAAAAGCCAATTTATTAATATTATCAAATACTTCGTCGTTGTAACCTACAAGACCTTTTACATTTGAATGGTCTTCAATTAGCCATGCTTTAAAGTATTTTTTTAAATCCTTATACGCATTAGGTGTAGTAAAACGAGCCATAGCCTTTAATGCTATATTTTCATCCCAATCTGAATTGTCAATAGACACAACTGTATCAGTGGCTATTCTTGGTACTTTTGTATTAGGCATACATTACACCTCAACAGTGTAATATATAAACTTCTAAATTAGTCCAAGCCGCACATTCTACTCGAATACCTGTACCACAATTAATGTTCATACTTCTGTATAATTCTGAGCCTTCTGCTACTGCAAATTCAGCAATTTGATTTGCTGCACTTGTAGCATCGTAAACTTTAATGTTATTACTTGTAGAAACTCCTGAAGCCCCCACAATTAAAATACCATAGAATAATCCACCTGTATCACTAATTGTTGTATTTGCACTTGAAATTTTTGTTGATCTATATTGCATACTAATTCCTCTCTATATTTGCCTAACAAGGCTACACTAATAAAGGTTATTCTTCTTCATCAAGTGATAAAGCCAAATCTAACAATTTAGATTTATTATCCAATTTCTTAAATGGAACTCCTAATGATGTCAAATACTCTTGCAATTCCTTCTTAGTCATTGAATTTATATCTAAAGTTTCTATTTCTTCTATAACTTCTTCTATAACTTCTTCTAAAGAAGGTAGAACAGGAGAGGGCGAACCCTCTTCCTGCTCCAATTCAAAGTTTGCACTTTTACTTGTAATTCTTTTTGCTACACCATCAGAAACTTCATACCAAAAACCACGCTGGAAAAGTAATCCCAAAGTAGATGTTGTTGGTCCGTTATTTCTAATTTTTACCATTTAATCACCTTAAAGTTGTCCAAATACTCTTACTCTAATCGCACCGCAATCAGTAGCAGGTAAACTACCATCAGCAGAAACTCTTGGTTTTAATACAAGGTGGTCTGCTAGTAAATCAGCACCATCTTCTCTTAGTAGTATATTCCAATCTAAAGTTTCTAACTGTTGAGAGTATACCGAAGCATATGATACAGAAGATAGACCAAACGAAGAGTAAGGTACATGTTCTTCTGAACGACTAATAGTTACGTTATCATCATCAGTGTCATCAGTTGCGACAGCACTAAGAGTTAATTCATTTCCTGCTTGTATTGCTATTGTTACAGTAGCGTTATTACCTGATTGGTCTGAACCAGTAATTGCTACTGTTTCTCCAACTCTATAAGTAGGGAATGCTGCTCCTGCATCTCTAGTAAAAGTATTAGCCGCCGCTACAAATGCACCATTTACAACAATAGGTTCCAACAAAGCAGTTACATCAATAATAGCATCAACATAATATTGATGTCCTATTACCTTTGGTGCAGTTGTACCTAAGTGGTCTGCTACTAATGTTACTGTGTGTGTCAATTAAAACACCTCACACCAAGTCAATAATCTTTCCTTGACCACGGAAGTAAGTACACATAGTTTCAGCAGCAGTACGGTATAGTCCACGATGTCCTAGTTTACCATGACCAAATACTTCTCCAGTATCCATTCCAGCCTCGAAATATTCAGTAGGCTTTAGAGTACATAGGAAAAGATGGTCCGTATCTAGAATAAGCATATCACTTAGACCAGCACCGCCATTAGGCATATCCTTAACAGGAATCATTGGAATATCGTGGTATGTTGCAACCTTGAATCCCATTTCTCTTCCCTTAACACCTTTAATTCCACCATGAGAAGGTACTACTTCTGCACGACCCATAAATCTTTCTTGTGCTTGTAGAAGTTCTCCCAAGTTCTGAATAGTATCATATCCAGTTAGAATAACCTTTGGATCTCCACCACGAGCATTCAAGTTTCTTAGTGCAGTATTCAATAGGTTAACAGTTAGACTTCTATCTGTTCCCGAATTGCTATCTACATAAGACTCCAAATAAGGTGTGTTAGATGTATGGCGAGTTTGTCCGTACAAATTCAAAGGAGTAGCGGCTCTACCTGCTGCTGTTAGTGCATTCATTTCAGCAAAAGTTGAAACAATCTTATACAAAGATAGCAAAGAGTTACCTTCAGTACCATATCCAGCAGCATCCAATTCAACTAGGTCAGTAATAACCATCTTGTTCATTGCTTCAGCATGTGAAACTCCTACTTCTTCTCTGTATGCAGCCATAATATCTCCAATACCATCATCCATTCCACCCATCAACTGTGCAATTTCACTTACTTCGTAGGTGTGTGCAATAGTCTTAGGAGATGCATGAAGTATATCGAATGTTGGTGCAATTTCTGTAATACCTGAAATAGTAGCGTTTTCTGCAACACCACCAAGGTCATCCAAATCTGCAACAGTAAATACATCTGTACCGCCACCAAGAGAACGACTAGTTAGGATTCTCCATCCACTAGAGTTCCAAGGCTTCTTAGGCAGAATACTTAGTGCATTCATTTCTCGGTTAATAAGTGACCAAACCTTTTGTCCGTAAACTAGGTTGTAAAGTCCCTTACTTCCAAGAGTCTGTGCGCCATCATGTATAGAATGAATACCAGTAGTAGCCTTCAATAGTTGGTCGCTTCCAGACATTCCATATGTCGCTCTTTCTAAATCTTCAATTGTCTTATAATATCCTGTCATTTAATTCACACCCTCATGTTGTTTGCAAACTCATGTGCTTCTGCCCAAGACATATTAGCGACATCAACATCAATAGTAGTAGATTCAGTAATTGAATCTGCTGACTTTGCAATTGTTGTTGTTTCCATAGACTTACGTAGTTCTGCTAGTTCGTTCTTTAGTTCGCTAATTTCACCTTGAGAATCAAATCGAGACTTTGCAATTGCATCTGACTCAACCTTTAATTCGTTAGTATAACGGGACTCGAACTGTTCCTTAATTAGGTCATATGCTCGTGCCTCTTCTTTTTCAGCCTTGAATTGAGCGTATGCTTTAGCAAGGTTTTCCTCACTCAAGTCGAGAGTAGAAACTTCTTCTCCCTTTTGCTCAATGAATGTATCGTAATCAAGTGCGTCAACAGCATCGCCAGTTTTTGCTACAGGTTCTTCTTCTTCAGAATAGTCACCCATTTCAATATCTTCTTCTGCCATTTCTTCATCCATCATTTCTTCATCCATCATTTCTTCGTCGCCCATCAATTCCATGCTTTCTACTTCTTCCTCGTCTTCCTTCTTAACAGTATTAAGATGACCTTTTAGTTCACCCATAACATCGTTAAACTCAGCAAGAGCCTTTTCTATTTCTTCTGACATTTTTTTGTCCTCCTTTACAATATTAAATTTTGCTTCAGGGTTTATTCCCTCTTCACAAATAGTAATTTCATGCAATTCAAGTTTATCAATTTCCTTGTAACTGCCTACATCGGCATCATAACGATTAGTTTTACTAATTGCCTGACCTCCAATACTAAAAGAACGCAAATTTCCCCTGCGAATATCTCTCGCAACTTCTTTTGCTTTCTCTATATCACTTCTTAACTTTATCACTACAAAAAAACCTGTATCATCAACGCCTGTTTTAAGGACTTTTCCATTGGAATCTGACCATTGGTTAACTACTTCACCAACTTGTACATTAGAATGGGTAATCATTACATTTCTATAACGATCACCTTTCATAAATTTATTAGCCGCTTCTTTAATTGCGGGTAATGTAATTTTATCATTTTGCTTATCTACTACATCTACCGAAGCATATCCAGCAATAACTAAATCCTGTTCAGATTTAAGAATTACAAACTCTCCGCCGTCGGAAATAGACTTGCCAAACATAGGTGTCTCTATCTGCATTGTACAGGTCTTTGCTAGATGACTATATAAATATAACTGATATTTTAATCATTTTTCAATTGATTTTTAATTATTCAATCTAAGTTTCTTCTTAAAATCCTCATAGCCATTGAGTCGGAACGGGTTTTTTCATTCTCATTTTTTTTATCTGTTAAAGTTCTAACTAAAGCCAATGCTTTAGATTTTGACGATAATGGTTTTTCGTTAAATTTTTGATTAGTTACTTTATCGAATACATCGTATCCTTGCTTGCCTAATCTTAAATCGTATTTCATTCTTCTTCACCAATCCATTGATATTCTTTAGGACTTCTTTTAGTTACTGCTACATAATTTTTATTAGTTCTTAAATAAGTACTAATTGCATTTGTCATAGGCATGTTTTTTAAAGAAAGGGTAGTCCTACCAAGTGTTTGTCTATTAGAATACAAACCATCTATAATTGCCTTTACACTTCTTTTTTGCCCGTCTTGCATTAAAGTATCTATCAAATTCCAATATCTTTTATCACTTCTTTTTCTTTTTTCAATCTTACAACCGCAAGGAGTTTCCTTATCTTCACAAGTTTCACATGGAGGTTTTTCACCATATGTAGTATTGTGTAAGGCTGGGGTAAACCCTGCACTTGTACTTAGTGTAGGTTCTTTTATTATATCCCACCAACTCATGTTTTATCCTCCGAATATTTAGGGTTGGGCTTACCAAATAACATATTGGGTATATGCCTCCAAGACTCCTCGTGTTTATAACTATTTACTGCTATATAATTTATAAAACTATCTACTGAATCAAATGGTAGTTCTTCTAAATATGGTTCTATTTTACTTTCATTCCACATGAAATGCCCACCATTTGAATAACTATGAAATAGGGGGTTAGGACTAGGTACTTCAAATTGTTTAGGAAATTTTTTATATTTTAATCCTAAGCGGGAAGCCATTTGTTTTATTTCCGTGTCTTGTCCTTTATCCCAATCAATAGGAATATAACCAATTGCTTTATCAGGATTTGTATTAAACATTCTTTCTATAACTTCAAGGTGATTATCCGGCCCCTTAATTATATCCCACCACAATATTTACACAACCTATTCTGATATTGTTTTAGCCGCTTGTGTACCTGCACCAACAACAAATGCTGCTAGTGGACCCATATTTTCAATATTACTTTCTGTTTCTAATAACTTTTTTACTCTTTCAATTAATGAAGGTTCACCCATTAGTTTTTCTACTACTAAGTCAATATCTTTTTTCATTGCTTCAGTTAATTTATGTGGTTCATTTTTAATAATTTTTTTCCAACCCATTTTACCCTCTCCTTTAACATGCCCCACAAGTGGGTTTACAACTTCTTTTAGTTCCTTTAGAAGCATCTGGTCTTCCGCATGGTTTAGGGCCATTTTTATTATCACATGTTTCACAAGCAATCCAACCTTTTTGAGATTTACTATCTTTAGTTTCTTTACCGCCCCTTCTATTAAACCATCTATAAAGAGTATCTTTTATTTTACCCTTTTCAATTTCTGATTTCTTTTCAGATTCTCCCCAATCTTTGACTAATATATTTTGCCAAGATTTATTAATACTTAAATATTTATCAGCAATTAAATTACCCACTTTTTCACCTGCCTTAATATCACTTGGATAATGGTTTCCCATTTGTACCCTTGATAATGCTATACGCTGGGCCATATTATTTAAGTCCTTTTGTTTATCAGGATATTTATTACCTAATACTTTTGCTAAAGCATATGCTTCTATTGCGTGACCACTTGGAAAAGAAGGGCTATTATCTGTATCAGTTTGAGAATCTATTTCATCTGAAACTTCGTATGGTCTTTTTCTGCCATACTTCATTTTAAGTTTAATCGTGTGTATGTCTATGTCTTTAATAAAATCTTCCCAATCTGATTTATCTTCACCTACAATTTTTATTAACATTTTGTTATTATTTTTATCTAGATCTCTTTTTTCTTTTTCAGACAATTTACTATTTTTGTACATTTGGGTTACTTTTGTTATTTCATTATCGGGATATGTTAATTCGGGAAAGTCAACTTCAAAGGAAGGTGTGGATTCAAATAACTTTTGCTTACTTTTAGGTAATTTTTTGACCCACATAGAATCTTCCTTGAGAATAAGTTTCCACATAATAATCACTTTTTTGATTTACCGTAATTAGCGCAACCTTTTTTTCTGCATTGTACTACTCTTCCTGATGCGTAAGCAGAAGGCCAAACTTTAGCACCTGCCTTTACTTTTTTAGCACAACAATCAAGTGGCTTTTTCTTAGCCTTTTTCTTTTTAAGAATATCTTGCCACATAATTACCAATCCCTACAAGCCATACAACGGGGTGAATAATCTCCACCTTTACATGTAGAACATTTATGTCTTGCTCTAAATGATTTCTTTCTTTTAGTATTTCCTCGCTTACCTGTAACAGAAACACCTTTTTGACCCCAATGTACTTTTTTGTATTTGCCTCTTTTCTTTGCTGGAACACAAGCCATCCACTTCTTACCTTTACGGTCTGAACTTGTTTTCTTAGTTCGTCTTTTACAACCGGCTTTAACTAATGTATCTTCCCAACCCATTATTCTTCCTCCATTAATTTTTTTCCAAAATTTTATTTTTCTTAGATAAAATGATACTCTCTCACTGCTCTCCTTCCAAGACTGTTTCCTTTATTATCAAAAATAATTTTACTTTGTATTTTTACTTCTAGTAAATTACTTTTATTCAATATTTTAGTAACAATACTTCTAATACGGTTTCCGCCTACCCTCCCCCCGCCGCCAAGCGGATGAGAAGTGTGTTTCGTAGAATAACTCTGCCTTATTTCTTCTTGTAGTTGTAAATATTCATCTGCACTTAAAACCTCACCTTTCATTTCTTTACCTTTGGCTAAAACAATCTCTTTAAGAAAATCATAATTTATTCGCTTTGCTGCGCCCCTTTTTAATATTTCTTCCCACATAGTAATCAATAATCCTTTAACATTGTAGTTACGCCTAGGTAGACCATTTCTTCTAGCGTCTGGTAATACAGTAACTACCCATACATTATAATCCTTTTTGTTTTTTAATAATATCGAACCACATAATTATCACACAATTGATATATTTGTTTCATTCCATTCGGAGTCCATTCTCCAACCATCAATATCAACCCAAAAAGTAAGACATACATCGTAATTCCCACTCGGTATATTTGTCTTTGTAAATACTTTTACATCACCCGCACTACCTGTTATATTGTAGCCAGCAAAATTACTATAATAATAAGTTTGATTTTCAGTCCATTTAATAGCAACATCTATTTCTACATATTGTTCTTCTTCACAAGACCAATCAGCATCCCAATAAATTTTCATATCTGTTGTATTATTTACTGTTTCTAATTTTACTTCAGGATTATAAAAGGAACCTGTACAGTTATCTTCCGGTTCTTCATATTCACAAGACCCATCATCATTAGTAGCCGCATCATTATAATTTATAGCAGTTGAATTTGTACAACCCCAAACTTCATCTTCATAATAACATGAACCATCATCTTCATTTGCGTAATCGTCATAGTTAATTGCATCCCAATCTGTACATCCCCAATACATTTCCCCATCCATATTATTTTCATCTTCCCAAAATGGTTCTTCAGAACCAGCAGGTGTTAAATCTATTATACCTCCTAACTCAAGCCCACTCCCCGCTACAAGTATTAGTATAGGAATAAGGGCAGTTAATAACTTGTGGGTTTTACCTGCCATTTCTGTTGCTTTATCTAGTGCTGAAGTATTCTCTTTTATAGCATTTGAATTATTTAATTTACCATCATCTAATAGATCTGCTATAACATCACCTTTACTACGACCTGTTAATTCAGCAATTTCTTCTGCATTTTCTAACGATGCTTGTATATCGGGTGATGTATCAGCCATGTATTTCCCCACTTATTATTTATGTTTATTAATCTATCTCCATTTTGGGTAATAATTACCAAGGGCCATAATTACCTGAAGTTAAGGCCTCTTTTGCTGCTTCTTCATAACTATATTTTTTTTCATTAGTTACATTGCCTATTCTTTTATAAAAATCATAAGGAAATTTATAATTATCATTATGTTTTAATCTTTCAGTATCTATTACTGTGTCTCCATCTAAAATAAAAGCATGACCATAAACTTGTCCTTCAACATTTCCACCCGTTCCGGTAACATCTGCATGTACAAGAATTAAATTTGTTTCAAAACCATTTGACATATAATCTTCAGTTAAATAATTAAAAGCAGTTTGATAACATGTACCTGCTTTTTGTATATTTGACCAATCCATATTACCACTTTAGCCCTGAATGTTCATCCTCGTTTATATTTAATAAACCTTTGTCACTAGATTCAGGGGTAGGTTTTGTTTCATAGCCTGTCCAAACAAGCCACATTTTTTTATCTTTAACGGGTAAAACACGGAAATGCATTTTACCTTTAGTTTCAGGTCCGTTTAAAATATACTCATGGTAGCCATTTCTATTAGCACCAAAAATTAAACCTCCCCTTTCTAATAATTTTTCCTTGTCAGGTTTATTATCAACTAACGCTGGATATTTACCTGCTTCCCCTAATAAATCATATATTTCTTCTTCATTGTCTACTTTAATATGCCAAGACATTTCATTATTATCATATTTAATAACAAAATTAAGTGTCTTATCTTCTCTTTGCCACAATTCAAACTTACCTTTTGGTTTATTTTCCGCCTTATTAATAACTACATCATCAAAAGAAAACATTTTATTTCTTTTATCATAAATAATTCCATATGTTTCCCCGCCCTTTTTTAACCTTTGTAATATTTTACCTTGTGGGTTATTACCGCCAAATAATCTATTGGTTAAATCCTTATCGTGTTCTGTAATTTTCTTACTTAATGATTCTATATTAGCAGGACCATCTCTTAATACTTGTTGAATGTAAGTAAAAAATCTACCATTGTCTTTTCCATAAGCAACTCGCAATTCGTCTTTCCAAATATCTATATCTAGTTGAGCATTCTTAGCCATTAAATTGTTATCCGCAAAGCCGTAAAAAGTAAAGCCTTCTAAATCTAACTCACCTTCAAATTTAGCCAATCCATGTACTCCGTCTGTAATTGTATAGGATTTTTTCAATGCTTCTATTGTATAATCTTCTAAACTCTTTTTACCATCCTTTGTTAAAAATTGTAAAGTAACTAATTTATCCGGCTGTGTAGTTTCTGGCTTTTCTATAACCTTTGCGTTATACAAACTATATCCTTTCTTTTCATTACCTTGTACTTCGTCTACCTTCACTCTAATAATATCACTAACATTTGCTTGTATTTGTGTATTAGTAGTTTTTCCCACAAACATATAATGTTCATTTTCTAACTCTTGTACTTTTTTAGAATCTTCGTCTACCGGACCAATACCCATTTTATAATTAAAAGTATCATCTTTATTTTCTTTAATTTCTAAAACTACTACATCTAAGTCTACAAATTTTTTCCATTTAATCCACTTAGGATTTTTCTTTTTACCTATAATATATGAGGACTTAGCATCTTTAATTACTACACCTTCACTTGTAGGATTATTCATTATTTCCATAGCGTATTCTTCAATTTCTTTTAACGAATCAGCATCTCTTGTATTAGATTTATTAGGAAATACTAAGTATTCATCTGACTGACTTGCAAAGTTTTGCATAAGTAATTGTAGTCTTTCTTCTAATTTTTGACCAATTACCGAATCATCTTCAAAGTACATTATATCAAAAATATATATTTTTATTTCTCCTTCACTTTCTATGCCTTTTTTATTAATATGTGCTAAAGTATCTGCTCTAATTAAAGGCTCATTACCTTTATGTAAAATTGCTTCACCGTCTAAAATACAATTAGGAAACTCTCTTTTTTCTAATATCTTTACTGCTTTACTCATCTTACTAGTAATATCATTACCGTTAAAAGAATAAATAGTAACCTTGTTATCAAACTTATGTAACTGCACACGAAGTCCATCATATTTTTCTTGAACTACATACTCCCCAGTAAAACCTTTAATTTCATTTATATCATCTATTTCAAAAATACGATACATAGGTTTATTAGGTACAATAAATTTATTTTCTTTATCTTCTTTAACTAAAGGACTAGGTAAAGTTTTACCTGAAATAAGTCTATAAAGTTGATTAGCCTTTTTATTATCTACATTTAAAGTTTTATCTGAATATAAAATACTTGTATCTATATTTGGGAAAGCCGCTTTAATTTGAGGATCTTCAAGATATTCCCTTAATTGAATTACTAGTTTTTCCCAATCTTGTCTAGCATCGGGGTTATCCATAGCATGTAAATACTTAGAACCCATCATGTTACAAAAAGAATCTACATTTTTGCCTATTGTATCAAAGGGTATTTCAAAAGGATTAATAATAAATCCCCCTACAATTGTTCATCTGTTGGGGTCAAACTATCTACTAGCGGTACTTGTAAGGTATGCTTATATCTTTTAAGAGCCGCTAAAGCATTTTCCAAAGTAGATTCTAATTCCTTATCTTGTGAATCTTCAGGTTCTTCTATATTTTCAACAGGTGCTTCTTCATCTTTGTAAAGCATATATGTAGGCATTAAATTCTTTCTTACTTGTTTAGCAACAGGTATTGGTTTGTTAGCATTTTGGGTTACTTTATTTAAATTAAGTTTACCTTTAGATTGCTTACCCTTACCTTCTGTTGGTTCTTGTACGCCTAATGCGTTACTAATTAAATATACTTGCTCATTTAATTGAGAAAGTAATGCTGAAATTCTACTGCCATCTAATTCTTCTATTCCTTCTATTTCATCTTTTGCCATATTACTCACCTGTTATTCCTCGAACCATTTCGTCTAATTGACTCCAATCCATTTTTGAAATAGTATTAGAATCAGGGGCAGATGAAGAAGCCCTATTGGGTCTTACACCTTCTACTTTAACTAATCCTGACTTCATCAAAATGTTATCTTGGTCATAAACATATTTTTCTAATTCCTGTACTCGCTCTACTAACATTTTTAACAATAATGTTAAATCTCCATATTCTTCAGTCATTCTTCTTCATCCTCCGGATATACTTTTTCCCTTAATTTTCTATATAAATTTTCGTACTTTTTTCTTAATGAAGCGGCTACTTTAATCATTTTAAGATTCTCTTCTTCTAGCCCTTCTATCTCGCCTGTATTACCTTCTACTTGGTCAAGTATATTTATAAGTTTTCCTAATTTTAAATATTCTTCCCCGAAATATTCGGTAGGGTCAGCATCTTGTAGGTAGGTTTTAACCTTCCTTCGTTGTTTTGAATTTAATTCTTCTAAAGCCTTTTTGAGTTCTTCGGCTTTACCTAAAAGGTTTTGTCTGTATGTAGTGTCTTCAACAACATATGATTGTTTTGGTTTTTCTTTTCTTAATAGTATTTTATAAGGCAATTTACTAAGAATAGCCCTAAGCATAAAATACCCATAAGTTTTATCATTAACAGGTTCATCTAAAAATTTAATAACTTTATCCCTTAATGATACATCTTCTATTTCGGGTCTTTGGACTATTATAGTGCCTAATTCTTGTAGGCTAAAATTATTTTTTAAATCTAAATCTTTTAGTAAATTTTTATTTATAGTTTTTAGTTTAACTTTGTCTAATACAGTATCAACTTCTACATTACTTTTAACTGACTGTTTAATGTTGCCTTGCATTTCCCATATATTATCGTAAAAGTCTGAATTATTTTTTCCTTCTAAAGAACTACCTGATGTTCCTAAAAATAAATCTTCTACTAACTTTAATAAATCAGGTAAAGGTATTGCTGTATAACCATTATTATTTAACCAAGTATTTACAGAAGTTTCTAATCTTGGGAAACTATTCGTATTAATATGTTTTTTAAACTCTGTCATACTAACTCTTAAACTTCCACTGGCCTTAGTAAATGGTCTTAATTTATTTTCTTCATTATCTTGATAAAAAATTAATTTTTGATTACTTCCTAAATACTCATTAATAATTACAACATTATATCTTACCTTTTGTACAGTTCTTTTGCCCTTTTTGCTTTTCCTAGCAAGTCTAATAAGTACCTTTCTTAATTCAGGGTCTCCTTCTTCTTTATCGTAATTTGCTTTTATTTCTTCTAATTCTTCAATAGAATCAAAACCCATATCTTCTCCTGCTAGTAATTTTCCCCAAGCATTTTCGATTTTTTCAGGTGTAGGGTCTTTAATTTCCCTTAACATTATTTGTACAAATTTAGATTTATCCGTAGGTTTAATATCTTGCCCTTTATATTTAATAGAAGTTTTTTCTTCTATTACTTTTTGTTTAGGTTTAGGTTCAATATCTAAAGGTCTACTTCTTTCTTCTTCTGTAGTTTCTACAGCCTTTTTATACATTCGTTTAAAATTATCTAAAATTTCAGTATTATTTAAAGTAGTATCTGTACCGGCTTCAATTAATTCCACAATTATATTATCTAAATCTAATTCTTCTGTATAATATTCATCTTTTTTACTATTTCTATCTTGCAATATTGAATCTGCTTCTCTTTTGATTTCCTTGTAAGTTTCTAAATCTGGTACAAAGGTTCCCTCTTTATTTTCATAACCAAAAGGAAAAACATCTTTTTTACCTTCGGTTTGTTGTTTGACATTTTCTTCATAAATGTCTTGTAGGTCGTCCTTTGCAATTGACATACTTAAACCTCACGCCACTTGTTATTACCTTTTTTACCACCAGTGATAAAACCCGGAATATCGGGGTCTTTTTCAAATGTAGTAGGTGGAAGTTCAGGAATAGGTGGGCAAAGATTTGTAGTTTCTACTTCTTTCTTTACCGGCCTATCTGCTTCCTTTTCTGCTTGTTGTAAAGCCTTTCTTGCTTCTTCTAATTTCTTTCTTACTATTTCACTCATATTAACCAATTCTCCTTTCTGTTCTTCTATCAACATTATTATTTGCTGCTTCTCTTGGTAGTCCTGTATTTCTTTGCGGAGGACCAACGCTCATTGAAGGTTTATTTCTAGTCATTGTTTCTTCTTGTATTTGACCTAACTGTGAAGCATCTACATTTGTACCTGCGTAAGGATCTATTTCTAACTTTTCATCTTTTCTTTCTGATGCAGGTTCATTCATATCTAAATTAACTTCCTGTTTAGGGGGGAATTTTTTATAAACAAAGTTGCCCTCTTCATCCATGTCAACTTCAAACCCTAAGTTTTTAATTTGTGTAGCCATGTTAATTTCTATTTCACGTCTTCGTAGTCTTGCTAAGTTGTCTTCTTCTTCACTTCTTAGTAGTTGTAGTTTCCAATCTGTAATACCAAATTGCTTCATTAAGAAGGGGAACATATATTTGTTATATACATTTTGAGCCATTTCTACAGCACGATTTGTAACTAGTATTTGCATACCTTCATTATTTAGACCACCGCTTGCGGCTGAGTCTGCCATAAAGATTTTACTTACTCCATAGAAAGCCGAAATCCTATCCCTCAAATCTTCCTTAACTGCTATGTAATCCATTTCCTTTAGCGTGTTCATAAATGGAATCCATTCAACAGAACCTTTACTACCTGAATCTGTTTCAATACCCATTATAGGAATATAGTGAGGGTCTTTTTCTAACTTCTCTTTTACCCCTTTCCAATATTTAATTAGTGACTCCATATTATTAGTCTGTACGGCCAATATACCTCTAGGTGTACGGGCCTTGGAATAACTTGTACTAACATACGACTCCATAGCCGCTAAGGTAAAGATATTATTCCATAGAGTAATAACTGGTGGATGCCCATATAAACGGGTAGGACTGTATTTACTTTGATGTATAACTTCTCCTACAATAAAATTTTGGTCTATACCATTAACTTTATTTACAAATTCAATAGGGTGTAATTTACTATTACATTCAGCACATTTATCAAAAACATCTGTACTAGTAAAATCTCTATGCGTAATACAAGTAAAGCGAGTATAACCTCTATCTCCATGTTCGTCTGTTTCTATAAACATAGTAACAGGGTCGCCTCTATAAACTTCATTAATTTTAGATAATACTATATCGCCTTTATCATCTAAATAATAATCTTTAACTAATACTAAATAACAATCATCAATAATGTTTAAATCTGTTTCTAATTCTTTTAACACATCAATAAACATTTGATGTGCATCATTAACATACCCGTTAAAGAATTTTTCTGCATAATTCTTTTGCTTAAAGGAAGGTTTGCGTAAATTTGTACCTTCGCAATTCATACAATCATCTACTATTTTTTGATGCTCGTATCCGCAATCTGTACATTTTAATTCAAATGCTTTAGACCATTGATAACTTCTTCTAAATATTTCAGTCTTTAATTGTACCATACACGACCTAACAATAGTTGAATTTTTAGCCGTATCATATAATACTGCACCAGCCATATGTTGAGGGTGTCTCCTTTCTTGTATTCCTAAATTATATATTTCTTTTTCATTAGGAACGGGTGTTTTTCTTCTAACTAAATTTTTAACTCTATCTCTTATACCCATTATTATTCCTCCTTAACTATTGAATCTAATTCATCCATTGTAGTCATTTTACAATTAGTTTTATACTTGGCTATATCTTCCTCATTAATACCGTACTTGTCAAATTCCCACTTGTTTCTAGCGTCTTTCCAATTTTCGTACTTAATTAGTTTGAAAATTTCCCCCACTCTATCCTTAGCCCACGGTTGTTTCTTATAGTTCTTTTTAATCCTAATGGCTTCTAATAGCAATTTACCCTGTTCTTGCTTCATGCGGAGGTGTGGAATACATTTATCCAACAGCGTAATTATATCATCTTGTTTGTAAAAATTTAATCTATGTTGACTTCTATTATTTTCCCCTACCTTTTGGTCTAAATGTAGGCGGCCTATTTTCATCTCACCTTCTAGTTCTTGGAAAAATGCTTTACCCCTATTACCTGTGGCTACCATTCCTACTCTTGGTGAATGTGTTGAGTCCATAGTAATATAACCATCAGAATCAATAAAACCTGCTACATAGGAATAAAGGTCTTTTTTAATATTATCACTTAGTAGGTAATACTCTCCTTCAACATTTGTTACATCTAATCGTTTTAACATTTTAGATATAGTTTGAGGTGTAGAAGAATCGTGATAACCTTTAGGTAAAGTAGAGTGTAACTTATTACTAGAAATTCCTGGCTCATTACATACAGATTTAATTAGTATGTCGTCTAAATTATCCTGTCTTGATTTTCTAATAGACTGATGATTAATATCTTTTAGTATAGTTCTAATACCCTTTTTAGAAGTCTTAAATATATTATTATACTCACAGTATTCTGCTCCATAGTCTAGTTTAGATTTCATAGTATCTGCTTCCCATATATCTTTAAGATGTCCTATGATAATATTCCGTGTCTTACCGTCTTTAATATAGTCTAATTTTCTAATCATTTTTAAATTAGGAGTCATAGTTTTAAGTGGTTTAGTATAGGGGTTAAGCCAATACACTGACTTAATACAATTATTAAGATATTCCGTGTAGGCGTTAATTAAATGGTCAACAGTTTTACTAATTTTATCCCTTGCTGTACCTTTTAGTTCACGTCTTAACATTCTTAATTCTTTAGTTATTTCAGGTATAGTTTTATTATCAATTAGTGGTTCAGTAGGTAGCCCGTTCAACATAGACCTTGCTTCAGATAAATTAATAGAATAAACTTTAGAAATATCTTTAATAATTTCTGTTTCATCAGCAGACTGATAACCTAACCAATCTTGTAGTTTAATTTGACTAAGTAATTCTTCTTTCCTTTTCTTTGCTTCTTCATCCGCTTTTACTTTTTCTTCTTCATATTCAGATAATTTCCTACGCAACTCTTCGGTATTTATTTCATCTTCTTTAAAAATTAATTCCATGTATTCCACCTCCCATATTTGTTCTTGACGAGACTAAACTAGTAGCAAATAGACCATCTTCATCAACATCAATAAAGGCATCGTTAAAAGACTTTGTGGCGTAATTAGCCAATGCTAAGGCTATAACGCAATCATCGTGTGCGCCTAATCCCTCAATTTTACCCTGTGAACTAATACCAAATGCTTCTAACTCTTGTATAATTGCATTACTTACACCTTTAGCGGCATCATCAGCATACGGAAATATAATTTTATTATTTTCTAAATTCATTTGTAGGTTAAGGATAATTTCCTCTTTCTTTTTTCTACTCATTGTAAAATCCCTCACAGGAAAATCTGAAATATCGCGCAACTCCATACTAAATGATTTAGCAAAGGTGTTAGTTTCAATCATAACTACTTCAGGTTTAAATCTTTCGCACAAATCGCTAATACGGGTAATATGATTACGGAAATCTACATTCTTTTCTCTAACCATGTGTACGATTTTTTTATTCATATCCTCGTCTACTTCTATTACTAGCATAACTGTATAGTCTCCATCTGCTGATAACGAAGGGTCGTAGCCTATATAATACTTCATGTTTTCTCTTCTTCTCCATAATAGTTTTTCTGTTCTATCTTTGGATTTATCAATGTGTTCCTTAGCGAATAGCATAGTATTTGACGATATAGGAATACATAGATATTCACGAGTAAATTTAGATGAACCTATTTCCTTTCTTCGTCTTTCTAATGAATCTAAGTCCCAACGAGAAGACCATAATGCTTCCCCATGTTGATTAATTGCTGGATAACGATTAACACTGTATTGGCTATTTTCTTCTAATTCCGCAAATATATCTGTATATGTGAAGGGTGTGCCTACCATTCTTAATGATGCTGTGTGGTGCAAGGTAGGAATCATATCTCCCCAAAACCAATCTGTAACTCTTTGTATTGCTGCTATTGTAAATTCTTTCATTGGATCGTCAATAATAATTTCTTGAGGGTGAAGTCCACGAATCTGAGAACCTACTGAACGCTCAAGTATTTCATTACCATTTGTTAATCTCATAGAACCTACCGCCCATCCTGACTTAGGCTTGTATGGTCTTAATGCTGGTATATTTGTAAACATGCGGTCTATATCTTTCATGTGTACCATTGTCTGTTTTTGGTTTGAAGAAATGTATAGCATTTGATAAGGTGGTTCTTGAAATATTAATTGGTATACTGCCCATGCGTGAAAAAATACAGATTTACCGTGGTCCCTAGAACATATAATTACAGTTCTTTGTGTTGAATGTACAAGGTTTAACCATTGTGTGTGAAAGTCTGCCATTTCATAGCCTAGTATGTTTTCAAAGAAGTAAGGGAAATTACCCTTAGACATTTTCATGTCCATTTCAGTTAATAGGTCCATTACTGCACCTCTAATAACCTACGCAAAGCCTTAGCCACACGATTTTTCAAGGTAGGTGGTACATGGACAAATAACATTTTATTATTAGCCCTTCCTATTTCTTCTATTTCTTCCGGTAATTCAGGTGCATATAAAATATAATCTCTTGTACCGCATTTATGTATTACCTTTTTATCCCCACTAGTAGACACAACAAATAATTTATCTTTAGCCTCACACAAAGGTTCAACCATTTTACCTCTTATATCAAATAGACGGCTATACAAACCCTTGCCTTCATAATTCCTACCTTTAGGTAATTGATATTTACCTTTACCTACTTTTCTATCTGTTAATACACGGCCACCCGCATCAAGATAATGTCCACCAAATTCACCCCAACCTGAATGTCCAACAATTTTGTTATCTTTATCATCAATAGCAATTATATATTTAATATTAGTAAGTGGCTCAAATGGTTGGTTCTCGTTTTCTGCTCTTGATTGTCTTATAATACCCCAATCTTCTTTATATCTTTCAATTAACTCTTCGGCATTTAATAAACTTTCAGTGTCAATTTGAATCATCTAAACAACCCCTTAATTTTGTATATAATATCTTGACTAACCCCAAAAGACTTAGACAAGGTATTAAACGATTTCTTAGATTCAACAATACCTTCAATATCAGTTATAAATATATCTACATTATTTTCACTTTTAATTATATTAGTCACATAGTCTACATCATCTATATCATCTAAATGTAAATAGCCCTTATAAATATTTTCACCTTTCATTTTCTTTAATGTATCTAAAGCATCCACATAAGCACTAGTAATATCTGCCTTTAATTCTTCTTCATTAGCAATTAACTTTAATGTGGCATTAGTTTTAATTTCCGCCTTCAAGGTTCTTAACTTCTTAACAAATTGCTTTCTTTTTGCATACGCTATAAAATCCTTATCATCTAATATTTCATGTATATTGTCTATATTTTGAGTAGGTACATCTGCATACTCACTTAAAGATAGATTCCTAAATAGTATTTTATCCATTTGCTCTTTAGTTGAATTTCTAAATTCTGCTATTTCGTATAATATTTTCCCCAACATATTTCTATATCTATTACTAATTTCCTGCATACTTCTTCTTGTGGTATTCCCAGTAGATGTCATATGAATATTTAGTAGAGCAATATAAGCATTATCGAATTGTATTAATACCGACTTTGTTAACCCTATTGTACTATACCTTCTTATTAATCTAAAGAAATCAGTAAGATCTACTATGTCATTCTCGGTAATATTTAATTCGCCATACCTTCTTAAGTCTTGTTTAATTCTAGATATAGGCTTATTAACTGAAGCATCAAATACTGATTTCATAGATTGGTATTCCGAAGATGATGTAAATGCGGGCGCATCTTTGTCAAAGAAATATGTAGGGTCCATAGAATTAAAATAATAATCTTCTATTATTATTAATAAATCAAGAAAAATAGTTTGATAATTTAATGAAGGGTCTGACCCCGGAATTTCAGGTAATTCACCACCTTGTAAATAAGGGGTAGAATCTTGTGATGAAGTAGATTCTTTTACAGTACTTATTAAATCATTATAAAGATAAGATACCTCTTTTTGTAGTTCAATTTGTTCAGCAATTACTTCTAATAATTGTTTTGTGTCTTCATTAATTCTTTTTACTAACTCGCTATAAGAATTTACATAGACTGTTTTTAATTTAGGGTTAACAACCGATACTTCTAATTTAACCTGCCCTAATCCTTGCAACATTTCACCAATTTCATTAAATTCTTCTTCTGAAGTTTTACTAGTTGATAATTCATAATATTCGTATATCCACACCATTTTAGTCCCATAAATTGTATTCATAATACTCATGTGGTCCGGGTCGTCAAGTACACTAAAATTAAACTCATTACTTTTTTTATCCACAATATCGTCTTGAATTTCATCAACAAAATCTTTTATATCTTCTAATATAATTTCTTTTAATTGTTTTAAATCTAATTTATCTAATTCTTTGTTTATAAGTTCAACTGTTTTTTCAATAGCAGAAGGACTCATTAATAAATCTTGTTTTAGGTAAATAGATAAAGCCGTTAATGGGTCTATTTCGTGTTCTATCATTTCTATTTCTTTTGCTAATTGTTGTATTGGTTTTTTAATAGCACTCATTTCTCCAACAGGTGCTTTACTTCTATCTTCAAATGTTTGTGCGCCTTCCGTATGTTTATCTTCAATACCAAATACTTTAGTATACTCTTCCATATCCCCTTCTAATACAGTACCACTAAGGAAAGAATTTGCTAACTCTAAAGCGGCAATTTTATCTACTGCTTGTTTCTTTTTTCCATAACCTTTTAGATTAATAGTGTAGCAAGGCATTCTTACCCCATTAAAATTTTCTTTAAGAATAGACATTTTTTCTTGTATTTTTTTTAACTCTTCAGTTGCCTCACTTGCCACTCCACTAGGGAAGAAAAAATCCTTTAATTGATTTTCATAAGATAAAAATTTATTATGATAAACATCAAACCAATAATTATAAATTTTAATTCTACTTTCAGGAGAATCAATATCGTATTTTTTAGTAAATCTTCTAAGAGTATCTATACCTGTTGTAGTAGTTTGTTGAGTTTCAGGAGTATCGGTAGGTAGATTTATCATTTCGTAAAGTATTTTTAAACCTCTTTTAACATTAGTATTAGTTAATTCATCATAGTAAAGGTCGTATACTTCTGTGAAAAATTCATCATCAAAACTATTAGTTCTTTTAATAGCCCCTTGTACATTAGGATTTATTAATGTTCCAAATAAATTAACAAAATTATTTTCTCTCTTTTCAAATGTATTACTTGATACGGAACTATAACCAGTAAATACCTTATTATCATTTATTGATATATCGCCATCCATAACTACACCAATTGAAAGATGTAGGGCTTGTTGGTAGATTTCACTATCAAAATTTTCTTTAATAACAGATAGTTTTTCCCCATTAAATAACTTCATAAATTTTTCTTTTTTCTCATTGTCTAATTCATTAAAGTTCATATTATGCTTCCTCCATTAACCATCTGTTATTTATTAACCATTCATCAATAAATTTATTTTTGTATTTAGGTAGCCTCATTGCACCCGGAGTTCTTAAATTGATAGGGTCTAAGATAGAGAATGCTCTATTTAACTCCTTGGCTACAACTAATTTTACTTGTGGAATAACATTATTTAGTAAGGATATTATTTCCGTACCTTTATTAATTATAGAATCTAGTTTTTCCCTATTTAAATCTGATGCTAATTCTACAAGAGAATCACCCGCTAATTCAACATCGCTTTCTGTAACTAATGAAAGTATTTGAGCAGCAGGTTCAGGTAAGTTTAATTTCCTTAACATTATTATTGTGTTTTTTATTTGATTACCAGCCCCTTCTATATTTGGTTCGACGGGTAAGAAATTATCAGGAATATCATTTAAACTTTCATCCTTTTCATAAATTTGATACAGAACTAAGGTTTTTGTTAATAGGTTATCTATCTTATTTATTTCATCCATAACTTCTGTATTTTTTCTAAAATGTCTTCTTTCTGGACTAACAGAAAATAAATTACTTCTTCTCCAATCTTCGTAGGATTTTTCTTGTGCTGAACCTTTTTTATTAATTAAAGATACTAACTTATTCATCTTGCGGGTAGTAAGTTCTGAATCATCTTCATTATCTCCCCTTACTACACTATCTTCAGGTAATAAATCAAGGTTATTCATAGCAAAATCTCGCTTATTACCCATTTCTATTTCAGGACCGACACCTCTTTTTTTACCCATTAGCCCCCCTCTTGTTTTCTTTAATTGGAACATTCTTCCAAATACTGTAAATAAAGCATTTCCGTCTGAAGCACTAAGTATAGCATACATAGAACTGTAATCGGTATGGGTTTTTAAGAAAGATAAAAGGTAGTCATTTTTTAAAATGTGTGAACCCGCTTTTAATACTTCTATAACTTCGATTCTTTTACGATTAGAAAAGTCTCGTGTTAGTCTTTCTGCGTTGTGTAACTCGTATCCTGTAATATCTGTATCAATGGGGAGCGAAGTCATAAAGGTTTTTAATATAGAAATATTATTATTTATAATTTCATCATCTCCAGATTTAGAATATTCTCCTACCTTCTTTGTAAACTCTTCAGGTTTTTGTTCTAATACATCTATAAAACTTTTTAAAGACTTAGCATTACTTCCCGCAGGTAAGGCTGACTTTACATAAGATATTGCATTTGTAAACCCGTAAGGATTGTCATTTAAAAATGCATCATATAAAGTTTGAGCATTAGTTTTTACCCATGCTCGTATTCCGCCCTCCATAGGCATTACATCTGCAAAAGTTTTTGTACTGTCATAAGATCTAGAATTAAAAGATTCGTTAACATTGCCACTTTCAGATAATAGTTCATCTAAAAATGTTACTAGTTCAGTTACTTTATCTTCGTCACCTCTTGCCCTACGGGTAAGTATTTCAAATAATTCTCCGGTTTTATTTTTAAGATTAGTAACATGTCTTAGTAATTGGTCGTGGGAAGCAGGGGATAATTCTTCTATATCTTCTAAGTTACCTAAGTTTAAACCCCGCTTACTAACGGTATTGCGTAAAGCATCAAACCAATTACGAACCATTTAATTCCCTCACACAAGGGACTTAATTAGTAGGGCTACAGCAATTAATGAAGGGATAGCAATAAGGATTGCTTTCTTATATTTCTTAATTAATGCTAGAATTTTCTTTTCCTGTGCTTCGCTAATAACTCCTAAATCTTCTAATACTTCAGCAGCATCTTCTAATACATCTGCTACATCTTCTACCTTTTCTTCAGTTTTCTTCGCCATTTTCTTTCACCTTATATGTACCTTCTCGTGTACCTTTCTTATAAACATTCCCATTAATTTTTAAATATGCCATAAATCTTGAGGCAGTAGGTATAGTTCCGGCTTTAACATTACCGTCAGCAAATAAATGCCCTACAATTGCTCTTGCGCTTAACCCTTGAGGGTTTTCTAAAAGTATTCTATGGGCTTCTTCAACTACACGATTATTTGTACGGCCTATTCTAAGACCTTTAGGTAGTTTAACTACTGTTCCGTCTTTTAAAGTATATTCGGGGGCAAATTTAAGAATATCTTGCCAACTCATTGTAAGTTCACCTTTTAATTATTTTTTGTGGCTTGAATCATGTTGCCTATTTTTTTACTGTCCTTGATTTGGTTGTTGAATGTCTATTGATGGCTCGCCATCAAAAAATCCACCATCTTTAACAACATAGCCTTCTGCTCGGTATAAATCCCCAATTATTTGAAGAATATACTTTCTATTTTTACCGAGTTTTATAAGAGCATTTCCACCAATACCATAATACAAACCGTCATTTGTTTGGCCTGTATCATCAACGCCTATCGTATCATCCGACTTTGAATGAAAACCAATGGTTATTTCCTTTCCTTCTGTTGCTGGTTTTGAACGCACAAACTCTACTAATTTAGGTTCAATTACTGTTTTCTCATATTGAATAATTGCTTGCTTATATTCTTCATCTCTAGTACCCCTAGTATCTAACGGCATCGGCATTTTTCTTAGTGTATTTTTCCAATTCATTTCTTATCCCCCTTTACAGGCTTTAATGTTTTTACTGACAGTTCTTCTTTATTAGGGTTTCGCTCCATATCAACCTTATGGTTATTATCTTGTTGTGCTAACGCCATTTTATGTATATGTTCTTTAGTATCTTCAAGGCGCATATGTTCTGTATGGATTGGATAGTCGTCTAATTCATTAGACTTTTCTGCTTCCCATGTCCTTAATAGTGTATTAAATGCTGGAGCAGCAACCCCACCAATAATTGCTATTAAGGCAATAAACCCATCTAGATTTTGCAATACAACATCTGGCTTCATAATACCCGTATATACAACTGCACCACAGGATAATAACCATAGGTATATTGCTGGTAAGACCGTTCTTGATACTAGTTTGTCATTAAAACTTTTATTACTCATTCTTTATTCCCCCTAAATATTTTAGCCCATGCTTGAGCCTTAGTTAATATAGTTGTTTTCTTTTTTTGACCTGTAATTAAACAACGGCCATAGTTATTTTCAACTTTGTCTAATTTGGTAGATTCATTATCAAACCAACTTTCTAAAAATGTACACCTTGTCATGCTAATTTCTCCGCAACATCTTGTCGTATCTCTGACCATACTTCGGGGTATCTATCTATTAAAACTTTCTGTATAACTTCTATTTGTTGCACAACAATAGTTTCTTCCCGCTTGTGTACTAATTGACCTTTAAACTCTAACAAGTATTTAAGGGATTCTCTTATTTCCCTCGATAACTTAACCAATGAGTTAATTGTATCTACATCTAGATCACCATTTTCTAAAATAAACTCCTGTACTTTATTCTGCAATATACCTACATTGTTGGTAAGCATATCTACTTCGTTAACATCTCGCCTTGAAATTTCAATAGCCGCACTTTGTTGTACAATGGGTTTCAAATGTTTACGCATGTGCAGATTGATAGAATCTAAACTTGTATCTAAATGTGTAGCCATTTCCGTAGGGGTCATTTGACCATCTACAATAGAGGACTCCAAATTCTGCCTATTAGGAGCCACACATATTTTACAATTATGATTTGAGTTATCATGGTAATTACCTAAGTGGTTTTGCATATGCTTGCGAGAAGTACCCATAATCCAACCCTGCTCTCTATCTAAGTCTTTTGGGTCTACTCTACCTTCTAAGATTTCTTCTTCATAGTTATCTCTATCATCGTGTTGACATAGAGGGCAACTTTTTCTAACCTTACGAGTCACTTTTTTCACCTAACTTAACTATGTATTTTAACGGTATTCCACCTTCACGGACAAAAGTAGTTGCCTTGATTCTAATATCTTCATGTTCATAAGGTTTTTCTAATGTAGTGCCTTTAATTCCCACTACACCAATTTCATCCTCATGTACTCCTAATTGCTTTGCCCTTCTTCGGGCGAAAGCAAGTGCTTCTTCATAACTTTCTGTTGTGTAAGTAATTTTATCCTTATCTCTTAATTCACTTGGAACATGTAGTCTACTTCTTCTTTTAGGAGAACCACCCCTAATTCCTTCTAGTAAAACTCTTTCTAAATCTAGTGTACCGTGGTATTCAGTAACTGGACCTAAACTTTCTACAGGTTTTTCCTCTATAACTTCTTCCTCTTTTTCTTCTTCTGCTTTCAATATATCTGCCCAACTCATATTAATATCACCTACAATAATTTATCATATTTTTCTTCCCATTGATTTTCATCCATATCTAGTTACATAATTGTTTCTTTATTTATTGGTTTGTTCATACTTTTTAACATTTGAATAACAGTTTTTATTTTATTTGAATAATCTTCTTTTGCGGGATTACCACTAACATTTTCTTGTAAAAGGCCAGCCGCATTAAATTCTTCCATATCATAACCATGTTCTTTCATCATTAAAAGAAAATACTTTAGATTCCTTTCAATTGTTAAATCAATTCCATTATAAGGAATATTAGATTGATATTCACCTTGAGGAAAACTAACTTTTGCTAATTCTATAATATCATTAGGATTAGTTAAATCATATTCTCTTATAAATTCTGATTTACTACCATAAGAATGTTTATAATGTCTATATTTAGTTTCACCTTTATCTAAGTACCTTTTAAGATGTCTAGCAAAGTATTCTATTTTCGTATATTCTTCCCTATTATATACATCAACTCTATTTTTACGACCTCGGTAAGTATATTTTAATACATCAAACCAAGTCATATTAATCATTCCTCCTATATCCTTCTAGTTCATCTATAAAAGGGCGAACTTTAATAAAAAATTCTGCTTCTTTTTTATCATCAATATCCTGTTCCTTTAACCATTTAATAATTTCAATAGATATGTCTTGTCCTAAAATTGTACCTTTTGTGTAAAATTGACCCAATGTTTCTTTATCACTCTTTTTAAATTCTTTAGCAGATTCAAAGTGAGGCTGTAGTTTTGTTAGTAAATCTGTAATTTCGTATTCATTTCCAAAAAATTCTATAATTAAATCTTCTATATCTTTTACTACTGTTTCTGCTGAAAATTCTACCGCCTTTAACATAATTCCAGGCTTTACAATTTCAGGGTCTGAACCCGGCTTTTGGAATGTATCTGCTTGGTCGCCCATAACTTCTCTAATTAATCTGCGGAGAAATTTATTACTGCTAGGCCAAGATACTTTTAATTCTTTAATTTTTTTCCAGCCCGGTATTTCGTCTAACCTAATATTACGAAGTCCTTCTTCAGTTTTAATAGTTATAGTAGCAATTTTAGCCATCTCTTCTATGTCTTTTTTACTACTTAATCTAATAAGAGTATTATTGGCTAATTGATTTAATCTTGTAGGCATAGGCTTACGGGATTTACCACTTGGGTATATACTTGCATTTTCAACTAAAGACCAAACATATTCTTGCATTGCTGGTAAGGTTGCTAAACCCGCAATACTTCTTTTGTTAAATCTAAAATCAACATTGATAGGCCCCGGAGGAATTTCTATATTTTCTAATAAAATTAATACTTCTTTTAACAAAGTCATTAAACTATTTTTTGGACCAAATAGGGCTTGCCAAAATGGGGGCCTCGCTTTATTAGGTGCGGAAGATGTCCAATTTGTTTGCGGTTTAGAAGCATTGTAGGGTTTTTCTTCACTTGCTTTAGCCTTTCTATAATCGTAATAGGCTGGAGTTAAAAAATGTCCAAATACCTCACCTCTAACAATTATTGCTTCATTATCTCCCTTAGCGGGTTTAAAATCTGTAATTGTGTGGAAGGGTATATTTCTAGGATTTCTGCAATCAGAGCCGGGAGGACTTTTTTCTAACTTTTCCATTCTTTCTATTAATTCTTTTAAATCTTCTACATCATCGGTAAAGACATCTTCTTCATCTAATATCATTTCTAATTCAGTAAGTATATCTTGTGCGCCAAACCAACCTTTGTCTACTCTACTTAATCTTGAACCACCGTGGTTTTTAATAGTGTCAAGTAGAGTTTTACTGTTGGGTTGCCCTGTACCTGCATCGGGTTTTCCCGAAATACCAAATTCAGTAGATTTATTCCAAGTTTCCTTATATGTTTCATATAGGGAATTGGCTTTTTCCTTATCCCATTCTAACTTAGTAAGTTCTGCCATGTTAAATCACTCTTGGTTTTCAGTTAAAAAGGTTTCCCATTGTGATGTATTTTCGTTGTAGTTGGTTGTGCTATTCATTTTCGTCAATCTCCTTTAATTTATTTATTATATCTAATGGTATGCCTAGTGCCTTACTATCTTCTATGAGGGCTTTTAATGCTAAACGCCAATCTTCACCACTCTTAGCCTTGCGTATATATTCTACCCATTTACTCATTATATCTACCTTCTCTTTTAAGTCCCCTTCTTGTGGATTCTTTACTTCTTCGTGGATTTTCTAATATAAATTTACTCATTTCATTTTTGTCAACAAAATACATTACGCTCCCTGTAGTTTTAAGTTTAGGGTATAAATTTCTAACATAACCGTGAATTTTAGTAATAAGTCTTTCTGGATTTCGTTTAAGTCCGCCTAATGCTACTTTTACACTAATAATTTTTTTACCTTCTTGGTTGTAAAGTTTAGTTTTAGCACGTTCAGTTAATATGTCTTGATATTTATTTAGTAATTCAAGCGCAATTTCCTCATTTACTATAACTCTTTTATCTCTATCTATTATTTCTTGAAATATTTCTTTAACTATATTACCGTCAACCTTAACTTTTTTTACCACATCAAACCAAGTCATATTAAAGCCTCACATGTTATTTAATATTCTGTCAACAATACCCATTACTTTTTCGCCTACGGTATACCAATTTACTTCATCTAAAGTATATCCGTCACCGATAAATTCATCCATCCAACCTGAATCCATTTTAATTGCCTTTTCTGAATCACGCCATGTTCTAGCAAAAGATTCTCGAATACTTTTTGTATCAATAGGCATTTTTAATTTTGTATGCATAAAGGTCATACTTTCAATACTGTGGGGTATGGTAACTTGAAGGTCGGACATAATTATTTCTAATAGGGCTTTTGTTGGGTCATTTTTTATAATGTTAAACCAAGTCATTCCTCACCCTCCACATATACATTACTCCATACGGGATGCTTATTATAATTTTGGTCTAAATAAGATTTAACTTCTTCAGGTTTAGGTCCACGCAATCCTATTTCTTTTGATATAGCATCCATAATTTCTTGTAGGTGTATTTCATTCCGGAATACCTTGTCTACAATTGGTCGCCATTCTCCCTTTAATATATTTTGCCAAGACATTAAAATGGTCCCCCTCTTCTTAATCTTCGCTGTCTTTCTTCTTCAAGTTTACGCATTTTTTCACGCTTTTCACGCCTTTCTTCAGAGGTTAATTTATTTTCTATATTTCTTTCCTTTCTTTGTTTTTCCCTTGTTAGTTTAGTAGCGGCAAAATCGGGATTACCATCTTCTGTAAGTACGGTTGGCATAGTTCTCAAATCTTTGTATCTGTCATTTTCTGACATAAATCTAAAAATATCCTCAATGTCTTGCTCAATAGTTTTTTTGTTTACTTCTTTTCTTGTGAGTAAAACTCTTTTTAAAGCACTACCCATAAGAGGCATTTTTCTTTCTTCCATAGATTTCTGTGACTCTTCTTGTATAATTGGTATTAAAGATTTTTGATAGTCAGTTAATACTATTTCACTTGAGTAACGATTACGGTTATGATTTTTATTAAATCTGTTAATATCTTCTAAGGTTATAGCCCTCTTGTCTTTATCTTGAATCCACTCATCGTCATAAATATCGTCTATGTCTGATAGTATTTGTAATAGTTGATTATCTCTAATATCGGGGTCTTTAGTTACTTCTCTTTTAATAGCCGAATTAATGTAGGGCCATGCATTGTCAAACTTAATAATAGACCACCAATTACTCATCTCTAATACTCTCCCAATATGCAAGTTGTTCTTCTAGTGGTTTAATATCTTCAGGTCCCGCATGTTCTATTTCTTTTTTTAGCATGGCTATTTTCCTTTCTACATATTCGTCTAGTTTTAGTATGTCTTGCCAACTCATCGGATTCACTCCTTAATCATAAATGCATTAGGCGGCCTATCTATTATTGTGTCGCCTTCTGCTCTATACATTTCTTTTAGTTTATCTAAATCTTGTTGATTATCAACAAAATACACATTACTAAGTTTAGGGTGTGGTCCTTTTTTACCCATACTACTAAAATAAATAGTTAATGGTCCTGAGCGAGTTTTTTGACTTACTTCCCAAGTGTCTATTTCGTTTTTTAATTGTTCTATACTTTTTAATATGTCTTGCCAACTCATCGGATTCTCCCCCTTGTTAATATATAGCCTAATACTTTTTGAACCTGTTCCTTTGTGGGCATCGGGTCAAAGCCATGCGCTTCTACCTTTTTCATCAAATCTTCTATTGAATGTATGTCGGGCTTGTGCATTTCCTCTCTTACCAAATTATACAATTGCTTTGTAGGGGAATCTTCCTTCAATAATATACCATACCATTCAGATGTTTCATTTTCTGATTTATTTGAATCTTGCCACCTTTCCCAAAATTTAGGCCCAATAGTATATTGTGGTCTTGCTGGTTCTTCTGCTACTTCTTCTAAATCCCTTAAAGGTTGTACATTTAAGGCTCGGTTGCTATTAGCAAACATATAACACCAAGTAGAATAGTAAAGGTATGGCTTGTATCTTTTTAAATCTAAAATTTCTTGTTGTACTTGTTTAACAACAGTAGGATCTAAACCCTTTAACATTTTATTTATTTTACCTTTGCTCATTTCATCAATCATAGTGTCATATATTTTCTTAAACCATCCGGGGATATTTCCGGGGAAAGCATGTTCATTTCTTATTGCACTAGCAGGGGGGGTTTTATCTATAATGGCTGCTAATTCTCCCCTGCCCTTTCTAGAATTATCAAATGGTAAATGAATAGGTTCACCTAAAATAACAGCAGTTATATTTTCCTGTAAAGGTGTGGGTACTCCAAGCCATGAAAAATCTTCAATATATTTTGTACCTACTTGAATGGCTCTATCTAATAGTGCGCCTGATGGGTCTATATTTCTGAAAACAGTACCGTAGCCTGTTTGTAGTTTATTTACCCACTCTTCCATTAATTCATCCTCTCCGTACATTCTTCCCATTCTTTTAACAAGCCTGTAATGTCAAACAAACCTTCACTCATTGAATCGCCTTTTTCATTTTCTAAATGTTGTTTAAACGCTTCACATGGAAATTCGTCTATTATTTCTTTATGGTCGTCTGTATTGCTTTTTAAATCTTTAATTCTACTATCTATCATTTTTTGTTCTTCAGGTGTTAAGTTCATATCCTTTGCAAGTTTTACTGCTTCTTCGTATCTTTCGTATAGTCTTTTATTATACAAATCTTTAACATATTCACAACATTGGTCCTCTTCTCCTTGTGGGGAAAAAGCGTCTTCTAACTGTTCTTTAATTTTATCCTCTAAAGGAACAGAAGGAGTATGGCGTTGTGAAAAAGATGGTCTTCTGCCACCAAATTTAATAATGTCTTGCCAATTCATATTGCTCACCTGTACTGTTCTTCTTCTCTAAGATATTTAAATGCATCGCTTATGATGTTACTTCACTATTATTATAAATCTCCATTATTCCTTTTTTTGCTAAGGGATTTAAACCTATTTTTTGAGCAGTTGCGTTCAGACTATTTCTTGTGTGAGTAATTATACGTCCGTCGTTTGTAACAACAAAATTACCATTTTTTATATCTTGTATAGAAATAACACCCTTTAGACCATAAGTATGAGTAATATGAACTTTATAATTTTTAGGTAAAAGTTTAATCCATTCTCTAACTAAATCTAAACCGAATAAAGCATGGTCGTCTTTAGGGACAACATCTTCATAATTGCTATCGACATTATCAGTATACATAACTATTTCATCAACATCATAAACAGTGTCTTGAGAGTCATATTTATTTTTACTAATTATAACACTCATTTCTTCTATTATAATTCTATTATTGTAGTCAGACCTAAGCATTACACGTAAGATAACATTCATATTTTTTAAATCTTTTTTAGACCAGTACTGTTGAGCATGTATTCCTCTACCTAAACCTGCTGCGTCACCATGTAGTTTTTCCATTGTTTTATCAGATATTTTAGGCCATACTTCTAATTGAGCGTTTTGGTAATAAGTATCAAATAATCTTTGTATTTCAGGAAATGTATCAAAAACATTATCTTCTAATAATCTTTTATTATTTTTAAGAACGGAAAACCACATCATAACCCCCCCTACATTCATAACACCAATCTGCTACATTTTTAGTTCTTTCCCTACAAGTAAAATTACTAATGTACATTTTAACAATTTCACACATTTTTATTTGCCTCCTTAAATAACATATGAAATACATTTCTATATGCTCTTTTATAAAGATTACGAGTATACCTTTTTAAATCTGTGTAGATTTCTACACCATTTCTTTCGTACCCCATTAACTCTTCTAAAAATAAAGTATCTTGATTATGTTCAAGTGTAATTTCAATTCCAATTTGTTTAGTATAAGATTCTAAAAGTTTTATTTGTTTTGCCGGATTTTCATGATATTCTTTTACATCCACATGAGGCCAAGTAATAGTAATAAAACCTATATCTACATCAGAAACACTTGCGAGAGGTTTTTTAGATTTAATTTCTAAATCTACTGAAAAATTATTACCTACAATTTTAGCGTCCCTACATGTTATTTGTAATTTAAGTTTAGTATAGGAATGTGTTGATTTTTGTCCAATGTCTAACTCAAATCTAGTTAAATCTTTATCTTCCAAAAACCTACCATAATATTCACCTTTTTTCCCATAGTTTTTATATGCTTCCCGTAACTCAGGACTCCTATTTTCAGAATCAACATTTTCAGAATATGTAATTTTTTTTACATTTATTTCTTTAAGAAAATCATCTACCATTTCTTTATACACTTTAAATAAAACTTCGTTAAACCTGTTGTAGTCTATTTTATTTTTAATAATGTCAAACCACTTCATTCTTCTTCTCTCCTTAAAGTGTTTTTCCAATCTTTTTGTTTTTTCTTATATTCATGCCAGCCCATAGGGACACCATATTTACCTGCTATATTTTTAAATGTTTCAATTTTATTTTTATATAACCAGTAGGCTTGCTTGAGAGATTTAAAAGTCACCTTTAGTACCCTCCCCATTTTAATTCAAATCTTTTTTTAAGTTTTGCCGTATCGTATAAAGTCCATTTATTATTTAAAAGTACATAAACTAAATTAGAAGGAATTTGTTTTCTTCTTAATTTTTTTCTCCACTGTTGTTGTTTTTCTCTTTCTACAGGAGTTTTATTAGAGTAATCAGTAAATTGCCTCATAGTCATTCCACCTTCTAAATACGCCTTATATCTTTCATTGAAAAGGGAACCTCTCATAGAAGCGTCTTTAGACCTTTTTCTACCTTCACTTACATTACTATCATAATTATAATAACTTCTTATAAATCTACCAATTACATTTGGGTTCAAATTAAAAAATTTATTAGCCTTTAGTTTTTCAAAAAATCTTTTATCTTCAAATTCAAAACCACCTACAATTTCTTCTTCATTACTTTTGTCTATAATGTCAACTACTATTCTATCAATTGTTAATTCCACAGCCGGGAAAGAGGCTTTCCAATCCCCTTTTTCTTTATCAGGTACTTTTTCTTCTCTAGTTATTAAAGTCCTTTTAGGTCTATTATCAAATCTATTCCAAACCTTTATATTAAATGCAAATTGGTCTGATTCACTGTAATGTTCTAGGTATTTAACTGCTTCTTCTAAATTTTTAAAATGTGTGTGGTGCCTTCCATACTGCAAATCATTTATTATTAAATTATTATTACCTATTATTTTACCTATACTCTTTTTAGCAATTTTCTTTATAATATTTTCATATCTTACTTTTAATAAATCCTTTCCGGCTTTATCCCAATCATATTCTTTTGCTTTTTTAAATAATTTACTTTGTGAACCACCGTAATGTAATAAATTGTTACCAGTTAAATTATATAAAAATTCACTAAACTTAATTTCTTCGGGGTTAAAGTCTTCCCCTAAAACTATATTAATTCTACTTAAAGGTACACTATCTGCAATTTTATTTCTAGTATAAATATATGATCTTATAGATAAACCGTTAAACCTATTTGTGGTATAGATATTTTTAGTTTTCCACATTTCTCTATCGTGATTTAATTGACTAATTTCTTTTAGTAGTTTAAAAAAACTATTACGGAAAAGCATGGTTTTTGTAAATATTTGTCTATCACCCAAAGTTAATACTATTTCCATTTCTGCACTTCTTAATTTTAAAAAGTAATCATCTATGTCCAAGTAAGAAGGAGTATCTATATCATAGTCTACTAAAATTTCTAATTTTAATCTATCATTTCTAACAGATTCAAATATAGGGTGTTGGTCTAAATCAACTACTGCTAAGTCAGTTAAATTTAAATTTGGTATGGTGTATTTAGATGGTTTACCGTAGTATAAGTCAAGATTAAAAGAAGGGTCTTTCCAACCAAAAGCACTTAAAATTTCTTTAAATTCCGGCATTCTTTTTGTTATTATTTTTGCAAATGCATTTTGTAACTGTATTTTCTTGTTTCGTTGGTCGGAAGTGGTAAGTTTAAGAATATCTATAAATGTCATATATACCCACCCCTAATAATTTTAGTTTTTGCATTTTTACCTATTTTAGTAGTATCTAAATAATTTAAAACATAGTGAGAACCTTTTATATGTTTATTAAAATAAGATTTATAATTTCCATGAAGCCTTACTGAAAAGATAAAACCATTATTTAAATAGTAAACATAAGTGTTTCTTGTCTGGGTTTCCCAAGCATTACTTGATTTTTGTTTAGTCCTATATACAATAAATATATTATTTAACTTTTTTTCATTAATCAATTTTTTAACTTGACTTTTTCTAGAATCTAAATTTCTTTTACTATCAGCATAGTGAAGTGTCTTATATCCTATAGTGTTCGTAGGTCCATATAAGTTTAATTCTTCCATATTTTCAGGTAAAAAGGCTTCTGCGTTTCTATAAAATGCAACTCTAAAAAGAGAAAGATAGTTAAGAGTTTGTGATGGTCCAAAACTTTCTACTACTACCTCTTGCCAAATTTTATTATATTGTTTTGAGTCCATAGTTTTTGAAAATGTTGTTGGGAGATAGCGTAAAAAACTAACTAACAGTTTATCCTTACCTTCTTTTTCTGCTATTTCTAACGCTTTTACAGAAAAGCGGTCCCACTTGTTAGTCATTTTTAGTATGTCTTGCCAAGTCATGTTACCCCTCCTTTAATATTGACTCCCTGTTTATATTATTAAATGTATCTACGATTCTTCCTCTTTTAATTCAAATGAATCTTCCCATTCACGCAACCAATCTATAACCTCTTCAACAGAAGGGTCGTACAAACCCTCCTTAAAAGTCTCACCTTGAAGGGTTATTATTAAATTACAATCTTTTCTTGTATCATAATAATATACAATTTTTCTAACAAAGTCCCAATGGTCCGCTGTCGTTTGTCCACTTTTTAAGTTCCCAATAAGAGAATAAGAATACAAACCATCGGTGACATCTAAATAATGATCTAATATATGTGGCAGACGCGAGTTTTTCTTATCAGTTAATTGAATTGCATATTCTACTTTTTCTACACTATACAAATTACCTGCACCGTAAACTGAAATTTTACTTATTTTCATTTCTTGTTTAGAAAAAGGTAAAATTCTGTCACTTTCGATTATTTTACCACCAGCAGTAGATATATTATTTAAAATAGTACTAACATTTGCCTCTGTAGTATGCGAAGCCAATCGCTTTATTTTCATTCTTTCACTACCTGTTAAAGGTTTGTTAAAATACATTAAATTAAATAAAGGTACAACTATTGGTGCTGTAGATGTATTAATAGATTCTAATCGTTTAAGTAAATTGTATTTAATATCTTTTTCACTGTATTTTTTTAATTTTAATATATCGTGCCAATTCATTCTTCATCACCTTTGTATGGACTCCATGAGCCTGTTTCTGAATCATAACCTATATCAAAAGGTTTTTGGGGGGCTTCAATATCTAAATAATGCTTTCTTACATTTTCAATAAATTTATCTAAACCTTCTTTACTAACATTTCCACCAGTACTTGCAAAGTCTTTTGGAAGGTCGAATTTTGAGTATTGTTCGTAGGGTTTAATAGGTTTAATCCTATTTGGAGCAAGGTATACAACTTCAAGGTCCATTAATACATTAGTATAACCTTGCATATATTTCCATATGCGGATAAATTCGGCAGTATCTTTTGCTATTTCCTTCGGTTTAGTAGTATACCAATCATTTATATTTAACTTACCTAACTTAAATTTAACTTCTTTTTCACTAATAAATAATGTAAAACGCGCATACATTCTGCGTACAAAAGGTTTAGAAGAATTTCCCTGTAGGCCTAACCCTCCTACGAAATCAAAAGGTAATTTTCTAATACCCCTATTACCAGCCACACTTATAGTATTAAAAATACGACTTTCATCCCCCATTTCAGTATATGGGATTAGTCTACGAAGAAGTACTCTGTGTTTAGCAGGTATTGGTTTATTATAAAATGCAGCATTTATTAAAGACCATTTTAAATAGTTAGCAATTCTCACAGAATGTTCCTCACTTTTATCTTGAAATTCAGGTAATTGTTTTATTTTAAAAAATAAATCCCGTCTCCTAGTTACAATATCATGGGGTTCTACCTGTTGGTATTTTAATATGTCAAACCAATTCATAATTTTAACCTCCGTAAAATGTCTTTATTATTAGTTAAAATAACATGTTTAGGAATCACAATAAATTTTGGACTTTTTTCGTTTAATTTTATTTTTCTATCTTGCCCTGTTTCTGAATCTAAAATTTGTTTTAAAAAATATTTTTCATCCATATTGTATTTATGATATATTTCTTGTAAATCCTCATCTAAATTTCCAATTTCTGCATATAAATTTTTATAATTTTTATCGGGCTGGTTAAAAATTTCTACAAAATCCATCAGGGCTTGTTTATAATTTTCAGGTTTAACTCCTAGACTACTTGAATCGGGAACTCTAGTTTCTGAAAATACATCAACTTCAATATTAAAATCATGGTGCGTACCTGCCAAGTAACCTAAGTAATGTTTATCCCATTCTTTATCTGTAACTTTAGGTACTATATCACGATAATCTATATTAAATTTACCTTCTCTAAAAATAAAAGGTAAGTCAAGACGAAGAGTTATAGCGTAAATATCTTTTAAACGCTCATAATTGTCACTTAAAATCCAATCTCCATGAAGCCATTTTTCTCCCCTTAACTCACCTAATGGTTGTAAAGGCCCTGTAAATCTAAGTGCTTTAGGTAAATTATAATAATCATCAAGATACCTACCAGACCCATACCTTTCATAAAACTTACTACGCTTATTTATTGCTTCTTGTAATTCATCAGCCTTTAACAAATAAAACCACTTCATAATTTCAACTCCCGTAAAATATTTAGAACTGCTGGACCCTTGGCATAAGACAATTCAACTTGAGTTAAACCAAAAGGATTTTTATCTCTACTAATTAAATCTTTTAATTTTTTTCTTTCGCCCGTTGACAAAGAGGCATACATATTTTTATATCTGTGATTTGGCATATTATAAATTTCTACAAAATCACTAAACATTTTTTTAGTAACGACATCATTACGAAGTAAGTCCATAGTTACATCAGGACTTGCTCTGCCACCTAAATCTGAAGCAATATGAAGTTCAATATTAAACCGTAACTTATTTGCTTCCACAATAACCCTTAATGTAAAGGTAATTTGTGAAATACCATAATTATATCTAGGATAATCAAGTGACATCGTGTTAGAAAAATCCTTAGAATGTAAGTAGTCGCCTTTTAAATTCCGAAACCCTACTAAATTACCAATGTATTTAATTGGATGATAACCATATAGTTTTTCATTTTCCTTTTTCGTTTCAATCATTTCTAATATTTCTTCATAGGAATAAAGTGAAAGAGGATTCAAGATTCGGTAATTTTTTATTACCCCAAACCAATTATCAGAAAAATTTTGCCGCAATTTTTTTAGCCCCCCCTAAATCCGTTTTTTGAAAAATTGGCCTGACATTTTTTTACTACTTGCAAAAATTTTTTACTTTTTCTATCTCTATTTCCAGAATAAGAAACTGTATCTCTATTGTTTAACAAGCATTTAATTGTGAGTTAACCAATCCTCCCTTTTATTGTTTGTATTGGGGTGGCGATTTAACCATTATTCAATTATTTCATTAAATGAGGGTATATCTTGTATTGCTTCCCAACTGGCTAAGTCTACTATTGCCCTATTATATAACTCTTTACATCTTCTTTGTTGTGTAAGCATCATAGTAATAAGTTGGCGGATTTGATCCTCATTAGATATAGGTGGTGGGCAGGAAGACTTGTAGGTTAGCCATAATTGGTCGAAAATCCATATTAAATGGTCAATTTCGCTAATAAAAGCCCTACCTGCTGGCATATAGTTTGTATTGCCCATCCAGTATTTTGCCCATTTAGTGTATTCTTTCATAGGAGGCAATTATAGTGCTTTTGTTATAGGGTTTTGGGTATTTTGCCCTAGTTTAAGTTAAAATGTTTAAAAAAAATTAATTCCCAAAGTGAACCATATGGTTGTATAATTTGTATAACAGCCCCATATACCCGAATATATTCTAATACCATGTTCTTCAAACGAAAGGAACCGCAATTTGTATTGAAAGTGAAGCAGAACCGTAATGAGGTATTCATTATAGACGAACTAAGAATAGAAGCAGGAGATATAGATACTCTTGTAATGCAACTAGAGCAAGCATTAGTTAGCATTGATACTAAACTTAAAGACATGAATGGGGCTTAATTATGGATGAATGGATTATGGATGATGTATTGTACGGGAGAGATGAATAATGGGGCTAACAGATATTTACAAAACGGGTCACTTTTCTTGTCTTAAATGTAGGGCTGGTCGAGTATTAACTCTTAAAAGATATTTTGCTTGTGTAAACTGTGATATGATAGTAAGGAGGTCTGTAATTGGCTCTAACTAGAACAGATTATGGTTATCTTGCTAGATTGTGGGTAGATATACTAAGTGAATTAGATGAAGATGCTTCTACATATGAAATACATGATTACTTTGTGGCTGGTTTAGAAAGAAGGTATCCTAACTTCGATATTGAAAAGTGGGCTGAATATGTGGCTCAATATGCTAATCAAATATAGACAATGATAATCCCAAACTGGACGAATGGGTATTCCTTGACATGAATAACTAAACTGTCTGGCTTCTGTGGTGGTGAGCGATATGTTCCTAAGCATGAACTAAAACTGCTTATTTATTTCAAGTGCGGTTCAATACAAATTATTACAACCATATGGTTCTTTAATCTTCATCTTCATCAACTCCTGTATGGAGATAAGGTTCTTTTTTTAATCATCTTCTTTTACAACCATATGGTCCCTAATGTAAATTTGTGTAATTGACCCAACCCTAAAGTGCTATTTTTTGATTCCCAGAAATAGCAAACTGGGCGAGCCAACGAGATTATTAATCGCTGTCTTCATCAAGTAGGCTCAAACTATGCATTGTTTTCACCTTTCTGCGCCTTTACAGCCTTGATAACAGACTTTTCAAGATTTTCACGGTTCTTGTCTCTTGGTATGGATAAATTAGGTAATTCACCGAATACCTGTTCAAGATTTTGTACTATCGTGACTACATGCTTCATTTCTTCAGCATTTAGGGTTACCATGTTCTTGTGACCTTTAATCAATGAATGCAATACATCAGCATTACGCTTATTATACCCATTCTGTTGAAGCCTACTCATGTAACGCTCAACATCCTCTATATCATCAGATGTTACCGCTTCAGGTGGATTCTCAATCCATTTGTTCGCTTTATCAATCAATTGCTCTACTATTTCTTCTTCATTACTCATTATAATGCCTCCTTGGCACTATTTAGGATTAATGTTACTATATGAGGAAAATTCCACAAAGTTACATACCATATGGTTGTAGTTTAATTTGTAAAGACAGCCCTATCCTAAAAGTGACTTTTTTTATTAAAGTGAGAAAGTCTAACTCACTATAGGCCTATTACGAGTATCGTAAACTCACTGTTTAATACTATAAATAGGGTGGGTTTTTTTACTTTAATTCAGATAAACCTAAACTGAATACCTACATTGTAGGTACTACTCTAATTGATTAATCACTCAGAGTCTTCATCGAAGTGAGACATTAAGCCTCATCCTCGGAAGTATCTTCTTCAACCTCTTCATCCTTTGGGATATAAGGTCGCATTACAGGGTCAGAAACATTTAGACCAATCCATAGACCATTATTATAGTCACGAGTTAGTCCTTGGTTGTCACTGTTCACTTTAGCCTTAACGAATGCTTCAGAATTACCGAATGTTGTACCATCAGTACCGCCATTCTTCCTCGATGCTCTCTGCATTTCATAGTGAGACATTTCGTTTTCTTCTAATACTGCATAGTAAGCCGCATAAGCAAGTGCTTTAACTTCTAATACAGTTGCTTTAGTTGCTTGAACTTCATCGGGAAGTGAAGAAGCAATTCCTCTAACTTTAGGCCATCCAGCAAGTTCACGACCTGCCTTTTGGATATGGTCTTTATTGATTATCCTACGGGATTCTCTCTTATCACCACGGGCAAGATACTTTTCAATATCATCAATACAGTCCATTACTATATCCTCTTCAATTCCTGAACTAATTGAATTAGCAACATGAGTATCAACATCTTGATACCAAGTTCTAATTTCTTCAGTCCATGCATTCCAATCTTCATTATTCATACTTTGGTCTTTAGCCATTTACATTTCTCCTACCCTTTTGGGCAATCTATATCATTGGGACTACTATATGAGGCCGACTACAAATTAGACAACCATATGGTAGTAGATCTATCGAGATACAGTAAAGTAGTCAAAACAATAGAGATAAATAATTCGGGTATATAAGGGTGTCGGTCCTATATTGGCCTTATATACTGCACCGCCCATGATAGAGTGTTGAGAAGGATATTACTATCCCGATTCTCAGCAAACACTTACTTATGTGTAAATGCAACCAAAGTTTCTATTGGTTCAATCAAAGAAATGCCCTAAAAAATACTTATATATTTTCTCTTTTCTTTTTTAGCATTTCGAGATTGCATTATCTCACACATTCTGTTAGAGTTTCTCAGATGGGAAACTCGTGGGAAAACAGTTTGTAGGAGATAATGGCATTTATACATAACACTTTGTTAGTTATTCTCATATTTCCATTATTCTCATATACCTATATCTATATCTATTATAATATATATGTCATTATGTATAAGATAGTATATATGTAAGTAAGAAGGGTAAATGGGAAACTTGAGAATATGGGAATGTCCCACATTATGTATAGGATAATAGGCATTATCTTGCACATTTTGATTATCCCACGCATTTTGACAATGGGAAACTTGGGAAACTCCTACACTTTGTAGGAGATAATTATAAAGATAGAAGGTGATTAAAATGATAGATTGGCAATTGAAGATTAGAGAAGCATGTGGCAAGATGGCAAATTTTCTTATAAGAAAAAACGAATCATATGGAAATAGCGCATTTGAGCCTGTTGGTATTTTTAGTCAAGGAAACGCTGAAGAAAATTTGAAGGTGCGAATTGACGATAAGTTAAATAGATTAATGCAAGGCAATGAATTTGCTGGTGATGATACAGTGAAAGACCTGTGTGGCTATCTAATATTATTAATGGTTTTAGGTGAAGAAAAATGATTTTCACACTGTATTATAAATTTATACAATGGCTTGTGTTTAAAGTTATTAGAGGCGAGTTATAATGGAATGGGTAGTTGCGATTAGTGATTACAATGAGGCAAAGAAATTTGCTACGGAACTAAATGCCGAGTTCCCATATAAAAGTGCGGCACAATGGTTTAGTATTTTGACCATAATAAAATACACAAAGGAGATGAAAGAATGAACAATTATGCAGAACAATTAGGATATACAAATGGGCTAGATTTATTATTTGATTTTTATGAAATCGAAGACCTACAAAAGTTGATAGAAATGATATTTTATCATTGTTCGGCTACCGCAGAACTTGACGAAATTGTTAATGAAATGGTGGGCGAATTAGTAGATGGGAATGTAAATCTTAAAGCAGATGTGGTAGTATGATTTGTAAAAATACAAAATGTTATAATATAATCTTAAGTGGGTTTAGAACTTGTAGAGCGTGTTTACTTGGGTTTACACCCAATGTTAGAATTGAGGAGGAAGAAGAATGACAATAGAAGATACTATATACAAAATATTAAATGACAATTTTGGTTCAGTACATGAGTCTATTGATGCTGAAGTTAAGCAAGAAAAAGTTCAAGCAGCACTAGAAGGATTTGAACAGACGATAATTTCGTTTAAGCAAAACCCTAGTTCTACTAACTGGAATATGATGCTAACTACAATGGCTAATTACCAGTATTGGGTACAGAAGAGGGTGAATAAATGAATATATTTTATTTACATGCTCACCCCCTTCAGGCTGCAAGAATGCATTGTGATAAACATTGTGTTAAGATGATTCTTGAGAGTGGTCAAATGTTATCTACTGCTTACAGAATGGCTCATCAATATAATAAAGTTAGTGATGGATATACCTTCACTCCATTGAGTGATAAGTATGGCAATTTGTACAAGATGGCACATGTAAACCATCCTTCAACTAAGTGGGCTAGACAATCATTAGAGAATTATGTTTGGCTTTACAATTTATTTACATCATTATGTGATGAATATACTTATCGTTATGACAAGATACACATGACCGATACTAAACTTAGGGAGTTACTTAGAGAACCTCCACAGTTTTTAGAAAGTAAGGGGTTTACACCACCCCCACAATGTATGCCTGATGAATATAAAAATCAGGATACAGTGAAAGCGTATAGGCAGTATTACCTTGGAGCAAAGAAAGGACTCCTAAATTATACAAAGAGAGAGAAACCGGAGTGGATAGAATGATGGGCAATATAGAATATTTGTTGAGCGAATACACATTAGAAGAAGCAGCGTATTTATTAGAAGGCGCACGAGGATATACTTGGCGATGGTGGTATGAAACTCTTCAGTTGCTAGTGCTAAACTCACAAGAGGTATAGTAATGTCTGAAGCAAAATACATAGAAAAACAAATGGCAGTAATAAATGCTAAATTAGAAGAAGATTTGGATGAAACAGACAGATATTTCTGGGAAGGAATGCAGTTATATTACTATCAAGTTATTTGGCAAATGTCTTTTAGAGGTGAGCAAATTGGTAGTAATAAATAATGTTAAACCGGGGTTAAATTGTCACATATGTACAGTGCCCGCTAGTTATATTTTAAGACTAGGGCATCGTCAAGTTAAATGCATTTATACTAACGATGGAGACATTGTTGAAGATTTGTCTGAAGGATATGGGGAAGACTTCCCTTATTGTAGGGCTTGTTTCAATTCAGTTAAGGAGGCGGTATACCGTGGCTAAAGAATATCATACAAATTGTGACATATGCGGAGGGTCTTTATTACACCCTGATGAAATTAAAGAGGGTGTTCACAAAAGATGCTTTGATGAATGGAAGAAGAAAAATTATTGAGGTGGATGGAATGGCAAAATTAAGAGTTAGACAGTGGGCTAAAAGATATTTGGATGACAATGGCCCAAGTACAACAGAACAGATAGCAAGTCACATTGAAGATTACAGTACCATTGGTGTTAAATCAATGAGATCTTTGGGTAGTATTTTAAATTCTACACCCGGAATTGTAAAATGTGGCAGGATATTAACTAGAAATACTGGTGGAACATACTATGTAAACCAGTGGAGAATACGACAGAAAAAAGAAGAAAATGGAGATGAGTAAAATGAATATGTTAGAAATGGAAGAAACATTAAATAAGCAAGTAGAACTAGGTATAATTACCGAGGCAGAAAGACTAAGGTTCCTGAAAAGGGCTAGTGGGGGAGTTTATCTAACCGAGACAGATAAGGCATTGTTTGAAGCAATCAGTGAAACTTATATGCATTGGATAGAAAATCTAAATCAACTAGGTGTAATTTCAGATACCCGTCTAGCGAGTACTAAAACTAAGACTCGAACAGCAATTGCTAAGGCAATTTCTGAAGGTAAAATGACAACAGAAAATGGAGAAATAGGAGAGGAAGAATAATGGTAAAGGTAACAATTTTAAACCAAACAGGGCACACAGAACTAGAACTAAGCGCAAGTGAGGCAGTAGAGCAAATCTACAATCACCCTACACATTGGGCATATATTAACGGTGAATTAATGTCACATGAAGATATTGCAAATATCAAACTAGAAGATATTGAAGATATTACATTGGCACAGGCTATTGTCGGAGGAAACCTTTGAGTAGGTATTCTCTACTTCTGTCGTTACTGAGTTAGGCAGTATATCCTAACATATAGTGAGTTAAGGGATTCTCACTTTAATCAAAAATCCCTTTTTTTTATTTTTAAATTGAGGAATAAAAAATGGCAGCATGGCAAGACGAATATTTAGAAAAAGGACTTTTAATGCATTTTAAGACAGCATCATATAATAATAGTTGGACTTATTATTTTGGTTATACACAAAACTCAGAAATGATGAATTTGCGTGTATTGGCAGGAAATTCCGCCCCGGCTATAAATAGATATGGTTATAGTAATAATTCAGTAGAAGTTAACAGAGAAAATGTACATAAAGTTGTACAATATGTATTAGAAAGGTCAGAAGTCGATGACCCTAATACAGCACATATGTATTCTCAACATTGTTATAATATGAGACATCAAATGAGAAAGATAGTTAAATCTTATATGCATCAAATAGTATACAAAGAAAAGAAGGTGAAATATAATGAGATGGTTCTTCAAATGGATAATGGCTCTACCGAAAGCAACTCTTGATTTTAGAAAGGATTATAATTTATCCCGTAAATGTCAAAAGATTGAAAACAAAGAAGGGGTAATTGCTGGCGGTATATACATGTATGATAAAGTAATAGATGTAGTCAAGCCAGTACTTATAGAAGGTTTATTAGAATACATACAAGAAAAAGAGTATGTAGAACCTAACCCTATTTATAATCGTTGGATGATTATGAAAGGAATTGAATATGGTTTTATTAAACCATTATGTATTCCTGAAGAAAAGCCTGAAGTGGAGGATTGGAAAGCATGGGAGATGCAAGAGTAATTAGATTTCTATGTCTTAAATGTGATAAAGAAGTTAAGGGTAGCATATTTAGAAGTGATATGGTAACATGTAATTGTGGTAACATACACATAGATAACCCCGACCAATTAACAATTAAAGATTGGGACTTAGTTAAAGTAAGACATAAGAAAAAATGGAGGAATATTAATGAGTTGTGATATAGCGGCAATATGGAAGATGATAAGTTATACTGGGGTTAAACTCCAACAAATACAAGAAATGACCTACAATAGTCAGGAAAATGCGGTGTATGTTTTTGACGGCGAAAGATGGTTTAAGATGATTATTATGGCGGAATTACCATGAGTGTGTGGAAAGGAATATTAAGACCCACATATGGGACAATAATGCTACAACCAATTACTTTACTATGGTGTTGGTTATACGGCATTGATTATATGTCTATACTAGGACCATTTACAATAGTAAGTACAATATATTTAATGCCTGTCTACATGGCATATGAAAAATTGTGGAATATAAAGGAGAGAAAAATATGATAACAAATACTAGGATAAAGATAAGAGAAGAATATGACTCATGTGAAAAGCAAAGGTGTTCTTGTTCTAGACCACAAGTACCTTTTTTTAAAGACGGTAAGGGTGGTTGCACAAATAAAATGTGTAAGGAATTTAACAGGATTGATTTTGGTTGTTGGCAATTTGCAGTAGGTAAAAAGCCAGTTAAATTATGTTTAGATGATTGTGAATGTATATGTCACACAAAGATAGGTGAAATGAATGCAAAGAAATAATAGAAATGTAGAATTTAATGAAAGACCAAAGCCTGGAGTAGGTAATAATAATCATTTAAGGAATATTAAGTCCATCCGAAAATGTATTATTGAAAAGGGTGGACAAGCAAGTACCCCCGAAATATACGATTGGATGAATAGTAATACTAGAAATGGTATTGGAATGAGACAACTGCCTCAAGTTTTAATTAAAGGCCCCTTCATACAATGTGGTCAAGTAAGAATTAAAAATTCTCTTGCAAGTAGCAGTTACGAAGTCTTTGTTTGGGGGATTAAAAAGGACTAATGGTAACTCTTATTAAGAGTTACTAAATAAGAAAAAAGGTGAACGAAATGAATAGCGAAAAATTATCAAAAGATATATTATCAGACATCACAGTACATATGAAATATGCTAAGTATAACCCGGATTTAAGTCGTAGGGAAACTTGGTCAGAACTATGTGCTAGAAATATGGCAATGCATGTAGAAAAATACCCTAATTTACAGAAAGAAATTATTGAAGTTTATTGTGACTATGTATTTCCTAAGAAAGTATTACCTTCAATGAGATCAATGCAATTTGCTGGTAAACCAATTCAAATTAGTCCTAATAGAGTTTATAATTGTGCTTATATGCCAATTAATTCATTGGATTGTTTTGGTGAATCTATGTTTTTATTATTAGGAGGAACTGGAGTAGGTTATTCTGTACAGCGACATCATGTTGTAGAATTACCGGAAATCCGTAAGCCAAATCCTAAGAAAACTCGTAGGTTTTTAATTGCAGATTCTATCGAAGGATGGGGAGATGCAGTAAAGATTTTAATGAAGGCATATTTTGGTGGAAACATTTCAACTCCTGTATTTGATTATACAGATATTAGACCAAAAGGTTCTCCATTAATTACATCAGGTGGTAAATCACCCGGCCCTGCTCCTTTACGAGAATGTTTAGTTAAGATTGAAAACATGCTAAAGGAAAAAGAAGATGGAGTACAACTAAGTCCATTGGAAGTCCACGATATTATGTGTTATATTGCTGATGCAGTATTAGCAGGTGGTATTAGAAGGGCAGCATTAATTAGTTTATTCAGTGCTGATGACATGGAAATGATTACTTGTAAGTCAGGAACTTGGTGGGAAAATAACCCTCAAAGAGGTAGGGCAAATAATTCTGCTGTACTAATTAGGAATAGAATCTCCAAGGGCTTCTTTATGTCTCTATGGGATAGAATTAGAGCATCAGGTAGTGGTGAGCCGGGAGTTTATTTCTCTAATGATAAAGATTGGGGGACTAATCCTTGTTGCGAGATTGCCCTACGACCATATCAATTTTGTAACTTAACAGAAATTAATGCAAGCAGTATAGTAGATGAAATGGATTTTTACGGTAGATGTAGGGCGGCTGCTTTTATTGGTACTCTTCAAGCAGGGTATACAGACTTTCATTATTTGCGTGAAGTATGGAAGAAAACTACAGAAAGAGATGCTCTTTTAGGTGTAAGTATGACTGGGATTGCAAGCAATGTATTATCTAGTTTTGAAGTAAATATGGATGATTTATTAAAGATGGGTACGAGGATTGTTCGTGAAGAAAATCTTAGAATTTCTAAGTTAATTGGTATTAAACCTTCTAGTAGACTTACTTGTGTAAAACCTGCTGGAACTACTAGTTTAACATTGGGAACTTCTTCAGGTATTCATGCATGGCATTCTGAATATTACATACGAAGAGTTAGAGTAAATAAAAACGAATCAATCTATAATTATTTGGTTGAAAATCATCCTAGTTTAATTGAGGATGAATACTTTTCTCCACATGATACTGCTGTAATTTCAGTGCCACAAAAAGCACCTGAAATTGGTACGACAAGGGAAAAGGAAACTGCTCTTAGTTTATTAGAAAGGGTGCGAACTTTTTCTCGTAAGTGGGTAAGAAATGGACATGTAGATGGTATTAATACACACAATGTTTCTGCTACTATTTCTGTTAAAGAAAATGAGTGGGATATTGTAGGTGAATGGTTATGGACTAACCGTGAATATTACAATGGTTTATCTGTATTGCCTTACGATGGTGGAACATATAAGCAAGCACCATTTGAAACAATTACCGAAGAACAATATGAAGAAATGATTCTAGATTTAAAATCAGTAGACTTGACAAAGGTTGAAGAGTTAGAAGATAACACAAATCTACAAGGCGAATTAGCGTGTGCTGGTGGTGCATGTGAAATCTAAACGCCATGTTAAAACAATTGATAGGTTAATGTCTGACGGTAAATGGCGTTCAAGAGATGTCATTGTTAGTCAACTAATAGATTTACCTATAATTAGAAACGCAAAAGGACTTCACGAAAGTCAAAGAACTAAAAGAAAAATGATACCAACTAAAGATGAAGTAAGTTGGTATTTTAAGAGTAACAATAAATACGAAACAAGAAAAGAAAAGGTGAGAGAATGGAGAATGACGGACATATAGTATATCGAGTAACTAGCCTAAAGGCTAATGGTTCGGTATGGACAAAGAATTATGATACAGTGGAAAGTTTATTGGAAGTATTGCCAATATTAATAGATAAATTCCCACATGTAATAACAAGTAAGCAGACTCTTAAAGTGAGTCCGTTGGAATACTTAGCAGGGATAAGTGATGGAAATGAGAATTGAATATAAATTAATAGATGATGAAGAAGATGTACCTTTAAAGATTGAATACGGTGAAAACTTTTTACCAGTAATTACAATTAACCTACATTATAAGATTTGGTTATCTTTAATGCGTACAACAATACCCGGAATTAGTGAAAGTCTTAGGAATAAATTATCAGAAATTTGTGATTCATATCTAAGAGAACATCTATATCTTGACACACAATTTAAAGAGGAATAATTATGGTAATTAGGGAATATAATTTACAAACATCTCGTGCCGGTGCTAGAGGGTACACTGTTGTATCAGTAGAAACATGTGCTTCTTTAGAAAAGTGGAACTATAGACAAAATGGTTATGCAAGAAATTTAGCATTGTACAGATATAATAAAAAGCAAACTACTAATGCTTTACTAAGTGGTGTTAGAAGTGCAATTAATGCAGGGTTGAATAATGGTGATGGCGTACTCACTTTAAAATTTAAAAAGAGTACATGGTCATTAACTATTTACAAAAATAAAGGGTTTTGGATTAACGGTTTTAAGAAAACAAAAGGTGCTATTGATACTATTGTTAGTTATATGGTTAGTAGGCATATGGGAAAGGTAGATTACGATGAGGCTGAAAAATTATTTTTAGGTATTAAAGATACTGATTTAGTAATTGCTGAAACGATTATTAATAAACTTAAATATAGTTTTTATAATGAAG